>Ga0172380_10001208_pt1 | contig 45339 bp, 87 predicted proteins | sample Leawe162metaG_FD_119747 | JGI IMG/M metagenome (GOLD analysis project Ga0172380, IMG submission 119747) | Leachate microbial communities from a municipal landfill in Southern Ontario, Canada - Leachate well 162 metaG | ecosystem: Engineered > Solid waste > Landfill > Unclassified | place...
GACACCCGCGAAATGGGTCGAGGCATTCGGCCAGAAGGCAACCTCCGATCCGTGAAAGAGTTGGATCGTTTGGGAACGCCCTACAGCCTTGGTCCCTGCCGTACCGACCGCGTAACCGCTGCCGAGCGTATCGAAGGACAGCTCCTTGGCGTTGGCCGCGCCCGTTGATGGTTTGACCGGCTCGGGGCAATGCTCGTGGTAGCGATCCACCATCCCGAACAGGTTGTCCGTTGCATCCTGCTCATGGGTGAGGATGAAGCACCGAACACCGCGGGCGTGGGTGGTGCGCCAGTAGAACCGTCCGCCTATGTAGGTTGAGACGCCCTGCTGTCGTCCCTTGAGGACGAGCGCGCGGACCTTGCCGGTCTTCTGGAACTGCGCTTCGATCCTGCCATGCAGGTAGCGCTGTGCCTCGTTGAGTAGGAGCGGCTGGGGGCCGGAACGTGGATCCTTGGTCCTGATCTTGAGACACTTGGCAGCGTAGTGCGGGAAGTCGTCCTTGAGGCGCTGCCGGATGGCGGCTTCGTCGTCACTTAAGATCGGCAAGCGCGTCCTCGTGGCTAATGCCGACGCTCCCGGACAGTTCGGTGGCGGCGAGATCGGGCATCACCTTGCGGAGAAGGCCAAGCGCGGCCTGCACCTGCGTTGAACTCATGTCGCGCCGACCATCGGCGTGCTCTATCAACGCATTGAGGATGTTGCTGTTCGCGATTTTAGCCCGGTGCTCGGGCGACATCGTGAAACCAGGCGATCTACCGCGCGGTGCAGCCATGACTCTTCGGGCGGCCGGTCATGTCGGCTGCCTCCTGTCTGGGAATGGAAGGGGAAATGCCAAATGGCCCCGAGCGTGAACCGCCCGAGGCCATTCTTGAAACCCGGCAGTTCGTGGCTACCGGGATTTTCGCCGATGGCCCCCAGTCTCCTGCGGGCGCAAAGCGTCATGATGAGGTGGCTGACATCTGGAGTGATTTGCCACGGAATGTCAAGCCCACGGCTCTGGCGGCGTATCTGGCGGCCCGCCGACCATCGGCTCCTTCCCGCGAATGCGGTGCCACCCGTAGCTCCAACCAGATTCCGCTAGGCGCCGCTGCAACGATTCGACGATGGCCTCGGCATCCTCGCGGCTCAGACATACGTCGAACGGCCCCGCTATGGACCGTTTTACGCCGTCCTTCGCGATTGTAATTTTCACGCTGCCCTCCTTTGGCCGGCGAGGAACGTCCTATGGATCGCGTTCAACCCGATCCTGAGATCACCGACGAGGCTCTGGACAAACGTCTGCCTCACAAGGATCGTGTCGAAGGCGGCGACGATCGGCGCGCGGTGCTCGGTCGAAACGTCCTGCAGCACGCGCAGCACCTTGCGCCATTCATCGTTGGCCTCCGTGATGGTGATCCCACCCGTCCCGATGCCGCTGGGCTCGTCGTAGGCTACGCGCTCGGCACCAATGGCCCTGAGGTAGGCGAGGCGTTTGCCGAGATACCATTCCGCCGCGGCGAACTGGTCAGCGTTGATTGCGCCAGGGTCTTGATCCGTGCGGCCCTTGATGAGCATCCCCCGAAGCCGCATCTTGCCGTGGAGCGTGCCGGGGTTGGGACGCCCTGCGTCTTGGAGGTCCGCCAGCATCCGCGGCACGCCGTGGCGGACGCGGGCCTCGATGACGACGGACTTCGCCTCGTCGGCGCTCATGGCCTCACGATCCCGGTGGCGGGCCTGCCTGTGCTCTGCCTTGCGGCTTGGTCGGCCGTTTGGCTCCCGTGGTCCTGGCTGTCGCCCCTTGCGTGACATGGGTTAGGCGGGCTCGGTTGGGTTGCGGACAATCTCGACATCTAGCGGAAGCGGAAGGGCGACGAGAGCGGCCACCTTCGACCTACCCTTGCGCCACGGCCGCGCTCCGGGCGCGAAAACCGTCACGATCCGCCCTACCGGCAGGACGAGCGCCGCGAACTCTTGTAGGGCTTCGCCTCCAACAAGGGGGCGCTGAAGCGGAGTGGCGGCGGCGGCGAGCGCAACCAACTCCCGGCGATAGGCGTCAAGGCTTACGCCCTTATAGCGCTCGATAAACCGGATCAGCGCGTGATCGTTGACCGCCATTGCTCGGCTCCTAGCGTCGGATGATCGCGATATCGCCATCGCGCATCCATTCAAGATTGTTGTGGATTCGGCGCTCGCGAAGCGCCTCGCAGGACACGCAGCGCCTGGCGTCTGGACGAGCACGAAGCCGCCGGGGGTCGATCTGCTCGTCACATTCGGCGCAGCGCTTGCCGCCCGTGAACTCGACAACCTTGCTCATCGTATTTCCCTCGGCATGGAGATGGACTGGACGACATCAAGCCCGCTGTTTTCGAGCAAGGCCACGCACTTCCGGGCGCGGTCGAGAGGTGAGGTCCACGTCTCGTTGTCGAGCTTGCCTAGGACCATGGCGATGATATCCAGGCGGGAGATGGAGGTGGGGTCGGGGAGTTCGTGGAGGTGTTCGGTCATCAGTTCCGAACCTCCTCGATAATCTCCGGGAGGATGGCGACGATCATCTTCGCAAAGTCCTCGACGACGAAGTCAGGGATTTCTCCAGCCGGCACGTTGCCGGCGGAGGCGATCGACTTCGGGGAATCCTCCGCCTGCCGGCGAAGGTGCTGGCGGACGCGGGATTCAAGCTGTTCCATCGTCATGCTCATGCTTCGTCTCGCTTCTGGATGGACATGGTCGGGAGGGACATCAGGCGGCCTCCTGCTCGGCCTTCGTCGGCGGCTTGCTGCGGATGATCTCCTCGAGTTCCGCCGAGGGCTTCCACGGCTTTGAAGGATCGTGGCCGAAGCGCTCCCACAGGCGCGGCCCCATCTCGCGCCACAACTGCCGGCGCTTCTCCGCCTCGTAATCCACCGTCTCGGCCTTGAGTTCGGCCCGGTAGTCGTCGAGGGGCTTCACCTTGGCGAGGCGCTCGACAAGCGAAGGGCCGGGAGGAGGCGGGAGCTGGTACATCGGGGGGCGCATGAGGCGCTGGTGGCGCTCCTCCTCGGCCACCAGGCCATCCGCGACCTCGTGGACCTCGGCCGCAGTCGGCGTGAAGCTGTTCCGCCTGTCCGTGACCTTGCCCCGAGCGAAGCGCTCGCAAGCCTGGACGATGGCCCACGCCGGAAGATCGTCGAGGGTTGAGGCGTAAGCGCCAAGCATGGCCTCCGCGTCCTCCGCCCTCTCCCGGAAGCTGACGAACATTCTGGCAAGGGCGTTGGCGACGCCGGCGGCGTCACTGCGCGAGGCGGAGGTATGGCGGTCTAGGTGGGTCATCTTGTTCCCGGAGGAAGGCTTCGGTTGCGTTGGCGATGTCGAGGAAGGACGGGCCGCGTTGCTTTGGCGGGCCTCTGCCGTTCCGGTTTTCCATCCACTCGGGCTTGAAGCCCTGCCAGCCGTTGGCGATCATCGCGTCGGCGGCTTCGTTGGGATCGGGCCACTCGGCTAGCTTCTTGGCGAGGAGTGAAGCAGCGTATGGGGTTAGGGCCTTGCCGATCCGCTGACGGTGCTCGACGACGCCCCGTGCTCTCGTCTCGTCGAGGACAGCCGAAAGTTCCTCAACCGGGGTACCTTTTTGGGAACCCTTTAGGGTTCCTTTTTGGGGGGGTTGAGTTTCTTCGAAGGGGGGTGGGGGGAAACCTTCTTTGCTAGGGGTTGTAACGTTACTGTCACGCTCTGGTAACGTTACCGTAACGTTACCGTAACGCTTCCCTTCGCGATGCTTGCGGGTGCGCTCGCGCTGCAGCTCTTTGCGGTGTTCGTCTGCGGCTACCTGCTCCGCAAGAACGCGCAGCATCTCGCGCATGGCGTCGGGCGACTCCATATCGGCAATGCGGTTCAGCGTAGCGGCGCTGACGCTCATGCCAGGAGCCTCGCCCGGATGGCCTCTACGTCAGAGGCGATGGGGTCTCCGTCCATGATAGCGAGCGCGATTACCTCGTCGCCGTGACGCACCGTCGAATCGTCCCGGTCGAGAAGTTGAGCGATCTGCGCGAACGAGCAGTCCGTCATCTCTCTGGCGAGGTACATCGCGATCTGGCGCGGCGGGATTAGACGGCGGCGACGGTCATGGACGACCAGCGCCTTGCGTGACAGACTGAAGTGCTCCGCGACAGCGTCCAGAACGTCCGCTATCTTGACTTGCTGTTGCCCGCGCTTCGACTTGGGCCGGCGCACAACAACAATACGCGCTGGCGCAGGTGCCGGGACGGTGCGATTGATCAGTGTGCGGGGAAAGAAGGCGCGCCGAAGCCTCGCAGCGTTCTCGATCATCTCCCTGCCGCTTGATGGCGACGAAATGGACACCAACTGGCTCATGCTCTCGCCTCCGCTGGCTGGTGACGGATAAGGGAGTGGTCGGGACGGAGAACCTGGATCAGTTCGAGGAAGGCCATAGCCTCGTCGTAGCCCTTGACGCAGCGGTAGAGCCCGCCTGCGTCGCGCCACTCCTCCTCGATCGCCCGCTGCTCGGCCGACTGCCAGCCACCCTTCTCCTTGAGCTCCAGGCCAATGGCGCGGCCCTTCCAGATCAGGACGTAATCGGGCTCGCCGGCTTTGGTGCCGATGCGCTTGAGGCGGGCTCCCGTTCGTGCCGAGCGGCTTTCACCGTTCGGGACGTGAAACCAATGGAGCCCTTCCCTGCCCCGGAGGCGGAGAGTGTCTGCGACGACGCAGGAGAGCCGGTATTCTGGCTGGTCCGCCATCTACGCCGTCTCCGTCTGCTTCGGAGCGGGCTCTAGAGCCTGTCTGAATACGGAGAGGGATTCGTCTCGGAGGGGGCGGAAGCGGTCGGCGCGGTAGTCTGGGAAGTACCCAGTAAAATCCTCGCCCTGCGCATCTACATTGACGCCCCATTCGCAACCATTCCAGCGCGGCGGCGTAACCTTGAGAACCGTGTAGACATAGCCTCTGCGCAGGACGACTGGATCGCCTCCAGCGCCGGGGCCATCATCGACGCAAACCACGAACTGTCCAACGTGGAACATCAGGTCTTCCTCCCCTCAAAAAGGTCGGGTTGAACGACGCGCATCAGTCGCCCTCAATCCACGGGGCGATCAGGACGGCGAGCCATCGAGCGAACCGCATCAACCTGCGGGCGATGGAACTCCTCGTCCTGAACAAGAAGGGCCTCGAGCCGGGCGAGCCGGGCGTCCAGTTCCGCCAGTTCACTGCGTGCCTCCTCCGCTGCCTGTGCGTCGGCAGCCATCCGAATGGCGTCCATTTCCTCAGCCCACACGCCACGGGCCTCGCCGCGCCAGATGTCCTCTGCCCTGCCGGCGTGCCAACGGGAGGCGAAATGCGCGGGTATGTGCTTCTCGACGCGGCGCGCCGCCCGGCCGATGGCGGCCTTGACGGAATCCCCGGCCGGGACGGGTTCGGCTACCTCGCGCAGGAGGCGGCCAGCTTCAGCGACGGCGGTCATCGAGATGATCTCCGCAGAGTTGGAACGATGTTCTAATTTGTAGGGACGCTTCTCCGACATGTCGGAAGGCTCCTTCGTCACATTGGTGAGCGAAGGAGACGGCATCCATGTGCTTCGAGCGATACGACGACGACACCGATGACCTTGGCCGGGAGACGGAGCGCGTCGATGAGGTGGATGGGCGTGGCGTCGAGACGGACTGGCTCTCCCTAGCGGAGGTCGTGTCCGGGCTATTGCGCGGATGGCGCGGCGATGAGTGACGGGACGTCCCCACCACCCAGCACGGGGCCACCAGGAAGGGGGTGGAGTTGGGCCGGGAGCGCGCCGGGGACAGCCCTTCTCCAATTCCGTGCTGCCGAGACCCGTCTGTCTGCGTTCGACGGTGGCAGCGCCAAACCCCTCCCGAAGGTGCGCTCCTAGCGTTGGGAAGGTTGAGATAGGCGCGCCGGGACGACCCGAGGGAGGCGACAGCCCTCCCGGCGCTACCGATGCGGATGGTGTGCATCAACGCATCGGATTGAAGAAGGCGACGGGCACGGGTGCTTAGGGTGGTTACGTGACAGCGGGCGGCAACCCGCTGGGGCCGAGCCACCCATGACAGCAGAAAAGCCGAGCACCCGCGTTTGGTGACCCGGCCCTGCCCGTCAGAGGCAGCCGGGGAGTTATCTCGGCCCGAATAAAAGACCGGCACCGCCGGCAAGACGCGCGGGAGGTTAGACGCGCGTGAAGGAATGGGGTTCATGCCGCCTCGCCCCCGTGGGCGCGGGCGGTAAGTTCGTTCGTGGCGGCGACGATCCGGTTCCACGTCGTGCGGTGGGGCTCGTGGCTCCGGGCCTTCCAGCGCGTCCACTGGGACGGGGCAACGTCGGCCTGCCTGAGCATGGCGGCGACGGAACTATCTGCCCGCTTCAAACGAGCCTCGATGGCGGCGATTTCTGCAACGTAATCCATGGCCTTTAGTGTTATGCGCATACGCATACCGGCGTCAAGAGGCTTGATAGTGACGGCCCGTTATTCGTTCAAGGCAGCATGCTCACCATCGGTCGCCGAATCTCCCGACTGCGACGCTCGCTCAAGGAAAGCCAAGCCGATTTCGGGAAGCGGTTCGGCGTCGGCCAGACCACCATTTCCAAATGGGAGTCCGACCGCCAGGAGCCGGAGGCGAAGCACCTGGACGTGATCGCCTCGCTCGAAATGGACGACCCCGACATGCCGACCGCGGACACTGCTTTCGCAACCGGGAATAATCCGCTCTTTACCCTAGTTCCACTTGTAGGCTACGTTGGCGCGGGAGCGGTTGTTCAGATGATGGACAGGGGAGCCGGAACCAGCGCCATCGATTGGGTCAAGGCGCCCAAGGGGTTCGGAGCGGTGGAAGCACTCAGCGTGCGGGGCGACTCCATGTACCCGGTCTATCGGGACGGAGACACGGTCTTCTACGGCGGGCGCGCCGCAGAACTGCCGATCAAGATGGCTGACGAATACGTCGTCGAGCTGATCGACGGTCGCTGGCTCATCAAGATCGTCGAGCCCGAACGCGATGGGCTCTACACCCTTACGGCCTACAACTCCGCACCGATCCGGGACGTTGAGATCGTGCAGGCGTTCAAGGTCCGGTACATCCGCCGCCGCTAAGCCGAGACCTCCCGCCGCCCGTTCAGAAAATCGACATGCGCTTACGCATATTCGCTTGACCCATCGTTATGCGTATGCGCATATGGCTGCCATCGAAGCCGCTTCGGCGGCAACCAAGATGGAGGCGAAGATGGCAAAGCCGCTCACGATCAAGATCACCAAGTTCCACAGCTCCGATCGCTTCCAGTACTCGGTTGGCGGCTTCGTCGCCTTCGGCTTCGCTACCCGCGAGGCCGCTCAGGCCGCCGCCGAAGCCTTCCGCGCCACCCTGACCGGGGAGGCCGTGTAATGGCCCCCGCCGACGCAGAGTTCGCCCGCAGCCTTCTCGCTCAGTGGACCATGTTCGGCACCGCCGGCATCGTCCGCCCGCTGGGCAACAAGTTCACCGTTGAGTGGGCCGGTCGCGGCTTCCCGACCGTCTTTGCCACCAAGGATGAGGCAATCGCCCGCGCCCGCCTCTGGGTCCAGACAATCCGCCAGCAGGAGGCCGCATAAATGGCCCGGTTACTGTTCGAGGCCGATGGCGCCATTGACTTCACCAGCGACGGCACCCCCGGCCCTGTCATCGTCGTGGACGATGGCTCCGGCGGCAACGCCCGCGTGATCGCCACCGTCGGGCGCGTCTACCACCCGGAACGACTCTACGAACTCTGCCACCTCGCAAATGGGGCGGGTTCCGACGCCAACGCCGCGATCCTCGCCGCCGATCTTCTCGGCCGCCTCTCCCTCCGCCTGTGGATGCTGGAGAGCGAGGTAGCCAACCACCCCGGCCCGCGCACCGCCCCTTCAACCCTCCGCGCCCTCGCTGACGAGTGCGACGCGGTTGCCGCGGCGCTGGTCCCCGCAAAGCAGGAGGCCGCCTGAGATGCACTCCCCCTACGCCACCACCATCCGCGACCTCGGGACGGCTCTCCGCATGTCCACGATGGTCACTCCTCCGAAGTCGCCTGCGCTTGAGGCGATCGACAATGCCATCGCCCAAACGAAGGCGGCTCGCCAAGGCGCGCACTCAGTCGAGGAGTGGAGCAACTACGACACCGCCCTCAACAAGCTGCATGAGGCCCGGAGCCTCGCGGCGGGAGGACGGTCATGAGCAACGAGTCCCTCGGAACCGCTCTGCCAGCCGAAATGGCCCGCGTCCGCGACAAGGTGCTCCCGCACTACGCCGCGATCCGCGAAGGCCTCTTCGCCGTCACGATGATGCGCGCCGATCTCGACCGCGCCGCGAAGGCTCTGGCCGAAGGCGACATCGCCGCGATGATCGAAGTCTACCAGTCGCTCAAGGAATGGGAAGCATGACCCTCCCCCTTCACCACGACCCCGAGTGGCTCCTGACGATCTCCCGCTGGCAGCGGGAACGCCTTGAAGTGGCGATGGCGAAGCTGATCGGCGCCCCGGAAGCGGGAGAGGAGGCAGCGCCTCCGAAGTCGAAAGTTACGATTTACCCGCGTCACTACATCCCGGAGCCAAACAGCGGCTGTTGGCTTTGGACCGGGCGCATCATGCGTAACGGCTACGGACAGGCGCATGGATACAACCCAAGGCGCGTGATCTCCGCTCATCGCGCGTCGTACCAGTATTTCATCGGTCCGGTGTCCCGCGGGGTGCAGGTTTGTCATCGCTGCGACGTCCGGAGCTGCATCAACCCCGATCACCTGTTCTTGGGTTCCGCGAAGGACAACCAGACGGACATGGCGGCGAAGGGGCGCTCGCTACGCGGCTCCCGTCATAACCTCGCGCTTTTACACGAGCGCGACATCAACCCGATCCGGCGCCGCGTAGCCGCGGGCGAGCCATATCGGTCGATAGCGAAGGACTACGGGATCGCTCCGGGCACCATCTACAACATCAAGTCCGGCAAGCAGTGGAAACACGTTCCAGTCGAACTGGACGACGAGGACGCCGCCCCCGATCCTTCCCAGCCCTACGTCCTCACCGAGGCGCAGGAGCGGATCAACCACCACTACGAGGAGGATTGGTAGATGGCTTTGGACTGGACCCGCCGTCGCGATCCCGACGGAACAACCTATCACCGCGCCCAGACCAGCATGGGTCAACTCGTGACCGCTCCCAGCATTTCGTACCGGATCGAGCGCCCGGCGGCCGGCGCGGCCTTCGACATCCGAGCCGATGGAGATCTGATCGGCAGTGAGCCGACACTGGCCGCGGCGAAGCTTCGCGCCGAAGCGCATCGTCGCGAGTGGGCGCTGTCGCAGCGTGGAAACCGCAGGGCTGCCGCTCTCGGCAGGGAGGAATAGGAGATGGCCCTCGTCTGGAGACAGGTCAACACGCACGAGCAGCAACCGTGGCACGAGGCAGAAGGCTACCGCGGCAACGTCTTCACAGTAATGCCGAGCGCGACGCCAGGCATGTACCGCCTCGGGACCGATGGCAGCCTAATCGAGGAGAAGTTCGCCTCGCTCGATGACGCCAAGGCCAAGGCGCAGTCGATCGATGACGACCGCGTACGGAGGAACCCATGAACATCATCAAGGACACCCTCGCCCTCCTCTCCCTTGAGACGCACGGCGACTACGCCCGCCTGAACCTTCAAGCCGTCGAGAATAGCGGCCGCAGCGGCTTCTGCGGACTCGCCGGGAGGCCGACATGATCCCCCTCCTCCTCGCCCTCAACGCTCGTCACCGCCGCCGTCTGCGTCCCCACAGCTTCGTAACCATCACTGGGGCGGGCTGTCCTGAAATCTACTTCGGAGGATCAGCGTGAGCACGAAGAACACACAGGACCAGCCGGCAGGGCGGGTGATCCGCTGGACCGAGGGCAATTGGGTTGCCGAAGGCCCGGACATGTTCGGTGACTACACCATCTGCCCGGTCGATGACTTGGCCGTCGCTGCCGTCATCAGCAACCTCCGGCCGCCGGAGATCGTCGCCGGGAACGCCAACCTTATCGTGGCGGCTCAAGACCTCTACGAGGCGCTGGACGCCTTGCGGGCTGAGTTCATCAGAACCGTCGTAATCGGCGCCGCCATCATGGAAGACCTCGGCCGCTCGACGGATCACCCCCGGAATACATGGCAGCCGCTTCTTGAGCGCTGCGGTGTCGATGCCGCTCTTGCCAAGGCCAGAGGTGAGGCATGAACGCACCTTTTGCTCCTCCAGAGCACGCCACGCTGATGGACTGCGGTTTCCACACCCACGGCCTTGATAGCGCAGTGGACGACGTCATGGACTTCGCATCGAAGGGCGAGGCTGAGAAGGCCGCGCTCCTCGACGATGCCGGGATCATCATCGGCGCCTGGATCAGGCTCGGGAACCTCATCGAAGAACTCAGACTCAGGAGTGCAATCTGATGCCGCTCAAGATCACACGCGCCGCCGACCCGATCAAGGTCGAACGCCTCAACATGGTCATTTATGGCCCGCCCGGATTGGGCAAGACCTCCCTCGCCTTCACGGCCGCAACGCCGCTTCTCCTCGACTTCGACAACGGCTCGTACCGCTCCATCAACCGCAAGGACGTGGTGCGCGTGGAGAGCTGGTCAAGCGTCGTCGGCATTACCGCGGAGGACTTGGCTCCCTACTCGACCGTCGTCATCGATACGGCCGGCCGGGCCCTGGACACTATCACTGCGGACATCATCAAGACAGACCCCAAGGGCCACCGGAATGGAGCCCTCACCCTGCCCGGATACGGAACGCTGAAGACCCGTTTCACCGGCTTCCTCAAGCTGATGAACAGCTTCGGCAAGGACGTTGTCCTGATCGCTCATTCGGACGAGCAACGCAACGGCGACGACGTGATCGAACGCCTAGACGTGCAGGGCGGATCGAAGGGCGAGATCTACAAGGCCGCCGACGCGATGGGCCGGCTGGTCATGGTCAACGGCCAGCGCGTCCTCCGCTTCTCGCCCTCGGATGCGGCGTTCGGGAAGAACCCCGGCCAGCTTCCGCCGCTCGACGTTCCCGACGCCGGCAGCGCGGCCTTTGCCGGGTTCCTGGCTGGGGTGATCCAGCGGACGAAGGATCGGCTGAACGAGATGACGGCCGCACAGGCGGAGGCTCTGGCCGAGCAGGAGTGGTTCCGCGATGCCCTACCGAACGTCACCACGCGGGAAGGCGTCAACGCCCTCCTGACGCGCGCTTCGGATGCCGGCGGCCCGTGCAAGGCCATGCTGCACGGCCGGGCGACGGCGCTGGGGTTGGTATTCGACAAGGCGAGCGGCGAGTACGCCGAGAAGGCGAAGGCGGCCTGATGGAGACGCTTCGCCTCTCCGCCACGGACGTGGACAGGTTCCGGGCGTTCCGCGCCGACGAGGGCGCCGACCTTGCGGAGTTCCTCGACGAGATGCGCCGGAAGTCGGAACCAAGCCCCGCCATGATGGCCGGCGTGGCATTCCATGCGGCTCTGGAGAAGATCGGGGACGGCGACCATGCCACCCTGACAGCGCGCGGCTACACGTTCGAGATCGACTGCGACGAAGCCCTCGACGTGCCGCCCGTCCGCGAGTTGAAGACGACGGCCGAGTACGTCATCGCAGGCTGCCGCGTGACGCTGGTGGCGAAGGTCGATGCGGTCCACGGCAAGCGGATCGACGACCACAAGCTGACCGGCTGGTACGACGCCGAGCGGTTCCTGTCGTCCTATCAATGGCGGCTCTACCTCGACGCCTTCGGCGCCGACGAGTTCCGGTGGAACGTGTTCGAGGGCAAGGAGACGCGCCCCCACTCCAGGCACTACGCCATCACGGCCCTGCACCGCCTGTCGGCCTATCGCTACCCATCGATGCGGGATGACGTGGAGAACGAGATCGGGCTGTTCGTCGAGTTCGCCCGGAAGTGGCTGCCCGAACGGATCGTGCAGGAGGCCGCCTGATGGGACGCGCGCTCTTGGTTCTCCACGACGACAAGATACGGGCGCGGGCCGTGGCGTGGGTCACGAGCGCGCCGAAAGACACCCGCGTCGAGTTCAAGGCTCCGAAGCGGACGACCGACCAGAACGCCCGCATGTGGGCGATGCTGACGGACATCTCCGTCCAGAAGCTCCATGCCGGCCGCCGCTACACGCCCGACCAGTGGAAGGTGATCTTCATGCACGCCTGCGGCCGGGAGGTGCAGTTCATCCCTTCGCTCGACGGCGCGACCTTCATCCCCTGGGGCCAGTCGTCGTCAGACCTGTCGATCCCGGAAATGTCCGAGCTGATCGAGTTCCTTTTCGCCTGGGGAGCCGAGAACGGCGTCGTCTGGAGCGATCCTGCGGAGAAGGCAGCATGAGCGCCTATCAACTCCCCCGCGCCTCGACAGCCTTCGCCCTGAGCACGGGGAAGAAGAAGCGCCCCCGCATCCATGACGACAACTACCTCGACTTCATCCGAGGGCTGCCGTCCTGCCTCACGGGGGAGCGCCCAGTCGATGCCGCCCATGTGCGGTATGGCGACCTCGCCTACGCCAAGAGAGAGACCGGAGCTGCTGAGAAGCCAGACGACATGTGGACGCTCCCTCTTACCCGGCGGCAGCACGAGCAGCAGCACGGCATGGACGAGCGGCAATTCTGGGCGCGCTACGGGATCGACCCGCTGGCGCTCTGCACGAAGCTGTTTGCCTGCAACCAGGACTACGAGCGCGCCGAGCTTGTCATCGCAGATGCCATTCGGACTGCCTCGACGTTCCTCGGTGCACCTGGCGGGGAGAGATAGAATGGCCGATCTGAGAGAACTCCGTGATCGCGTGGCAAATCTGACCGGGCCGGATCGGGAGGTGGATGCGGCGCTTTGGGTAGAACTCGGGATATTCGAGCGAGATGATCCCGGCGCATTCAAAGCGGTAGAGCCAGACTGGCGCTTGCACTACGCCAAGGAACTCGCCCGCAACAGGTTCCCGCTTGGCGGCGTCCCACAGTACACCTCCTCCGTCGATGCCGTCCTGTCGCTGATCGCCAAGGTGCTGCCGGGATGGCGCACCGAACTCCTTCAGGGCGGCACGGTGGAGCGCATGTGGTGGGACGCCTACATCGTGCAGCCGCCGGACTACGACGTAGGCGGCGAGACCAAGCAGGGCATGTCTACCCCCGCCCTGGCCCTTCTCCTCGCCCTCCTTGAGGCGAAGTCCACCCCATCATCGGAGCCATAGAGCCATGGGAGACGAGACGAACATTGGCGGCTGGACGCCGGGAGAGTGGGTGGCCGACGACTACGGCGTAATCTTCACCGCAGGCGAAGGCCGCTTCATGCTCGGCAGCTTCAACATGATGCGGCCGAACCAGAGCATCAGCAGCGAGCGGGAGGCGCGGGCCAACGGCAAACTCGCCGCCGCCTCCCCCAACCTCTACGCGGCGCTGCTTGAGTGCCGCCGCCGCCTTGCGATGGACCTCGACGAGGTCCGCCACCTGCGGGAATGGCTCAGCGACAGTGAACGCTCCGAACGTGCCGAGCAGGACGAAGCCGCAGACGAGGCGTCCGAACAGGCGCTCGCCGCCGCCGACGCCGCCCTCCTCAAAGCCCAAGGCCAGTCATGACCACGCCAGCACGAGAGTTGAGAGATGCCCTGGCGGAGGCGCTATTCGGCTTCTTCTCGCCGGCCGGAGACTTGCCGTGGGGAGCCGTTCACCCCCGACGCAAGGAGGAATGGCGGCAACGGGCCGACTGCTTCTGCGCCGAAGCCCTCCCCAGTGTGAAGCTCAAGATGGGCTGGGAGGAGTAGGGCCGTGACCGACCTCATAAACGCTGGCGTCTGCTACAAGTGCAAGGCCCCCATCGCACTGCCGGAGGACCTCTACACCGCGGCGCACCGATCCTCGGCCATTACGTTCTACTGCGCCCACGGGCACCCGCAGCACTACCCCGAGGGACCCACCGAGGCTGACAAACTCCGGGCCGAGCGCGACCGCCTGAAGCAGGAGCAAGCCTACTACGAAGACCGTCTCCGTGACGAGCGGGAAGCGAGGGAGCGCGCGGAGCGTTCCACGACGGCGCTCAAAGGGCAGGTGACGAAGCTGAAGAACCGAGCCGCAGCGGGCGTGTGCCCGTGCTGCACCCGCTCGTTCGAGAACCTGAAGCGCCATATGGCGACGAAGCATCCCGACTTCACGTCGGAGGCCGAGAACGTCGTCCAGTTCAGGGCCGAGAAAGCATGACCCTCCCGGACGAACGAGAGGGGGGACGGCGATGAGCACGCGCGCGTTCCCGCCTGACTTCTGCGACGAGGAGACGATGGCCTATTGCCTCGGCTTGGCCCAGTCCACGTTCCGCGAGTACGTCGCCGCCGGGGTCGTCCCCGAGCCTGTGACCATCGGGAACAAGCGCCGCTGGCATCGCCTCACCGTCGTCGAGGCGCTTGCGGGCCGCGCCGATCCCGCCGCCAATGCTGCCATCGACATCATGGGAGCGGCGAGAGGCGATGGCTCGACCAAGAAAGCACGGCGTCATGCTGCCTGAGCACGTCCACAAGGTCACGGCCGGCGGCAGGGCCTACTACTACTGGCACCCGTTCCGCGGGACGAAGCACGCGGTGAAGCCGGTGCGGATTCCGGTCGACCCGGACGCTCCGGGCTTCTGGACCTTCATCGACACGATACGCGGCGGGCGCACGGAGAAGAACACCGTCGCCGCGATGATCGCCGGCTATCGGAAGTCGCCGGGATATGGCGCCCTGAAGCCGGTGAGCCGCCGCGACTACGACCGATACCTCGACCTGTTCGAGGCTCGGCTTGGCGCGTACGCCGCCCGTGACATCACCGCGCCCGTGCTCCTCGCCATGCGGGACAGTCTCGCCGGCACGCCCGTGACCGCCAACCACCTTCTGTCCGTCATCCGCACGCTGTTCGCCTGGGGCGTCCCGCGCGGCCTTGCGACGATCAACCCTGCCCGCGAGATCGAGCCGCTAACGATCGACAGCGACGGTGCCGAGCCGTGGCCGCTGGATCTGATCCGCCTTGCCCTCGACCACTGCCGGCCCGAAGCGCGCATGTTCGTGGCGCTGGCCTACTACACCGGCCAGAGAACCGCCGACGTTCTCCAGATGCGCCTGTCGAGCATCGTCGGCCAGAGCATCCTCCTGACGCAGCAGAAGACCGGCAAGCGGCTGGAGCTGCCGATACACCGCGACCTCCGCCCCTTCATCGAGGAGGCGAAGCGGCGCGGCTCGATGGTTCTCGTCCCCGGCCCGGAAGGGCGCGAGATGACGACGAACCAGTGGCGGGCGATGTGGACGCGGGAGATGGCGAAGGAGCCGCAGGCCGCCATCCGCAAGGCCGGGCTATCGCCTCACGGCCTTCGGAAGTCGGCAGTCGTCGCGCTCCTGGAGGCTGGCTGCACGGTGAAGGAGGTAGCCTCGATCACCGGCCAGTCCATGCAGATCATCGAGCACTACGGCAAGCGGTACGACCAGCGGACCACGGCCGAACGGGCGATGGAGAAGTTCGAGAACAGCGCCGCCACGATTTTACAAATGCCAGCGAAAGCTAGCGGTTAGTGGCCGGGTGTTTTACAAATAGAGCGAGGAAAGCCGCCGTGATACGAAGCTCTACCGTTAAACTATCCCCCAACGGGATCAATGGGTTAGCGGCGCTTTTACATTGCGCTGTACAAACCCCGTCTGCCGGTGGACGTTCAGATAGCCGCCGCGTTCCGAAATGGCAAGCGGCCCCGCACCTCCGGGTGCCGGCATGAGCGGTGTTCGCACGTTCGAGGTGACGGTCCGGGGGTTCCCGCCGAACACCTACTCTGCCTCGTCCGCCGGCCGCGCCCGCGCCGACGCATGGCGCAGCTTCAGCGAGGCGTTCGAGTGCACCTTCCGGGACTTCCTCCGCATCTCGACGGTTCGGAGCTGCGGCGTCCCGGCCGATGATGGCTACGGCTACATCCGCCGCGCGTACGGCTTCCCGTTCAAGGTAGGGGATCGCGTCGGCTTTCGGGACGAGCCCGGCCTCCAAGGTAAGGAAGGCGTCGTCGGCTATCCGGGGCCGCACACGGCTCACGTTCACGTCTGGCTCGACGGCGCAAAGCACGCATCGATCGTCCACCCGTCGAGCGTCGTTCCGTCTCCCCGTCTCTCCGACTTGAGGAGAGCGGGATGATGGAGCCATGGCAGTTTCCCGGCGGTGATTCCTACGTTCTGCCCGATCGCATCGAGGAGGCTTGGAACCTCACCCATGCCGGGGACACCCAACTGCATTTCGACATGCCGTCAGGCCGCACGCGGATCGTGCGGCCCGGCGAGTGGGTTCTGGTCAGTCGGAATGGATCGCTTCGGGTAGTTCGCTCCCCCTCCGCAATCGAGCAGAGGGGGGAGTAGATGAGCTACTCGGGTTTGTCCTTCTGGCGCTCGCGGCGCTTCAGCTCGCGCTCGACGGCTTCGCGGATCACGTCGAGGCGGCTTTCGCCGTCATGCCGGGAGGCGTCGAGGCGAGCCGTCATCCCCTTCGGCAAGGGGAGGGTCAATCTCTCCGGGAACTCCATAGGGCGGCCCACGCCGCGCTCTGTCTCATATGTACGATATTCCGGCAAGGGCCACCTGTTTCGTATGTACGCTATTGACTTGTAGCGTAGATACGATATTTTGGCAATCGTAGATACGAAACAGGAGACCGCCAAACGATGGCCCGCTCGGAACCCGGCAAAGAAGCCCGCCACCGGCAGTCGGAGCACCCGAATACGAAGCTTGCCCGGCAAGCCTACGAACGCGCCTGCGCCCGAACCAGCAACAAGGAGGAAGCTGTGCGGTCAGCGACCGCCGATTTGGAGGCCGCGCGGGATATGGAGGCGGAGGCTCTCCGCACACTTCACGCCAACGAGGCGGCGGATCAGGCGCGACGGCGCGAGGTGTGACGCCCTGCTTTCCTATGGCCCGGCGCGTTCCCACGTCCGACCGTGCCGCCGCCTGATCCCCAACCCCCAGGAGACGATTATGACGACGATAGATGAGATGAAGCGGCTCGTCGGGAACATCCCATGGAAGTCCGTCGACAAGGACAACATGGAGTTCGAGGCTCGCGCTTCCTGCTATCAAGTGGAAGCGATCCGCACCCTCCTCGCCCATACCGCAGACTACGACGAGTTGAAGGAACGGCTGGAGGAGGCGAAGGGGCTGATGGGGCCCGTTGCAGGATGGCTTGCTGAAGACCGAAATGCCGGGCGCTCTGACGACGACCCATTCACCGTCAAAACGCGCTGGTTCCGCGCCCTCGCGGCCTTCCTCGATCGAGAGAAGGAGGCGGGACGTGGGTGACATTCCGCTCGTTCCAGAACTGACCGATGTGCCGAAGAAACTTCACCGAGCGGTCGAAGGACTCGTCAACCGTATCGCAGCCCGGGCTGTCGTGACGGGGCGCGGCAACGACCTCCTGCTGATGGTCTACGCCGCCGGTCTGCTTCACGGCAGCGAACTCGCGAAGAAGGAGCCCGCCCGTGGCTAGTCCCCCCGCCTCCGTGGATGCTCCCGATCTCGGCGCGTACTTCGAGGAGCTTGGGGAAGTCCCGGCCAATCTCCCGTTCGCGCTCTACTCCCCGCTCCTGACGATCACGGCGCATTGCCTGTCCCTGATGGACGGGGTGAGCCCGCGAGACATGGCGTATTGCATCAAGTCGCAGGCGCTCGAACTGGCCGCCGCCCTCCTCTCCGACCGTGCCGCAATGGCCGAGAAGATTGCGGGACTGGAGCGGGATTTGGCCGCCCTCCGGGAGCCGCTACGGACAGCGCCCGTGGACGAAGCGCTAAACAAACTGGCAGTGCGGTTCGCTGTCGCTGGGCTGTTCGCTGACGCAACCCGGCATGTCGAAGCCCTCAAGGCCGATTTGAAGAACGCAGCCCTCGACATCTTCGCGGAACTCGCACGCCCCTACCTCAACCGCGCCGAGTCCTCCGAGGCCGAAGTCGCCCGACTGCGGGAGGAGCTTGGCAAGGTCATCCCCATTCCAGATGGAATGGACGATCCGCAGTCAACCGCCGTCTACATCGGCTTCATTGACCGCGCCGTTTACGACGAAGCCCGCGCCGCTTTCACCCGCCCGGATGAAACCAAGGAGACGTAGGATGCCCGAACCGAAACTCGACGCCAAGTTCTATGGCGAAATCCGCAAGGTCAAGAACGACGAGGCGGTGCCCGATAGCGAGTACGTTGTGTTCCTCGCGAAGGACAACGCCTTTGCTGAGGTGCTCCCCGAATACCGCCGCATCTGCGAGGAGCGCGGCTGTGACGAGGAGCAACTTGCCGCTATCGATCGCATGATCGGCCGGGTGAACGACTGGCGCAAGGCTCACCCGTTCCGCTGCAAGAACCCCGACGCCAAAGGGGAGAAGCTCCTTGGCTGACACCCCAACCTCTCCCCCAGGCTTCCGGGATGGGATCGAAGCGGCGGCGAAGGTGGCGGACGACTGGGCCGCGAGCCGCAAGGTGAATAGTCGTTTCGCCGTGGCCGAGGGAGCGGCGGCGATCATCGCTCGCCGCATCCGCGCCCTTACCCCCGACACCCTCCCCACGGGGTGGAACTCAGATATGGGGGAAGCGGAGCCCAAGCCATGAAGACCTACCCCATATCGCGCTTGCACGAGATGCTGGTCTACGATCCGAACGATGGCTTTTTGCGGTGGAGAGCCACCCTGACCGGGACGATCCGGCAGGGCGCCATCGTCGGGTCGTTTGACAACAAAGGCTACATCCAACTCAAGTTGGACCGAACGCATCTCAGAGCGCACCGGGTCGCTTGGGCCATGACCTACGGCGAATGGCCCTCCCGGCTGCTCGACCACATCAACGGGCACAAAGCCGACAACCGCATTTGCAACCTTCGGCTGGCGACATTGTCCCAGAACGGCGCAAACCAAGTGCGGTCGCGGGCGAACACCTCGGGGTTCAAGGGGGTCATTACCTCCAGGAGCCTTGTGAAGCCATGGGCCGCGCAGATCGGCGTTCGTGGGCGCAAGGTGTTCCTCGGGCACTTCAGGACGCCTGAGGAAGCTCACGCGGCTTATGTCGCGGCAGCGAGCGCCGCCTTTGCCGACTTCGCCCACCCAGGCGCGCCGCTTCCCCCACCACCCCCCGGAGAATAGGACATGTCAAGATTTCCGCCAGTGCTTTCGCCGGTCGACTACGATGCGTGGCACCGGGGCTACTCCCCGCCGACCAGCCATTTGCTGATCCACAAGCTGATGGCTGGCGAGCTTGTCTCGCGATACTATACCGACTGCGGGCCGGACGATGCGTTCGCCATTGTCATGTCGCCGCAGATGGACATTGGTTCTCTCGCGGGTCAACTCCGCGATCTTGCCGACATGTTCGAGCGGCAGGCCGAACGAAAGGCCGCGAAGGACGCCGCCGCAGCCATCCCGGCCGATGCTGACGCCCACCACAATCCCGAGACGGACGCCAAGGTGGAGGGGTAGGGAGATGCCCGGCGGGTACAACCCTCGGCTCCGCCTTGGGAAGGTCATCGTCAACGTGGCGCTGATACTCCTGGCGCTCGTATTGATCGCTGTTTTCGGGGAATGACTCTTGCGGGGAAGACAGGCGGGGGCTAAATTCGTTGGCGCTGAACCAGTGATCGCACCTGCCGTCCTCCTTCGGGAGCCCGACGATATGTGGTCCAAGGGGGGGGCGGGTTTGAGCCCTGCCCCCCCGCCGCCTTCAGCCTCCACAATCATCACCTAACGCGCTTCCTAGCCTTGTTCCGCAGCCATTTGAATACGACGACTATCGTTACAACCACATCGATCGAGATCAGGAACGTCCATATCGACATGCCCGTAATGGTAGCATGGGCAGGGAAGGATGGTATGATGCGGGAACGCAGCGGCTACCGGCAAAAACGCAGCATGGAGGACAGAAGATGGACGAAGAAGCCGAGGGCAGTAACCCGCTCATGGCGGCGGGGGTCACTGTCGAAGGCTGGCGTGCCGCAAGCCTGATCGGGATGCTTTGGTCGCACGCCGAGGGGATGTCTCGAACCGGAGGAGACACCAAGGTGATCGAAGCCTTCCGAACGGCACAAAAGTGGGCGGAATTGGTGCTCGTAGCCAAGAGCGCTACGCCACCTTCCACCGAACAGTCACCTGCGCCTTAGCCCGAAGCCTCAACCCGCTGTCCCCTGCCCCAAGGCCAAGGACAGCAACGGCAAGCTCCCCAAGAATTGCGGCGATGTCGGGATAGGAGAACCCGATGAACCCCGCCGCCACCCGCTCATCCGCTCCCGGAACAACCCCCACGAAACTCAGGAAGCCCAGCAAGGCTGAGAAGGCATAGAGCCCCGCAACCGTCCACTCCCAGCGCGTCTGCCCGTACAGAGCAAAATACAGCGCCGTCGCAACATCGAGACTGCCGGCGATGTAGAGGTGAGGATCACCGATCGCCCAGGCTATGTGGGAGCCAGCGAAGTTTATCCACAGGACGGTGATGCCGAGGATGCAGCGCTTGTCCCGAGACAGAGCGGCGAAGATAGAAGCCGTGACGAGGCCGGCGATGAACACGGCGACGTAGAAGGTGACGCCGACACCGAAGATGTACAGGTATCCGTCCCAAGCCGTGAGCTGGTAGGCTACCATGCTGGCGAGGAAGGAAATGAGGATGACAGCGGCGGTCATCTAGCCTAGCCTGCGCATCGCTGCGATAACTCAATGGCAGAGTTCACGGGCTTCGTTTAGCCGGTAGATAGCAGGGTTCGAGTCCCTGCCGCAGCGCCAACTCCTACGGCTTCGGCGGCGGGTCCTTCGGTCCACCCCCACCACCAGCTTTTTCACTCGGGAGAAGGCGCTTCTCCGCTTCATGGGCGGTAGCATGAAGGCCCTGCATCCCTCTGGCGGCGTCTCCTAGACCGGCATGGACGGCCCCGAAGTATCCGAGCGCGTCCCCAATCTGCGCAACGTCATGGCCGAGCGATTCGACGAAGCGGATCGTGTCGCCTTCCAGTTTCAATGCCCGCTTGATGACGGAGGCGATGTCCGATCCGAGCCCCTTCAATTCGGCTTCGAGCGCGGCCGCTCCGGTGACTGCGATGTTCATGCGGTTCTCCTAGACTTGCCGAGATAGAACAGCGCTTTGCCGATGGTCCACGCTACGGCATGGACGGCAGCGGCGCTTATGGCGACCGCGCAGCATGCGGCCGCAAGGCTCGATGCCGCGACGGAGAGGCGGTCATCAACCGCCATGTAGAGGAACCCGCGCGCGGCCATGAGGTACAATACCATGAGCCAAAGCCGATGAACCCTTACGCGCTCGATGTTCATGCGGTCCTCCTAGAACGGTGTGGGTGATTGTACATGGGTGATTTTCACAGGATAGCCCTGATAGGCACATCGCTCCGATGGAGCCACCGTGGGGTCTGGCGGAGTATATACCTCGCAGATGACCGGAAGCGGCGGGGGAGGAAGATTGCCGGGAATGGATAGCTGGAACGGATTGTAGAACACAGCCGCTATTGCCGCTGCCGTCGCTGCGGCTCCGATTCCGATGTGCGTTGCTATGGCGCTCATGGGCCACCTCGCAGAAACGGGAAGAGGGTCAGCAGTTGCTCCTTGAACGCAGCCAGCGCCGCGATGATCACAGTGGTGGCGATCAGGAACTTCCCGCCGACGCTCCGAAAGACAGCCCACCGTTCGTGGCGCTCGGCCACTACAATGAGTGCATCGGCAACGTCTGCGAGACGGCGGAGGTTGCGACGAACGCGCCCGTCGTCAATGTCGCCGCCGTCTATGTCCCGCAGCTCCCACGTCTCTTCGGTCGGAGGCGGATCGGTTGGCTTCTTCGGTGGAGGCACAATAGTTCAGCCCCTATTTGAGCAATGCAACGACGGCTACAACGAGACCCGCAGCGCCCACGACGTAGCCCCACATGGCATTGAGGCCAGCGCCCCGGCCTGCGGAGTGGTCGCGATCCTTCTCAAGGGAGGCGAAGCGCAAATCCACCTCGGCGCGAGGAGCGAAGGTCGCCGCCTGATCGGTGAGCGTCTGGCGGAACTCGTTGACGCTCTCAAAGCGCCGATCGGATGCGGCCTCGGCCTTCAGGACCGCTTCCTTGGCTGCGGCAAGGGCCGATGCTACGGCCTTCTCCTGCGCGTCGAAGCGCTGGGCGTACTGGCGATCCCGCTCGGAGAGGAGGCGTTCGATATGCTCCTTGAGGGGGACGCCATCGGACACCTGGTTAGGACGGCGGTGCGGGCGGGCGGGGAGCCAGCCACGAGAACGGATTGTAAATTCGGTAGGTCATCGGCGGCAGATTGGAACGAAGGCGGCCGAAGAGTGCGAACAGTCCGCCGGACGAACCGACACCGCCAGCGACGGTCATCAGGATCGCCACCCATCTGGCCGAGCCGCTGAGTGCGAGCGCTGGCCCGAGCGCGCCGAACAACGCCGCGATGCCGGCGAGGAACGTCGAGAGTGCCGACGCCACCGCAGGTACCGTGCCGGTGATGATGCGGCTCTGGTTCGGCGGCTCCGAGTTCGTGGCGTTGATGACGCGGGGATCGCGCGCCATGGCGTCGGAGACAGCGGCGGCGACCGCAGGCACGTCCCGCGCCGTGAGGCGGTTGTCGGGGTTGCCGGCGGCGTTCTGGACGCCCTCGATGATGGCAGCGGCGACGGGGCGGTTCTCTCGGAACCTCGCGCGGGCGGCTTCGATGATTGGGCCGGCCATCAGACGTTCACTCCGATGAGCGGGAGCGCCTGAGTCGCCACGATGAGAATACCAATGACGATGACGAGAACGCGCGCGGGTGCGGCGAAGGCACCGAGCGGCAGTTGCGCGAGTCCCCAAAGGACGAACCACACAACGACGCCGACGATGACGATCAGGATGACGAGGGAGACAAGGCTATCGACCATTGCGGAACTCCTATGATGGGGGTAGATCGCGAAGAATGAACTCGGCGTATTCGCGGGCGCGCCGCTCCGAGAGCGGTCCCGAGAACAGGGTCACGTACACATCCCCTTCGCTTTCGTAGTCGATCGCCTCGACGGCCCATTCTTGGAACTCGTCGCCAGTCCGCCTAACCACCTCAATCTCAACTCGCTTCTTCATGTTGCGAAACTCCTAGAATGGGGATAGGTTCTTGGGGATGGCGAGCGGCGTGGATGGACACGCCACTGATCAGACAGGGGTGCGGCGCCATAGCGTCGCGGGCTCGACTGCTGATGACGGCGCGGCCTTGTGAACCGCGACAGCCGGTATCAAGCCCGGCCTTGCCATTACTTCCCTGCCCACTTCCTCAGAAGCCCAAGCAGCCACGCCCAGAAGCCCGTAGGGGGCTCGTTGTTGGGAGCGTTGACGACGACCGGCTCCACGTCAGGCGGGGGAGGAGGCGGCGCTGTAGGGCGGGGGGCAGGAGCAGGAGCCGGTTCGATCAGCGGTCCGCGCGTTGCAGTCCACGTCGCGTTCAGCGCCGAATAGAACGACCGGGCGAACACCGCGATATCCTGCGCCCGATTCGTCCCGTTGATAGTGCGACGGGCGTTGACAAAATCAGGCGGCGACTTGTCGAGGTAGTCCGCCAGCTTCTTGCCTGTGAACCACCCGTTCTCCATCGCATCGAACATGATGACGACGGACATGCGAAGCTCTTTGGCGCGCTCTGGATTGGCAACGAGGTCGACGCCGGCAAGTCTCGACGCCCGCGCGTAGTTCCGGCGCCCGGTGAGCTGCGCGAGACCCCTGCCCCGGAAGCGGTAGCCGTCGCCCGCCTCGGTATTCCCGAGTTGCGCCCGGCCGAAGTCGCCGCCGTAGATGATGTTGCCGATCGCCTCCTGGTTGGCGGCCCGTCCGGTTTTGCGCGCGCGCCCGTACTTCTCGGCGTCGGCCGTCGAGATGCGGGAGCGGGAGAAGGTCTTGAGGAGGCCCGAGACGGAGTAGTTGAGGCTCTCCTCCATCGGCTCAAACCGCATGCCGGTTTCTATGCAAGGCGTGGCGAGGAGGTAGGCAAGATGCGTGAGCGGTGTACCTCGCTTCACCGCCTCGTCGAGGATGACGGTGATGCCATCTACCTGCTTCTGCGTGATCGATCCGCCAAAGACGGACGCGCGAATGAGATCGAAGAACCGCGGCCTGTCGATCATGGGTGCTCCTATGGAACGGGGTGTGGAAGGGCTGCGAGCATCGCCAACGTGAAGGCCACGGCGACAAGGACGAGGCAGGAGTAGAAGCGGACGTGCCTGCTCATCGCATCGCGGCCCAGCGGTCCCGCTCGCTCTGCGTCCGAAGCGGAGCCCCGGCGTAGAGGTTGCAGAGCATCCCCATCTGCCGAACCGTCAGCCCCTCGGCGTTCATCGTGCGGATGCAGTTGTCGAGGTGGCCGAGCGGCTTCTGCGCCCCTTCGTGATCCGCGCTCCACCCACCAGCCTGCCGGGTGTGGGCAATCTCGTGGACCATGATGTTGCGAATGGTGGTCGGGTCGGTGATCTCCGAGGCGATGACCACGAAGTGAACGTTGGTGGCGTTGCCGGTCATCATGCAGGCAGCTCCGAACCAGCCGTAGTCGGTGCGGTTGCGCCCACAGGCCAATTCCACACGATCAAGAGGAACCCGAAGCACTTGCACCGCCCCGGTATCGAGGAGGCGGACGGCGTTGCTGTAGTAGGGCTCGGGAGGAGCCCCGCCCCACACATGGGCGTAGGCGAAAGAGGCAGGAGTCGGCGCGGCCGAAAGGCCGCCAGTGGTCGAGCAGCCGGCGAGCAGGCACACGAGCCCGACCGCCGCGAAAAGCGGACGTTTGGTCATGTTCAGGTTCCTCAACGGTTTCGGGCTGGCCTTGCGCGCAGCCACTGTGACGCATATAACTATCAATGTGACAGCGATAAATATCTAGGTCACACTGACAATAACGTCAACCGGGAAAATCCTCGTGCCGTTGAGAGATTGCGAATCCGATGAGGGGCCGGTATCAGTTCCGGCCGTGGACAATGAGCCTTGGCAGAGACGGGCGAAGCTGGCTGGCTTGAGCCAGAAGACGCTCGCGAAGTTGCTCGGGGTGTCGGAGAACACCGTCTCGATGCAGCTCCGCGGCAAGTGGCAGAGCGGGCAGACGCCGCGCTATGTGAAAACCGTCATCCTCGCGTGGGAGAGACTTTCGCCCGAAGCCCGCGCCATCCTGCTGGAGGCGGCCGATGAGGACGGCTAGCGCGCGGCCTGCCATCAAACTTCAAAGACCCCCGTCAGGAGGATCGAGAAGTTGCTGTCAACCTGCGTCTCGACCGCATCGTTCAAGTTGCCGGTAGCTGGGCTGAAAGTGCGGAGGGAGATCGTGTCGGTAGTGGTATCGTAGACTGGGATGAGCCCTGACCCGATGGTGTAGTTGCTCGGCCGCCCGGTAACAGCTATCGATGAGTTCGACGGCGTGAACGGCAGCACTCCGATCGTAACGCTGCCGGTCGATGATCCTCTGCTCGAAAGCACGATCGCGATGTTGAAGAACACCAGCCGCCCAATCTTCGTGTAGGTGCCGGTCTGGACCGAGTAGGTGACGCCCACCGAAGCGCCGCCGAAGGCGATTGCCGGGGTAAACGATCCCTCCTCGTAGTCGTCGAGGGTGTTCGCTCCCGCGCTCGGAACCTGCGTTGCCGGAAAGGCGATCTGCCCTCCCGTCAGGTCGATGGACGTTGAAACAACGGGCGTCGTAAATGTCGGGGTGACGCTCGGGTGCGGGTTGAGGAGGATCAGAGCATCCGCCCCGGACTCGTAGGCAACGTGATAGATGCCGCCTGCGGTAATCGCTCCGGCATGGAGGTTTGCCCCGTTGAGGAGCTTCACCGTCTTGGCGCCGAGGCTGTCCACGTCGAGCGTGGTCGTTGTGGTGTTCGTGTAGCCCGCCTCGAAGCCTATCAGGAGCCCCTGCTGATGGGCGGCAAGGGTCATGCCCGTGGTGAGGGTCTGGGCGTTGGCAGAGCCGCCCGTCGTGGTAGAACCACCGAGGAGGTTCCGCTGTACCGCACTGTCCGCAGCCAGCGCCCGCATGGCGTTGTTCACGCTCGCGGGAGACATACCTTCCGCGATGGAAGCGCCGCCGACTACGGTGTTTGAGTTTGCGGTGGTGGAGTAGGCCGCAACGCCTGTGGTTGCCATGGTCTAGACTCCTACGCCCATGAATTGCCGCCACCATGCGGGGATGGGCATGCCCCGGAGCGGCATCTGCGGCATCGGGGGAGTGGTGGAAGTGACTGCGCGCGCCGGCTGTCCGCTGCCCTGCGGCAGCGTCGTCATCGGGTTCTGGTCGTTGAAGCTGGGGAGGTTGCGGAAGAAGGTGTTTTGAAGGGCGAAGTCATCCCTGCCCGCCGGCATGAAGCCGCGGTCAACTGAGTCCTGTCGGGAGAACGGCGTGGTGCTGTCCACAAGGGTTGTCGGGTTCGTCGAGACGGGTTGCCCGCCTGCGCCGGGGCCAGCCATCGGAGGCGATCCGCCACCCCAGCCGGGGGCGCTCAAGCCCATCTGCGGCATGGAGGCGAGGATGCCGGCGATGTCGATGTTCGGCGCCTGCGGAGGGGCGGGAGAAGCGGCGGGAAGGACGCCCCGAGTGACAGGCGTTGTCGGCACTCCAACCCCGTTGCCGGGCGTCTGGTAGCCTGCGAGCATGGGGCCGAGGGTTGGGTTGGCCGAGGGCGTCGGAGGAGTCGCCGGGCGGGTCGGCTGGATCGGGATGGCCCAGTCCATGTTGGCTGGGGCGATGGGCTGGCTAGGCTCGGGCCGGGCACGGGGTAGCGGGGCGGCCATCGGGTCCATTGCCGCTACGTTGGCCGGGCGAGGCCGGGGCATGGCTCCCGTGGTCGGGGCCGGTCGGGATGCCGCCGCGTCTCGGGCCGCCATCGCGGCGCGGGTGCGCGGTCCCATCAGGCCATCAATCGGGCCGGGATCGAAGCCCGCTGCGGCAAGCTCCTGCTGGAGCTGCACCACGGCCGGATCGCTTCGGCTGCCACCACCTCCCCCACCGCCGCCCGCGTTCGGGATCGGAGCCGGGGGCGTCGGGGCGGTCTGGTTTTCCTGCCGTGCCGCTCGCCGGGTCTGGACGAAGTTCTGGATGCGGTCGAGGAGAGGAGTGTCACCCATGCGGCGTGCCCTGATGATGCTGGAGAGTTCGTCGAGGCGGGGAGTGCCGCCGGCTTCCCGTGCGGTGCGCGCTTCGGAGACCGGACGAAACAGACGCTGCGAGCCTGGAGCGGGGGCAGGAGACGGGAGACCGCCCGCCGGCCCAGTTGCTGCGGCGATGGCGTCTTGCCCCGCTGGCGTGCTCTGGCGTGGCGAGTAGGCCAGTGGATCGGTGCCGGAGAGTTGCGCGGCATAGGACAGACGGTTCGTCCACCCGTGCCCGCCGCGCGGATTGCTTGAGGTCCACCCCTGCGGACGCTCATAGGAGATCATCGCCGCCGTAGCGTCGGGGACGGTGGTGGCGGACCTGAGCAAGTCCCCTGCCCGGCGCTCCGTGGTTTTGAGTTCGTGATCGACGAAGGCGAGTTGCGTGTCGAAGTCGCGCCAGTCCGTTCCGCGAGAGGCGGCGAACGAGCGAAGGGCAGTCAGGCGATCGCCGCGCCACTGGGCGATGCCGAAGGCTGTCCCGGCGTCCCCGACGACATCAACGGAGAGGTTCTGGCCGCTCTCCTGCATCAGGTTGCCGACGATGCCGGCGGCCTGCGCGGGCGTGTAGCCTAGCGAGACGTAGTAGCCATACGCCTGCTGTGCGCGGGCAGTTGCCATCGCTGGTCCTTATGCGACAATGAGCGGATGCGCTTTTCAGACATCCCGCTTTGGCGTCGAGTGCTGATCGTCGTGGTGACGTTCGCGATCTGCGGCGCCGCCTATTGGCTTGCCGCGATCTTCTTCAAGGCCATCCCAGTATGGTTGGGCGGCGTGCTGGTGGTCGCGATGGTCGCGTTCAGCATCATCGGCATCCGGTACGACAACCGCGTCCGGCGTCGGCTGGAGGCCGAGGGCCTACTGAAGCCCCGCCGGAACAGGTAGGTACTCCTCCGGGAGGAGCGTGAGCCTCGGCATGGCGTAGGCGTTGGCGGCTCCAAGAAGCCCCTGCACGCCCCGCTGTGTCCCGAAGCTCGGCGGGAGCACGCCGCCTGCCCCGCCGCCGACGACGCGCCGCAGCCGGTCCACGCTGTTGCTCGTCAAGGCGCTGGAGGCCCGCCTCGCCGCCTCGCCGGCAACGGTCGCCCCAATCATCAACGGGCTGTTGAGCATGACGCCGCCGAGGGCGAACATCTGCGTAAAGGCACCGCGAGGAGCAAAGACCGACAGCCGGCGCAGCGTGTTCTCCAAGGGAGCCCCACGCGCGATGTCGTCGATGATCGCCCGCTCCTCGATCGTGAAGGACGAGAACTTCTTGCTGTTCTTCAGCGCCCGGAACTGCTGCCGCAGCGCTGTCTGGAGCCCCGCCTGCGAGTAGTTGGCCCCTACCGCGTCGAGCGCGCGTTCCTGTATCTGGTCGAGGATGCCAGAGCGGCGATAGCGGCCCCATAGATTGCGGGCTTCACGAAGGGCGGCCGTCGCCTCGTCGATGTTGCCGGCGACGATCTGGCTCGGACTGAGGTTGTCCAGCCACTCGTCGAACTCGTCCCGCAGCATGACCGCAATCTTCTGGTCATGTGGGTTGGCGTAGTTCGCCGCCGCGCCGTTGATTGCCTCTCGGATGCGGGACAATTCCTGCAAGTCGTAGGAGCGCAGAAGCCCTTCCGGCATCCCGGCATTGGAGGTCGCGGCGTCGATGCGGCGGAGCACGCCGGCACTCATGGGCGTGTTGCTGGCAACGCCCGCCCCAGGGTCCAGATCGGCCCCGAGGTCGAGCGCCTGCCGGCGTGCGTTGATGTAGAAGTCCGACAGCTCGCCTTGAGGAACGATCACCCCCGCGTCATCGGCTCTGCGATAGGCGGCCTGTCCGGCGGTGCGAAGTTCGTCCGTCGTCATCGGCGTGCTCAACACGCCACCGCGCGCCGCGGTAGCCTCGGCACTCTCGGGAACCAGCCCGGTCAACGCCGAGCCGCCGCTTCGGCCCGTAAGGACACGGGAGACGAGAGGAGCCGCAAGCGGCAGAAGGCCGCCCAGCACGCCGCCAGGGCCGGCCCCTTGGATCGTGCTCGGCAACCGCTCCAGCGGGGAACCTTCCCCGAGGCCAAATCCGGTGAGCCCGCCCGCGGCAGTGCCGGCGGCGGCGCCCCGTGCCACACGCCCCAAGGTCGTCACCCCGCGCGCGGCGGCCGACATGCCGGGAATGAGCGCAGTGGGCGCAGCACCGGCCAGTTCCAGCACCGTTGCTGCGGTCGGGTTGGCGTTCTCAAACTCCGCGATCTCGCTGCGCGCGCTCGTCACGTTTCGATCGTAGCCGGACTGCCATCCCTCGCCGCGCAGGAAGCTGCCAAGACCGCCTAATGCGCCTTCGGCTTCGTCCCCGAGGCCGAAGATGCCCTGCCCCAACTGCCGGAGCCAGTCTGTCGGGGTGTTGTTGGTGTCGAAGCCCTGCTCGTCCCAGCCAGCAGTGGTCGTGCGGGGCATCCCCTGCTGGAGCTGCGCCTGATAGGCTGCGTGGCCTTCCGGGTCGAGCTGGGCCCGGAGCGCATACGGGTCTTCCCCAAGCACGCCGTTGGGAGCCTGCGGCCCGACCGGATCGAACCCGAAGGTCCGGCGGAAGGCTTCCGGATCGTTCGTACCGGCCTGATCGGACGAGATAGGATCGCGGCCGTAAGTCTGCCGGAACCACGTCACATCATCGACGGCGGCGGGACGGCGAAGATCAACGCCTTCGGATGGCTGGGTCTGGTACTGCGTCCACGGTCCCTGTGCGGGGGCCGCCGGCTGCGTCTGGTACTGTTCCCAAGGTCCGGCCATTAAGGCACCCGCGTCCAGTTGTTCGGGTCAGCCGGGTCGCCGCCGTTGAAGCGGTAGCCGTCCATGACGGTGCCGGGAGTGGGAGGCGCGGGCGTCCCCGCGGCCGGCGCAGGAGTAGCGGTAGCTGGGCGGTCGATAAGGTTACCATCCGCGTCCACCGTCTTGCGGCCTTCCACGATGTCGAGCGTGATCTGGCGCACCTCGTTGAGCTGTCGCATGAACGCGGTATGGCTCTGGTTCGGGTCGAGGTTGCCCCACGCCGCTTGCAGGTAGTTGATCTCCTGCACCGCGACTTGTCCAAGCGCGCCGCCGGTCGGGGAGTTATCTCGCATCTCCTGAAGCGTAGCGAAGCCGATGAGCGACTTCATGGTCGTCACGGTCGCCCGGAGGTCGTAAGCCGGAGTGCCCGGAACATTCGCCGCCAGGGCGCCATCCACGCCAGTCGTCATCGGCTGGTTGGCAAGCTGCTCCGCGATGTCGAGGTTGGTGAGGAGGACGCTCGTCTGGCGCTCATCCGTCGCGGCGCGGTTCTCTGCCGCCGTGGCGGCAGCCGCCGCTTCGGTCGCTGGGGCGCCGCCCGGCTCCTGCACGAGGCGCCAGCCGGTCGGGCTGTCTGGGTCTTCGACGCGCGCCCATCCTGGCTGCACGGGGCCGAACGTAGGCTGTCCCGGCTGGTTGTTGTTGACCACCGTCGAGGGCGGCCGCTGCATCTGCCATTCTTGGAAGGTGCCCGTGAAGCCTTGCTGGACGGCGTACTGGTACTCCTGAATGTCGTCGGTCGGATCGGGAGCCGTAGGCGGCGCATACCGCTGCTCAAGCTGGCTTGCCACGAAACTCCGCGCCAGTTCAGGATCGTTTGTCAGCATCGTCCGGTAGGCTTCGGGAAGGCTGGCGAACTCCTCCGACATCAGAAGCGCGCCAAGTGCCTCCTCCTGCCGTGCCTGTTCCTCCTCCTCCTGCGTCCGCTGCCGGCGAGCTTGATCGGCCTGTGAGCCATAGGCGAGCCCCTGTGCGGCGTTGCCCCATGCCTCGCCCCGATTCCCGCCCGACAGAAGCCCAAGACCAAACTGCATCAAGGCCGCCGAGTTGTTGTCGAGGAAGCCAGACAGACGCGGTCGTCGCTGCTCGAACTGGCCGAGAAGCCCGCCGCGAGTGCTGGTAGCCGGAAGAACCCCTGCCACGTTACAGCGCTCCGATCAGGCCGCCGACACCGGACAGGCCACCAAGCAGCATTTGCAGGAACGTCGGCCCCGGCTCGGTCGTCGAGCTGTTGGCGGTGCCCCCAAGCCCAGCGTTCGGATTGATGATCGAGTTGTACCAGGAGACGGCGTCCATGGGGGCCTGATCCCGATACGCCCCGGCCATGAGCATCTGCTGCGGGGCCGTGTAGCGGGCCTGATCCAGTTGGGGGGCCATTCCGGCCGCCGAGCCCATGCGGTTGCGCTCTGCCTCGTAGGCGCCGCCGTAGAGCTGGGAATGGAGCGAGCCGAGATTGCGGGTAAGCTCTGCCTCCATCGGCTCCGAGCCGTACCGGCCCATCCCCGAATAGAGCGACTTGAGCCGGTTCGTCACCTCGTCGGCCTGATCGCTCCAGATGCGATCCAGATATGGGTTGCCCTCGTTGAGGTACTGGCCGCCGAGAACGGCCGTGTTGTACTGGTTCGCCGCGTCAACCCCCGGCGTTCCCTGCCCTGCCATCTGTTCGATCTGGGTCAGAGCGTTGTTCGTGGTCGTGCCGATGCCCGACTGGCCGTAGGCCTGCTGCGCCTGCTGCATCACGTCCGTAATGTACGGCTGCGCCGGCTTCCACGGCTCGGAGGTCGTCTGCTGCGTCGTGGTGCGGTTGTTGCGCTTGCCCATCAGAGTTCCTTCACGAGGATCGACCACCGTCTCGGGTGGTATCCATCAAGCGCCCGCGCCCAGCCGACGCGGCCTTCGATGACCGAGGCGGTGCAGCCATTGCGTCGGCCGTGGGCTTCGAGAGTGTCAGCGGCCATCCGAGCCCATTTTCCGTGCTCATGTCCTGCCGCCCACGAAATCGAGAGGAGGCGCTTTCCAGAGGGCTGGACGTGGACGTGAGTGCCGATCGCCCCGAGGTGTCGGGGGCCATCCCACACCAGCCAGAGGACCATGTCGCCGTTGGCTGCCTGCCGCTGTGTCTCTTCGACCGGCCAGTCGTCGGGGAAGCGGGCCGCCATCTGTTCAGCGTAGGAAGCGACAAGGGGCCACCAATCTGCAAAAAGCTCCCGAGGGAGCGGGTCGAGCCTCACTTGAGACGCAGGAAACCGAGCGGCGGCGCTTCGTCCTGCGCCATCAGTTTATTGCCGCTGGCGTCGTAGAGCCCGGACCATTCCGGGGCACGTTCGCGCTCCAGCACGTCCATGGTAGTCGCCCCCCAGTTCTTGGCCTCCTGCCATTCGCCGTCCGGCTGCCACGCCCGCACGAAGTATCGACGCATGCCTATCCCCCCACCGCGAACCAGTGGAACGTCCGGCCCGTCGTCGCAGCGTTTGCGTGGGTGATCGTGAACGAGCCCTTCGCCACCGCCGAGACGTAGCAAGTGCCGTTGCCCATCTCCGCCGCCGCATTGGCCGAAGCGGGGGTCAAGAGAGGGAAGCACCCAGCCGGGATGACCTCGTTGCTCACCGTCGTCGTCGCCACGTTGACCGTTAGCGTCACCGAGCCCGCCACCACGCTCCGCCCTGCCGCGAGCTGGTTGATGACGTTGACGATGATCGGCAGCCGCGTCTCGCGCGGGTCGAGCGTCTTCACCGGATACCCGAAGGGCCGGCCTCAAGATCGAACCCCTGCGCGTGTGACCATGTGGATGCCGCCGGCACGCGAAGCCTGATCCGATGATACCGGCCGTCCGCCTTGACCGGGCACCGTCCCGATGTCTGCATGGCGCTTTCCGAGGTCCACGCCAGCGCGTCGGCCTGCCGGGAGCGCCGCCCCACCGCAATGACAGCGCCCGAGGTATCCACCAGGGGCCGCACCGAGCGGATCAGCGTGCGGCGGCCCTGCGCCAGTTCCCGTTCGCCCGTCTCGATCGTGGCTTCCAGAGCATCGCCTTCAAGAAAGGCCAGTTCAAAGGCCGCGTTGATGATGGCGAACACTGGCCGGCCGCCCTGCCACACGCGCGAGTCCAGCGAGTAGGGAACGTCCTCGATGCTGGGATAGGCGACCGCCAGTTCCTCAAGAGTGACGCCCGGCGTGCCGATGTTCGCCATATCGAGGATGTCGTAGTCGAGCTCCGACCAGCGCCCCGATTTCCAGTTGAACATCACGCCAAAATCGTAGGCCGGATCATCCGTGGTTCGTGCCACCCAGTAGAAGATCGGGCGGGTCGGATCGAAGGCTCCCTTGACGGAAAAGAGCCGGGAGCGATCGCAGTTGGCGAAGAAGTACGAGTTGATCTTGTTGGCCCCGATGTTCGTACCCTCGAACCAGAAACCGTCCTCCGCGAGGTATCCGACCTTGTCGCCAAACTTGATGACCGAGTACGGGGCGATCGTCCCTCTCGCATCGGCCAGCTTCGAGAACTGGAACACCTCCACCGATCCTGGGGTGTGGATCATCTGCCGAACGGCACGCTCCTGGATGACGAGACCGGCGGCACCCGAGAAGTTCTGCACACGCCCACCGTCGGGGAAGGACTGCGAGCCCGAATTGCCCGTGGACCAATTGGTTGCGTCGTTGGTGTCCGACCACGCGATGCCGAATGGATCGGAGCCGAGGGAGGCGAGGACGACGTAATCCTCGATCACGTCCACATATCGGGCTGTCGGAGGAGAACCACCAAGGCCAGCGAAGGACGATCCCGCCTCGATGTCGATGACCTGCGGACCATCCGTGAAGTTGGTGGCGATCAGGCTCGTGCCGAACTGGGCAAAGGACCACTGCTCATCATCAGGGACCGCGTAACCTGTGCCCCTGTCCGTAGGAACTGCCGCAACGTACTCGACCAGCTTTGCAGCGGTTCCAGCGAACGCCTTGAAGGAGCCGTCTTCCTTCTGGACCATGTAGAGGCCGCGCGGGGCGGCATCCAGGGCCGAGGCGTAAGCGGTGTCGGCTCCGAGGATGGGGAGGTAGGAGTTGGCGCCGGGATAGACGTTCCGCGCCACAGCGCAGATCGGGCCGGCATCCGTCGCTGTGTCGAGTTCCGCTACGTCGGGTAGCCACTCACCGAGGTTGAGCCTCACGGGGAATACCCCGAGGCTGTCCGGCCCGTGCCAGGGGTCAGGCTGTCGGCAAAGCCGCTGTCGGCAAGCGCCTGGATCGCGCCCTGGAAGAAGCCGAGCCACTTCTGCGCCCCGGCGTCGTTGCCGGCGAATATCTCAAGCTCGACGAGGGTGCCGTAGAGGTAGACATCCGGGTACTTGGCGAGGAGCCAGTTGGAGGCGGTGCTGTCGGAGAGGACCGCCGGATACGCGTAATAGGTGATCCTGATGTCCGATGTCGTGAGCGGGAACATGCGGAGGGTCGTCGTCCCCGGCGTCGAGCCCATAACGGTGTAGAAGGCCGGGATGCCGGAGGCACCATCGGGATAGGCTTCGTCGAGCCAGTCGAGGGTCCGGTATTCGAGGCGGCGCGGAGCGGAGGTGCGAGCCTGCACCCGCTTCATCGCCATGAAGTCGTCGGGGAGCGTGCAGACGCCGGAGGACGGGGTGAGGTCGGTGGTTGTCTCCATCTCGCGCGGGCGCGTGGCGATGGTGGCGAGGGCCTTCCTGATGCGGAAGTCGCAAAGGGAGACGAAGTCGGTGGCGTTGGAGGAAAGGTCCGAGCGTTCTGCCCAGTTGAGGGCCGCCGACTTCAGTTCGGTGAAGGTGGAAAATGGCATTCGTCAGCTCGCAAACAGCCAGCGATAGTCGGGATCGCGGCGCTTCTTGGCGATGAGGCGGGCAAACTCTTGCTTGTCGAGGCGGAGGTAGTTCACACCCTCCTCGCGCGCCCATTTCTCGATGAAGATGAGCGGGATGGATGCGACGAGGCGGAGGTCACCTGTCTGCTTCCCAGCGTTTTGCATCGCCTTGTTGCGGTCGAGGATGGGGGCGGTGTCCTGAACGGCTTCCACGGTGAAGCTGTCCCCGTGCGCATGAAAGCGGTGGCGGAGTTCCGTCATGGGCGGCTCAGTGGTAGAGTGAATGCCTTTTAAGGAGGCGAAAGAAGATGACAACGCTTGTGCGAGTGAAGGTTGCCGTTGCCGGCGACCGATCGGACGAAGAGTGGTTGCTTACCGAACTGCTGGAACGCATCCCGGCAGAGCACCGGAACAGCGCCCGCATCAGCTTCAAACGGGAGCGCGAGCCTTTCGGCGGGAAACTTGAGGTGTTCTATTCCCGGCCGGCGACCTGAACCGCCCATCTCGGCCGCTCGGCTAGGAACGCCGCCATGTGTTCTTCCAACGATAGCCTCGCATCGACCGACCGGGTGTCGGCGTCGATTGCCGTCATGACCCCCGCAACATCTTCCTCGGACAGACCGAACGAAGGCCAGTCGAGCAGCGGATATGTGCCTGTCTTGCCGGCGGCGAGGAGCGCGATAAAGCTCGGCATGACGAACTGGATGAAGGCGGCCTTCTCGCCATCAGGGGTGTCGAGGCGGATCGAGAAGGTGTCGCCGTCCTCGGGCTGGTAGCCAAGCGCGTGGGCTAGCTTGTTGGCCTTATCGTGAAGCGCAGCGGGGACGGTGGCTAAGAGGGAGTGGGTTGGGGTGCTCATCACCACCCCGCCATCGCGGCGCGGTATTGATTGGCAACAGCCGCGATCTCGGCGTCAGTCCATGCCGATTGCTGGACGACGCCTCTTGGAGTGTCCGCGTCCGCCGGGGATGCTCGTGATCCGTCGTCGTTCTCGGCCAGCCAGCGGATCGGCTGCGTCGTGGGAATGCTCCCGGCGAAGGTGCCGCTGACCGTTTCGGGAGTCCCGCCGGTTAGTGGTTGCCAGAAACCATAGTAGTCTGTTCCCGATCCGCGGATGCCCGCAACGCCGGGAACGTCCACGATGCTTGCCGCCGTGATGTCGAAGGCCGTTGTGCCGATGAACCCGCGGAGCTTGCCATCCGCACCTGTCGCGAGACTAAAGAAGGCGGTTCCTACCGACGCACCGAACAGGGTGTCCGAGACAGCGTTGATCTCGCCTGCCACGATGCCGGTGCAAGAGGCGGCCGGAGCCAGCGGCGTCAGGAAGTTCTTCGTCAGCCCATCCCCCCTGATCCGCCAGATGTCGTTCTCAAGGACGAGGGTCGGCTCGTCAGCGGCGGTGGTTTGGTAGAGGTGGTTGCCGGAGATGCGCTCAAGCCGGATGCCGCCTATCGTGGCTCCAAGATCAGTGCCGCTTGCATGAATCGAAAGCCATGGATTAGCCCCAGACACATAGACATAACCAATTGACTGGTAGGTTCCAGCGCTGGCTGTAAGCCCCCCGAAAAGAAGATCGCCGTAGGAGCCTAACCCAACAACGGCCCCGAGCCGCGCACGGATGTTACCAGCGGCGAGGACATCTTTTGCCACCAGATCGATCAGCACCCGATGCCAGCCAACCCCGCTCGTTACCTGACGGCCAATGTAGCTGTCCGCCGTGCCAACATCGCGGACAACGACCGTGCCGTCGCCGGGCACTTCGACGCCCGTAGCACCTCCCGGTTCAGAGACCGTCCAGTTTACAGCGAGGGCGGTCTGATCCGCATAGTCAAACGCATCATCCAGAACGGTCGTCCGCGCGGCCCCAAGGCTCCGCTCCAGCCTCAACGCCTCGGTCTGCCCCGAAGTCGTCAGAGGTGTAACACCCGTCACATCCTGATAGCTCGCAATAAGCCCACTCGGGGTGAGTTTCGCAGGGTCGAGGTCGGAGAGGAGGATAGCGGGCGTGCCGTAGCTGGTAACAAGCCCCGCCGCAGCATCCCCCGGCCCGCTACCGAGCCCGCCCATCCTTCCGAACCGGGCACCCATGCCGCCGAATGGCATGCTAGGTGATTTCCGTCACATGGCACGTCCCGCTGACCGATACCTGGATGGCGGAAACCTTCTGGCCGGGAGTGATGGAGAAGTACTCCGGCGTATCGGCCGGGACATACACGCCCGCGCTCGTCGCTGTCGGGCTGTTGCCGATCACGATGTACGCCGCGGAAGTGCAGACGACGCGCACCTTCTGGATGCCCGTCGCGACGGCACTGGTGATCGTGCCAGCAGTGCCGGTGTACGCTACGCTCTGGTGCGTACTGAGCCGGCCGACGCCCCAAAACTGTGCCATGGGTCTACAATCCCCGCATCACAGCGGTAATCCGCACGATCGATGTCGTGTCGCACTCGCCGCCGTTGTCGAAGACAATAGGCGTGTCGGCCGGGAAGTACCGATCCGCCTCAGAGCCCGTGAATACCGCCTCGAAGGTCGAGCCCGCCGCCGAACCGGTGTAAACCAGCGTCAGCGTCCCGATCTCGGTCGAGCCCTTCTTGATCGTGATGACGCTGTCAGCGGTTGTGATGGCTGCTGAGAGGGTCGCGTACGCCCGTTCGAGCCGCCCATCGGCGCCGGGAGCGATGTGGGCGATCGAGGCCGTGGCAGCGTCGATGATCTGGCCGCAGACCATCCAGTCGGCCATAGTCTTGTTAGCCGGGTAGGCCATTGTGTAGTTCTCCTAAGATGGAAAGAGGCTAGGCCGCGACCGAAGCCGCTTCGACCTTCTGGAGTTGGTCCAGCAGTTGTCCGCTGTAGACCTTCGGGCCTATGTGACCGAGGACGATACCCGGATCGACCCAAAGCTGGTGGCCGAGAGCCTTCGCCCTCGCAAAAAATGCCATGTCCTCGCCTTCCGCCCCGAGCCCGTCGTCGATATCGTCGCGCGGGATGCAGAACGTGTGCGGGATCGGCCCTTCTGGAACCTGATGGAAGCGCTTCTTCGGGGCCGCTTTTGCGGCGTCTTCGAGTACCTGCCGCGTCATGCAACAGAAGCCGATGCCAATGCCTCCAACGGGCAAACAACCGTGCTCGTTGGCCTCCATCGAGCCAACCGAGCGGCCGAGGAACTGCAAAGGTTCCGTCTTGGCCGGGTACGCTCCTGCCACGATGTCCATGACCGTCGAGAGAGCGAGGAGGCGGACGAAGTCTTCCGCCTTCCATGTGATGTCTGAATCAACCCAAAACAGCCGATTGTGCGGGCTCTTGAGGAACTGCCAGACAAGGCGGCTTCTGGCGTGGTGAACGAGGCTCCCCCCAAGAGCCAGTTCGATGTGGATGGGGATGCCGCGCTCCGCGAGCAGCGTCTTGGTCTGGAGGAGCGAGATCACCGTCTGCCCCGGCAAATCCCGGTGTGACGGCATGGCGAGAAACACCGATTGGCCCGCCAGATCGAACTTGCGGGGCGGAGGGGCCCAGGGGTTGCTCATGCCTTCCTCAACATTGCAGCGCAGTGGTGGCCAGAAGAGCTGTCGAGCATCTGCACCTTGAAGCAACGCTTCCAATACCAGCGATAATCAGTGCAGGCCGTCCCCTTCGCGAGGTTGTCGGCGTAGAAGGACTGATCGAGGAACCAGAAATGGTTCTGGTGGAAGAACCGCGTATGGCCGGGATCGGCCAGCGCATCCCCGTTGATGGGGACGATGATGCCGAACAGCCCGCCCGGCTTCAGGATGCGCCAGTATTCTGAGAACTCGTCGAAGAACGCTCGCCAATCACCCTGTGCGCCCCAGTGTTCGAGCACGTCGTAGGCGGCAAGCTCGTCGAACGTCCCGTCATCGAAGGGGAGAGGCTTGTTCGGCCCCGTGCCATCCATCGACCAGAGGACATCGGCCCCGCAGTTTGGATCCATGTCGAGGGTAGTAAGCGCTCCTGTCCAATCCGGGGATTGGTCAAAGCGGACCTTCTTAGTGCGACTGTTGCCGCATCCGATGAGAAGGCTTCGCAGAGGGGTTGCTGGTGCGGAAGCACCTGTTTCCGGGAGTTCCCGCACCAGCATGGTTGGCTACACCGTTGCGCTGAACGGAGTAGCGTAGGAGCCCGTCGCCGGGCCTCGAATGCCGCCGGCCCAGTGGCCGGTTGCCACGTCGATCAGTTCGACGATCGTGCCGAGCACGCCAGAGCGGGTCGTGCCATCAAAAGCCATCGTGTCGTCCGTCGCGGTAGCCGCGAAGGCAATGGCCGTGATGTCGGTGGCCGAGGTATCGAACACCGCCAGCATACCGGCGAAGTCGTCGGTGCCCACACACTTGATGGACGAGGTTGTGCCGGTAGCGGCGACCTCGAACACGAAGCGGTAGGTATTGCCGGTGCCGGTCGCGGCCGGGAGCGTGACCGCGATCGGGGCCGCCGAGGAGATCGTCACCGTGCGGCCGGCGTGGGCCGCCGCGGTCACGGTAAACTCGGTGGCAGTGGTGTTCACGACCTTCCCGGTGAAGCCGCCAAGCGCAGAGAGCGCTACCTTGCCGGGGGTTCCCGCCGAAGTGTCGTGGATGATCAGCACGTCGTCCGAGGCCGGAGCGGCGACGGTCGAAAGCTGATCGACGTAGTTTGCGATAGTTGCAGGCATGGTGTTGTTCTCCTGCCCTACGTGGTGGTCAGGTCAGCGATCAGGCCGGAGGCCTTCTCGTTGCGTGAAATCAAGCAATATTCGGTGAGCATCTGCTTGGACTCGCTGTCGCCGGTCTTGGCGAGCGGGTACGTCGTCATCGGACGAAGCCGGCCGAGCGCCCATTTGTCCATTTCGAGCACGAGAGCGTCACGCGACCGCATGAAGCGGTTGGGAGTGACCTTGAGCGTGCCGAAGTCGGACTCGTAGACATCGACGGTCGCCACGATCTTCTTCGACTTGGCGTCCTCCATCGGAGTGCCGCGGCCGACGAAGCTCGACATAACCTGCTTGTTGAAGCCGCCGAGCATGATCGTGTCGGGATTGCCGCCCTCGGTCCATGCCGACTGGAGCACGGTCTTGAGCAACGATTCCGTGAAGGCACGCTGGGTGCCATCGGTGCGGGTCGTGGTGCCCGAGGACGTGCCCTGCCCCGTCGGGGAAGCGCCCGTCGCGCCGAGGCTGTCGTTGGTGTAGATGAACGACAGGATCGAGCCGGTGTAGCGCGCGGCAACGGCCGAGCCGGCCGAGCGAGCCTGATTCTGGAGCAGGATGGTCTCCATATCCCGCTTCAGTTCCTTGCCCTTCAGAACGATCTGGTAGTCCATCTCGTTCTCGCGTCCATACTTCTTGATGGACTGCTGGGTGCCGGTGACGGACGCGACCTTGTCCGAAATCTGGCAATAGTTGCCCATGCGGACGGTCGGCGTGGCCGAGTTGGTGACGGCGTCGTTGCCTTCGATCACGGCGTTATCCGTGTCGGCGGAGGCAAGGGCCTGGGTCTGCCACTCGTGATAGACGGCGTCTGCGCCGACCTTGTCGAGGGCAGAGAGGAACGGGGTTTCGGTGGGATCGACGTTGTAGATTACGTCTTCCACGTCCTCCGCGTTCCCAACAGACTGATACGTCTGGTAGGTGTTGGTAGGAGCTGCCATTTTGGTTGAGAGCCTTAGCTAGGCCCGCTTGGCTCGCAGAAGCTCAACGGCGTCCTGCGGCTTGCCTGTGCGGGCGAGTTTCTGTTGAAGGGTCTGGATGTTCGACGTCTGACGCTCGCCCTTGGACGGCGGGATGCCGGGCTTTACTGAGGGCTGCGTCGGCGCTGCCTTGGCGTTCGGGATGGCCTTCTGGGCCGCCCGGTAGCGCATGGCGTCCCGGATGATGAGCTGGAAGCGGTGATCGCGGACGAGTGCCGGCTTGCGGCCGGACCACAGGTCGTTGATCTCCTGTTCCGTGAAGCCCTTGTCGATGAGGAGTTCCGCTGCTTCGCGCCGGAGGGCATCTGCCTTCTTGGGGTCGGCAAACTCCGGAGCCGCCTCGAGGAACTTGCGGTCCTCATCGGCGGTGAACGTCTCGAACCAGGCTTCCGCCTCCTGCCGCTTCCGTGCTTCGACCTGCTGCGCTTCGGCGGTGGCCGCCTGAGCGTCCGCAATGAGGGCCTGAAACTCGACGTATCGAGCCGGGTTCGTGCGGGCGAGGTTCGCCAGATCGGCGCGGGACTTGATGTCACCGAACTTCTGCTGGATCTCGCTTTGCAGCTTCTGCTGGATGGCAGGAAGGCGCTCTTCGTACTGGGTGCGCGCCTGTTCCATCGCCTGACGCTGGACTTCTAGAGCCCGTTCGCGCTCGGCGTTTTCCCGTAGGCCCTTCTGGATTTCAGAGTCACGAGCCTTGTCGATTTCGACGAGCCTTTGCTGCGTCTCACGGGGCAAGGTCTTGAACACTTCCTTCTCGGCCTTCGGCCAAGTCCGCGGCGGGTCGATGGGGGGCTCTCCAGCCCCGTCGTCCTCGCCTTCGGTCTCACCGGGGGCAGCCTCGGGCTGCTCGGTGTCCTCACCCTTCGGTGCGGATTCCTGTGCCGGAGCAGCCTCTTTCGGGCGCTCGACGGCTTTCTGTTCGGTATTCTTGGGCGCCTCTGCGGCGACTTCCTTGCTGCGCCGATTGGCGAGCACTGCAGCGGCCTGCGAGGCATTGAAGCCCCCCTGCGGGACTTCGGGAATGTCCGTTGTCGGCGGCGGCGTCAGTTCGGCGGGGATGGGCGGACTGCCAACGGCGCCTTCGGGCGCGCGGAGGGCGGTATTGGCGAGGAGATGGGTCAGAAGTCGGTTCAAGCGACCTTGCTCCGGTTGGGATGTTTCGGCTGGGCAAGGATGGTGTCAGCCATCCTGCCGTCGCGGATCATATGTTCGAGGTTCGCGCGGATCGCGCCCAGTGCCGTGATGACGGCGTGATAACGCTCACGAAGCAGGGCATTGGACGGCTCGGTGTCCTTCCAGCGCTGGATGATTTCACGTTCGAGGTTGTCGAAAACCTCCTTGACGAGCGGGTCTTCGACGATGGCCTTTGCGCGGGCGCCACGCTCGGCCTGCCGGCGGAGCTTCAGTTCGTCTTCAGCCATCGGGCTGCTCCCCCTTCTTCAGGAAGGCGAAGAACTCGGCCGCGACGCGCATCAGCCGTTCGGTGTTGGTGGGGTTGCCGACGGCCCATCCGATCGCAAGGCTCAAAGCCTCTCGCCGGAGATCGAGGTCCGTCACGTAGGTCATGGCGAAGTTCTGGGCGCTCTGGTGCTCGTAGTCCTGGGGTACGGCAGTGCCGTTTCGATCAGCCAACTTTCCCTCCTGGGCGAGTGTTCGAGATTGCGGCCTTGCTACGGTTCGCATCCATGCCGATGCGCTCCTTCGTGGCGTTGCCCGCCATGGCCTGCCGCTCCTGCTGCTGCATCCTCACAAGCTCAAGCTGGTGCTCGGCCTGCATTTCCTTGATGCGAAGGGCGAACTCGGCCTCCTGCTGCTGCTGCGCCAGCCGGGCCTCTTCCTGCATCCGGGCCATGTCGAGCTTCAGCTCGGCCACGGCCCTCTGCTCGGCCAACTGCTGATTTGCCTGAGCCTCGGCGGCCTGTAGTTTCAGCTTGCCTTCGACCTCGATCTGTTTCGGATCGGGCTGCGGCGGCTGCGGCGGGACGGTTGCCGGATCGGTAAAGTACGGCTCGACGCTCTTGAGGTCGGCCATCTCGACCAGCTTCTTGAGCGTGTTGTAGATGTTGGCCGGCGTTGCTAGACCCGTTCCCGACAGAAGCGCCTCCTTCTGGATGCCCAGAAGGCCCATGAGGAACGAAAGCTGCTGCTCCTTCGAGCCCGTCCCCAGACCGACGTTGACCGTCATGTCGTTGCGGGTCTTCCAGTTCCTCGGGTCGACCTGCACCCACTGGTTCCGAAGACGGACCGTCGCCCCTTCCGCTGAGTTCTTGCGGATCACGCCATGGAGGAGCAGGAACAGGTCGCGGATGCCCGTCTCTGCGAAAATGCGGGCGATGAGCTTGGTCTTGGCGCGAGCCGCGTTGGCGGCGTCGAGGATGGCATTCTCGCCAATGTTCTGGAGGGCGTTCGGGTCGAGGCCCTGCCCCTGCCGCGTGACGCCCGTGCGCCATTCCCGCTGCCCGTCCATGTAGTCGAGGAGCGGGTAGATGAACGATCCGATCTCCTGGTTCGGGATCGGCATGAGGCCGCCGGCCCCCTTCGTCCGCACGATGCCGCCCGGCCGGTTGTTCAGGAGGTCGTCAATCGTGCTGTCGCCGGCAATGTTCTGCGGCACCTCAATCCGCTGGTTGTTCGCCATGTAGGCGTTGTCGAGGATGTTCCGCAGCAGCGCCGTCTTGATGCGCTGGATGTCCATGACGATGTCGGCAACCGACCGGCCGATGTGCCGATGCGGCATGATAATCGGCGTCATGGACGCAAACGGGATGCAGTCCACTTCGTCAATCGCGGGCTTGCCTTCCCGCGTCAGAACCTCGCCCTGTGCTCCACCTCGGGTCACGCGGTAAAGGCGAGCGCCCTTACCCTCGTAGTCCATACGGATGTATTCTTCGAGGACGCGGACGGGCCGCGAGACCTCGTTGCTCGTGCCCGACGCCTCGCTGTCGTCGGTGTCATCGACGGTGTTGCGGGCCTCCTGCTCCTCGGTGTCGTTGATTTCGCCCGGACGGAGCGTCTTGACCTGCTTCTCGTCGAAGCCGTCGTCGATCAAGTCCTGTTGGGTGGTATCCGTCTCGTGGAAGAAGTAGGACGCCTCGGAGATTGACTTGGCGCGGCGTGAGATGCCCACCTCTTCCGGCGGGACGTTGACGACCTTGGCGCAGGCGTAGTCCTTCTTGCGACGAACGACCACGTTGTGAAGCGTCTGCGGGCCTGCTGGAGCGGCCGGAGGCATGGGCGGCTGTCCCATAGCCTCGGGAGGCATCCCGGCCTGTGGCATGCCCTCTGGCGCCAGCGGCGGAGCCTCTACGAGCGGGGCCGCCTCGTAGTCCTCGTCGGGATAGCTGTCCTGCTCCTCGATCTCGATCTCGTCGTCATCCGCGAGGATGGCAAGCTCGTCGTCCGTCAGCCCCTTGTAGGTCTCGCGCTCCTCGCGCTGGCCCTTGTCCCACCAGACCTTGACGTAGCCGTTTTTTGAAAGCAGCGCATCCTTGATGAAGCCGTACAGCACCAGAAAGCCATGGTTCTGCTGCATGAAGACGTGATTGGTGTAGTCCGTCTCCTGCGCGGCGCCTTCCTCGTCCTCCTGGCCTACGGGCTCGAAGCGAACGACATCGTCGCCGCCCGTGAATATCTCCATGAGGTTGGGCATGAGCCCTTCCACCACATCGGCAACGTCCGTCGAGACGGCCGAACTCCGGTCGGGCAGGGACGGCATGTCTACCGCCATATCGCCGCGGTAGTAGTCGAGCGCCTTGGATCGCTCCTCGGAGAGTTTTGAGGCGTTGAGCGCGGACAGGCTGTCCGAGCGCTCCGCATCACAGATCGCCTTGACTTCGGACGCCTTGAGCTTTGCCAACTAGGCTACACCGAGCCGAGGGTAGTTGATGGGCTTGGAGAAGCTGTCGAACTCCTTCACCGGCTCCGCGAAGGTCAGAACCACGGCGTCCCATTCATCCGGCGACCTGACCTTGCGAACATCGCGCATGTGCTCTTTGCTCTCGATCAGGAGATAGCTGTTCGTGTTGTAGTGGTAGCTCGGGCCGCAGGCGTCAGCCTGAAGGCTGTCGCTGTCGGGAATGTCGGCGCCGCCGGCCGCCGTGAGCCAGTCCCGGCTGCGCTGCCACATCTCGGCGCGGCGATTGTACGGGCCGGGCCGGACCTCGCCGCTCGGCAGCGTCACGTCCATCTCCTGCGGGGAGCCGGAGAAGTCGATCGGCACGACGATCCGGCTATACGGATCGCCCCAGTTGTTCAGCATGTCGTAGACGCCAGCACCAAGGCCGCCCACGTCGATGAACACCCGAGCCGGCTTGTCCGAGTCGATGACTGACTTGATCCAGTTGGCGCCCGCGACCGTGTCGAGCTTCGTCTTGCTGACGACCTTCCGCACCTTGCGGCCCTGTCGCCATGCCATCGAGAAGCGGTCATTGCCGAAGCGGGCAGGATCAGCGCCGATGACGAGCGGGCCGATGCCGGCGATGTCAGCCTTGCGCGCCCTGACCACCGTCTCGGGCTTGATGAAGCTGTCGTGGCCAGTAGACTGGAACGCCTCGGCGGCTGTGGCCGGGTATTCCTGCTTGAACAGCAGCGCGTCGGCCAACTCCGCGATCTTGTTGCGGCGCCACGCCATCTGACCGTCTGTCAGGCGGTAGGCGTCCTTGTAGGCCTGCTCCTCGTCGTCGAGCGTAAATCCTGCGGGCACTTCCCGCGAGTACTCAGCGGACCAGAACCACGGGATGAAGATGGCCTCGTAGTCGCCTACGCCGATCTCTGCTTTCTGCCAGCGCTCATGGAACTCGCCGCCGACGCCGTTCGCAGTGCTCTCAAGGACGATCTCCGTTCCGGGCAGATCAGGAACAGCCTGGACGACACCCGCGAAATGGGTCGAGGCATTCGGCCAGAAGGCAACCTCCGATCCGTGAAAGAGTTGGATCGTTTGGGAACGCCCTACAGCCTTGGTCCCTGCCGTACCGACCGCGTAACCGCTGCC
>Ga0172380_10001209_pt1 | contig 45334 bp, 44 predicted proteins | sample Leawe162metaG_FD_119747 | JGI IMG/M metagenome (GOLD analysis project Ga0172380, IMG submission 119747) | Leachate microbial communities from a municipal landfill in Southern Ontario, Canada - Leachate well 162 metaG | ecosystem: Engineered > Solid waste > Landfill > Unclassified | place...
CCGCTGGTGTACGTCAGCGAGATGTCCCCACCAGTCTCGTCCGCCAGCGTGTAGGTCGTGCCGCCCTCGGCGTTCCCGACGTCGATCGAGGCCACGCTCACCGTCGCGCCGTTCGCCACCGAGGTGGTCGCGTCCGCCGTGCCCGTGCCCGCGTTCGTCACCGACAGCGAGCCGTTCAGCAGCGTCTGGCCGTTGAACCGGGTGCGCGAGGTGATGTTGTCGATCTCCGAGCGGAGGGCGACCATCTCGTCACCGATGGCGGTGCGGTCGCTGGACGACAGCGTGGTGTTGCCGGCCTGGACCGTCAGCTCGCGAAGGCGCTGGAGGATGTTGTGCGTCTCGTTCAGAGCGCCTTCAGCCGTCTGCACCATCGAGACGCCGTCCTGCGCGTTGCGCAGGCCCTGCTGCATGCCGTTGACCTGGGCCCGCATCTTCTCGCTGATCGCGAGGCCGGCGGCGTCGTCGGCGGCGCGGTTGATGCGCAGACCGGACGACAGCTTCTCCAGGGTCTTGCCCATCTTGGCGTTGGTGACGGACAGGTTGCGCTGCGCGTTCAACGCCGAGACGTTCGTGTTGATGATCATTGCCATGGTCGGGTGGCCTCCTCAGCCGATATGTGAGCCGACGTCCATGCCGGCCCGTTGCCTGTGGCGTCGCTTCCCCGCTCGCGAACCGGGTAAGGGACTCCACAGCCATCATCGGCAGGCCACGGGGAGTCCCTTAGGGGGTTCGCCGGAGCGTTCCGCGACATTTCCCTGTGGGGTCGCCGCGCCGAGGAAGTCGGGGCGAGGGCTGCGACAACCACAGGCAAACCCTGATGGGGAGGAGGACCGGGCGACCGTAGCATCGCCCCATGCACAGACTTGCGGTCTATGGATGGGACGAGGAGACGCAGCCCCTGCTGGAGGCGCTCCAGCACGCCGCGCGCTTCACCGTGGCCGCGATCGGCGACCGCCGCGCCTCTGCCCTGATCCGGGCACGCGCCACGACCGGCAGTCCCTGCTATCAGCACGCGCTCGAGATGTTCCGCACAGCCCGGTACGACGCCGCGCTGCTGGCCACCGCCGAGGGCGCGATCCAGGCCGCCGAGGGCGCTGCCAACGCGGGCGCAGCGGTGTGCCTGGTGGGCGATCAGGCCGACGGCGCCACGGTCGTGGAGGTCGCCGAGACCGCACTGCGAGCGCACGTTGCCTTTGCCGTGCTGCGGCCGAGGTTGCAGCAGGCCGGCCTGGCGTTCCTCTCCGACCTCGCCGCCTCCGAGGCGGGCTGGCGGCCGAACTTCCTCGACATCTCGCTCGCAGCGCCATCCGGCGCCATCGAGCTCAGCCGCGATGCCGTGGCCCTGGCGAACCGCCTCACGCACGCCACGCCCGCGAGCGCCGTCGGCTCGGCGCAGGGCAGCGAGGAGCTCGCCGACAGCACCGTGCTCGCCGCGGAGCTCCGCTACTCGACCGGCCACCTCGCCAGCATCCGCGCGCGCACCGCGCCCGTGGAGCTGGCGACCCTCTTCGCGGACTGCCCGCTCGGACAGCTGGAAGTCCGGAACGAGGCCGGTGCGGCCACGGTTACGCTCTCGCTGCGCGATGGACGCCGCGAGACCTCCCGCCTGGCCGCGCGTGACACGCTGTCGCTGGAGGCGGCGCGCATCGTGCGCGTGCTGGCCGGCGAAGGCAACGACGCCCTCCTCGCGCCGCGCGACGGGAGCGTCCTGCTGGCGCTGGAGCAGTCGCTGGACACAGGACAGGTCGCAGCGATCGAGGAGCGCTCGACCCGCGCGAACCTCGTGCTCATGGAGGGACGCGGCACGCCGACGTCATCGCCGCGCGCGCGACTCCACCTCGTAGGGATGTAGCGACACCCGCTCGCACGCCGGCGCGGGCGCGCCCTGCGGGATCCCGCGATCTACTTCTTCTTGCGACCGCGCGACGCCGCCTTGGGATCCGGCTTCGTCTCGTCAACCACGGTGGAGGTGACGACCCGAGCCTTCTCGCGCGGCGGATTCGACAGCAGCACGGCGAGCACCAGCCCCATCACCCCGCCGAGCACGATGTCCATCATCGCTCCCACCTCCACGCGGGCGCACAGCCGCTCCCGTGATCATCGGCAGGGCAGCGCCGCACGCGCAGTCACCGGCATCTGCCGGCGCGCGCGCACCCCGGACTGCTGGACTGCTGGACTGCTGGACTGCTGGACTGCTGGACTGCTGGACTGCTGGACTGCTGGACTGCTGGACTGCGATTAGCCTCGTCGCCCGGTACGATGGATTCGCGGGGTGTTCTCGGAGGCGGTATGGGGTCGTCTGGCGCGCGACGCGTGCAATTCTTGCTGTTCTTTCTCATCGGCGCGGGGGCGCTGGCGGCCGCGGCGCTGCTGGCCACGGGCAACATGGGCGCCACGGGCGGCATCCGGCTCTTCGCCGGCGGCCAGACCCGCCAGACCTCCAGCGGCGGCTCCGGGGCGGCCCCCCGGCAGGCGGACAGCGTCGAGGCCTTCACGAAGAAGTACGGCGACCCGCCGGACGCCACGTACGGGCGCATCCGCATCCCTTCGATCTCCGTGAACGCGCCCCTCAGCTACCGCGCGGTGACCGGCAGCATCATGCCCGAGCCCAGCGGACCCACGGACGTGGCCTACTACGACATGGCGAAGTTCCCGGGGACGGGCGGCGTCCCGGGCGCCGGGGGCAACGCGATCTTCGGTGGCCACGTCGACCTCCGCCGCGAGATCGCGTACGCCGGGAACGCGGAGTACCAGGGCCCGGCCGTCTTCTGGTCGCTGGACAAGCTCCGCGCGGGCGACGTGATCGAGGTGGACTACAAGGGCCGGACCTACCGGTACCAGGTTTCCGCCGTGAACGAGATCAGCGCCGGGCAGGCGGACTGGGGCAAGGTCTGGAGCAGCGATGTGAAAAAGGACACGATCACCCTCTTCACCTGCGGCGGCACCTTCAACCCCGAGACTCACGAGTACAGCAGCCGCCTCATCGTCCGCGCCGAGCGCGCCTGACCCCCCGGCGCCGCTCCGTGCCGGACTCCTACTTCCGCGGCTCGCCGAGGCCGTACGCCGCCATCACGAAGCCGTCACTCCACTCGGGGTCCGACTCCAGGCAGCCGCGCACCCGGCGGTAGATGGCGTCCATGTTCGGGCGCTCCGCGTTGGCCCGGTAGGACTCCCGGCTGTCGAACACGACGACCATCCACAGATCCCGGGGATCGGCCTCGGACTGGAAGAAGGTGGACGAGACCCACCCCTTCAACTGCTCGTGCACCAGCGCATCGAACTGGGCGCGGAAGAGCGCCTCGGCGCCCGGACGCAACCGCATGCGCGCGACCGTACCGAACATCCTGCCTCCCATCCCGAGATTACGTCCGTGGTAGTGTACCGCCCGCACCCGCACTGGCTGGCGAGCGCGGCCGCCCTCCCGCCGACGCGTGGCTCGCTACTATCCATCCATCGTGCGGTTCGAGTGGGGCACTTGCCCCGTCCGCGATGTGGAGGCTGCACATGCTCGATCGCTTCAAGGTGCCGGAGGCGGACCGCGTGTACGTCCCGGAGGCCGATGTCCGCGCCGCGACCGAGGCGATCTTCCTGGGCGCGGGCCTCGCCGAGGTGGATGCGAGGCGCGCGGCGGACGTCCTGATCCTCAACGACCTGCGCGGCGTGGAGACGCACGGGGTCTCGAACATGCTCCGCGCGTACCTGGCGGACTACCGCAGCGGAACGCTGGAGCCTCGCCCCCACATCGTCACCGAGCGCGAGACGGCGACCACGGCGGTGATCGACGGCGGCGGGGGCCTCGGGCTGCACGTCGCTCCCGCAGCGATGGAGGTCGCGATCGAGAAGGCACGCACCGCCGGGATGAGCGCCGTCACGGTCCACCACGTGGGCCACATGGGCGGTGCGGGCTATCACGCCATGATGGCGATGGAGCACGACATGATCGGCGTGGCCATGTCCACCAGCGGGCGCGCCACCGTCCTCCCCACGTGGGGCGCCGAGCCCCGGCTGGGCACGAACCCGATCGCGTGGGCGGTGCCGGCGGAGACCATGCCGCCGTTCGTGTTCGACATCGGCACCTCGCAGATCGCGGTGAACAAGATGCGGCTCGCGAAGCGCGTGGGCGCCCGCATCGCGCCGGGCTGGATCGCGCGACCGGACGGATCGCCGGTGATGGAGGAGACCGACTTCCCGGAGGAGTACCACCTGCTCCCCTTCGGCGGGACGCGCGAGCTCGGGTCGCACAAGGGGTACGGCCTCGGCGCTGTCGTGGACATCCTGAGCAGCATCCTCGGCGGCCTCGGTCCGGGCTTCCTCGCGACGAGTCCCGGCTTCCACCTCATGGCCTACCGCATCGACGCGTTCATGGAGGTCGCGCAGTTCAAGTGCGACATGGACACGTTCCTGCGCGGCCTCGCCGCCACGCGCCCGGCCCCCGGCGAGGCGCGCGTGGTGTACGCCGGCCTGCTGGAGGCCGAGGAGGAGGCGCGGCGCCGGGAAACCGGGATCCCGTATCACAGGGAAGTGATCCAGTGGTTCGGCACGGTGGAGCAGGAGATGGGACTCCATTTCTCATTCACCTGAGCCCCCACGCCCCCCCGATGGAGACCGTCCCGCGCACACGCGGCGAGCGGAGCGCGTCCGGCGCGGCCCTCTGGCTGCGCTCGGTCCCGGCATCATCACCGGCGTCGCCGACGACGATCCATCGGGCGTCTCCACGTACACGGTGGCCGGCGCCGCGCACGGGTACCACCTGCTGTGGACCAGCATCCTCACGCTCCCCCTGAACATGGCGGTGCAGGCGGTCTGCGCGAGGATCGGGATCGTCACCGGGCACGGCCTGGCACGAGTGATCGCGGACCACTACGGGCGCCGGTTCCTGTACCCGGTGGTCCTGCTCCTCTTCATCGCCAACGTGGTGAACATCGGCGCGGACCTCGGCGCGATCGCTGCGGCGATCCGGCTCCTGGTCCCGCTGCCGCGCGTGCTCCTGGTGATCGCGCTGGGCCTCGCGATCGCGCTGGTCGAGATCGTGGTCCCGTACGCGCGGTTCGCGACGATCCTGAAGAGCCTGACGCTCGTGCTCTTCGCGTACGTGGCCGCCGCGATCCTCGCCGGGCCGGACTGGCCGGCGGCGTTCCGGGGCACGTTCCTCCCGGACCTCCGCATCGACCGCGCGGAGCTGCTCGCGATCGTGGCGATCCTCGGGACCACGATCTCGCCGTACCTCTTCTTCTGGCAGACCGCGCAGGAGGTCGAGGAGGAGGAGCTCCTGGGCATCAACGCGCGGCGCGCATCCGTGCGCTCGCTGCGCGATCTCATGCGCGGCGCCGATGTCGATGTCGCCGCGGGCATGGTGATCGCGAACCTCGGCTTCTACTTCGTCGTCCTCGCGGCCGCCGCCACGCTGCATCGCGCGGGGATCACCGAGGTCGAGACCGCCGCTCAGGCCGCCGAGGTCCTGCGCCCGCTGGCCGGCCCCGGTGCATCGGTGCTGTTCGCCATCGGCATCATCGGCACGGGCCTGCTGGCGATCCCGGTGCTCGCGGGATCCGTGGCGTACGCCGCGGCCGAGCTCTTCGGCTGGCGCGAGGGCCTGGGCCGGACGTTTCGGCAGGCGCCGCAGTTCTACGCCGTGATCGCGCTGGCCACGGGGCTCGGCGCCGGCATGGCGTTCAGCGGCCTCCCGGAGATCCGCGCGCTCTTCTGGGCTGCGGTGCTCAACGGCGTGATCGCGCCGGTGCTCCTGATCTTCGTGATGGTCTCGGCGCAGGACCGGCGCGTGATGCGCGGCCACGGGCCCGGACCGATGTTGCTCGCGCTCGGCTGGGCCACCGTCGTCGTGATGAGCGTCGCCTCGCTGGCGCTTGTCTTCGTGCGCTGAGGGCCACCGCCCGGAGCGCGCCTCGACCGCCGCGCCGGTATACTCCGCGCTGCGCGGGCTTTCACTCGTGGCATGCGTGCGGAAGGAGACGCCCCATGGCCACACCGGAGATCGAACCCGCACGCCGCCTGCTGCTCGAGGCCGTCGACCGCGTGATCGCCGCCGCTGCCGGGCTGGATGTCCAGGCCGTCAACTGGCGGCCGCTCCCGGAGGCCAGCAGCCTCGGCGCGCTCGCGCTGCACCTCCTCGGCGCCACGGAGCAGAACGTGATGACCTCGCTCACCCGGACGCGCCCCACCGAGCGCGTGCGCGACGATGAGTTCGCGCTGCGCGAGGAGACGGGCGCATCGCTCGCGGCGCGCTGGGCCGCGCTGCGCCCGGAGATCGCGGCAGCCCTCGACACCGTCAGCGCTGTGGACCTGCTGCGCTCCCGGCCGCATCATCGCTTCGGCGACATGACGGGGCGCGACCTCCTGGACCGCATGGTCGCTCACGCATACGAGCACGCCGGCCAAGCGGAGCTCACCCGGCAGCTGCTGGACGCGCGCGGCGCGTAACGCCCTCGCCGCGCGCAGCACGTACGCTGCACGAGGCGGGCAGAGGCTGGCCCACAACGACCGGGGCCGGTGCTCACGCACCGGCCCCGTCCACCAGAGGGGACTGCTTCGAAACCTCTTACGGCGTCACGTTCACAGCGAAGCGGAACGCGGGCAGCTTCTCGTTCGGGTGGTCCTCGGCGTAGGTCAACTGCGGCTCACGGTAGTTATCCGTGCCAGCCACGTCGGTGCCCTTGTAGATGCCCGGGTAGACATCCACGAAGTGGACGCCCGGTGCGCCGGTCAACGGGAAGTCGATCTGGATGTCGCCCTGGCTGTTGAAGCCGCAGGCGAAGCCCATGTACGCCCCGTCGTAGACCATCATGTAGATGTTGGCAGTCTCGGTCCAACCAACACCCTTCAGGTGGATGCTCGCCACGCTCCCCGCAGGCCCGCTCGCCTTCACGACCGGCAACGCCGTCGGCGTGATCACGTACTCCGTCGTCGCCACGGTCTTCCCGCCGACGATCGCCTCGATGCGGTGCGGACCGCCGAGGTCATCGAGCGCCTTGAACGACAGCGTCGTCGCGCCGTTCGCGGCCTGCGCGGTGCCCAGCACCGTGTCCTTCTCTGCCCAGCCGCCGCCGGAGATCCGGTTGCCGGTGACGCGGAACCACTTGAACTCCACCGGGCCGGCGGGCAGGTTCATGCCCTTCAGCACCAGCGGCTGGTTGATCGGCCCGCGCACGACGTCGAGCCAGATCGCGGGCTTGCCGCCATCCTTCGGCGCCTCGCCCTTCACGATGGGCAGGCCCTGGGTCTCCGCGGGCGGAGGCAGGACCGGCGGCGCGTCCGTGATGTTGAACTGCCGCGTGAACATCTCGCGGTCAGGTCGCGGCGACTGCTGGTTGTTGAGGTACGGCACGAAGCTCCAGCCGTGGAGCAGTTGGACCACGTGCGTCCCGGGGTTGCCGCTGATGGTGAACGAGCCGGTCGCCGTGCCGTGCGTCGTCACGGACGACATCCAGCCGGTGTACTTGTTGTCGACGTTCAGTTGCCAGCTGTTCTCGAGGTTCGCCCAGCCCATGCCCCTGACCTTGAGCTGGACCTGCGTACCTGGAGGGCCACTGGTCGGCGTCATCTCCACCGTCATCTTGACGCGGTACCCGGCCTGGTTCTTCACGGTGTCATCCTGCATGGCCCACACCGTGTGGGTGAATCCGAACCCGTCCGGTACCTTGAAGCTCGCCTCCCACGAGCCCTTCGCGTCCGACTTCACGGTCGCGAGGGGGACGCGCTCTTCCTTGAACGACCGGCCCTTGAAGGCACCGTCGTCCTTGTTGTAGTTCCACTGCCCCTTCATGTCCTGCCACAGCAGCTGGACATCCGCGTTGGGCGTGAACCCGCTGCCGGTTGCCTTCACGTCACTGCCGATGAGCCCCGCCGCGGGGGTGAGCTTCATCTCACCGACGTAATCGACCTTCGCTGTGGCAGTTGCGCTCGCCGTGGCGCTCGCAGCGGCCGCCGTGGCCGCCGCCTTCGGCGCCTCGGCGGGCTGAGACGTGGCGCGCACGTCCCTGCAGGCGACAAGCCCGAGCGCGGCGCCGAGCATGAGCGGTACGAGCAAGGCGTTCCGATGCTTGATGACCATCTTGGTCGTCGTTCCCTCTAGGTGGATGTAGGTCGGGCCGAGGGGGAGCGAATCACCTCCGCCCCCCTCTCGGCAACCGCCTGCCTACTTCTCCACCACCGTCAGCCAGCTGGACTTGATGTTGAACACGTCGTGCTTGACCTCAGCCGTGCGGCCGTCCTTGGCCGTCACCGAGATGGTCCACGGGAGGACACCCGTCGGCTGCTTGTCCGGGACGGTCCACCACGTGGAGAAGAACGCGTCCTGGGGTGGCTTCCCACCGTGATCGGCCCACTTGATCGGCGGGACGTCCGTAGCGCCAGGCACCGTGATCTTGAAGCCCGACTCCTCGATCTGGGTGTTATCCAGCACCTTGCCGGTACCCGTGTCGACCACCTTGATACGCCAGCCGATGGTCTGCCCGGGCTTGATGTGCGTCGTCGCGACACAGGACAGCGCAGCCTTCTCCGCGTCCGTCATGCCCTTCGACGAGTACACCGTGTCCACGCGGATGACGAGAGCAGCGGGCTTCGGCTTCTCGGCGGCTGCTGCCGCCGGTGCCGAGGCTGCCGGCGCCGCCTTCGTCTCCGCCGCCTTCGGTGCCTCCTTCGCACCTCCACAAGCCGTCAGCGTCAGCGCGATGATGGGCACCGCCAGCATCCCCGCGACCGACCACTTCCTACCCGTTCCCATGAAAACGCCCCTTCTAGCGGGCGCGGCTTCTGCGCACGCCCGCACTAATGAGTGGCTAGTGACGCAGATCGCGCCTCGCGGCCCGCGGGACGACGAGGAACACGCTGCCCATGACGTAGATCAAGGTGATCCATACCAGCACCCCGAGGCCGAGCCCGGCCCAGGGCACCCATCGCCCGATGCGGTTGAGCTGGAGCCCGTGCTCCGCCCCCGCGGTATCGAGCGCCTTGAATTCGTACTTCTGCGCGGCGGCCACCGACTTCTCCCAGGCCTCCGAGCCGCTGAACCTGGCGCTCAACTCGTACGAGCCGGTGCGCTCCACCACGAAGGTCGTCCGCGCCGTGCCCGACGAGTCGGTGACGGCCTTGCCCACGGAGGCCTTCGTCTGCCCCAGCAGGTCGGTGGCCATGAGGAACTCGATCCGCTGATTCGAGATTCCCTTGCCATCTGCCCCGGTCAGGACCGCACCAATCACCATCGCCGCCTGCGGGTCCGCCTCGGACACCTTCAGTGCCGTCGGGGTCTCCATCACGAGCTTCGTGGGCCCGGCTGCCGCTCGGGCAACCGCCGGCCACGCGACCAGCGTCGCGAGCAGCACGGCCACGACGGCGAGGCTCATACGTCGAACGGTCATCGCGCACCTCCCTGGATGGGCTGCCGAGGCTCGGCGCCCAGTACCGCGACGCGCTCAGCGTGCGCGGCTCGTTCTTCCTCGGCGATCTCCTGCATCTCGCTGATCGCCAGGACCGGAATGAAGCGGAAGAGGATCATCAGGCAGAGTGGGATGGCGGCGATCGCCCCCACCGTCACCAGCACCTCGACCACGGTTGGCGTGTAGCCGCGGGCGGGCTGCTCCATGAACGGCTGCACCAGCGGCGGCACGACGATGACGATGCGCTTCACCCACATGCCCGCCACCGCCAGCACCGCCGCGAGCGTGATCCCCGGGACGTTGCGCGTCCACGGAAGGATCACCAGCAACGTGGGAATGCCCCCGCCAATGAGCACGAAGAACCAGAACAGCGGGGCGTAATTGCCCAGCAGCATGGTCTCCAGCAGCGGTCCGGTCTCCTGGTCCAGCACGTAGGACTCGGTCAGCATCTCGGAGATCGTCATATACAGGTACGTCAGGCCCAGCGCCAGCATCAGGTAGCCCAGGTACCGGAACTGCTTGACGGTGATGTACGACTCCAGGTGGTACGCGTAGCGGAATGCCGCCACCGTGACGATCACCGCGGCCACGCCTGACAGCAGCGCTGCGATCACGAAGTACGGCGCCAGCAGTGTGCTGTGCCATCCGACGCGGACCGTAAGGCCGAAGGCCCACGCGAGCACGGAGTGCACCGACACCGCCAGCGGGATGATCGCGATCGCGATGATCGTCATGCCCCGGTTCACCACGCGGCGCTGCGCCGGCAGATCGCGCCAGCCGATGGCCAGCGCGCGGGCGACGCGCCACAGCAGCCGGTGGTTGCGGTGGCGGAGGTAGTCACGCACGACGCCCATGTCCGGGATGAGCGGGAGGTAGAGGAAGACGACCGTGGCGGCGATGTAGGTCATGATCGCCGTCATGTCCCACACGATCGGGGAGGTGTAGTGCGGGCGGACAAAGAGCTCCCACAGCCGGTCGGGACGGCCGACGTGGATGATCGCGAAGAGCGAGCCCACACACAGCGAGACCAGCGCCATCCCCTCGGCGAGCCGCACGATGGGGGCGCGCCAGGGAGCGCCCGCCAGCCGCAGCACCGCGGACGTGACCGCGCCGCCGTAGCTGATGCCGATGAACGCGACGAGGTTCGCCTCGTACGTCGCCCAGAAGACGCTGTCGTTGTACCCGGTCACGCCCAGGCCGTTCATCACCTGGTAGCCCCACGCGGCCAGGCCGGCACCGACGACGGCAGCCAGCAGCGCCGCCAGGATCCAGAAACGGATCCCTGCGTGCAGCATGGGACGCATCGCGGCCTCGGTGATGTCCTCGAATTCGTGGTGGGCCGCGGTCGTTGCAGCGCTCACGGTATCCTCGTTTCCTTCGATTTCAGGCATCCGGCTAGAACTCGAGGTCCTGGCCGTGGCCGGCCACGTAGTAGACGCGCGGGCGCGTGTTCAACTCTTCCTTCAGGCGGAAGGCGTCGTTCTCTTTCAGGTACTGGCTCAGCCGGTAGGTCTCCGTGCCATTGGTCATGGTGTCCGTGACCAGGTCGCCCATGAAGACCGCGTCCATGCCGCACGCGGTCGCGCACGCGGGGAGCTTCCCCACGCGCGTCTCATGCACACACATGTCGCACTTGCCCGCGGTGCCCAGCTTCTGGGGAACCGTGAACTCCGGCGTCGCCACCATCGGCTCTTCCGGCTCGATCGGCGCCGTCCAGTTGAAGGTACGGTGCTGGTACGGGCACGCCGCGAGGCACATGCGGCAGCCGATGCACACGTTCTGGTCGATCAGCGTTACGCCGTCTTCCACGCGGTACGTCGCGGTGACGGGGCAGACCTTGGTGCACGGCGGGTCTTCGCACTGCATGCAGGGGCGCGGGAGGTAGTACTGCTGCCCGCCGACCGTCTTGAGCGTGAAGACGGGGATCCAGGGCTGGTCGTCGTGCAGGTAGTGCATCTTGTTGCACGCCTTGGTGCATTTCTGGCAGCCGTCGCACCGGCGCAGGTCGAAGACCATCACCCACTGGTGCTTGGCCAGGGAAGCGTCCTTCGGGACCGGGTGCTTGACCGGCTCGTCGCCGGGCTTCTTCGCGGCGTGCGCCGTGACCACGGGGAGCCCCAGCCCTGCGACCCCGGCGACGGCGGCGGCGGCCCCCATCCCGGCGAGGATCCGCCGGCGGGACACGGATGCTCGAGGAGCCGCCGCGGGTTCTACGGGGCGTGATTCAACCGGTTCTGACGTCTCTGGCGTAGCGCCCATGCCCGTCCCCACTTCGCTTTTCGCTTATTCCTGCTCAAGAGCATGGCGCGTCCGGGGGGTGTCAGAATCGGCAAAGGCGGCAAGTTGGCGGGGTTCAGGCTGCGTGTTTTCGGTATGCGCGCGATGGTCTTTTGGCCCAAGTGGGCAGGACTTTGGTCACTGGCGGCGGGGTGGGGCGGGAGGAGCACACTACACAAAAGGCGACACAGCATGGCGCTGTGCGCCCCGGGAAGGTCGCCCCTCGTGATCGCCGACGACTCCGAGGCCGGGGTGGAAGCCATCTGCCAGATGATCCGCGTGCTCATCGTGGATGACCATGCCCTCGTTCGCGAAGGCACGCGCCAGTTGCTGGAGCTCGAGGACGACCTCCAGGTCGTCGGCGTGGCCGCCAACGGCATCGAAGCGCTCGATCTGGTGACCGAAACCCACCCCGATGTGGTCTTGATGGACATCGAGATGCCGGAAATGGATGGCATCGAGGCGACCGCGCGCATCGCCGCTGAGTTCCCGCGCACCTCCGTGCTTGCGCTTTCTGCCTACGACGATGACCAGTATGTGCAACGCCTGATCGAGGCGGGTGCGGTCGGCTACATGCTGAAGGACGTGCGCGGCGGACAGCTCATCGAGGCCATCCGCAGCGTGCACCGCGGCGAGTCCGTGCTGCACCCCTCGATCACCCGGAAGGTGATGCGCAATCTCGCCACCCCCAGCGTGCGCGCGGATCATCAACTGGACGGGCTGTCAGACCGCGAAATTGCGGTGTTGCGTATGACCGCGCGGGGGTTGGGCAACGACGCGATTGCGCTGGAACTGGGGATCAGCGTCCGCACCGTGCAGGCCCACCTCTCCAACATCTTCGACAAGATGGGTGTTGAGTCCCGTACGCAGGCGGTCGTGGAAGCGCTGAAGCGCAGATGGATCCGGCTGGAAGACCTCGGGACATGAGCCTGAGCGGGGTGGCCCTCCGAAGGGCGGCTGGCGGGAGTCGGCCGCCGCGTCTCCTGATGGTCCGCAGCGGCCACTTCTGGTTCACCCAGGTGCTGGTGCTCGCGACCGTCGCCGCGATCTATTTCACGGACACGGCCCGCGACAACAACCCGGACCCGGACGCCGTCCGCTTCTTCAGTGGGCTCCACGTCGCGGCGGTCGCCTTCAGCTTCGTCCCGGTGCTCTATGCGGCGCTGACCTCCGGCCTGGAGGGCGCGATCCTGACCACGCTCTGGGTGGTGGTGCTCGACGGACCCATGCTCTTCTTCCGCGGTCCGAGCGACAGCAACTATCTCGTCGAGCCGGCGATCTTCGCCACCGTGCTCGCCATCGGCACCATCCTCGCGCTCCGCGTGGAGGCGGAACGCGACGCGCGCCAGCGCGCCGAGGCACTCTCGGCGCGCCTCTCGCTCCTCCACGAGGTGATGCAGGTGCTCGCCCAGCACCAGCCGCTCCCGGCCCTGCTGCAGGACCTGGTGGATGCCGTGCGCACGGGCATGAACGCGGACTACGTGTCGATCCGCTACCGGCCCGAGGAGGGCGACCCCCTGGCGGCCACCAGCGGTGACGGAGAACTCGACCACTGGCTGGACTTCCCGCCCACGATGCGCCGCTGGGGCACTGGGACCGACCCTGAGATCGACACCTGCATGGTGCCACTGACCGGCGAGCACTCCTCGTTCGGCATGCTCGGCGTCGTCCGGGCGTCGCGGCCGCTCTCGCCCGACGAGCGGCAGGTGCTGGAGATCGCGGGGCTGGAGGCGTCCACGGCGTTCGAGATGCGGCTGCTGGAGGAGAACCGGCAGGAGGCGCTGCAGATCTACGCGCGCCAGGTCACCAACGCGCAGGAGGCGGAGCGCGCGCGCATCGCGCGTGACCTGCACGACGGCCCGCTGCAGCTGCTGGCGGGCCTGGTGCGCGCCGCGGACATCATCGAGAAGGGACGCAACGCCGACGCCGCCTCCTTCACCGCCGCCATCGAGCGACTCCAGGGCATGTCCGAGGAGGCCTTGACCGAGCTGCGGCGGGTGACGCGAGACCTGCGCCCGATGACCCTCGATCGCCTGGGCCTGCACGCCGCTCTGCGCTCCCTGGCGGCCGACATGAGCTCGCGGTCGGGGATCGCGGTGGACCTCCGCTTCGATGCGGAGCGCGACCTGCCCGAGGAACTCGAGCTCTGCGTCTTCCGCATCGTGCAGGAGGCGCTGACGAACGTGGAGAAGCACGCCCACGCGACCCACGTGCGCGCGGAGATGCAGCGCTCCTCCGTCGAGTTGAGGGTGGAGGTCCGCGACAACGGCCGAGGTGGCCCGCTGCCCGCGGACCCCAGCGACCTGGCGCGGGGCGGCCGCTTTGGCGTCCTCGGGATGCGCGAGCGGGCGGCACTGGTCGGCGGCACGCTGGAGGTCACATCGACGCCGCACGCGGACGGGCAGGCGGGCGGCACCGCCGTCATCCTCCGCATCCCCCTGCGCGCCGCCTGACGAGCGCCGGGGTTCCTTGCCGCTGGTCTCCGGGCATCGCTACGCTGCCCTCGCGGGTCCCACGCGCCCTGCAGCCGCACAACGATCGGATCCGCCCGCATGGTCAGCACCACGCCCGCAGCGCCCGCACCGCCGGCCCCGCCCGCCACGCCGCGGCTCTTCTACGGCTGGGTGATCGTCGCGTGCACGTGGCTGGCGAACTTCACGACGGTCTCCAACAACCCGCTGGTCTTCGCGTTCTTCCTGGACATCATGGCGAAGGACCTGGGCGTGTCGCGCGGCACGCTGGTGTTCGGCATCACCATCCGCATGGTTGCGGGCGGGTTCTTCGCGCCGGTGCTCGGGCACATCGTGGACCGGTACGGGGCCCGGTGGCCGGGCGTGATCGCCGGCATCATCGCCGGCGGGTCCATGGCCGGCTTCGCGGTCACCTCCAACATCTGGGTGCTCTACGCGCTGTTCCTGGTGTCCGGCCTGACCGGCTTCAGCATTGTCGGCGGCAACGTCCTGACCATCGTCCCGCCGGCCAACTGGTTTGTGCAGAAGCGCGGTCGGGCGATGGCGATCTCCTCGGCTGGCCAGCTGCTCGGGTCATCGGCGTTCGCGATCGCGGCCGCGCTCCTGATCAGCAGCGTGGGCTGGCGCGCGACGTGGGGCATCTTCGGCGCGATCGCGTTCCTGGGCGTCGTCCCCACGTACGGCCTGCTCATGCGCCGCCGCCCGGAAGACATGGGGCTGCACCCCGACGGCGCCGTCCCGGCGGCCGAGCCGCCCCGGGGCGCCGCCGCCCATCGGGTGCACGCCGAGGCGCGAAGCGCGGCGCACGGCGCGGACCGCGACTTCACGCTGCGTGAGGCCCTGCGCACGCCGGTGTGGTGGGCGAACCTCGCCGCGTTCACGGTGATCGCCTCCGCGATCTCGCCCTTCTTGCTGTTCCGCAACCACTACTGGACCACGCTCGGCTTCTCGCCCGCGTTGATCGCCGTCGGCGTCGCCCTCGATCCGTTCTGCTTCGCGGTGGCGAACATGATCATGGGCTTCTTCGCCGAGCGGATCCCGATCCGCTTCGCCGGCGTGCTCGGGGGCGTCCTGCGCACGCTGGGGCTGCTACCGCTGACCCTCGGGATGACGTCGCCGTCCTCGGTCATCCTGCACAACGTGGTGTGGGGCACGGGCAGCGGGACCACCGGGGTGTTCCAGACGATGGTCATCCCCGACTACTTCGGACGGGCGCACCAGGGCTCCATCCGCGGCGTCACGACCCTGGTGATGGTGGTGATCAGCGCCTTCGGTGGCCCCGTGGGCGGCTACCTGCTGGACGCCGGCATGAGCTACACCGTGTTCTGGTGGGCGATCATGGCCGGTGTCGCCCTCGCCAGCGCGTCGTTCTTCTTCCAGAAGCCCCCGCGCCCGATGCGCGCGCACCTGCCTCCCGCCGTCGAGGCTGCAGGCCCGGTCCCGCCCCGGTAGCCGCCGGGCAGGGGTGAAGGGACGCCTCGCGGCGCCCCTTCACCCCTGCCCGGCATGGCCGTTTGCTGACTAGCCTTCTCGCTGAATCCCCGCCAGATCCTGCAGCAGGCGCCAGTACTGCAGGCGCTCATCGCGCGCCGACTCCAGCAGCTTCGAGGGGTTCCCGTCCGCATCGAACGCGCGCGCGAAGCGCCCCTCCGCGCGGGCGAAGGTGATGAAGTCACGCGCCACGCCGGTCTTGCGATCGAGCGACCAGTCCTTCGTGTAGTCCGGGTTCCCGGCCAGGCTCAGCCGCTCGCGCATTGAGGAGCCTCGACGCGGGTCGTACGTGAAGACGGGGAACGTGCGCGTGTCACGGGCGAGGCGCGCGTGCTCCTGGGCCGCGTCGTCGCCCACGCCGTGCTCCGGCTGGCACGTGGTGTAGACGTTGAGGATCGCGGGGCCGCGGTAGGAGTTGGCGTCCATCACCGCACGGTAGAAGTGGTTCTGATCGGAGGTGATGGTCTGCCCCACGTAGACCTCGGGGTGCATCATCGCGATCAGACCCAGCTCCTTGCGGTGCTCGCTCTTCCCCATGTGGGCCTTGCCCATGCTGGCGAACTTGGCCTCCTGGCCCAGGAATGTGCTGGTGGACGCCTGCCCGCCCGTGTTGCTGTACACCTGCGTGTCCAGCACGAGCACCTTGATGTCCGCGCCGGACGAGAGCATGCGCGACAGCGACGAGAAGCCGATGTCCAGCATCGCCCCGTCGCCGCCAAGCACCCACAGCCGTCGGTCATGCCAGCCCTGCTGGTCCCAGCGCGCGCGCACGCCGAGGGCGTCCGCCGGGGCGTTCTCGAACAGCGAGTTGGTCCACGAGACGAGGTACGGGTTGTACGGGTACGTGGAGCCGTACACCGTGTTGCACCCCGTCGCCGCGACGATGCCGATGTTCTCCTGGCCGTACTGGAAGCCCGTGGCCGCCAGCATCATGCGGATCGCGGTCGCCTCGCCGCAGCCCATGCACGAGCCCGCGCCTCCCACGTACAGCAGGCTGCGGTCGGCGAGCATCATGTCCGCGAGGGCGCGCTCGTTGATGAAGCGGTCAGGCGTGGGCGGGATCGCGCGGAAGTGGCTGAAGCGGCGCCGGTGCTTCTCCAGCACGCCGTCGCCCTTCGACTCCATGACCAGCGCGTCGTGCACGCCGCACACTTCCACGCACTCGGCGCAGCCCTTGCACTTCGTCGGGTCGATGAAGATGCCGAAGAGCCCCGGCTCCTCGCCCCGCTTCTCGGCAGCGTCGGCGTACTTCCGCGTGCGCACCCACTGCGCCCGCAGGTCGTCGCGCACCGCGGGGTCGCTCTCCGCCGCCAGCACGCCCTCGAGGATGCTCGGCTCCACCACCTTCGCGAGGATCGCGGTGTCGGGGCAGGCGGTCACGCACTCCATGCAGCCGACGCACTGATCGGGCTTGAAGTGCGGGATGTCCGGTGCGATGTAGCTGAAGTCGCGCATCGCCCCCGTGCCGGGCGGGATGAGCGAGCGCGCGGTGGACAGGTCCGCCGGGAGCTCCGCGTCGCCCGTGCCCCGGTTGTACGCGTCCACGATGCGGCTGTGGAAGTCGTCCACGTCCAACAGCGGGATGATCTGCGACATGCGCGTCGCCTCTCTAGGAATGCACCGGCTCGCGGGCGATGACCTCGGCGGGTATCTCGAAGACCTCCGTGAAGCCCCGGCGGATCGCCTCGAGGTTGTCGCGGACCACCTGCTCGCCCCGGCGTCCGAAGTACTTGCGGACCGCCTTCTCGATGCGCACGAACAGGTCAGCCTCGGAGAGGTGCGCCTGCTCCAGGAACGGCGTCGCGTGCAGGAAGACGCCCAGGAAGACGATGCCCTGCATGCGCTGCTGCAGGTCGGCGCTCGTGGCCACGTCACGCGCGATGCGCACGGTGTCCAGCGCCAGCACGCGGATGTGCCGCTCTCGGATGCGGCGCTGCGCCCACTCCGGGATGTCGTTCCACGCGCCCTCGGGCGTGGTGCGCGCCGACTGCAGGAAGAGCATCCCGTGCTCGGTCAGCCCGGCGAGCGGATCGCCGAGGTTGAACGCGTTCACGTCGTTCAGCGGCACGAAGTCCACGACGTCGAGGTCGGCGTGGGATCGCACGGCCGTTGGCGAGATCGTGAGGTAGTAGTTCGTCGGCAGGCCCTTCTTCTCGCTGCCGTACTTCGGGTACGCCTGCACGTAGAGGTCGAAGAGGTCCGCGACCAGGGTCGCGAGGATCTTGTTCGTCGTGACGGAGCCGAAGCCGCCCACGGAGTGGCCGCGCACGCTGAACGATCCGGGCGCGCGCGCATCGAACGACACGGTACGCGGCAGCGCGAGCTCGTGATCGATGCCGAGGACGAAGAAGCGCTTCGGGGTGCTCGACGCCAGGTTGTCGGCGACCGCGACGATGTCGGCGGGCGTGACGTCGCGCGAGCCGAGGCCCGCCGCGCCGGAATCGATGCGCGGGATGCGTCCCGTGCGCCCGTCCGTGAGCGCGTCGGAGAAGGCAGCCTTGATCTCCATCGTGAGCGGGTTGGACTCCGCCAGCGGGTTGTCCATCCGCTCCAGCACGGCCAGGGCCTTCACGTTGCGCAACGCCTCCACGATGCGCGCGCCGGGGAACGGCCGGAAGGAGGTGACGTGCAGCACGCCGACGCGCAGACCGCGGCTCTCCCGCATCCAGTCGGCGGCCAGCTGCGCGGTCTCCATCATCGAGCCCATGCCGACGATGGCGTACTCCGCGTCGTCCAGCCGGTACGCGTCGATGAAGTCATAGTGCCGCCCGGTGGCCGCGCCGAACTCCTCGAACGCGTCCTGGAGCGCCGGCGGCACGTGGTCGATATACCCGCGCTGGGCGATCTTGCCCTTCATGTACGAGTCCTGGTTCTGGACCGCGCCGCTCATGACCGGGCGGCTCGGGTCCATCAGGTTCTCGATCTTCTCGGACGGCGCACCGATGTAGTCCTTCATGAACTCCTGCTCGGGCATCAGGAAGTTCTGGATGGTGTGGGTGGTGAGGAAGCCGTCCATGATGTTCATGAACGGCGTGCGGGAGGCCTCCGCGGCGCGGCGCGCGATCAGCGCCAGGTCGCCTGCCTCCTGCCCGTTGCGGGCGAAGACCATGCCCCACCCGCAGTCGGCGACGCCCATGACGTCGTCGTGACCCGCATGGACGTTCAGAGTCTGCGAGGTGAGCGCGCGGGCGCCGATGTGGAAGACCACGGGGAGGCGCTTGCCGCTGATGGTGTACAGCACCTCCTTCATCAGGATCAGGCCCTGCCCGGCCGTGAAGTTCGTCACGCGGCCGCCGCTGAGCGCGAAGCCCTCGGCGGCGGAGGCGGAGGAGTGCTCGCTCTCGGGCTCCACGAAGGCCAGACGCTCGCCCCAGAGGTTCAGACCGCCAGCGGAGGCGGCCACCTCGTAGCCCTGCCCCATCGTGGTGGACGGGGTGATGGGGAAGGCCATCGCCCCCTGCGTGATGTTCGTCTCGACCCACACCACCATCTCGGCGCCGTCGGCAGTCACGGGGATTCCGGGATATGACGCGCTGGCGTGGTCCTGCACCATCGGACGCTCCTCACCGGCACAGATCCTTGCATGCCCGGTTCAGGAATCATCAGCTTCCGGAATGCCATCACGAAGGGACGAATGTCCCTTATTCAATGTGACTCGGGCCGGGCCTCGCAGATCTGCTGCTGATAGCAGCATAAACAGCGCCCCTCGCGGCGCGAATCTGCGGTGTCCCTGACATGCGCACAACGAGCGCGATAGCCGTGGCGGGGAGTGCCCGGGTTAGCGCCGCGCGAGGCTCGCGGCAAGCGTCGCGATCACGATGCCGGGAAGTGCCAGCTCGGCGATGCCCCGGTGCCCGCCCTGCACCAGCAGCGCGCCGATCACCAGCACGCCGAGGCCCCCGATCGCGAGCACGATCGAGTCCCCGACGATGAAGTCCCACCAGAACGCCGCGAAACCGGCAAGGTACTTCACGACGGCTCCGCCCCTGCCGCCGCCGGCGCGGGAGCCCGGCCCAGGAGCCTCACCAGGCCCAGCGCCACCAGCAGGTAGACCGCGGCGAGGATTGGGATCATCCGGTCGCCGAGCGTCCACTCGACGCCGATGCCCTCGCCACCCCAGAAGGTCCCGAAGGCGACCAGCAGCACGCCGACGACGAACTTGATCGAGTTCTCGGGCACTCGCGCCAGCGGGCGATGCACGGCCGCGCCCACGGCGGCGACGAGCACGAACGCGAGCACGGCGCCGAGGGCGGCCGGCCCGAAGGCGTTGTTCGCGTTGGCGCCGAAAGTGAGGACGATGAAGGCGACCTCCAGCCCCTCCAGGAAGACGCCCTTGAACGAGACCACGAAGCCGTTCCAGTCGATGTCCGTCTTCACGGGGTCGGGCACGCGGCCGAGCTCCGCCAGCTCGCGCTGGAAGATCACGTCCTCGTCGTGCATCGCGCGGCTGCCGGCCGCACGCTGGATCGCCTTGCGCATCCACTGGAGACCGAAGATCAGCAGCAGCACCCCGATCACCACCTGCAGGTGATCGAGGCTGATCACGAAGACGAGCGCCGGTCCGAGAAGCGCGACGAGCACCGCGAGCGCGACCGACCCGGCAGCAACGCCCAGCAGTGCGGTGCGCCACCCGTGCGTCAGCCCCACCGCCAGCACGATGGTCAGGGCCTCCACCGCCTCGACGCAGGAGGCGAGGAAGGTGGCGGTGACGAGGATCAGCGTGGCGCTCAAGATTCCCCCCGGACGCGGAGCCGGGCTGGCTCCGATCACCCGGAGTGTACGCCGGGCGGCAACCGGCCGAAGCCGGCCGGTCGCGCCACCTGCGTGGCGGCTGCCGCCAGTGCCGGGGCGCCAGCACCGCCGCCAGCACCGGGACACTAGTACCGGGAGACGTCCATCTCGGGCATCATCCCGGTCACGGTGTACACGACGCGCTCCGCGATGTTGGTGGCGCGGTCGGCGATGCGCTCGAGGTTGTGGGTCACCCAGAGGGCGTGCGTGCACGCCTCGATCGTCGATTCGTCGGCAGCCATCTTCGTCACGAGTTCGCGGTAGAGGCGCTCGTAGAGCGCGTCGACCTCGTCGTCCGCGGCCGCCAGCCGGTGCGCCATTTCCACGCTGCGCTGCGCGAACGCGTCCAGCGACGATCGCAGCATGTCGCCGGCGCGGCGCGCCATCTCCGTTACTTCGGCGAGCGGCATGACGTCCGGCTCGCCCTCGCTGATCCGGACGATGCTCGCGATCCCCTCGGCGTGGTCCCCCATCCGCTCCAGGTCCGAGACGATCGAGAGGATCGCCACGATCAGGCGCAGGTCGCTGGCCATCGGCGCCTGCAGCGCCAGCAGCGACACGCAGACGTTGTCGATGTGGAACCGGCTGCGGTTGACCTCGCCATCGTCGCGAATCACGGCATCGGCCAGCGGCAGGTCGCGGGTGGTGAGCGCCTGCATCGCGCGATCGAGCTGGCGCCCGACCATCGCGCCCATCTCCACCACGCCGTCCTCGACACCCGTGAGGCCGCGGTGAAACTGCTCGCGAGGCATCGGCATCCTGCTCGCTATCCGAAGCGGCCCGTGACGTACGCTTCCGTGCGCTCGTCGTGCGGCGTGGTGAAGATCTGCTGGATGAGTCCGTACTGCACGAGGTGCCGCGCGCCATCATCCCCGGTCGGCATGAACGCCGTACGGCCGCTCACGCGCGCCGACCGCGAATGGATGTTCATGAAGCCCAGCCTTCGGTCCTGCGGGGGAGAGCCCCGACTGGGATGCGTGGCGAGACATCGATCCCGATGCCGCCGCTGTGCGACCTCAATGGCAAGACGCCCGCGGGCGAGAACGCTCCGGTCCCTCCGCCCGAACGAGGGTCAACCACTCGTTCATCCTGTCAGCGCGTCGTTAATGCCCGGTTAACGCCGGGGCCCCGCATGGGGGGCCCCGGCGCATCCCGCTTCGGCCTCCCGCACAGTGCTACCCTGTGGCACCGTCGTGGACCGGTGCATGGAAGGAGACCGCTGTGTCGCTGCAACTGGAAGGGGTCGACGAAATCGCGATCCGCGCCGGCGACCGTGAACGAGCAGACCCCGAGCGCTACCCCTCGGAGACCATCGCCGAGTTCTTCGCGTCGGGGTTGATGAGCGCTCCACTCCCGGTCACAGCCGGAGGGAGCGGCTGGACCGCCCTGCACGCCACGCGCGCGATCGAGGCAATCGCCGCGACGTCCCCCTCCGCCGCGCTCATCACCGCTATGCCCCTCGGACTGGCGGGGATCACCGGCGCCGGCCCGGAGCTGGCCCCGCCCGAGCATCGCGCCGCCTGGGCCGCGCAGTGCGAGGCCGTGGCCGCCGACTACGGTGCGGGCCGCCTGTACGCCGCGTGCAACTCGGAGGCCGGCGCCGGCGGATCGCTCGCCGCCACCAAAACCGTCGCGCAGCGGCTGGGGGACGGGGGCTGGAAGGTCACTGGCACGAAGATCCTCGCCTCCTCCGGCCGGAACGCCGACATGTTCCTCTCCACCGCGAAGGTCGCGCCGGACGACCTCCCCGGTGCGGGCACCGTCGAGTTCTTCTTCGTGCCCACCCGGGCATCGGGCGTCGCCATTGCGAACGACTGGGACGGCTTCGGGATGCGCGCCACCGAAAGCCAGACCGTGCGGTACGAGGACGCCTCCGCCAGCGGGCTGTGGGGCTTCCCGAACTTCATCGAGGTGGCGCAGCCCATCACGTACTGGTATTGCCTGTTTGCCGCCATCCCGCTGGGCTGCGCCGCCGGGATGCTGAGGATCCTGAGCACGCCCGCCCCCGCCTCGCCTGCCGTGCGCCTTCGGCTGGCCGACGCACGGATGAAGATCGAGTCGCTCGCGGCATACCTGCACGAGACGGCGGCCCAGTGGCGGCCCGCCGCGGGCCCCGCCTACGCCGCCCGGGTCCTGCGGACGAAGACGTACGTCACGGCTGAGGCCACGCGGCTGTGCGCGGAGCTGTTCGCGCTCAGCGGCGGCCGCCACTACCGCAGGGGCGGCGACGCGGCGCGCCTCCTGGCCGACGCGTTCGCGGGAACGGCCCTGCGCCCCCCGCTGGCGCTCGCCCTCGATGCCCTGGTCGAAGGCTTCGAGGGGGGCGAGTAGCCCCGCGTGACACCGGGCGCCGGGGCGTCCGGGGCGTCAGTTCCGCCCCGGACGCCCGTGCTCCCACGAGGCGAACGCACCGCTCGCGTTGCACGCCGGGCGCTCCCGATTCAACACGTCCAGGAGCAGCCGGGACCACGCGGCGTCGAGCATCGGCTCGCACGAAGGGTCGTGTACGACGGGGCCCAGCAGCTCGTCGCGGAGGTCGGTGCTGCCCGCGAGGCAGACCGGGGTGCGCTGGTGCGCGTGCAGCTTGCTTCCGGGCGGCGCCGCCAGCAGCTTCCGGCGTAGCTCCCCGCCCGCCGCTGCGAGGTCCGGTCGCGCCCAGTCGCGCACCACGAGGAATCTGCAGTCGATGCACTTCACCATGATTGGCGTCCCCTCGACGACCACGGCGCTCGGGTCGCACATTCGCGCGTCCATCACGAACGTGCGAACGAGCCTGCGCCGCGCCGACGGCCCGCACGACTGGGGGCGACGGTCACCGCGCGATCGCAGGTCAGTGATTCTATGGTCCGTGCGATCGTCGATGTTCCGGCGCCGACTGATCAGAGAACTTTGACGCGATGCGCGCAGCGGTCCCGTCACGTGGCGATCACCGCGTGCATTGCAACCGGTGAATGAGAGCCCGCCCGGGAAGTGCCGGTCCACAGTTCCGCGTCAGGACCGGCACTTCTCCGGACGGTGCCCCGAGGCGGCCCGGCGCGATCGCCAGCGCCCGACGGCCCTACGCACCACGTCGTCAGGCAGCGCACGAACGGTCGGCGGCCCACGGTAAGACGGCACGCCGCCGGTCCGTCCTTCAGAAGAGAGCACTCGCGCGAGGCCAGTGACGGGCGGGCAATCCGCGTCGCGCTGCGCGCGAGGGCCGAACGACAGGACCGGGCCCGACGATGCCGCGGACACGCGACCGATGCTGCGGGATCCTCTCGGCGATGCTCCTCGCCCTCGTAGCGATCGCAGCCACGTCGTGCACCGGCGACGCGCTCCCCCGGGCCTCGACGCCGCCCGTCCCGGTCCCCGTGGACCCGCAACTCACGTCCACCCCGGGTGGGCGCGCACCGGCGTCGAGCAGCACCACGGCTGCAACGCCGCGAGCCCCCAGCGCGACGCCGCCAGGCACTCCCGCCGCCATCCCGCCGACCACGCCGGCGATCGCCCCGGCCGCGACAGCCGCAACACCGGAGCCTCCGCCCGCACCGGTCGCAACACCGGCCGCCTCCACGGTCAACGTCGCCGACCTGAACTACATCGCCGTGCTGCGAGGTGGCCCGAACGGGACGGTCTTCCTCGGCACCATCTCCAGCAGCCGCACGTACCCGGATTCGATCTGCAACCTGTCGGGCCGGTACGGCAGCCCCACGTCGCTGCTGAGCATCCGCAACCCGCTGGGCCCGTACGGCACCGGCGGCGGAGACCCGGGCTCTCCCTACTTCAACTCGAACGTGAGCGCGCGCAACCCCCTGGCGACTGCACCCCCGCGCGCGTACGCCCACAACACGATGCTCGCGATCGTGACGGCGTCGACTGCGTTCGGCGACCGCTCGATCGACCCCGACCAGCTCCTCGCCGCGCTGGGGTGTCCCTAGCGCAGGCTGAGCCCCTCAGCTCGGGGCGGCGCCTCTGCGCTCAGGCGGTGCGGATGAGCGTCTTGACGCTCTGGGGGGCGCGCGGCGGATCGAGGTGACGCCCCACCTCGGTGTACGCGACCTCGCCCACATAGATGCTCCCGGTCGAGTCCACCGCGACGCTGTGCGGTGCAATGAACTCGCCTGGCCCCTCGCCCTCCTCGGGTGCGCCAAGCCGGGCGAGCAGCTTCCCCTCCGGCGAGAAGACACTGACGGCGTGCCCCAGGTTCAGGGCCCCCGCCATGAAGTTGCCGGTGCGCTGCTCGCCGATGTAGACGTTGCCGTCCGGCGCCACAGCGAGCCCGCAGGGGCGGTGGATGTCATGCCAGGTGCGCACGTGCCGCCCGGTGGTGTCGAAGACCTGCACGCGCAGCGCCTCGCGGTCCGCGACGTAGAGCAGATCGCCGCTCGGGTTGAAGGCGATGTTGTGCGGCACCATGAACTCACCGGCGCCGATCCCGGGCTGCCCCCACGAGAAGAGCAGCCGCCCATCAGGGGCGTACTTGTGGATGCGCGCGTTGCCGTAGCCGTCGCTGATGAAGAGCGCACCATCGACGGGTGACACCGCGACATCCGTGGGGCGGTTGAACGGCAGTCCGCTGAACCGCTCGGAGGACTCGCCCGCAGTGCCAACGGTCATCAGCAGCTCGCCCTCGGGCGTCCACTTCGTGATCGTGTGCGCCCCGTCGTCCGCCCCGTAGATGAGCCCGTCGGGGCCCACGCGAATCGCGTGCGCACGCGCCGTGAAGGTCCCCTGCCCGAACGTCCGGAGGAATGTCCCGTCTCGATCGAGGACGACGACCGGGTTCTCGACGTTGCGCGTGAGCAGGTAGACGTGCCCCTGCGCGTCCACGGCGACGCCCGGCGTCTCGTGCAGCGTCGTGCCCGGAGGCAGTTGCTCCCAGTCGTTCCGCGCATCGAAGGTGAAGGGGGCGATGCCGATCTGCGTCACTGGAGTCCTCCCGCCGCCGTCTCCCGGCGGCACGGAACATACCACGCCCCGGGGACCGTCAATGCGCCGCGCACACGATCCGGCAGCCACGCCCGTGCCAGCCGTGGGCGGCCGAGCGGTTCCGATCGCGCCTCGCGCTAGCAGGCATGTCGCCTGCGCACGCGTTGGCTATCATCCACGCGGGAGTGGATGGCGTCCGGTGATGTCCGCGGTCTTCAACACCGTTGCGGGGCCGCGTCGCGGTCCCGGGTGGGTTCGACACCCACGCACTCCCGCCAATACGATCCATAGCAAACACGCGGGATTCGGGCGATCGGCGCGATCTCCACGGACTCTCGCCGTCCCTCAGATCGCCGCTTCCGGTGCTGAGTTGCCACCATATTGCCACCCATCTTCACGTCACGTCCGAGCAGCCGATGGCACTGAAGAACACTGGAAGCTGAAATCGGACCGCACGGATCAGGGCAAATGCTCCTCGGTCTGCGGTTGATGATCCGGTTCACCTCCTCGAACGGCTCACCTGCGAGACGTCCGTGCTGGTCCAAGAAGCGAGAAGCGAGCGAGTACGTTCTCAGCGAGTTCGATTCTCCGCTGGCCAATTGCCTCACGACGCCACGAGCTGATGCCGTACACGGTGACGCAAGCCGCACCCTGTATGCCCTCAACGTAAGGGCCCGGTAACGACGGACTTCCCGGCCCGTCAGCGCGCCGAAGCGGCACGCGCTAGGCCGGACAGAAGGTCGTCGCGGTGGACGCGCAGCAGCTCGAGGGATTCCGAACGAACAGCCTCGACTCGCTCTTCCGAGAGCCCGAGCGCCGCTGCCACGACACGAGGTGTGTATCCCGAACCGTCCCACAGACCGGAGCAGTACTCGGTCACGAGTCGGTGCGTGACTGGAAGACCGCGGAGGAGTTGCTTAATGGAACGGCGGTGCGATACCACTCGTCCCACAGCCCGCTCTTGTTGCCACTTAGCAGAAGGATCGCCGTCCTCCGAGGGTCGAACGCGAACAGCACCCGGAGCGCACCGTCACTCGACGCCCGCAGCTCTTTCATGTTCGCGTGGCGGGAAGAGGCGACCGTATCCACGAGAGGCCGGCCGACCCCCGGTCCACCATCCGCAAGCAGCGATACCCGCGCCGTTAGCGCCCCCTGCTGCTCGGCGGTGAGGGCGTCCCACCAGGCTAGGGCCGAACGGCAACCCGCCCCGAACCAGAGACTTAATGATGGCTAGACGCGCAGGCCCACTCAAGCGACCAGCGTATTATGCAGTGCGCGAGGGCCAAACTGGGGAGGGCATATCGCATGAAGTTCACCGAGATCGTGAACCGCCTCACGGGCTTCAGCACCCCGATCTTCGGGATGTCATGGAATCCACCGGAGGCGGAGCGCAAGACGGCCCGACGCGTGCTCACGTATTTAGAAGACCGCCGAGTCCTCTACGCTCCGTCGGAGATGGAAGTCCCCGAGCACTGCCTCCAATCGGTCTTGGACATCCGCAAGTTCCTGACCTCTGAACTCGGCTCGTTGGACGAAGGCTCCCGGCTCGCCGAATCACTGAAGGCGATGCGCTCGGCATCCTGGAAGTTCTTGGCATTGTTCGACCCGCAGCGAGGCGCCGACATCTTGAGTTTCGGTGCTCATCACGGGCACTGGGCGAGCTGGGAATTCAACGGCGCGCTCGGCGAACTCCGAGGTGTCTTCGGCGTGCACATCGCGCAAATCGCAGCACAAAACGGCCATTCCGTTGATGACAACCTCGCAGTAATTCTCCCGGCCGCCGAGCCGGAAGCGAACTAAGGTCTGTCGCGCGTACGAGCGCTATACGTGGATGACCAGACCGAACGGCACCGTGACGAATTCGTCGCTTCTGAACACACATTCCGTTTTCGACCGCATGTACTTAGGTTCGGATTAAGCGCCTGGGCGCCCGGAGTGCCCGCTCCAGCGCTCGATCCGCTACGGAACCGCTGGAAGTGACTGGATCAGCCGCTCCACCTGCGTCTCGTACGCCGGCAATAGGGCCGGGGGCAATCCGTCGATCTCCTCTCTCGCGCGCCTTACCGCCTCGGGCAGACGCGCCAGCAGGTCAGCCACGACCTCGACCGCGTGCGACCGCGAGAGCCCCCAGGCCGTTGACTCCGCGATGAGGCGGTCTGAAGTGACGCGGTCGATGCGCTGCACCGAGTCCACATACATCGACATGTGCTCCGTCACGCCCTCCGCCCGGTAGGCCAGTGTCGACATCAAGTCGTACAGGGGCGCGAACCGGAGGCTCAGGTCTTGAAGATGAAGCAGCGAGAAGTTCTTCCCATGCGCGTCGGCGTTGCCCAGCGCGACGTTGAGCGTGACGGTGCGCAGCAGCGTTTCGAGTGACGACCGCTCCGTCGCACTGCTGAGCACGCCGGCGACCTGACGGAGGGATGGCCCCCCGTCTTCCTGGTACTTGTTCTTCGGCGGGACCCCGAGCGCCTGACACATGTCTTCCTGATGGACGCGACTCACAGTGCCCCGGGCATCGACAGTCCGGTCGAATCGCTGAATGACGATCAGCTTCTTGCCACCAACCTGGATTACGTCGACCTCTGCGACCGGCAGCCCTGCGTATTTCGCGACTCGCATGCAGAAGGCTTCGTTCTCGACTGTGTTCGGGTATGCGGCGTGCGGCGGTTTCAGGATGTGCGTGGACGGAGTGCTGTCCACGGGTCGCCCCCAGGAGCCGTCGGGCATCTTCGTGAGGAGTAGCTTCTCCTGGATGCCGGCGAGGGACAGTCGCACCCGACCACCGACGCCGAGGGGCCGGGAACGAAGCCCTCGGACAAGTTCATCGAGCTCAGCGTCCGACAAGGGTTCTGCGGTGGAGGTTGTTGCGAGTGCCGGTGGCGGCGACGCGTCCGGGAGCACGATGAGTGCCCCTGCGCAGTCACGGCCGAGTTCACGCAGCAAGCCGAAGGTGTCGTTGGCGACGAGGTTGAACTCGGCCGCGATGGTGGCGCGGGTGTCGCCTTCTGGAAGCAGGCCATCCAGAAAGGCCCGCGTACGCGCATTCGGGAAGGCTTGATCGATGATCGGCAGGTTCAGCGAAAGCAGCGGCGTACCGAGGCCGAACCGGGCGCGAGCTTCGTCGGTGTACTGGAGACGAAGACGACCGTTGCTGCCCTGCTCGATCCGGGCGACGAGGATGCCGTAGAGCCAGATCGAAAGACCGCCTGCCATTTACCAGTCCGCCTCTTGCAAGGACATTCGGACGCCGAGCTCCCGGAGCACGCGAAAGAGGCGTCTCATGTGTTCCGTCTCTCTGCCCTGCTCAAGCGCGGACAGGTAGCTCCGGTGCATGCCGGTCCGCTCGGCCAGCTCTGCCTGCGACAATCCTGCCTTGGCCCGATAGTGCTTGATTGCCGCTCCAAGAGAGGCCGTCGAGTAGATGCGGAACAGTTGCTCGTCGCTCATCGGTCGCTCCTGCTGTCGGGATTTATCGACAATATACCGATTCCGATGCATGTCTGCAAATCAAGACAGTCGCGCGAAGATCGCATGTGTCTGGAAATCACGACAACACAAGGCAACCGAGGGATGTCGACATATCCAGACACGAGCCGGGCGGATGATCGGGGTGCCTACCCGGCGTCACTCATCACCGTCCCAAACCGTCCGAACATGTCAGCAACTTCCGACGGTTTGGGATGCACGGCGACGACGTTGAGGCAGCTGCACTACGAGATCGAACGGCGCCCGTTCGATTTGGTCACGTCGTAACGGTGAAGCCGATGTTCGTCCAGTGGTGAGTAAGGCTCCGGGTATCCGCTCTGATTGGAGCTCGCGCTGACCCGGTAGTCCTGAGACTTGAGTGGCGGGGGGCCGGAATAGAACGCGCATGCCTCTAGATCTGCTATGGGATACGACGGATGTTCCGCACATCCACATTCCGGCCGCGATCACGGGGGAATTGGCGCGCGCCGTGAACGACCAGTTCCGTGACCTATCTGACCTGTTCCCCTTCCATGTTCGCGCCCTTAGCGAATCGTTCTTCAGTGATGGCTGGTTCGTCATAACGCTCAAGGACGAGCCTACCGCAGGGCTACCCACCGGTGGAACGATGAGCGCAGAGACGCTAGCGGCGATCAAAGCCCGCGTCCTGCCGTTCGCGAGCCGCTCGTACGCTGATCTGAAGAATCTGCTTGGGCCGGACTGGATCTCGCCAACTCGATTCACCTACGTCGGCCCGTACGATCGACAGCGGGCCTCATGGCCCGACATCAGTGCCCATCTAATGGCATGGGTGAACGATCAAGTAATGCCACGGGTCTTCGAAATGAACGCCGCCCGCGTGCTTCGAGCCATTCCATCGCCACCCGCCCACGACATCGACTCTGTGCAATCAGCCTGCTGGGTTCTTGAGAGTGCAGCCCACTTCAAGCAGGGCACAGGCTTCGCGCTCAATGGAATCGGACTCGTGACGTGCGATCACGTTGTAGAGGAAGACACCGTCGCATTCCGTGCCGACTGTCCGAATACGAAGTACGAGGTTCAGGTGATCGCGCGCAACGCGGACCTCGACCTTGCCATCCTCCATCTACCCGACGGCGTCGGCGGGCAGCTTGAGAAGGGCTCTGCGGACAACGTCAGCCTCATGGCACACATCGCAATCGCCGGCTTCCCGAACTACCGCCTCGGTGACACTGGGACATTCACACCCGGCCTTGTCATCGGGTTCCGAACCGTCGCGGCCATACGTCGAATACTTACCAATGCCGCGATTGTCGCAGGGACCAGCGGTGGGCCAGTTGTGGATCGGCTTGGTCAGGTGATTGGTGTGGCCGCCACCGGCGCCGACCGGATGGAGAATGCCGGGGCGACCGAGCACCACAGCATCGTACCTATCGATGCGCTGCAGTTCATTCTTGGCGCGTGACCGGTCTGTGAGAAGGCGAAAGCCGAACGGAAGCCGAGCCCAACCTCCCGCAGGCCCCTGTGAGCTGTGAACGTGTTCGCGCTGATGTCTATGCCTTGTGAACTGTGGGAGCGGGCTTCTGACCGTCTGGACCTACTGCGCCAGCACCCGATCCAGCGCCTCGGCCGCGTCCCGCTGCATGTCAGGTAGCACGTGGCTGTAGGTGTCCAGCGTGATCGCGATCGTCGAGTGCCCCAGGCGCTCGCTCACCACCTTCGGGTGAACACCGGCCCTGAGCATCAGCGTCGCGGCCGTGTGTCGGAGGTCGTGGAACCTTACGGCCCCGACGCTGGTGCGCCTCACGAGGTCGTGGAACTGCCGGGAGACGGTGTGTGGCGCGAGCACTCGCCCCTCGATCGTCGCGAATACCAGGTCGCCGTCGTCATAGCTCGGGCCGAGCGCGAGACGCCGCTCGGCCTGCCGCGCGCGGTGCTCCCGGAGCGCACGGACAGTGTCCGGGGAGAGCGCCACGTTGCGCCGTGAGCGCGCTGTCTTCGTGGTGCGGAAGGTCGTGCCGGCACGCGGCAAGTACTGGGCGGCGCGGGCCACGTGTGCCGCGCCGGTGGTCAGGTCGAGGTCCGACCAGCGCAGGCCAAGCAGTTCGCCGAGCCGCATCCCCGTGCCCACCGCCGTGAAGATGATGGTCTTGAGCTGGTCGTTCTGGCAGGCCTCAAGCAGCGTGTGCACCTCGCTCGCCTCGAGGGCACGCATCTCCGTTCGCGGTGGTCGCGGTGGGGTGGTCGCGTCTGCCGGGTTCTGAACGGCCAATTGCCAGGCGATCGCCTGCTTCAGTGCCCGCCGCAACACCCGGTGGTGGTGGAGGACCGTGCGGGGTGCGAGACCGTCAGCGAGAAGGCGGGTGTAGGCCTGCTGGATATGCATCGGACGCAGCGACTGCAGCCGGAGCGACCCGATGAGGGGCTTCACACGAGCCACGATCTGCCGGTCGCGAAGGAGCGTGGAAGGTGCAACGTTGACTTCGGCGTAGTCGCGGAGCCAGCGGTCGAGGTACTCGGCGACCGTGATCTTGCTGGGCGTGACGTCGTTGCCCGTGTCGCGCTTGTGCAGCGCCTCGGTGAGTGCCAGCTCGGCCTGCTTCTTCGTACCGCGGACGTACTGGTAGCGGAACTTCCGCCTGCCGGTGACCGGGTCACGACCGAGCTCGCTGCGGATCTCCCAGCTCTCCTTGCCGCGCTTGCGGATCGACCCCGCCATCAGTCTGTTCCTTTGGAGGCTCTTTCGATCCAGGACTGGACTGTGCCAATCTCACTGCCCAGCGAGGCCGCGATCGCCTCGAGCTGTTCTCCCGCTCGCCACCGAAGGACAGCATCTTTGATGCGCTGACGATGGGCTGCGGTGCGACACGCAGGAGAGCACGTCTTCCGGTTGGTTCGCGCGAAATCGGGGGAAAGGAAGAACCACCTTGGGCAGTTCTCACACCGCCGATATTGGTAGCCGCCTCCAATCGCTTGAGCTGTCTGGAACCAAATGGCCCCCAGCAGGTTCACCGGACGAACCGCGACTTGTGGGAGCTTTCGAGCCTCGTTAATAACAGCAGCTCTGACGAGGACGGATAGCTTGCCCTGAAGAACGTGAGTCATGAGCTCGGTCGCTGCCGGAATGAAGTCATACCGGATCGCGGCCCCGGTGGCCGCGTGGCTTGCTGCCCAGGTCGCCGAGCTCTCTGCCTCGAAGGCACCGTCATAGCTGAATTGCGGGACGGAATATCCCTCGGGAGAGACGTACTCGATGGTCAGCTGGCCCTTCGTGCTTGAGATTGGCAGCACCCGGAAGCGCTCACCTAATGCCCCCTGGTCTTCCTTACAAACGAGCTCCCAGAGATCGAGCACCGTCCGTAGTTCGCTGACTTCGATTGTCCACGAATCGAGTAGTTCGCCTGCCGTGATGAGTTGAGGGTGCTCGTCCCCGCTCCAGCCCAGCCCGAACACCACGTTGGCCCCGAGCCAGCCAAACTCGCTCGCGAAGCTCTGCACCGCGCTCTCGTCCGGCGGATTGGGAAGGTCAGCGAACTGACGGAACAGCGTGGGGTGCGATTTCAACGGCTCGTAGAAATCGCCGGGCAGTGCGGAGTTTCGCCCAAGGGGGCCAACTATGGACTTATGAGTGAGTAAGCGCGTCAGATTGCGGTCCGCCGCGGCCCAATCGGCCGGAAACCAATTCTCTGGTTCGGACGGGTCGTCTTCGGGATCTTCGAGGAACACCTCGAATCCATCTATCCACCGGAGGTTCGGCCCTGGTCGTGTCCATGCGAAGTCTACGAGTTCCATGTAACGGTATCTATACGGCATTACGTAACACAGATCAAGAACCGGAACGTAGTCTCGGCACAAAGGGCGACTAAGCGACAGGACGCGCCGACGTTCTCGAAGCGCTCGGCGGCCTCAAGGAAATCCACGCGTTGGAGTCGTCTTGGCCCGGCAGGGTGGATGGATCCCCCCGAACGGAGGTTGAGGTATTGGAACGACTCACGATGAGTATTGACGAAGCCGGCCACGCTCTCGGTATCGGGCGAGGACTCGCGTACGAGCTCGCCAGGACCGGGCGACTCCCGGTGGTCCGCCTCGGGCGGCGGATGTTGGTGCCGCGTGCGGCGCTCGAAGCACTGCTCGCTGACGTCGGTCGCGCGGGGGCCACGGACGACCAGCCGTGATGCTGCCAGATACCGACCAGATCGCCCTCGCGTTGCGGGTGCTCGCGCCTGGCGGCTCCGTCCGCGAACTGCGCGTGCCCAAGACCAGACACGGCACCCTGTGCGGGTACTTCGACGACCCTGAGCGTTTCGCCGCCGAAGCTGCCCGCGTCGCCTCCTCCGGGCCGGGGACCTACTTCACGCTGAATCCAGTCAACCCCGATCTGCTCGCCCGCGCTGACAACCGCGTGGTCGAATACGCGCAGCACACGAGCGCCGACACCGACATCGTCTCCCGCGAGTGGCTGTTGGTGGATGCCGACCCCGTCCGCCCGAGTGGTATCTCGTCCACCGACGCCGAGCACGAAGCGGCACTCACGCGGGTGGAACGAGTGATGACGTGGCTTCTCGGCATCGGGTTCACACCTGCGATGCTCGTCCGTGCCGACAGCGGCAACGGGGGCCACCTTCTGATCCACATCGACCTGCCCAACACCGCAGACTCAACTGCACTCGTCACGCGGTGCCTCCGCACGCTCGACCTCTATCTCAGCGACGAGGTGGTGAAGATCGATACGTCGGTCGGCAACGCGGCGCGGATCGGCAAGCTCTACGGTACCGTCGCCGCGAAGGGCGACGACACGCCCACGCGCCCGCACCGGCTGTCACGTCTCCTCGATGTTCGCGACGAAATCGAGATCGCGCCTCGCGACCTGCTCGAGCGGATTGCAGGTCTTGGCCCGCAGGAAGAGCAGGCCTCAGCCAGTCTCCGTTCAAGTCGTACGGACACCTTCGACCTCGATGCTTGGATCGCAGAGCAGGGACTCGTCGTTACGCGTAAGTCGCCCTGGCAGGGCGGCTCGAAGTTCGTCCTCGAAACCTGCGCATGGAACCCGGACCACGCGGACGGCGCGGCATTCATCGTGCAACTTCCCAGCGGAGCGATCGGAGCCGGGTGCCTCCACGACAGTTGCAGCGGCAAGGGCTGGCGTGAACTGCGTGAACACTTGGAGCCAGCGTTATCACGCAGGCCAACGAGCACCACGCCACCCCGCCTGGTGCTTGATGACAGCGACTCGTCAGCGCGACCGACGATCGTCACAACCCATCGCTTCACGAGGGAGATCACAGCTGACTCGCTCGCGGTCATCGCCGAGCAGCCCGCGCCGATTCTCTTCAGTCGCGGTACGGCCGTTGCCCGACTGGTGGGAGATCCACCGGCAGCAGAAGCACTTACGTGTCGACGCACTCCGCGGCACGCTGGATCGCCTCGCCGATTTCATATCAATCGACGCGAAGGGCAACGAACATCCCGCGAAGGTGCCACGTGACGCCGCGACGGACATCCTCTCGCTCCCGGTTCCCCCATTTCCTCGACTGGCCGGGGTGCTGGGAGTACCGGTCTTCCTCCAGGACGGTCGGCTGCTCGCAACCAACGGCTATGACGCGGACAGCGGCTACTTCGTGCATCTGTCCGGGCTCGATGAGATCCGGACCGATCTGTCGATTGGCGATTCGCGCCGACTGCTGCTGGACGAGCTGCTGGTCGACTTTCCGTTTGTCGACGATGCGAGCCGAGCGCATGCGGTTGCGCTGCTTCTCGAACCGTTTGTGCGATCGCTGATAGCGAGTCCGACGCCCCTGTACCTGCTCGACGCGCCCACGCGCGGCACGGGCAAGACGCTACTCGCCGACACCGTCGCGTTCGTCACGCTCGGCGGCCCGGCGTCGGTGATGGCCCTCCCGCACGACGACGACGAGATCGAGAAACGGATCACCTCGTTCTTGCTCGCCGGTACCTCCCTTGTCATCCTCGACAACGTCAACTCGCTGCGTTCAGCGGCGCTGGCCGCCGCCCTCACCACCACCGAGTGGAGTGGACGGATGCTCGGGATGTCCAGGATCGTGCGCGTGCGCAACGGCGCAACGTGGCTCGCCACCGGCAACAACGTCGACCTGTCCGATGAGCTCGCCCGGCGGATCGCGCCGATCCGCCTCGATGCGGGGGTCGCCCGCCCAGAGGACCGTGTCGACTTTCGCCACCCCGACCTCATTGCCTGGGTACGGTCGGAGCGCCCGGCAATCGTGAGCGCGTGCGTCTCGCTGGTGCGCGCGTGGATCGATGCCGGCCAACCCGGTGGGGCTGCCTCCCTCGGGCGGTTCGAGGCCTGGGCACGGGTGCTCGGGGGGATCCTCGACGTTGCCGGCATCCCGGGGTTCCTGTCGAACCGCGCCCGCGCGCTTGACGAGGCGGATCGGGACACCGGCGACTGGACGGCGCTCTGCGCCGCTTGGGATGAGCGATACGGCGAGTTCGCCGTGACGGCCAAGGATGTTCTGTCCGTTGCCCGAGGGCGGCAGCTGCTTCTCGATATCTGGGGCGGACGTAGTGAACTCGGTGCGCAGCAGCGGTTCGGGCACGCACTGGCACGCTGTCGTGACCGCGTCTTCGGCGGCTACCGGATCGTCACCGCCCCGCGCGAAGGGGAGACCGGCAACGCCGCGTATCGATTGCAGCCCATCGCGGTCACGAGAAACACCGAAAACACCCGAAATACCGGCCACGGCGCGGCTCCGTCCGGTGTCTTCGGTGTTTCAGGTGTTTTGGAGAGGCCCGCTCGGCTCGCTGGCGCGGAACGCACCATTCGCTCTGAGGTCAGCGCGCCGCGGGTGCTCGGACGCCTGGGCCACGAGGAACTCGATGTATGAACGCGGAGACGCTGCTCAACGACCTCACCCGCCGTGGAGTGCGGCTTGAACCGCGCGGAGACCGTCTTCATGTCGAGGCGCCGAACGGCGTGCTGTCACACCAAGACCGCGAAGCACTCAGAGAGTGGAAGCCGGATCTCATGGCCTTGCTCTCCACCGATGCACTCCCCACAAGCGCGATGGACCACTCGGACACGCTGCGCAAGGCATGGCGGCGTGCGTGCACCGAGTTGGGCGAGGCATGCGGTTGGCCCGAACTCCCGTACCGGCCCGGACATGCTGTTGCTCCCGGCGCGGCGTTGTGGGCGATCTTCTTGGTCCGGGCGAGCGTGCCCGATCTGCAGTGCGTGTTGGTTGCGTTGCGCGAGCGAATCGCGGGCCTACCGTTCCCGCCGCAGACGGAGGAGGGCACGGATGGCTAAGCGCAGGGGGCATTGCGGCGGATACGGCTGCACGATCTGCACGGCGCGCACGCTCGGCGTGGGGCTGTTGCTCTTCGACGAGACGGTGAGCGCCGCCAGGTTGATGCGGCACTACCCCTCGGAGGAGGTGGACGCCGCTCTTGCCGACCTGACGGCCGGTGGCTACCTCGAGCGTACCGTCTGGGGCGACTACCGCCTCCCTGCCTGGATGCGAGCCGCACTCGGCGAAGAAGGGCTCGGGCACACCGCACCACTGATCTGGGCGCTCCTCGCCGAACCGCAGCTGCCCCCATGGCCGGGGCTGTGACGATGAAGACGAGCACTCTGCGCATGGGGTACGTCCGATCGACGCTCTTCCGCGCAGCATGCGCGCCTTGGGCACCGGTGGAAGAACGAAGGGAGGGAGTGGCATGACCGAGTGGCCGTGGCGAGCACCGCCATGGCGCGAGACCGCTGGAGATATTGACCTCCGGCGCCACGAATGGTGCCGGTCTGCGGAAGGACAGTGTGTTGACTAATTGGAACGTCTGCGACGAAGAGACCTTGACCGCCCAAGTGGCTGGGGTGCGGATTGAGCTAACCCACGAAGGCACGGACGACGAGGAAGACGAAACCGATCGGCTGGCAGTACTCGAGTGGGCCCGCAATGTCCGTGCGCGAGCGCAACTCCTCGACATGCTTCTTGAGGAGAGAATCGCAGTAGTTGGTTTCGAGGGATGCGAGCTCGTCTTCAAGGTGCCGGCACCGATGGATTGGCGAGGGCTCGCCAAGTGGACGCGCTCGGTGGAGCGCTAGCGACGACGGGGCGATGAGTCGGAAATCGATGAAGGGCACGAGCCTGATGACGCTTGAGTACGTCCGGATCCGCTGCCCGCGTTGCGCGCGACTCGTCGCCGAGGCCGAACCTCATAGTGCTGTGCGCATCAAGTGCGGACGCTGCAAAGGGATCGTCCAGTGGCCGGAACCACACTCGATTCGTGATCGTGAAGCCGGAAGCCGGTAAACTGAGGGCGATTCAAGTGCAGCGCCGAGAGCGCCTCCGAGCGCCGACCCCTCATTGGGATCGGCGCTCGTTTGTTACGGAGGCGCAGGTGGCGACGAAGAAGATCACGGCGGCGATCGCGGATGCGACCCCGCCTCGCGCGGAATCCGTGCCGGACCTGCAGGTCCGATACGAGGACCTCGACCAGCTCGCCGGCCGCATGCGCGAGGACAACCCGAAGGCACACGACGTCCAGGCGATCCGCGAAAGCGTGGGCGCCGTCGGCTATATCGACCCGTTGGTCGACAATGACGCGCCCGGCGGTGGCCTGCTCGCGGGGCACGGGCGCATCAAGACGTTGCAGGCGATGCGCGATGCCGGGGAGGATGCGCCGGTCGGTGTCCGCGTCACGGCAGACGGCCGCTGGGCCGTCCCGGTCCTCCACGGCGTCGCCCTCACCGCCCAACAGGCCGATCGCTACGTCCTCGCGGCGAACCAGACGACGATCCTCGGCGGCTGGAACCTGTCGCTCATGGCGTATCTCGATCGGCTCGATACCGAAGCCGGTGGACTAATGGGGACGGGGTTTGGAGAGGAAGACCTCGCCGCACTGCGCGCCGCGCTGGCCGCTCCTCCCGTCGGGCTGTCCGACCCGGATGCCATCCCGGAAGAGCCGACGGATGTTTACGTCCAGCCCGGCGACTTGTGGGTGCTGGGTACACACAGGTTGCTGTGTGGAAACGCCACCAGCGCCGCCGACGTCGCGCGACTGCTCGATGGTGCGAAGCCGCTACTCACGGTGAGCGACGCGCCGTACGGGGTGTCTTACGACCCTTCTTGGCGTAACGGGGCACGCAGGACAGGGAAGGTCACTAACGACGACCGGGCCGACTGGGGTGAGGCATGGGCGTTGTCACCGAGCGAGGTGCTCTACGCCTGGCACGGCGGGCTCCACGCCGCTCTGACGGAGCGCAGCATCGCCGCCGCCGGGTTCGAAGTCCGCGCGCAGATCGTCTGGGCAAAGCCGGCGCTGGTGATGGGCCGCGGGCATTACCACTGGGCCCACGAGCCCTGTTGGTACGCCGTCCGGCGGGGCGCCACCGGGCACTGGATCGGTGATCGCACGCAGTCGACCGTGTGGCAGATCGACAACGTGCACAGCACACGCGGCACCACCGACGACGCCGTGACCGACCACGGCACGCAGAAGCCGGTGGAGTGCATGGAGCGTCCGATGCGCAACCACGCAGGGGACGTGTACGACCCCTTCGTCGGTTCGGGCACCACGATCATCGCTGCCGAGCGGCAGCGCCGGCGCGCGTTCTGCATGGACGTCGAACCCCGGTACGTGCAGATCGCGCTCGAACGTTGGCAGAACTACTCGGGCCAACGCGCGGTCAAGGAACTCCAGTCGTGACCACTCAACATCCTGAGTCGTTGACTGTGGTCGCCGTTCAAGTGAGTGATGCCACTCGCACGAAGGAGGTGCGGGGTGGCGATCGACGGCAAACTGAGGGACCGGCTCCAGCCCGGAAGCCGGCTGGTGGCCCGCCACAGGGGCGTGGACCACACGGCCGAGGTGGTGGCTGGAGCGGAGGGGAAGCGGCGCTACCGGCTGGCGGACGGTCGGGAGTTCAAGAGCCCGTCTGCGGCGGGCAGCGCGGTGATGGGCGGTATCGCCTGCAACGGCTGGCGCTTCTGGACCCTGGAGGGCGAAGCAACGGCGGCTTCCAAGAAGGCCGCTACGCGCGTCGTGGAGCCCAACACGGCCCCAGGGCCGGAAGCAGCGGGTACGAGTGCCCAGGACGCCGCCGCGGCGAAGGCACGGCCGCGGTGCGGGCGGTGCGGGAAGTCGTTCGTGGGGGGCGCGCAACTGGCTCACCACGAGGCGAACGCCGATCGGCTCTGCATCGCTGCGTAGCCCGCCCGGCATTCCGCGCAGGCCCCCCGCGCGGGGGTCTGCGTCGTTCCTGTCGGGCCGCCGAGGCGCATCGCTATGGCGACGTCGTGGAGCTCCGCGACCCCCTCCCCCCACTACCTGAGGTAACGCGTTGGTAAGCCCCAGGGCGTGCGGGGCGATCGTGGACGGCGGGGAGCGCTGCCAGGCGCCCCCGATGCGCGATGCCGCCTTCTGCTTCTGGCACAACCCCGCGACGCAGCAGGAGGCCGCCGATGCGCGGCGGCTTGGTGGGGCCCGTCGCCGCCGCGAGGGCACGCTGGCCGGCGCGTACGACTTCGACGGTCTCGCCACGGCCGACGGCCCGCGGCGGCTCCTGGAGATCGCCGCGCTCGACACCCTGGCGCTCGAGAACAGCCTGAGCCGGTCGCGCACGCTCACCTACATCGCCCAGGTCTCCCTGCACGCGCTCGAGGTGGGCGATCTCGCCGAGCGCCTCGCCTCCCTCGAGGGTGTGATCCAGCCCCGCATCTCGAGGCGGCGTGCGCGATGAGCGCCGGTGACACCCGGTTCGAGCGGCTCTACGCGGGGCTCAGCGCCCGGGAACGCGTCCTGCTGTTACGCGAGTCAGAGGTCACAGAGGCTGACGAGCGCGCGATCCGACGGACGATGCCCCCGGCACAGGCCGAGGAGTTCAGCCGCCTGTCCACCCTCGCGTTTCAGGCGGACCGAGTGCTCCCCCCCGTGGTGGACGATCTCTGCCACAGGGCCCACGTGCTGGGACTGAAGTGGTTGCTGTTGGACACGATCGCGCTGTGGGGCCGCGAGCGCGGGTGGCTCGCCGGGGACGCATCGCTACTCGCCCGCGTCCCGATCAAGGCGAGCGAGCATCGACGTGCCCTCGCGGAAGCGCGGGCGGAGCAGGTGTCATGGGAGGAGGCGGTGGCGATCACCGCGGACGCGCGCGGGATCACCGACGAGGTCGCCGAACGCGAGCTGCGAACCGCCGTCGCGAACCGGCGCCTCCGGTCGCGGGAGCGAGGGTCATCGGCCACGTTCGCGCTGGGCACGCTCCACGACTGGCTCGGAGTGGAGTTCCCGTTCAGGCCGCCATGGGGGAATGCCTACGAGGTGGTGCCCGACCACGCGTGGCGGCGCGAGCACGACGGGATGCGCGAGGCGGCGGAGGCGTTTACCCGATTTGACCAGCGCGGGCCCGGTCCACCGGCGCGGGTCCTGCCTGCACTGGGTTTCAGGTGGGGCACCGCTGAGGACGACACGCCATGGGACCGCACGATGCGCCTCCTCGCGGAGGAGCTTCGTCAGGCGCTTCCACAGGTGTGGGGGCAACTCCTCGCGATCGAGCGCGTGGTCGGAGAGGTGGCCGAGGCCTTTCGGGATGGCGCGGTGCTGCCGGAACGCCTGCGGACCATGCTCGCCGAGGCCCGTGGCTACCTCCAGGTGTTGACCGATGCGGTGCCGGGACTCGTGGGAGAGCTCGCGGCAACGGTGATCGATGAGGCCGGGGCGCAGTGGCTCCGGTGCCAGGTCTTCAGCGAATAAGCTGGGAGAGGCCGCAAGCGGCCGTCGCGGAATGACGCCGTCTCCTGGCTCATCTGTCATGCCAAAGAGCGCGTACAGTTCGATCGAGCACGGCATGCACCCTTCTCCGGTCAAGTCAGGCTCCGTCAAAGTGCGTGAGCCTCCCCGGACGGTTGCGCGACCACGAGCTCGCACGTCTGGAGCAGTCGATGGCCACCGCAAAGAAGTCTGCTGCGAAGAAGGCGGTGCCGAGTCGCGCGGCCACGAAGAAACCCGTTACGAAGGATGTCGCGAAGGTGAAGGCGACCTCGAAGAGCGGCGCAGCGCCAAGGGCCACGCCGAAGGCCCTCGTTGTGAAGCTGGCGACCCCGAGCAAGGTCGCCAGGATCGCGACTCCGCAAGGCAGCGTCCCAACCAAGCCGACCACCAGAAGCGCGTCCGCGAAGAAGGAAGCGCCCAGGCGATGGGCGCCACCACCGCCGCCGCTCGTCCACCCCGCAACGTGGCCGCCGGCGGTTACGACCCGTCGTCGGACGACGGAGAAGCCTGAAGGTTAGGGATTCACGTCGTCCGATCCGTTGGCCGCCGGAGTGACTGATCCGGCTTGCTCTGCTTTGTCGAAGCCGCATTGGGGCGTTCGGGGTTCTCGTGCTCGGAGGGTATTCGAAGCTGACGCCACCAACGGAGGCCGATGACGCCCTCCTAGCGCCGTGGTTTGCCCTCAAACTGGCCTGCGTACCCACCCTTGCTCCGCGAGCGAAGGCCGGACTTACTGCCGACGTCGATCATCCGTATCACTTCCTGGATGGAGTGGCCTGCGTCCGTCGAGCGCGTCGATCGGGCTCCGGGCTCGCCGTGTGCCGCAACAGCCCATGTTAGGGGTCCTCATGGCCCGAACCTCTCGGTGCGAGCCAATTCGACCCATACACTGCCCGCTGCGCGTGTGCGACAATCATCACATTCCGAGGGTCACCTCTCCACCACTCCATGGGACGTGACCTCGTCGCGGACGGGCGGTGCGTGCGATGCCCCCGCCCGGCCCATTCTGGAGGGGCGGGCCATGACAACGTCGGGTGGGCAGGGTTCACAGTCGATGCATTTTGCGTTGCACGAGGTGCTGTCGGGAATGCTGGCGAGTATCGAGCAGGACAGCTTCACCGATGACGTGCACCGACTCGCAGTGATGTTCGAGAGCCTGGCGAGCAGCGTCCCGCTGTTCGCGCCGATGGCGGCGGGTGTCGATCCGGAGGCGGTGGCCCACGCGCTGACGACGCTGGAGGAGAAGGGGCTGCTGCAGCATTCCGACGGGCGGTACATCCTGACGGAGCCAGGTCGCGCTCATTGCATCACGAGCAAGCGCACGCTTTTCAACCAGCGAGACCGCGAGCAACTGGAAGAGGCCGCCCGCACCTTCAGCGCGGTATAGCCCTCGGGACCTACCCGCGCCTTCAGATACTCACCGATCGCTATGAGCCCACCGTGGCCAGCGCAAGGGCAGTTCGAGCCCGATTGGCTCCGCGACACCCACCTGTCGGCCCTCCGGCCTCGACAACAGCTCATCCACCAGCCCGTTGGCCTTGGCCTCGTCAGCTGTCATGTAGATGTGGCGATCGGCATCCTGCTCGATCCGGTCCATCGTCTGACCGGTGGCGTCCGACAAGACCTGGCGAATCTTGGGTCCCAGCGCATCCGGGTCGGCAGGCGTCAGCCGGCGAAGACCGCTTGCAGAGGGCCGAGAAAGACTCTCGGCCCCGACGACCCTTCGAGGAGGGGCCTCAGGCGCATCGACGTCTTGTTGCGTCCCGACCGGGGCTAGGAACGCGGCGCGGGGAATTTCCTGCCCGTGTCAAAGTTCCTGACCTCACTCCCGCGAGCGACCGCGTTTTGGTGTCGGCCGCAGAGATTCTTGGACGGGGACTTGACCGGCGAGACGCAGCGAGTCCCCGTCGCAGTCTTTGCGGTGCATTCGGGCATATGTACTCCTCGTGGGTTGAGCACCATCGCTTCTTCAGTTCATCGTAGCGCTCGCGCCTTTGTGCGCGAGCGTGAGCCCGTGCGGTAGACCGCGGTGGCCGATCCGCGATGAGTGTGAATCGTGAACGGAGGAGTGGGCGCGCTCGGAGGGATCACCGGTTATCGAGTCACGGGGAATGCCCACGCTGCTGCCAGTCGAATGACGAGAATCAACCGAGGTCCAATCGTTTACCGGCTACCGCGTATCATCCGCTCATGTTCATCGCGAGCCCCGCAATGCCCGATCGACGAGCGCAGCTCGCATCGCTGGCGCGGATGCTGGGAGCTGCGACGGGGATCGGGTTGGGACTCGGATTGCTCGTGGGCGGTGTCGGCGGTCGGCTCGCCATGCGATTGCTCTTCCTGACCTCAGACCCAGGTGTCCAGGGTCTCGAGAGCGACGATGGATTCCTGATCGGCCGGTTCACCGCTGCGACCTTCAACCTCGCCGTGACCGGCGCACTGTTCGGCGTCGTGGGCGCCTTCACCTATCTCGCGGTCCGACGATTTCTCCTCGGCCCCCTGTGGCTGCGGTCACTCACCTGCGGCGTCGCCGCGGGGGCCGTCATCGGATCATTGCTGGTGAGCCCGGACGGCGTGGACTTCACGCGCCTCGGGCCGGTGTGGCTGGCCGTGGCTCTCTTCGTGGCGATTCCCGCCCTCTTCGGGTTGCTTTGCCCGCTCCTCATGGAAGCGGCACTGCGGCCGCGCGGCTGGGCGAGCAGCGCGCCCGGGTGGCTGGTGATGGCTCCGTTGGCTGTCTTCCTCTTCCCGCCCCTGCTTATTCTGGTCGCCGTCCCGACAGCGGCCGTTCTCACCGCGCGGTGGGCGATCATGCGGTCACCGCGACTGCAGGCCATCGCACGTCATGTCGTGATCTGGTGGGTGGGTCGCCTTGCATGGGCCACCGTGGCCGCCCTCGGTGCCATGCAGCTCGCTCAAGATGCGCTGGCACTGCGCTGAATCGCGATCCGGAGCGTGAGCTCCGCAGTCGGCTTGGTGAAGACGGGGGAGGGGCAGCCGCTCGTTACCCGCGAGCTGTGGCGACCCGCCTACTCAGTGGGATGGTGAACTGCAGCCAGAGGTGCCGTGATTTTGGTGCTAGAGTCGGGCGCACGATCTAGGCAGAGCCCGCGCTCGGTGCGCTTAGCGACGGGTACCCGCCTGCGCCGCAATGAACGCGGCAGTGACGGGGTCGGTGCCGTCGAATGACACCCCGACCGCGGAGATCTTCGCGTCCTTGAGTTTGAACGCGAACACTTGGATCACACGTTCGACATTGCCCCGTTGTGTGCCGTCGTTCCGTAATTCGAGACGCACCTCAGGGGTGCCTTTCGAGGTATCGACACTGAGCGGTGTCAGCTTGTGATGGGCCATGACATCGCGGGTGATTTCACGTTGCAGTGCAGTCTTGCCTACACAAGCTCCAGGCGGGCACTGACCACCGCGTTCCCAGACAACGTCGTCGGTGAAGGCCGCCAGCGCACTGACCACGTCTCCCCGATTGAGGGCATCGAGGTACTGACGGACAGGGGCAAGGTCGGTAGCATCCAGACCGGTTGCCGCCGTCGCCGTGGCCGTGAGCGCAGGCGCCACGGTGGGCGACGCCGGAACTTGCGCCGGTGGGCCCGATGGCGCCGATGTCGTACCAGTACAGGCCGCGAGCAAGAGACCAACGGCAAGAAGCGGCGGTTGATACTTCACGAGATGCCTCCCAGCCTGTGAGAGATGCTACCGGAACCACACAGTTTGCGCGGTGGCAGACCCCCTCGCTGGCTTCGCAGCGGGGCGTGTGCGCGTCGCTCGATGCGGTCCAATGACGGGCGACCTAGCGGCGCGTTCACACACTTGAAATTGAGTTGGGACCGCCGGGGGGCATACTCGTAGGAGAACACGCGGCTTGAAGGTCGCGTGAAATGTTACGGGGGACTCCGGTGAAGCTCGACAAGATTGCGCTCTGCGGTGTGGTCGTTCTTGCGGCATTCGTTGGAGCGGCATGCGGCAGCGGTGGTACATCGACGCCGCAGACGTCCGGCGAACATACGGGCACGGCCGTAGCAGTCGCCGAGAAGGAATGGTCGATTTCCGCGTCACCGGCGACGGTATGAACCGCCCCGGGTTTGATGGAGGCTCGGACTATTGAGTCCCGGCCTCCGCCAGGACCTGCACAGGGTAGTGGTTGGCCTCGTACTCGGCGGGTGGGACGTAGCCGAGGGCGCTGAAGAGGCGGCGGTGGTTGTACCAGTCGACCCACTTCAGCGTGGAACTCCAGGTCCTCGAGCCCGCGCCACGGTCCCTGCTTGCGCACCAGCTCCGTCTTGTAGAGCCCGTTCACCGACTCGGCCAGCGCGTTGTCGTACGAGTCGCCGCGGCTTCCCACTGAGGTGACCACGCCGACTTCGGCGAGCCGCTCGGTGTAGCGGATCGACAGATATTGCCCGAGTTCAAGGAGTCGTCGCAACACCGCCTTGTTGGAGCGAGCATAGGTGATCATCAAGAGCCTCGGCGGGCGTCTTCCATCCAAGCGTCTTGCGCGGCCGGCCGTTGAGTGCAGCGGCGACCGCCTCGAGATCACTGACGCTGTGCCTGGCGAGGTCGGTGCCCTTGGGGAAGTACTGGCGCAGCAGGCCGTTCGTGTTCTCGTTCGTGCCCCGTTGCCAGGGGCTGCGTGGGTCGCAGAAGTAGATCGCCACGTTGGTGTCGATTCGCAGCTGGGCGTGTTGGGCCATCTCGGCGCCCTGATCCCAGGTCAGCGATCGGCGGAGCTGCTGCGGGAGCGTGGTGATCGCGGTCGCGATCGCATCGCGGACGGCCTCCGCACCGTGTCCGGCTAGG
>Ga0172380_10001210_pt1 | contig 45322 bp, 68 predicted proteins | sample Leawe162metaG_FD_119747 | JGI IMG/M metagenome (GOLD analysis project Ga0172380, IMG submission 119747) | Leachate microbial communities from a municipal landfill in Southern Ontario, Canada - Leachate well 162 metaG | ecosystem: Engineered > Solid waste > Landfill > Unclassified | place...
CACGCTAATGCCTTGGTACACTCGGATTGAGCAGAGCGCCGACGTGAACCTGTTGACCGAGGCGGAACGCGCCGAGGGCTATTACACCAAGTTCAACCCCAACGCGCTGATGCGCGGCGCCGCAACGGACCGGGCCAATTTCTACAAGGCGGGGCTCGGCACCACGCAGCAGCCGGGGTGGATGACGCGCAACGAAGTGCGCGGGCTCGAGGAGCTCGATCCCGTCGACGGCGGCGACGAATTCCCGGCGCTGATCACCACCGGCGCTGCGGCGCCTGCCCAACCCGCCGCTTAAGCGAGGGCCGACATGCACCACCAGTTCTATGCGCCGCTCGAGGTGAAGTTCTCGGGCGACGAAGGCACGCCCGGAGAGTTCTCCGGGTATGGTGCCGTGTTCGGCAACGTCGATGCCTATGGCGACGTAATCCAGAAGGGCGCGTTCCGGGGGACCCTGCGCGACTGGCGCGCGCAGAAGCGCCTGCCGCCGATGCTGATCCAGCACGGCGGTTTCGGCATGGGAGACATGGACGGTCTCGCTGTCGGCAAGTGGACGGCGATGGAGGAAGACGACACCGGGCTCAAGGTGAGCGGCCGGCTCATCAACCTCGATACCGAGCGCGGCAAGAGCATCTACGGCGCGATGAAGGAGGGCGTGCTTGACGGCATGTCCATCGGCTTCCGAGCCAAGGAGTTCAGCCTTGGTACCAAGCCGGGTGAGCCGCGGCGCATGCTCAAGAAGATCGACCTGGTCGAGCTGAGCGTGGTGCAGATGCCGGCCAATGATGCAGCGCGGATTCGCTCGGTCAAGTCGGCGATGAGCATCAAGACGATCCGAGATTTCGAGGACTTCCTGCGGGATGCAGGGTTCTCAAATGCCCAGGCGAAGGCGATTGCCTCGCGTGGTTTCAAAGCGTCGGACCCTCGGGATGAGGACGAAGCGAACGGAGTGGCGGACCTGATCCGCCGGAACATCGCAACCCTCTCCCGATAATCCAGACAGAGGAGGTCCAGCATGGACCCCGAAGAGATTGCCCGCCTGCTCAAGCAGCAGGGGGAGGCCTTCGACACGTTCAAGAAGTCGCATGACGAGCAGCTCGCCGAGCTCGAGAAGAAGGGCGGCGTCGACCCTGTGCTGACCGAACGGCTGGGCAAGGTCGAGGCGGCACTCGATACCGCCGTCGAAGCCAAGTCGCAGATCGAGGCCGGGCTCGCCGCGGAGCGCAAGGAGCGCGAGGCCCTCGAAATGCGTATCAACCGCGAGGGCATCAAGGGCTCTCCGGAATCGGCCAAGCGCGAGCTCGAGCTGAAGGACTTCAACCACGCCCTGTCCGCCAACGCCAAGAGCCGCAACCGCACCTTCGAGCCGCTCGACGGGGCCGGCTATGACGCCTATCGCAAGGCACAGGATCACTACCTCCGCGAGGGCAAGGAGAACCTGTCGGCGGACGAGGTGAAGACCCTTTCGGTCGGCTCCGATCCGGATGGTGGCTACTTCGTCACCCCGGACGTGACCGGCCGGATCGTGACCAAGGTCTATGAGAGCTCGCCGGTCCGGCAGATCGCCAGCCAGCAGGCGATCACGACCGACGCGCTTGAGGGCATCGAAGACACCGGCGAGGCCGGTGCCGGGTATGCCGGCGAGCATGCGCAGGGTTCGGACTCCACCACGCCGCAGGTCGGCAAGTGGCGCATCTCCGTGTTCTGGATCGATACCGAGCCGAAGGCGACCCAGCAGTTGCTCGACGATTCAGCGGTCAACATCGAGGCGTGGTTGGGCGGCAAGGTCGCCGACAAGTTCGCGCGCTTCGAGACGAACGAGTTCATCACCGGCGCGGCTGGGAAAATCCTTGGCCTTGCGGCGGGCTACACGTTCGCCGCCGACTCCGGTTCTGGCGTGACGTGGGGGCAGGTGGGCTACGTCGCTTCCGGCGCCTCGGCCGACTTCGCGACGTCCAACGCCGCCGACAAGCTTTACGATCTCGTCGGTGTGCTGAAGAACGAGTACCTGACGAACGCGCGCTGGCTGACCCGACGGTCGGTCATCACCAAGGTCAGGAAGTTCAAGGACGGCACAGGCAACTACCTGTGGCAGCCGAGCTTTGTGGCGGGTGTCTCCGAGACCATCATGGGCTACCCCGTGGCGCGCGCCGAGGATATGCCGGCGCTGGGCGCCAACAGCTATTCGCTGGCGTTCGGCGACTTCGCCCAGGCCTACCAGATCGTGGATCGCCAGGGCATCCGCACCCTGCGCGACCCCTTCACCTCCAAGCCCTATGTGAAGTTCTACACCACCAAGCGCGTCGGCGGCGGCGTGGTGAACTTCGAGGCCTACAAGGTCATGAAGTTCGCGGCGTCGTAAGGGTCGCAGAGACCTGACCAGCCTGTGGGTCGGCCGCGCATGGCCGGCCCTTTCCGGTTTCTGACAACCTCACAAGGACATTCCGCAAATGCGCGATCTTGCTTCCAGCCTGGACTTTCTCCAGGCCTTTCCCCCCAAGGCGGCCGTCACGGACGGCACCGCCCAGGTATCCAACATCGTCGACCTGCAGGGCTACGACTCCGCCGTTCTGGCTCTCACCACCGGCACGCTGACGGACGATGACGCGACGTGGACCGTGCTGCTCGAGGAGAGCGACGACGGCAGCAACTTCACCGCTGTGGCCGACGCAAACCTCATCGGTACCGAGGCGCTAGCCGGGTTCGGCTTTGGCGACGACAACGAATGCCGCAAGCTCGGCTATGACGGCTCCAAGCGCTACCTGCGGGCGACCGTCGACGACGGCACGGCGAATACCGGTGATCTGTTCTTCGCCGGACTGTGGATTCTCGGCCATCCGAGCCGCCAGCCGACCGCAAACCCGCCGGCGCTGGTCGCCTTCAGCTGACGGGCAGGGCGGCGTTCGGCCGCCCTCCCTCTCCCATTTCTCACATAGGAGGGCCGGATGGCCGCTTCCCTGCGCCAGGGCGATCAGGCCCTGATGATCGACGGCGTGGAGGTGACCGCCTCCGCTGCCGAACTGAATGCCGCCGGCGGGGTCACAGCCGGCATTGTCGCGGCCTCCAAGGCGATAGTCGTCGATGCCGACAAGGAGCTCGCCTGGTCGGTCTCCGACGCCGGCACCGGCACCGTCACCCCGCTTGACTTCGCGCTGACCGCGAGCGGCGTCGGGGCGGAGGTGGACGGCGCCAAGTTCACAACCGCAACCGAGGTGGCGCTTGGCGATTATGCCAATGCGCTCAACGGCAAGCTCGACTTCGGCACGGCCGGCAGGGTGACGGGCCTTGGCGGGGCGATCTGCGGCGAACTCGACCTTGGCCCGGGCACCACCCAGGGCTCCTACGCCGTGTTCGAGGCCGAGCTCAACGTGCCGGACGGCGCCTCGCTTGGCACCCGCACGTCGTTCCTGAGCCTCAACGCATGGGGCGCGGGCGTCGCGGCCCTCGACACCGGCGGGTATCTGTTCGACCTCAACGGGCTGACCGCGGCCAGCGGTAAGCTCCTGCAGACCGGCAACACCTTCGCGACCCCGGCGGCCACGCTGAAGGTCAAGGTCGGTGATGCTGAGTACTACCTGCCGCTCTACGGCGGCCAGATCACGACCGCCTGATGATCACGTTCGAATTCCTGCGCCAGCAGAAGCGCGAGGCGGAGGCTGAGCGCAACCGCCTCCTCGCGGCCGTGCACCAGCTCGGCGGTGCCATCAACCTGCTCGACCTCCTGATCAGGACGGCCGAGCAGGAGCCAGAAGCTCACGATCAGCAGGGCAAGGAATAGACCATGAGCGACCAGACCATAGGCGTAGGCAACGGGCTGCTGAAGAAGCTGAAGGACCTTGGCGACAGCGCCCATCATGCCGAGGTTGTTGTTGCCGAGCACTCGACCACAGGCATCGGCCACGGCGTCAAGACCGTGACGACGGCCGGCACCGATGTGGCGCTCGCCGCTTCGACCGCCGCCAAGTGGGTGACGATCCAGGCACAGACGGACAACACTGGCTACGTCGCGGTGGGCGCGTCCGGGGTGGATGCGACACCAGCCACAGGGACAGGCGTGCTGCTGGCCGCCGGAGAGTCGGTGACGTTGCCCTGCGATAATCTCGCGGACATCTACGTCGACTCGACGGTGAGCGGCGAAGGCGTCCGGTACGTCTACGGGTCCTGATATGCGCTGGAACCTGATTGCTCCAGGCTATCCGCCCCTCGTCCTTGCCTCAGGAAGGCGCGACGCTTTCTTCGGCACCGACGATGGTGCTCTATTCGATTTCGATCTCGAGCTGGGCTATATCCGCGACCGCACCACACCAGCCAATTCGACCAGCGGGCAGGTCGATATCAACACCCTGCTGACCTACACGGCTCCAAGCACCAAGGTGGTGACGGGGCCGGATGGGCTGGTGCGCCACGCGCCGTACAATCTGTTCCTCAATTCTGCTGTGCCGGCAACGCAGTCGATCACTGTAAAAATCGGGTTGTCCTACACGGTATCGGTTCTCGGAACGGGCTCGCTTACTGCGTCGGGAGGGGCATCCGGGACGGCCTCCGAAGGTTCCGACCTTGTTGTCACTCCGACCACTACGACTTTGACGCTGACGCTCACTGGCTCATTGACGCGCGCGCATGTGCGGCAGACAGCGACCCAACCCACCTATGTAGCTGCCGGGGCCAGCGCAGCCTATCGCCTGCCCATCGACTATGACGCGGCAACCCTCGACACCTCCACGACCTCGGTGCTGATCGGTGCGGGCCTGAAGAGCATCACCACGACAGGCACGATCGACTACCGCAACGCTGCCTCGGCATGGGTGACAGCTACCAGCTACGCCATTGGGGACAAGCGCTACAACAGCGCCGGCCGGTCCTATGTCTGCATCGTGGCGCACACCTCCTCAGCGTCCGATGAGCCAGGCGTCGGGTCGTTGGAAAGCCTCTACTGGAAGCGCAATGAGCGCTCAGTGCGGATCAGCGATCAGGCCGATCTCGATAACTACATGGTCGGGACGGTCGATAGCTACTCCGGTGGCGTGCTGGTGCTCAACGTCAAGGCGACGGGTGGCAGCGGCACCAAGTCGAGCTGGCATGTCATCGAGCCCAAGGGCGTGCTGATCGAGGAAGCGCGGACGAACCTGGCGCTCTACTCGAATGACCTGACCAATGCCGCGTGGACGAAGACCAATTCCACCGCTGCCCTTACCGCGACGGGCCCTGATGGGGTGGCGAACAGCGCCAGCACGCTGACGGCAACGGCCGGAAACGGCACGGTGCTCCAGGCGATCACCTCAGCCTCGGCCGCGCGCATTACATCTGCCTATGTCAAGCGCCGCACCGGAACTGGCACCGTCGAGATGACGCAAGACAACGGCACGACATGGGCCGCAGTGACCGTCACAGCCGCTTGGGCGCGGGTCAACATCGCCGCTGCGACGCTGACTAACCCGACGGTTGGGTTCCGCATCGTCACCTCCGGCGATGCTATCGACGTGGCACTGGTGGACCATGAGGTTGGCAGCTTCATCACCTCACCAATCCCCACCGGCTCGGCGCAGGTGACGAGGGCGGCAGATCAGGTGAGCAAGCTGCTGAGCGGGATGCCACATAGCGCGACGGAGGGGACGGTTTCGTTCACTGTCGTGCCGGGTGTTGTCAGCGGGTTCGTCTATGAAATTGATGGCGGGAGCACCAGCAACCGCATCGTTGGAACCGCTACAGCCTCCAATCACCTTTATGTCGATGCTGGGGGCGTCAACCAAGTTGCCATCGACGCAGGAACATTCACAGCGAATGTGGTCGGCAGAGGGGCGCAGGCATTTAAGGCGAATGACTTCGCTGCCGTAATCAATGGAGGAGCTGTAGGCACAGATGCCGCTGGGGCCATGCCAACAGTCACCACTCTGCGTTTTGGGTATCAGGTCCTCAGCGGCAATAACTACATCAACGGCCACCTCAGGTCGTGGCGATACATCAAGCGCCGTGTCACCGACGCCGAACTACAGGTGCTCGCAGCATGATCCTCGAAATCTATGCATGGGCTCCGACCCGCGAGCAGTTCCTTGAGGGGATGCTGGCCAACCGCTTCATGGTTCTCGGTGAGGACGGCACGCCCGTTCCCGGCCCAGAGGTGGAGGTGGATGAAATCGGCGAGGTCATGAAGCGCGGAGCGCCGGATGCGAACGGGGAGCCGACGATCACCATCGTGCCGGGCCACCACGTTAATCTGCGGGCCTATGGTACGTTCGCCAAGCAGCTAATCCACGCCCTGCCGCAGACCGATGCCAAGGGCGACCGGCTGGGGGCTTTTGCGCGCACCCATCTGCTGCAACTGGTACCGGACCTGGCGCCAACAGCACTGAGCGCAAAGGGCGTGCCGGTCTCTGTCCCGGCTGGCTACGTAGGCAAGCATGGCGTGCGGCTCTACGATCCGGCTCTGGTAAAGAGCCCATATCGAGTGCGGGCGTGAGGTAGCGCACCCGTGTACCCCGTCCGCACTGTTGCCCCAACCGAGACGCCGGTCACGCTGGCCGAGGTCAAGGCGCATCTGCGCGTCGATCACTCCGACGAGGACGAGCTGATCTCAGGCCTGATCGATGCAGCGACGGCGCACATCGACGGCTACTCGGGCATCCTCGGTCGGGCCCTGGTCACGCAGTCCTGGAAGATCGAGGTGGACGACTGGGACGATCTCGACCTGCCGCTGTCGCCGGTCGCCTCGATCACCAGCGTCAAATATTACGACGGCAGCAACGCCCAGCAGACGCTGGCGGCCACGGTCTACCAGCTTGTGAACCGGGCCGGCGGTAGCTGCGCCGAGCTCAAGTACGGGCAGACCTGGCCCGTGACCTACACCCGCGCCGACGCCATCGAGGTGATCTTTGTCGCCGGCTACGGCGCGGCCTCGGCTGTGCCGCAGGCGATCAAGCTCGCGATGCTGCTGCTCATCGGCCACTGGTACGCCAACCGCGAGGCGGTCAGCACCGATGCGGGCTCGCCCCTGCCGCTGGCCGTCGAGTCCCTGCTCGCCCCGTATCGCCGCGTCGGCGTCTGATTCCTCACACCTCCCCGGAGACCCCGCCATGACTGACATCGTGATTACCGCCACCAGCGTTGTTCCGGCTTCGGACGCCACCATCGTATGGGGCTATGCCGGCGAGGCGATCACCGCCGGCCAGGCCGTCTACAAAAGCTCGACCACGGGCAAGTGGATGAAGGCCGACGCCAACTCCGCGACGGCCGAGGCGAGGGCGGCCACGCATGTGGCGCTGTGCGGCTCCTCAGCAAGTCAGCCGATCGCCGTCGGGCGCGGCGACATCACCATCGGGGCGACCCTGACGGCGGGGCTGGCCTACTATCTGAGCGACACGCCCGGCGGCATCTGCCCGGTCGCGGACATCGGCGCGGGTGAATATGTCTGCCTGATCGGGTTGGCGAAGTCGACGACCGTGCTCAACGTGAGCCCGAACTACACAGCGGTGTCGCTGTAACGCCCATGCGCGTGAAGTTCTCCCGCGACTTCGACTTTTCGCCGGCGGCCTGGAAGGGGCTTCACACGATCGCCTTCAAGGCCGGCGAGGAGAAAGTGGTGACGCGGGAGTGCGCCGCAGCGGCTGTTGCCGCCGGGGCCGGGGCTGTGGTGCGCAAGGGGGACGGAGATGGCGACGGGCTCCGGTGATCTCGTCCACCGCGTTGCCTTTGAGGCGCGCATGGAGGTTCTGGACGGGGCTGGCGGCACGGAGTCGGTGTTTGCCGAGCACTTCACCGCTTGGGCCGCCTACACCCATCTGCGCGGCGGCGAGGCGGTAATGGCCGGGCGACTGGCGGGGCAGCATCCACTGGTGGTGCGGGTGCGCGCATCGTCGCAGACGCGGCAGGTAACGAGCGCCTGGCGCGTGCGGGACACGCGGACCGGGGAGTTTTACGCCATCCGCGACGTGACCCCGAGTGAGGACCGAGCGTGGATCGACCTCCTGTGCCAGAGCGGAGTAGCGACGTGAAAATACAGAACCGCGAGCGGCTGCACCGAAGGATCGCCGCGCTGCCGCAGATCACCAAAGACGAAATCCGCAAGGGACTGGCCGATAGTGCCCAAGAAATCACCGAGTTGCAAAAGCGCTTTGTGCCTGTTGACACCGGGGAGCTTCGGGACAGCATCGTCTGGCAATATGGAAATACGACCAAAATCGCGCATTCGCAGGGTGTGGGCGGAGATCATGAGTTGAGCGTGCGCATCAGTGCCGGCGACACCTATGTCCGCTACGCGCACCTGGTCGAGTTTGGGACCGCGCCGCATCCGCAGGGCGGCAAGTTCAAGGGCACCATGCACCCGGGGACGGCGGCGCATCCGTTCTTCTATCCCGGCTATAGGCTTGGCCAGAAACGCGCGAAGTCGCGGATCGGTCGGGCGGTCAGCAAGGCGGCCAAGAAAGCGGCCGGCGTCGCGTGATCGGCGGCGAGCTGCAGCAGGCGATCTATGCCGCCCTGGTGGCCGGCAGCATCGCGGGCGGACGCATCTACGACCGCGTGCCGGCCGGGGCGATGTTCCCCTACGTCACCATCGGCGACGAGCAGGTGCTCGACGACGGCAGCGAGTGCATGGACGCCTGGGAGGTGATCTCAGATGTGCATGTGTGGTCGCGGCCGGACGGCGGCAGCAAGCTCGAGCTGAAGGCGCTGGTCGCTGAGATCGTGCCGCGGCTCGCGACGACGCTGACCGTCTCCGGCTTCCGCACGGTCGTGGGCGACATGCAGACGGTGCGGAGTTTCCGCGACCCGGACGGGCTGACGGAACACGCCGTGCTCAGCTTTCGATTTCTGATCGACCCCGCCTGACGGCGGCCCAACACACCACAGGAGAGACCACATGGCCGCGGTGAAAACGCTGAACGGCGAGAAGCTGCTCGTCCAGATCGAGGATTCGCCGAGCGGCGGAACCTTCACGCACGACTGCCTGATCAACACCGACCGTGGCATCGCGTTCTCGGCCGACATGCAGGAGTTCACCGTCCCGGATTGCGCCGACCCATCGGCCCCGGCGTGGAAGGAGGTGCTGAAGGACGGGCTGTCGGCATCCGTCACCGGCGCCGGCATGGTGCACACGTCGAGCCTCGAGACCTGGTTCAACTGGCTGGCGTCCGCGGACACCAAGAACGTGCGCGTCAAGGTGGATGCGCTGGCGGCCGACGGCGGCGGCTATTGGGCCGGGGCGTTTCACCTCTCGGCCTTCGAGGTCACCGGGACCCGCAAGGACAAGGCGACCGCCTCGGTGACGCTGGTTTCCAGTGGCACCGTCACCTGGACCGACGCCTCTTGAGCCGGCACGCCGCGATCGAGCTCGACTGGGGGGACGGAACCTATACCTTCCGGCTTGGGCTCGAGGAAATCGAGGAGCTGGAGCGCAAGCGGGACTGCAGCGTGTTCGAGCTCGCCCGGCGCATGTCGCCGCAGGTCGCCTCGCCGCGCTCGGGCGATATTCTTGACACGATCCGCCTCGGTCTCATCGGCGGGGGTATGGCGCCGGTGGCAGCGCTCGGCAAGGTGCGGCACTACGGGGAACGCCGGCCACTGCACGAAAGCCGGCTCGTCGCGTTCGCGGTGCTTCTGGCCGCCATCGAGCGGGTGCAGACCGAGGACATCGAGGCCGTGCTATCCGGCAATGATGAGGCGTTCGAGCCCATGCGGCTCAACTTCGCAGAGATCATCGTCTCGGCGGCGCGCATGGGCATCATGCAGCCCATGTTGCTGAGCCTCGGCCAGTGGGCTGCGGCCGTTCGCGTCTGGAACCAGACGCAAGGCGGGACCGTGAGCCCGCCGACAGATGGTGAGTTCGAGGCCGCGGTCGCGCGCGCAAGCGGCGCTTAGCGGGCCGCCTGGCGCCAGCGGCGCGGCGGGTTCGCCCGGGTGACCTCGCCGCACCGAGCGCAGAGGTAGGGTTGCGGTCGCAGGCTGAGGAACAGCCAGACCAAAAGCCAGAGGCCTCCCGTCACGATCGACAGCAGAAGATGCAGGATGTGGTTCGGCGTGCGCTTCTCGGCCAGCACCATCGCGTCGTCGTTCGGGCAGTACCGCTGGTCTTTCTTCGTTCCCAAGATGGATCTCCTCGGCAAAGAGGCAAGTGCTTAGCATGGCAATCGAAGTCGAGCGACTGGTTGCGACCCTAGAGGCACGCTTCAACCAGTACGAGAAGTCCCTCAACAAGGCGCTCGGACAGACGAACCGCAGCTTCAGCCAGATCGAGCGCCGTGGCACGATCTTGGAAAGCCGCCTTGCAAAGCTCGGCGTCAACAGCTTCGCGGGCTTCGTGAAGGGCGGGCTGGCTGCTGCCGCGGCGGCAGTAAGCCTCACCGCCGCGGTGAACGGGACAAAGGACGCTCTGCAGCAGTTCGGCGACATCGCCGACAACGCCAAGGCCTCCGGCCTCGATGCCGAGTTTTTCCAGGGGCTCGCCTACCAGGCGGAGTTGGCCGGCGTCAGTATGAAACAGTTGAGCGGCGCGCTCGGCGCGTTCAACCGCAACGCCGGCCTCGCCATAGAAGGCAAGGGGCGCATGGTCACCCAACTGCGCGCCCTTAATCCCGCGTTGCTCGAATCCGTGCGGGCCGCGACCTTGCAGGAGGAGCGCATCCGGCTGGTCGCCGATGCGCTGGCCGGCGAGGAGAGCGGTGCCAAGCGGGCGGCGATCGCGACCGCCGCGTTCGGTGACGCTGGGCTCAAGATGGTGGATGCCTTTCAGGGGGGCGCGGCGTCGATCGACCGGACCGTGGCGCGCGCACGGGAACTCGGGATCGTGGTCGACCGCGAGCTGATCGCGCGGGCGGATGAGCTAGGCGACGAGTTCGACACGGCCAGCAAGGTGATGGACCTGCAGTTCAAGCAGGCCCTTGTGGATCTTGCGCCGCTGATGATTTCGGCCGCCCAGCTGGCCGGGAACATCGCCGGCGGCATTAAGGACATTGTCACCTGGGTCCAGACCCTGGGCCAGTTTCTCGACGGCCCCGGAGCAGGCGGGTCGATGTTCGGCGATCTGTCGGCGGCGGGAAAGAACGATCTGCGCCAGGCTCTTTCCGTCGCGTCCATAAATGCCGAGGCGGTGCGCAATGGCCGTCGCGCCCCGGACAACCTCTACGGCGGGATGCTAGGCGGGAATGGCCAGATCAAACTGCTGCCTCCTCCGGCGGCGCCGTCGATCCCGACGCTCGATGAGATTGACGCCCGCAATAAGGCCGCCGAGGCCGCGATCCGCCAGGCCGAACGCGTCAAGGAGCTGATTGCGAACCTTGAGCACGAGCGCTCCCTGATCGGCCTGAGCGCGCGCGACCAGGCGATCATGAATGCGCTCCGTGACGCGGGCGCGGCGGCGACCGATGAGCAGCGCGCGCGCATCGAAGAACTTACGGCCGCCATCTATGACGAGACGGCCGCTGCCGAGCAGATGCAGCAGATCATGGAGGACCTCGTCGGCATCGCCGCCGATGCCGGCAAGGCGCTGATCGAGGCGTTCGCGGACGGCAAGATCGAGGCCAACGAATTGATCGACATCCTCGGCGACGTGGCCAAGAAGCTGATCGACATTGGCGGCAACTTGCTGTTTGGCGCCCTGACCGGCGGTGCCTCGGGTATCAGCTTCCGCGCCGGCGGCGGGCCGGTGAGCGGTGGTCGCCCCTATGTGGTAGGCGAGCGCGGGCCGGAACTGATGGTGCCGGGCCGGTCGGGGACCGTGGTGCCCAGCGACATGCTGCAGCGCGCGGTCTCCTCCGGTGGGGGCGGGGCGACGTTCGCGCCGGTGATCAACATCGATGCGCGCGGCGCTCAGATGGGCGCGGCCGACGCCATCGGGGCGGAGGTGCGCCGGCAGTTGGTCGGCTTTACTCGCTTCGAGCTTCCGCGTCTGCACCGGCAGATGATCGCCGATCCGGCAAGGGCGAATCTCTGATGGCGCTGTCGCTCCCGCTTTCGGCGCCCAACCTCGCCGATCTGATCGAAATCGAGACGGCCAGCTGGCAACTCGTACACCAGCAGGAGGTGTCCGGGCTGGGCACGGGCGAGTTTCTCGCGGCCGACCTGGGCGCCCCCTATTGGGAGGCAGACGTCTCGTCGCGCCCCTACACGCACCGGGAGGCGCGGGCCTTGCAGGCGCGGTTCGCCGCGCTGACCGGCTCGCTGAGCGCCTTCTACCTCTACAACCCGCTGGCCTGCTACCCGGCCGCGGATCGCCGCGGTTTCCTGGTCGACGGCTCGACGGTGCTGGTTGATAGCGTCGATGCCAACCGGCGCGACCTGAGTCTCAAGGGCCTGCCGGCCGGCTATGTGCTGACGGCCGGTGACCTCCTGGCCATCACCTATCTGAGCACGCGGCGGGCCTTGCATCTGGTGGTGACGGGCGGCACGGCTGACGGCACCGGGGATCTGCAGGTGGAGGTCGCCCCATCGGTGCGGACGGGCGTCGCCGCGGATGACGCGGTGTCGCTAAGCAAGCCGGCCGCGAAGGTCAAGCTGTTGCCAGGGACGCTGGCGGTGGAACAGGCGTCGGTGACGCGGAGCCGCATCCGCTTTCGCGCACGCCAGACGCTTGCGGGCGACTGATGCGCTATCTCGACGTCGAAACACAGGCGGCGATCACCGACCGATCGCGCTTCGTGCCGCGCAATTTCGTATGGCTCACGGCCAAGACCCGCGACACCGGCCTGCCTGAAACGATCGGCTTCTGGGACGAACCGGAGGACGTCTCGGTCGCGGTCATCGCGCCGGCCGACGGCACCGAGACCACGCGCAGCTACTATGGCGGGGCGATCCTCAGCCTCGATCCGATCCCGCTCACGGTCGGGCTCGACGTGCGCACCGTGCAGCTGGTGCTCAATCCGCTGCACGCGCAGGTCGAGAACCTGATCCGCACGCTGGAGCCGCGCCTGGCGCGGGTGGAAATCCATCGCGGGTACCTGGACCCGGACAGCATGACGCTGGTGGCGGCGCCGCGCATCCGCTTTCTGGGCCAGCTCGACGGGGCGCCGATCATGACGGCGGCGGTGGGCGGGCAATCGACGGCAACGCTCAACATCGCCTCGCACACCCGCGAATTGACCCGGACCAACCCGGCCAAGAAGTCGGACGAGCAGCAGCAGCGCCGCTCCGGTGATCGCTTCCGGCGCTACAACGCCATCGCCGGCGACATCCCGTACTGGTGGGGCGAGGCCAGCGATACGGCGGCCAAGCCGGCCGGCCTGTTCGGCTGGGGTAACGTTTTGGGCTTCTTGTGAGGGTCTGAGCCGTGGACCCGATTACGCTATTCATCATCAACCTGGCGATCAGCGCGGCGGTCGCCGGCGCCAAGGCGCTGATCGACTACGCGGTCGAAAGCTCCAAGCCCAAACCGGGCGTCAAGGGCTCGGCCTCGATGGGCGGCGACGTGCCCATGAGCTTCATTCTCGGCCGCTCCGCTACGGCCGGGCACCTCGAATACCCGCCGACCGCCTGGGGCGAGACCGGCGGCACGCCGAACGCCTTTCTGGTGCAGGTGTTCTCGCTCAGCGATCTGCCGGTCGAGAACCCGCTGGCGGCGGTGTGGGTGAACGGCGAGCTCGTGACGCTCGATGCCACCCCGCACGCGGATTACGGCTATCCGGTGCTCGAATATCGGGTCAGCGGCAAGGATCATCTGTGGATCAAGGCCTATGACGGCACCCAGACCACGGCCGACGCCTATCTGGTCGCCAAGTTCGGCAGCCATGCCGAGCGGCCCTGGGGCACCGACATGATCGGGCGCGGCATCGCCTATGTGATCGTCACCTCGCTGGTCAATCGCGAGCTGATGACCGCGCCGCCCGAATGTCTGTTCGTCGTCGACGGGATCCCCAATTATGACGGGCGCAACGCGGCGCACGATCTGAGCGACAGCTCCACCTGGGAGAAATCCGACAACCCGCTGGTGCTGATCGACAACATCCTGCGCGGCATCTACTACGATGATGACTGGGTGTTCGGCCTGCAGGGCAGTGGCTACCAGCAGCCCAATTCCAACGCCGCGCAGATGGACAAATGCGACGTGGCGGTGACGCTCGCCGGCGGCGGCACCGAGCCGCGCTTCCGCGCCGGGGCCGAGATCACCGTCGACACGCCGGCGCGCGACGTGATCCTCGGCCTGTTGGCGAGCTGCAACGGCCGCATCGCCGAAATCGGCGGGGCCTACAAGGTACTGGTGGGCGAGCCGGACGCGGCCGTCTATTCGTTCACCGATGAGGATGTGGTGATCACCGAGGGGCAGTCGTTCGAGCCGTTCCCCGGCCTCGAGGCGACGACCAACGGCGCCATCGCCACCTATGTCGAGCCGTCCGAGCGCTGGGCCAGCAAGGATGCGCCGCCGCGCTATTCGACGACGCTCGAGGCCGAGGACGATGACCGGCGCCTGCCGGCCTCGCTGTCGCTGCCCTATGTGTGGTCGGGCACGCAGGCGCAGCGGCTGATGAAGGCGCTGGTCGAGGAGGCGCGGCGCTTCCGCGCGCACTCGCACACCATGCCACCCGAACTGTGGGAGTTCGAGCCGCTTGACGCGCTGGCGTGGACCTCGGACCGCAACGGCTACGCGGACAAGGTGTTTTTAATCACCGCCATCGAGGACTTGCCGAACGGCAACCAGGTGACGGCGCTCAAGGAGCAGGACGCCACCGACTACGACTGGACGGCGGCCACCGACGAGGTGGCGGTCACCTTCGTTTCGACCACCATCACGCGGCCGGACGCGCAGGCGCTGCAGAGTTTCGCGGTCACGGCCACCTGGTTCGAGGACGCGGGGTCGGTCGCGCGCATTCCGGCGATCACCTGCGAGTGGGAGGCCGATCTCGACGACATCCGCGGCGTGCAGCTGCAGGTGCGGATCGACGGGCTGACGGTGCCGTTTCTGGACAAGGAGGTGCCCTACATCACCGATGCCGGCGATCCCGGCTATGTGATTTCCGAGGGGCTGTTGCCCGAGACCCTGTACAACGTGCGGGCGCGGCCGCTGCCCTATTCGGGCCGGGCGACGGACTGGACGAGCTGGGCCGACGTGACCACGGTCGACGTCAAGGTGCCGGGCGCCAAGCTGGACCTGTTGTCGGTCGATACGCCGGCGATCGCCGATGAGGCGGTGAGCCAGCCGTCCCCGGCCACGCAGGGCTCGACGGTGACGATGAGCTACAGCGCCACCGTCGATCAGGAGTCCACGCTCTGTTCGATCACCTTCACCCCCAAGGGCGGGGCGGTGATCGGCTTTTTCAACGGCTATCTGCACTGTGCTGCTGGCTCCAACAACTACGGACACATCTTCATCCGGGCCTATAACGGGGCGACCAAGATCCACGAAAGCCAGTCCTATCGGATCGACGACGGCAGCCAGGAATACGCCCTGCCATCCGGATCGTTCCTGCTCGCGGCGGCGGGCACGTCCTCGATCACGATCACGCTCAAGGCGATGCGCCCGAATGGCGGTTTTCTGGGCGAGACGGACCAGGGCACCGGCGACATTCTGGCCGACGATTTCGTTCTCAACCTGGTGCCGCTCTCGAAATGACGCGCGACTATTCGATCTACCGGCTTTCTGACGGCATCATCGTGCGCAGCATGCGGGTGCCCGATGCGGTGCATGCCGGCCCGCCCGCGCTCGAACCCGGCGAGGGCTGGATCGAGGGCGTCTATGACTGGCGCGCGGTGCGCGTGATCGACGGCGCTCCCGTGGCCTACACCCCGGAGCCGCCGGCGGTGACGGCCAACCAGGTGCGGGCCGAGGCGGCGCGGCGGATCGAGGCCGCCTGGCCATTGTGGCGGCAGATGAACACCATGCGCGCGGGTGGCGACGACTATGCGGCGATGGGCGCGCAGATCGACGTGATCCGTTCGGCGTCCGACGCGCTCGAAATCATGGACCCGATCCCGCAGGACTACCGCTCTGACGACTGGTGGCCGTGACCATGCCGGATGGCTGCACGGCGTGGCTGTTGAGCGGCTGGCTCAACGGCCTGATCGGGGCGTGTTGTGACGCCCACGATCTCGCGCTCGATCACTCGACCGACCTTGCGACCTTCGTGCGCGGGAACATCGCCTTTTTCGAGTGCGTGCGGATTGACCACCCGGTGCTGGCGTTCGCCGCGCTGGTCTTCGTCGCCGGACCTGTCGGGGTCTGGCTCTACCTTTTCGGCCGGAAGCGAAAGGCCTGATTGAAATGGCTGGACTGACCTATGGCCCCGGCATCGGCCTGACCGGGCGCAATATCGATGCGTTTTTGCATGTGCTGATGTTCCGTGGCCGCGTGCTGCGGGTTAGTAGCGAGCCCCTGTACCTGAGCGTGGCGGTCTGACGATGGCGGGGATCGATATTGAAAACCCCGGAGCGTACGAGGCGGCGCTCAGGGCGGCGATGGTGTCGCTGCTCGGGGCCGGCGTTGGCGACGGCTTCATGGTCGCCGTCTCCGACGAGACGACTGCGATCACCACCGGCACCGGCAAGGTCACCTTCCGCGCCAGCAATGCGCTGACCCTCACCGCTGTGCGCGCCAGCCTCAACACCGCCTCGAGCTCGGGCGCGGTCACCGTGGATATCAACGTCAACGGCGTCACCATCCTGAGCACCAAGCTCACCATCGACGAGGGCGAGAAGACCTCCGTCACTGCCCTCACCCCGGCCGTCATCTCCAACACGGCGATCGCCGATGACGACGAGATTTCCATCGATATCGACGCCGCCGGGAGCGGGGCCAAGGGGCTCAAGGTGACCCTGATCGGCGCGGCCGCCTAAACCTCGAAAGGACTATTGCATGGCCACCTACAACAAGTTTCAGGCGTTTGTCGAAAACCTTGCCGAAAAGGTGCACGACCTTGGCGCGGACTCGCTCAAGGTGATGCTGACCAACTCGGCGCCGGTCGCGACCAACGCGCTGCTCGGCGATCTCACCGAGATTGCGGCCGGCAACGGCTACACGGCGGGCGGCACGGCGCCATCGATCTCATCGTCGGCGCAGACGACCGGCACCTACAAGCTGGTGCTGGCGGACGTGACCTTCACCGCCGCCGGCGGCTCGATCGGGCCCTTCCGCTACATCGTGCTCTACAACGACACCCCGGCGTCACCCCTCAATCCGCTGATCGCCTGGTGGGATTACGGCTCGGCGCTGACGCTGGCGGCCGGCGAGAGCCTGACCGTCGATTTCGACGCCACCAACGGCGTGCTGCAACTGGCTTAAGGAGCCCATGATGGCCAAGACCACCCCCCTTCCGTCCGATGACGAACTGCGCGCCCGGCTTGCCGAATTGCAGGGCCAGCGCGCAGTGAAGGCCGGCAAGGTGCAGGCGCTGCGCGACGAACGCGATGCGCTGCTGGCCGATCCGATCTTCGCCCGCGAACGCGAGCTGGCCCGGGCGATCCGGCAGGCTGTCGCCGATGAAGGTCTGGTCGAGCTCGACGCGGAGATCGGCAAGATCGCCCGCGCGCTGGGCAGTTACCGGATGACGGCGGAAAGCGCCTGACCGTTGGGCGTCCTCGTCCTCGTCAACCCGTTCTGGTCTGTCGGGGTCGCTCCCTCGATCACTTCCGGCAGCGGGGTCTATGTGCTGAGCGGGCAGGACGCGGCACTGATCCGTCATGCCCTGCTGGCGGCGGCACAGGGCAGCTACGCGCTGACGGGCGAGGACGTGGCGCTCAGCGCCGCGATGGCGGCAGAGCAGGGCTCTTATGCCCTCTCGGGGCAGGCTGCCGGGTTTCTGCGCGATCTGGTACTGAGCGCGGCGCAGGGCTCCTACGCGCTCGCGGGACAGGCGGCCGGGCTGGCCCGCGCCCTGACGATGGCGGCGGCACAGGGTGCCTACAGCCTTAGCGGGCAGGACGTGGCGTTTTCGAGCGGAGCGCGGCTGGCGCCGGGCGCTGGCAGCTATGTGGTGACGGGGCAGGACATAGCCTTCGTGCGCGCCCTGCTGCTGGGGGCGGCGCAAGGATCATACGCCCTCAGCGGGCGATCGGCGGGACTGCTCAGGGCGCTGTCGTTTGCCGCCGGGCAGGGCAGCTACGCGCTCTCCGGGCAGGCGGCGGGCTTGCTGCGCGCGGTGCGGATGGCGGGCGGGCAGGGCTCCTATGCGCTGACCGGCAAGGCGGCGGGGCTGCTCAGGGCGCTCAAGGTCGCGATGGCCCAGGGCAGCTATACGCTGAGCGGTAAGGCCGCCACGCTGACCTACACGCCGGTGGCCATCACCGCCCCTACCTTCATCGGAGCGGGCGCGGTCGCCGGCGGCGATTATGGTTCCACCACCGCCGTCGCCGCCCATGCCAGCGGCGATCTGATCCTCGTCTATGGGCCGGGGGCGGGCATTACCGGGGCGGTCGGGACCGTCACCACGCACGTTACCAGCCCGACCGGCTGGCCGCTCAAATGGGCGATCGCTACCGGCACCGGGCAGATCAACGCCACGGCCGGTAGCGACAGCGCGGGCTTTGCGGTCGGGTGGGCCATCCTTCGCGGCACCCCATCGTCCAGCCCGATCGACACCTATGGTGCGGATGTGGATACGGCGACCACCAGCCACACCGGCTCGACCATGACCACCGGGCAGGCCAACGACATGTGCGTGCAGTTCTCTGGCGGCAATATCACCGGGGCGTTCTCGGCATGGGCCAACGCCTCGCTCGACAGCATCACCGAGGGCGCGGACGCCAACGCAACGGGCATCGCCTACGGCGTCAAGGCGGCGGCCGGCGCGGTGAACGCCACCGCCTGGACGACTGTGAACAGCAAGGCCACCAACAACATGTTTGTTGCGATCAAGGGGGTGTGATGCATCTGGTCCTGCTCTCCAACACCCGCACCGGCTCCAAGATGCTGCGGTCTATGCTGCGTGCCGGCCCGAACGTCGCCGACCTCGGAACGCCGTTTGTCACCTACCAGCGCCAAACGCCGGACGCGCCCGAATCCGAGGGATGGGGCAGCTATCTCGACGCGCACGCCGACGACGCGCCGATCGTGCTGAGCAATCTCAAGGTCGGGGCATGGTTCGCCTTCGCGGGCTGGCAGGACGCGGCGGCGACGGCGCATGAGCACGGCGCCCGCTTTGTCACGCTGCGGCGCGAGGACACGCTTGCCGAGGCGTGCTCGTGGGCGCTGGCGATGGCGTTCGGCGGGTTCATGGGCATCAGGGCGTGGGAAGATCCTGACAGCGGCTACTACGGGCAGCAGCCCACCATCACGCCCGACCCGGCCGTGATCCGGCAGGACGTGGCTGATCGCACCGCCGCGCTCGCCGAACTTGACGCGCTGGTGGCGGATTGGCCGCACGCTGATCTGGTCTATGAGCACCTGAGCCCGGACTACGTAGCCGACGCGCTCGCCACGCTCGGCATCGCCGCCGCGCCGGGCTGGCCGACGACGCAAAAGATCGCGCCGCCGCTCGCCGACTATGTGGCCAACCTTGCCGAGGTGAGGGCCGCGCTTGCCTGAGCTATTGCTGAGCGAACTGGATGCCGCAGTGCTTGGCGGTGTTGGCCTGCTGGATGGCCTGCATTTCGCCCTTGAGCTGCGCGATATCGCGCGCTGATCCACGATCGCCGCCAATGAAGAACGCGGCCGGCCAGAAGACCAGCAGGCTCACGCCGACCATCGCGGCATCGCGGCCACGGGCCTTTGTCTGTTCACCCGCTGCGGTCGCGGCGCGGTCCGACACGCGCTGAGCTTCATCGCGGAGCTGGTTGCAGCTCAAGCTCATATAGGGCGTCGGAGAGATGTACGTCGCCGCGATATCTTTCGGATTTGACGCGCAACCTGCGAGAACCAAGCCGGATGCCATCAGCAAAGCAGTCGTCTTCTTGAACACCTAAAAGCCCCCCAAAAAAATACGCCTACATCTGAGTCCCCAGCGGGGCTGTTCCGCAACGGCTGTCTGTTAAGACAAAGTTAATCTTTGTCATTGGTCAACGCGATGACCCGCACTTGCCCAGCCCCGCTTCGGCGGGGTTTTTCATGCACAGGAGCCCAACCATGACCTTCCTCGCCGTTCTGGCGCTGCTCTTGGGCGGCGTCCTCATTTCCGCATGGCTGGAGCGGGTGCGCCCGCTCTATGCCGACCAGCTGTTCGGCTGGATCCCGCTCAACGCCCTGTGGATCGCCGCGGCGGCGCTCAGCGTGTTCGGAGCGATCATGGTGCTGCTCGTGGGGGCGTTCTGATGGCGCGCCCCGTCAACGACGACACGCTCAAGCTGATCAAACAATGGGAGGGCCTGCGGCTCGAAGCCTATCGCGACCCGGGGTCGCGGGACGGCGCCCCCTGGACCATCGGGTACGGCCATACCTCCGATGACTATCGCCGCGTGTATAAGGGCCAGAAGATCACCGAGGCGGAAGCCGACGACCTGCTGTTGCACGACATTGCCGAGGCGGCCGACCTCGTGGACAGCCATGTGCGGGTGGCGCTCACCGAGAACCAGCGCGGCGCGCTCGTCGCCTTCGCTCTGAACGTCGGCCCCGGCAGCAAGAAGGTGGTCGGCTTCACGACCTCCACCCTGCTCAAGAAGCTGAACGCCGGGCAATACAACGCCGTGCCGGGCGAGCTCGCCAAGTGGAAATACAACGACGGCAAGGTCATGGATGGGCTGATCAACCGTCGCGCGGCCGAGGCCGGGCTGTGGGCAAAGGGCGCGTTCGTCGCCTCGAGCCCCGTTGCCGCTGCTCCCGAACGCCCGCCCGTGTTCACCAAAGAGAACGTGAGCTGGGGCGCGGGCATCGGCACGACGCTTCTCGGCTCGCTGTCCGGCACGTTCGTTGGCTCCGGGCCGGTGCAGATCGCGCTGGCCGTGGTCATCATCGCGGCCTTCGCGGCGGGCGCATGGTTCTTCATCAGCAAAAGGGTGGCACCGAAATGAACTGCTCGGCCTTCGATCTTCGCGGCTGCTTCGCCCTGCCCGAGTGGGTGGCCGATCTCTGGCACCAGATCCAGACCTGGGGCCTATGGGCGCTCGGCATCATCGGCGTGCTGGTGGTGCTGACCGTGCTCGTCAAGGTCAAGCAGCTCGCCGGCTGGCCGGGGGTCATGGCCGTGCTCGCCGCCGTGCTGACGCTCGGAGCCTACGGCAAGGGCCGGATAGACCAGAAGGCTGCAGACGCGGCGCACCGGCCCGCGTCCAAACCCGATCCCCCGCCCACCGTCTCGGCCAAGCCGAAGAAACGGGTAGGCGGGCTGCTCGGCAAGCTGCTCGGCGAAGACTGAGCCCCAAGCGGCCACCGGAGGCGTTCGCGCGTCCCCGGCGGCCTGACCGCCACCCCTGACCAACCAGGAGCACCGGCTGATGCCACCTAAGCGCGACCAATCTCTAACGGGCGGTGAACATGGCCCTGCAATCTAAGGACGCCCTCGAAACCGCTGGTGCGGCCGCGCTCGGGGCAACCGGCTTCACCTTCCCGTGGTGGAGCGAGATCGCCCAGGCCGTCGCCGGCATCAACACCTTCCTCGTCTCCATCCTCGGCATCATCGTCCTGGTGCTGACGGCCCGGAAGCTCTGGCTCGAAAACCGGATCGCTCAGCACAGGCTCGACGAAGAAGAAGCCGACGAACACGACGGCAAATAGGAATTTCCCCCCATGCGATACGTCGACCAAACGATCCTCTTCGACCCGGCCAACCGCGTCGAAAGAGGCAACTGCACCGAGGCGGCGGTGGCCAGCATTCTGGGGCTCGACCTCAGTGAAGTCCCCGACTTTCGGGCTAGCGGGGTGGATGCGTTCTGGCCCAGCTTCCATCGCTTCTTTCGGGCGCGCGGCTTCGAGGCCTTCCGGTTGGAGGGCAACTGGAGCCCGGACGTGCACTATCTCGCTTCCGGCATTTCACCTCGCGGTGTTCACCACATGGTGGTGATGCGCGCCGGGGCACTGGTGCATGACCCGCACCCGTCGAAAGCCGGAATCGCTGAGCCGGAGCACGTCTGGCTGATCGTGCCGGTCGACCCTTCGGCCTCGTAGGAGCCCCCATGCTGATGCTCAAAACCCTGCTCGCTACAACGGCCGGCGCCTTGATCGTGCTCGCCGCCATGCTGGTGATGCTGATCGCTACTCCGCCCGTGCAGGCCGCGATGTGCGGCAAGGCTTCCTGGTACGGCAAGGAAAGCTGCGTCCGGCCGCTCGACTGTCGCACCGCCAATGGCGAGCGCTACACCGGCCTCGAAATGACGGCGGCGCACCGGACCTTGCCGTTCGGGACGCGCCTGCGGGTGAGCTACGCCGGCCGGTCGGTCGTGGTGCGGGTCACGGATCGCGGCCCTTTTGTCCGTGGCCGCGTGCTCGACCTGAGCCGGGCCGCCGCGCAGCGATTGGGCATGCTGCGCGTGGGCGTGGCCCGTGTCTGCCTCGAAACCCTTGGATAGGAGATTGCCATGCTGAAGTGCTCTTGCCTCGCCACGACCGTCCTAATGGCCCTGGCGGCCATGCCGGCTGTTGCGGCTGAATGTGCCTTCCCGCTCGATGCCTTCGTGGCCAGCGAGCAGGCAAATGGGCTGACCATGTTTGCCGTGCGCGAGGCGGTTGACGTGGCGCCGGACTGCGCCACGCGCACCACCGAGGCTCATTGCGGTTATGACCATGAGCTGATGATGCTTGACGGCGCGAGGATCGTGCGCTGGCTGGTGCGCGACAACTGCATCATCTCCATGCCGCTGAGCGGCGGCCGGCTGGTGCCCAAGGTAGGCGCATGACCCGCGACGTGTACGGCCATGTGCCGTCCCGGCTGGTATATGCGCAGGGCGAATGGTGGCTCGAGACCATCGTCCAAATCGACGGGACCGAGGTGCACGTCTATAGCCCGGTCGGCAGCGGGGAGTACCTGCTCGGGCAGGTGCTGGAGCGTCGGGTCTATCCGGCGATGCAGGCGGCGCATAAGAGGGCGTGAACCGGGCGCATGTCCCTGTCGCGCCGATTACGTCAGAAAATCACCCCAAGGGCGCCTGATGCAATGGTATCACGCGCCCTCCGGTGCCGGCAGGAGTTTTGCCGCGTTGATGTGCTCGATCAGCGGGCGCCCATCGCTGGCCAGCATGTAGGGCAGAAACACCGCCTCGAATGACAGCACGCCCGTTTCGACAGCCGTCACCTGGCCCTTGACCCAATCGCGCAGGATCGAGCTGACGGCCACCAGGCCCTTGTCGATTGCCGATCGCTCATAGTCCGGCTTGGCGAGCGACCGGCGACTGGTCCACGGGTTTTCCTTGAGGAACATCGCGGCCCAGCCTTTGGCCGAGGCACGGAGTTGCACCGTCACGCCGCGATGGACGAAGTGCAACAGCACCTCGTGCTTGTCATAGTCGTCCATGAACCCGATGGACGAACACCCGAAGCGACGGAGGATTTTCGTGATTTCGTCGCGCGCTGCGCCGCCGCTCGTCGCGTTCTCATATGGCACCATCACCACACCCCCAGCATATGCCCGGCCCACGTCGCCAGCCCATAGAGGATGGCGACGGCCAGGATGACGAGAAAGCCGATCAGGAACGGCGGCGTGCGGCCGTAGGGGTTCGTGCTCATGGGCGCCGTCCCTTGCTAATGGCGGCGCGACCCGCTTCGGTGATGCGCCATGGGCGGCGGGTCATTTTTGGCCGTTCAGCGACAGATGGGGGGGTCCACTTCTCCACAAGACCTAAAGCTTCTAGTGACGCCATCGTCTTCGGCCGCCACCAATACAGTCGGCCAGACGGATACGCCTCTATTTCAGCTAGAGCCTTGTGCTGTGTTAGCGTTAGTTCGCTCATCCCCGCTCTCCCTTGATGAGAGCACGGGCGCGGCGGAAGTCGCGGAGCGGCGGGCGTTCGATCGGGAGGTAGTCATCCCCCCAGGGGGTGTCGTCAGTCGGCGCATACCGATCCGCGACGTCGGAGAACGGCCGCAGCGCCTCCTCCAGCTCGCGGATGCGGGCTTCGGCGGCTTCGAGCTTTTGGTGCGCCTCATTGAAGTCCATCGTGACGAGCCCGAAATGGGTTTACGCCGACACCATCCGCGCCCTCGCCCAGTCCCAGGAGCCCCCACATGACCACTGACAGAGACGAGCTGGCGGCGCTGGCGGCGCGGCTGGGCGGTATTTCGGATGCGTTCAAGTATCTCGGCAACGATCATTCCGCTGATGTCGTTGCGCAAGCCGCCGACGCCCTCACCGCTGCCTCCGCAGAGATAGCAGAACTGCGGGAGGACAACAGCGTGCTTGATGAGCGATTCCCCGTCCTTGTGGGGATAGTCGAACCCTGCGGAACCCATGAAATGCAAGCGAGCGCTCCCAAGCAGAGCGCGCCACCGCTCAGCGTCCCTCGCGTCGGCCAGTCTCCCCTCCGCATAGCTGGGGGAGGGGTGCAGCGCCAGATCGTCGGCGCTCGGTCCTTCACGATCGGCCATCACACCACCTCCCAGTTGAGCCTATGCAGCTCGGCCGCGATCGCCGCCTCGAAGGCCTCGGCCGCCTGCGGCCAGGGGGCGCTGGAAATGATCGGGGGCAGGATGCGGGTCCAGCGGGCGCCCACCTCGGCGAAGGGGCTCGGCCCGCAGGCGGTGGGCATCAGCTTGAGCCACTCGAGGTGCGCGGCCAGCGCATCGGCTTCGGCCACGGCGCCGCGCAGCGCCGCGGCAGGGAAGGGCAGGCCGAGCGCGGCGAAGATCACGGCGTCGAACCGGGCCTTGGCCGCATCGAGCGCGCCCCAGGCACCCGGGGCTCCCTCGGAAATGAGCAGCAGGGTCGGGGTGGTCACGTCGCCGATGAGATATTCGTGGGCGTCGTGCAGCCCGGCGTAAACGGCGCCCTCCGGTGCCGTCGGGTACATGCGGCGGTACAGCTCCAGCACCAGCAGCGAGTGCTGGGCGACCGAGACGGGGCGGATGGTGGCGCCGGCCCAGCGGTGGATCTGGCTGAGCCCCTGGGCGATGGCCCTCAGCGTGATCGTCCCGGGCTCCGGCGCGCGCAGATCGACGAGCCCGGCGGCGGTGGCCGTGGGGTTTATTGGTGACGCACGCTCGCTCATGCGGCGATCCTCGCCAGGGCGAAGGGCGTGAGCTCGACGATGCGCAGCTCGGCGCCCTGGCCGAAATAGTCGCGCCAGGCGCGAAGGCCGAGCTGGGCGGCGGTCCTGGCCGCTTCGACAGGATCGGAAGCGGCCTCATAGGTCGCGACCTTGACGGTGGAGACCAGGCGCCATCCATCTTCGGGCTGGCGCAGTTCGATGCGGAAGGCGGTGATCATGCGCGCGCCTCCACCTTCGCTGGCGCTATGGCCCGGTTGAGCGCGGTCTGCATGCCGGCGATTAGATCGCCCCAGAGGTCGGCGATCTCGGCGTTGGAAAAGCCGGCCTGGCGCAGCTGCAGGTGGATGCGGCGGGCCTCGGGCAGCAGGCCGTTGCAGAGCCTGAGCGCCTGCGCGAGGCGGGCCTGTCTGTCGTCGCGCGCCGACAAAAGGTCGCGCAGCCAGCGGGCGTCGGCATAGCGGCGGGCGGCGCTGCCGTGCTCGACCATCTCGGCGCGGGTGAACCCTTCGTCGAGCAGGTCGGTATCGAGCACCACGCCCTTTTCGGCGCGGATGGCATGGCAGGCCTCGCCCATGGCGAGGGCGCGCGGATGGATGGGGTCGGCGGCGGGCGGATCGGGATCGAGCATGAGAGCCTCCAGCAGGGTGATGCTGGGGGCGGAGAATGTCACCGTTATGGTGACAGCGCAAGGGCGATTATCACCAAACGGGAGACGAGCCCTATAGTGCGGCCCGAGGTGCGACGGGGAGGCGGGGATGGGCGAGCGGCAAGAGCGAGGGCCGATTGAAACGACTTTAGCGGCAAACTAGAGAGGTAGCGAGGTTTGTCCCGTGCTGATTTTGGTGCTTACGCGGCTCGGCATATGGAACTCGCGCTTGCCCTCCAAAACCTCCGCCACCGTCAGCAGTTGAAGGCGCGGATATTGCACATTGCCGTACGTGAACATGCCGGCATCGGCGGCCTCCGCCTTCATCGCCTTTGATGGTTCCCGCAGAGACAGAAAACCAGCCATTGCTACTTTTTCGCGATTGAGCACGCCGACCAAATCGCGGACATCGGTAGGCCGCAATCTGCCGCCCTTAACCGATAGAAGCATCTCCCCGAGACCCTCCCGCATCTCGAAATAGATACGGCCGTCGATTCCTCGATCTGCGACCTTCTTCTGCATGGGGAAGCCGCCAACGCGCTCTACGAACCAGTGTTGGAACTGGAACGGATCGCGCTTGAATAGCTCTTCCGCCTGCTCAACGCTGACCGGTATTCCATCAACCTCGAAGTGCGCACCCTCAGATAGCCTATAGCGCTCGCTTAGCACCTCGCGAATGAGCTTGATCGATAGGATCGCGATGTCGCATCCGATCCAGTTTCGCTCTAATTCCGTAGCCGCATAGATCGTGGTTCCACACCCGCAAAACGGATCGAAGACGACATCGCCCTTATTGGAAGACGCAGAGATGATCCGCCTAAGCAACGAGATCGGCTTTTGCGTCGGATAGCCAAGGCGCTCTTTGGAGTGAGACGAGATCGGGCCAATGTCGGTAATGATATCCTGAATGCCGACGCCTGGGTTCTCATCTGAATAGCGCTTGTGTCGGGGCATCTCTCCGCGCTTGGGCCAAGCGATCAGCCCAGCGTCTTCGAGCAGGTCCAGCTTTTCTTGCGTCGAGAGCGAGGTTAGGTCTTTGTCGGGACAGGCTCGCTCTAGCGACTTGATCGGGACGGCCCAGTGTCTCCCGCCGGCGGTGGGGTCCACGCCCTTCCAAGGCTTGCCGGAGTCCCCCGCGCGCGTGCCCGCGCCAGTCAGGGCGACTAGCTGATACTTTCCCTTGGCGTCTTCGAGCTTATAGAACTCTTCGAGGTACTGGGGGTCGTAGTCCTGAAACACCCGGTTCCAGGTGTACGAGTCGGTAGCCGTATAGAACAGGATTGTATCGTGGACCGGCCCCCAGCGCTTAGAGCCGCCGTGGGACCCAGTACGTTTCCAGATGATCTCATTGCGAAAGTTGTGATGGCCAAAAATCCCGTCCATCATCACCTTAATGTAATGGCTCGCGGTGGGATCGCAGTGCAGATAGATGGAGCCGGTCGGCCGCAGGATACTCTTCATGTAGAGCAGTCGCTGGACCATGTAGATCAAGTACGCCAGCAGCTCAGGCTGAGTGTTACGTAACGCCTGCATCCAAATGCGCCAGAACTCGACGTACGCGTCTTCGACACCGTGCTCTCGCATGAGCACAGGCATGGTGCGCGCTACCTCCAGTTTGGCGGCATCTAGCTCCCAAGTGTCAAAGAAGGCCTCCGCCTGTTCCGGCACTGGCTTGCCGGTCATGTTCTTGTAGAGCAGGTTGTAGTTGGCGTCTGATTTGAACGGCGGGTCAAGGTAGATCAGGTCAACGGAATGCTTCTCCATCCCCTGCATGATGGTGAGGTTGTCTCCGTACCAAAGCTTGTTCACGCTGCTCCCCCGACGAAAAGACCGAGCGAGGAATCGAACGCGTCAGCCATTTTGCGACGGTTAGCCGGCAGCACCGTAACTGGCGATGACGGCTTTGCCGCCGGGCGCTTCCGCCACCCGCCCCACCATTGCGGCATCCTCGCCCCCTTCACACCCGCCCCAGCCGGCCGACGACGCGGCCGATGATGGCCACGTCCTCGGCCCCGTGGATGGCGTTGCCCTGCCGCTCATTGTCGGAGACCAGCTCGATGCGGTTGCCCGACAGCTTGCGCAGGCGCTTGACCAGCACCTCGCCGTCCGGATCGCGCAGCACGAAGACGCCGCCCTGGCCGATGGCGGTATCGGTGGTGTCGACCATGACGCGCTCGCCCGGCCAGAGGGTGGGCGTCATCGAATCGCCGCGCACCGCCACCCAGTGGACGCGCGCCGCGGCGGCGCGGGTGAATTCGCTCAGAAGGTATTGCGGCAGGAGGATTTCGCCGCGCACCGCGTCGGCGCTGTAGACGACGCCCTTGTGATCGACGGCGGCGGGCAGGGGCAGGCCGCCGGGCCCGGCGCCGGCGCTGACATCGATATAGGGGGACGCCCCCGCGAGGTGCCCGCGATAGGGGCGGACGGTCGAGACGCCTGCGGGCTGAGGTGATTCGGCATCTGCCTCGGGCGAGGCGGGGTCCCACGCCGCCAGCGGAACCCGAACCGGCTCTCCCTCGCCCAGAAGCAGCAGCGCCGATGGTGAGGTGCGCAGTAGCGGTGCGAGCTTGGCGGCCCATGCCGCCGTTAGGCGTCGGGACTGACCCGCCCACCTATCGATATTCTGCTTAGACGTGCCGCTCTGCCGCGCGAGCTCCGTAGGGCCAACGCCCGCACTCCGCATCGCGGCCGCCAGCCCGTTTGGGAAATTTCCATCCATGGTTGAAAGTGGTGTAGCCGTTACGGAGACATTGCAAGCCGCCAAAATGGTGATATCCCTCTTGTGTTGTTACCGATGTGGTGACATAGCTTGCGGTCATGAAACTTGCTTCGTGGCTCTCAACTCAAAACGTCACCGATGTGGACTTCGCGGTTCGCATCGGCGTCTCCCGCCAGGCGCTGTGGCGGTACAAGGCCGGCGAGCGCATCCCGCGGCCGCGCATCATTGCGGAGATCGCTCGGGAAACGAGTGGAGCAGTGGTGGCGGCCGATTTCTTCGAGCCCGTTGGGAACGAGTGTGCGTGAGGCAGTGACGGCGTGACTCGCGGTCGGCCCGGGCCGGAGCGAGACGGCAGAAGACACTTTTTCGGGGGCAGGGCATGGGGGCAGTTTCCGACACCACTGGGGCGGGCCGGCGCGCGGCAACTGCGCGCGTGACGCGGCTTCGCCTCAGCCTCGCCCAGCGTGATGCGCTCAGGCACATGCGCCAGGCGGGCGACAGCCCGCAGCTCCTGGCGCGCTCGAGCGGCGTGCCGGCGCTCAGCATCGGCCATTACCTGAGCAAGGTGCCGGCGCCGCGAAGGGCTTCTCTGTCGTCTCCCTCTGGCATCCCCACCGACCGCTCTGGCCTTCGGCCAACCGCCGAACGCCAACCGGTCGACGAAAAGCAGGGGGCCCGCCCATGAAGCTGAAAGACCTGCCTCTGCCGCTCTACTGGCGCGAGCGCCGGACGCTGCGTCGGAAGTGCGCCGACGCGCTCCACGCGTTCCGCTTCGGCCACACGGCGCGCGACCAGGAGCGCATGTTCGACCGTCGACACTATCTGAGCGCCCGCCGTTCCCGCTGGCTCTACTGGAACCACGGGGACTGGTCACCGGCTGCGCCTCCGCGCGTGATCGAATACAAGCTGAAGGGTTTCTACGGCTTCATTCCGAGCGATTTCTCGTGCCGCGTCGAGGTCGACCTCTGGCTCAGCGCCCTTGAGAAAGCGGCGCGCGTCGAGGCCGGAGACATAGGCGCCGGCGGCATTGCGCAAGCGCAGGATGACGGCGTCTCCGGCGCTGCGGTTGGACAGCATCAGAGCGGTGGCGAGCGCGACGGCGGCGTTGAACAGCGTCTCGGTCTTGAGGCGCTCGGCGAGCAGCAGGGTTTCGGCACCGGCCTTGGCCATTTCGGTCTCCTCGGTTGGCGGCGCGAGCGTAGCCCCGCTCGGCTTGCCAACCTCTTCCTTTCCCTTCCCGCCGTCATTCTCCTCCGGCGGGGTCGACCGGCGGCCGCCGCGCCCTCCCAGGCGGCCGCCGGCACTCCGGCCGGACGTTCCCCCAGCAAGGTGACCGACCTGTGCTCCGCGAATGTCCGGCCGGCTTCCTTTTCGGCTTGCCCCTCGCTCGATGCTGACATCGCACGCCGGCGCGGCCCCGTCGCTGGCAACGTGACGGGAGTGTTGCCATGCGCCCGATGAAGCCGCGCCGCCCCGAAGGGCCGCACGAGGCGCTGGCCCTGATGATGGACCAGATCGGGGAAACCGCCGGCAATCCCGAGGCGGGGGTGACGATGGCCGCCACCTTCGAGGGGGTGAGCCGGTTCACGCTCTACAAGGAGCTCGATCCCGACCAGCCGGCCGAGCTGGCCTTCGCCCGCGTGGCGCGGCTCACGGCGCATTTTTGCGTGCCGGCCGCGGCCGCGCACCTGGCGCGGCTGTGCGGGCACCTCATGGTGCCGCTGCCGCCGGGCCAGGGGCACGAGCTCTTGGCCAGCGAGATGGGCCATGTGGCGACCGAAATCGGTCAGGTGATAACGGCGATCGGCCGGGCGCTCGGCGACGATGGCCGGGTCGACCAGGCCGAGGCCCGCCGCATCCTCAAGGAAATCCGCGAGGCCATGCAGTCGCTCGCGGCACTGGCCGAGGCGGTGAAGGCCGAGGCGGAACGCGGGGCAGGAGGCAAAGACAAATGAGCCGGAAGCACGCTGGTTGGTTCGTAAACCCCACCGTGGCGCTCATGGCGCTCGGGGTGCCGCCGCTGCTGCGCACCCCTGTCGCCCCGGCTCGCGGCCAGGCACCGGGCGGGACGAAGGCACACCGGCGGTGGAAGCGCCGGCGGGCGGCGGGATCCGGCGACCGGTCGGCGCATGCCGGAACGAGCCGCAAGAAGGGCAAGGGGGCAGCGCGATGAGCGCGGATCGGGTGGCCATCAGCATCGACCAGCTCGACGCCGGACGGCGCGTACACAGCCTTGCCCGCGGCGCCCTGGTGGGGGTCACCGAGCTGGCGCCCACGGTCGAGGGAGCGCTGATGGCGCTGGTGGTCGCCGCCGATAGCGCCGTGCAGAGCTATGTCGGCATAGGTGACCACGTGCCGACCGAGACGCGGGCGGTGATGGGCGCGCTGATCGAGCGCCGCCTCACCGGCATACTGACTGCGGCGCGGGGCCTGCGGCAATGAGCGGGCTCATGCTCTACGACGTGGCGCTGGCGGCCGTGGCCGAGGCGCGCACCGTCGACGAGGCGCTCAGGGTGCGCAACCTCGCCGAGCGCGCGAAACTCTATGCCCGGCAGGCCAAGAACCTCACGATGCTGGCCGACGCGGCGGAGATCAAGCTCCGCGCCGAGCGGCAGCTCGGGGTGATCCTGCAATCGGCCAAGGAGCAGGGGCAGCTGCGCGTGGGGCGGCCCAGCAAGTCCAACCTGCCGGCGGCCGCGCGCGAGGATGCGGCAGGGCTCGACGAAGGCGATGCGGAAAACCCTTCCGATGCGGAAGGATTTTATGGGCCGGTGACGCTCGACGCCATCGGGGTCGATTACAAGCTGAGTTCGACCGCGCAGCGCTGGGCGAAGCTCGGCGATGCCGAGTTCACGGCCAGGCTCACCGAGACGCGCGACAAGATCCTGTCGACCGGCGCGGCGGTGGTGAACCCGGTCAAGGATCTGGGCGCGGCCGAAAAGCAGGCGCGCCGGACCGAACGCGAGGTCGAGCTCGGCGCGCGCCAGGCGGCGCTGCCCGACAAGCGCTATGGCGTGATCCTCGCCGATCCGGAATGGCGCTTCGAGCCCTATAGCCGGGCGAGCGGCATGGACCGGGCGGCGGACAACCACTACCCGACCTCCGACCTCGCGGACATCAGGGCGCGGCTGGTCGGCGACATCGCGGCGGACGATGCCGTGCTGTTCCTGTGGGCCACGGCGCCCATGCTGCCGCAGGCGCTCGAGGTGATGGCGGCCTGGGGCTTCCGCTACGTCTCGCAATTCGTCTGGCGGAAGGACCGGCGGGGGACGGGTTACTGGAACCGCAACGAGCACGAGCCGCTGCTGGTGGGGACGCGCGGCGCCATCCCGGCGCCGGCGCCGGGTACGCAATGGGGCTCGGTGATCGAGGCCCCGGTCGGGCGGCATTCCGAGAAGCCGCAGGATTTCTACCGGCTGATCGAAGCCTATTTCCCGACGCTCCCGAAGATCGAGCTCAACGCCCGCGCGGCGCGGGCCGGGTGGGACGCGTGGGGCTTCGAGGCGCCCGAGCCGGAGGCGAGGGGAAATCTCCCGGTGGCGCCCGTCGAACGAATCAGCGTCGATATGGCGGACGGCGTGATCGCGATCACGCGGTCGGAACCCGTGTCCGAGTTGCGGCCGGACATGGCAGGCGGGGCGGACGGCGGAGAGGCTCCCGCTGTCCACCCCGCCGACATCACCCCCTTCGCAGGGCGGTTTCTGCCCCATCACGACGCCGTCCTGCGCGCCGCCTATGCCGAGCCGGTGCTCGACCTGGGCGCGGTTGCGGCCGCGATCGGCTGCACCAAGCAGCAGGCCAAGTGGCGGGCCAAGCACCTGCAGCTCGGCCGCCGCGCCAACCAGCAGGCGGCCGTGGCCGCGGCCAACCGGAAACGGGTGCGCGCGCCGGAGGTGCAGCCATGACCCTCGATCTCTGGCGCGCCAGAAAGCTGCAGAGGAAGGGCCTCACCCTGCGCGAGATCGCGGCCGAGCTCGGCGAAAGCTACTGGGCCGTGATGTGGGCGCTTTACGGAGCGAACGAAGCGCCCTTCGAGGTCGCCACCGCCGTGACGATCGAGGCAGTGGCGGTCCAGACAACAGAATCCCAAGCGAAAGCCGATGATGAAGCTGAGGTGGCGACGGAGTCCGAAGCCTCCGGGGAGTCGGTGAGTAGGCGCGCCGGCGGGCGGACGCCGGCTGCAACGTCTGAGCAAATGGACGCGACAGCCGGGAGAGACCGGCACCGAGCTCATCCAGCGTCAGGACTAAATTCTGGATTCGGAAGCGCGAGAGACGCTAGCGCCATGCTCCATCCCGGGGTCGCAGATGGGCCAACCGCATTAGCCTTGCAGGCCGGGACAGCGGTGACAGCCGGGAGAGACCGGCACCAGCATTTCGAACCTGCGCCGGAGCCGGAAACGGCTCAAGGCGCAGCGGGGGAGTCGACGGCAGCACGGATGGACGTGGGGCAAGTGATCGGCGGCGAGGAAGATGGCGCTGCTTTCGATGCCGGAGCCATTACCAGCCAAGCGGGTACTCAAGCCCCGCCCGTCGATGCCCCTTCGCGCCCGACGACCGGCCCGCGGCGCTTCCGCCTGCGCCAGGGGCGGGGGCACGGCAAGTTCCTGCACAAGTCGGGCAGCAAGCTGACGCCGGACCTTGAGGCCGCGTGGGCGGGCACGATGGCGCAGGTGGGCGCCGTGCAGGACCACTACGAACTCGCCGCCGACCTGATCGAAGAGGCGATTGAGGACACGCGTGGTGAGCCCTCCCCGTCGACCGGTTGGGCTGGCCCAGAGGGAGACGGGCAGAGATGACCCGCCCCGCTCCCCGTCTTTCCGTGCCCGAGCTGTGCGCCGTGGCCGTGCTGCAGCCCTCGGGCGCGCATGTGCTCGAGCTCGGCGGGCCGGGGCACCTGGTGACGTTGACGCTCGGGCTCGACCAGGTGCGCCAGCTCGAGCAGCACATCGAGGAATTCCGGGCGCTGGCGGCCGCGGCCGACGGCGGGCCGGAGCTGTTGCGGGTGCGGCCGGTGCCGCTGGGGGTGCGCTGATGGCGCGCTCGAAGCTGATCACCGACGCGCGCATCCGCGACCTGTTGGCGCGCGGCTACATGGAATCGACCGTGGCCACCAAGCTCGGCATGCGCATCGGCGAGCTGCGCAGCCGGATGGCGCGGCTCGGCATCCAGGCAAAGGAGCGCGACGTCATCAGCTTCCAGGTCGACCAGACCTGGCTCACAGAAGATCTCGGCAAGCGCCGGCAGCTGATCTGGAGGCGGCAGCGCGAGGGCGCCCGCGCCACCCGCGCAGCGGCAGGAGCGGGGCGGGAATGACCGCGCCGCAACGCAACAGGGCGAAGCGCTGGGCAGACACCGAGTGGCGCGGCTGGGCGATCTTTCATCCGGGCGCCGGGCTGATGATGCCGGTCTACGCGACGCGGCGGCGGGCGATCGAAGCCTATGTGGCCGAGTTCCGCGGCCGCCACAGCTGGGGGCAATTGCGCAAGAGGTTCGGCATTTCGGTCCGCAAGGTGGGAGTGCGGCTCGGATGACCCGGGAGCGGCTGCCCCACCGGCGCTTCGCCGCCAGCGTGCATTTCGAGCACGCTTTTCCCGGCGCCGGGCCGCAGGCCTGGGTGGCCTCGGTCGGGTTCTACCCGGACGGCCGCCCGGGCGAAGTGTTCATCGACGCGCCCAAGGACATGAACGCCATCGGCCTGTTGGTCGACGAGGCCGCCATCCTGATGAGCATTGCGCTGCAGCACGGGGCCAGCGTCGACGAGCTGCGCAGCGCGCTCACCCGCGACGAGGACGGCGCGCCGCACAGTGTCATGGGCACGGTCCTCGACCTCATCGCCAGCGACGTCCGCGTCGAGGTGATCGGATGAACGCCGTGCAGCTGCTGGCCGAGGCGAATGCGCGCACCGCATGGGTGGAGGCGGCCGAATGACCAAATGGATTCCGACGGAGTGGCTCGATGAAGTGGTGCCGCGGCAGGGCGACCATCCCGACGAGTTTCTGAAGCGCCGTGACGGCGTCTTGATGTTGACGCCGCTAGAGTCGGAGGAGGCCTGGCCGCAGGAGAGGAGCGTCGCCAGCGGAGAGATCGTCGACTTCTCATGGCATGAAGACAGGGGCGAGGCGCGCCTTCATCTGCTCGACGATGGCGGCTATCGCGTCTTCCCGCCGTTCCCGGCCGACACGAATTACTTTTCGGCTTCGGATGATCCAGAGGACTTTGCCTGCAATCTAGAAGAACTCGTTGCCAACCTGCGGGCTGCCGGTGATTTCGACGCCAGAGAGCCGATTGATGTGGTGGGGTGGGTGTGGGGAGACGCCCAGTTCCGCGTGGTGGCTATGGAAAGCGGTGCGGCGCACTTCGCGCAGCTGCAGCCGTCGCGTGGTGAGCTCTCCTCGTCAACCGGTTGGCGCATGCCCCCAGATGGAGACGGGCAACAATGACCCATTCCGGGCCGCTGGCGGCGCTGCGCGACGAAGCGATGCGGGTGAGCTGCATCGCCTGGGCGATCCAGAAGCGCTGGGCGCTGAGCGCGCACGGAATCGACCGATCCGGGCCGTGCCCGGTGTGCGGCGGCACCGACCGCTTCTCGATCCACACGCGCACGGATCTATGGAACTGCCGGCGCTGCGAGCGCGGCGACCACGGCGTGATCAGCCTGGTGATGTGGAGCGAGGGCGTGGAGTTCGTGCGCGCCTGCGAGATCATCACGGGAAGGACGGCCGACAGCCCCGTAGATGAACGCCGCGCAGCGGCGATTGCGGCGCAAAACGCGGCCGAGGCCCGCCGCCGCAGCGAGACGGAGACGAAGCGGCGGGAGGAGGCGCGCGCGGCCGGGCACCGCATCTGGCGGGGCGGTCGCCCCTTTGTGCGCGCGCCCGGCAACCCGGTGGTCGACTACCTGCGGCTGCGCGGCATCGACCTGTTGGCGCTGCCCGAGGCAGTGCAGATCGGCATAAGGCTGAGGGAGAGCGACGCCTTGTCCTATCTGACGCCTTCGGAAGACGGGCGCGGCTATCGGGTGCTCTGCGCCGGACCCGCCATGCTGGCGGCGGTGCAGCGGCCGGACGGCAGTTTCGGCGCGGTGCACCAGACGTGGCTGGACCCGTCCGTTGTGGGCGGCCGCTCGCATGAAGGCTCGCAGCTCGCCGGGTCCCCCAACGGCCGGCTGGTGCTGCCGCCAGACGCAGAGGGCAAGGAACGGCCCGGCAAGAAGGTGCTGGGCAGCAAGAAGGGCGGGGCGATCCGGCTATTTACCCCACGCTCTGGCCCTGCGGGCGCTGCCGCGCCTTCCGAGCCAACCGCTTTGGGGACCCCGTCCCGACTGCCGACGTCGGCAAGACGACTCGTCATGGGCGAGGGGATTGAGACGACGCTGACGGCGCTCGCCCACGCCTTCGAGCCGGAAACGGCCTACTGGGCCGGGGTCGACCTCGGCAACATGGCGGGGCGGGCGGCGCGGGACGCCGATGGGCATATCCTGCACGAGATCCCTGATCTCGATGATGTGGAGTGCTTCCTCCCGCCCGACTGGGTTGAGGAGCTGGTGTACCTCTCCGATTCCGACGATCCGCGCAGCCACACCGAAGAGAAGGTGATCCGCGGCCTGCGGCGCGCGCTGGCCTGGCGCCAGCACGGCGGAAACGTGCCGCCGCTCACCTGCAGCTACATGCCGCCGCTGGGCGACGGCCGCGACCTCAACGACCTGGTGCGGGTGCGGTGATGCGGGTGCTCGTGGCCTGCGAATTCTCGGGCGTGGTGCGGCGGGCCTTTGCGGCGCTCGGCCACGATGCCTGGTCATGCGACCTGCTGCCCTCGGAGGATTGCAGCAATCACCACATCGTGGGGGACGTGCGCGACATTCTGGGCGACGGGTGGGACCTGCTCATGGTCGCCCATCCCCCCTGCACGCGCCTGTGCAATTCAGGCGTCCGCTGGCTCGCCGAGCCGCCGCCAGGCCGCACGCTCGAGCAGATGTGGGCGGCACTTGATGAGGGCGCGGCGTTGTTTTCCGACTGCTGGAACGCGCCGGTTCCCCGGGTGGCGGTCGAAAACCCGGTGATGCACAAGCACGCCAAAGCGCGGATCGCGAACTACCAGGCGCCCGCCCAGACCGTGCAGCCGTGGTGGTTCGGGGATCCCGCGTTCAAGGCGACTGGGCTCTATCTGCGGGGACTGCCGCCGCTGAGGCCAACGAAGCGGCTGTGTCCGCCGCGGCCGGGGTCCGTTGAGCACAAGCTCTGGTCACGCGTGCACCGCATGCCGCCTGGGCCGCACCGGGCCCGCGAACGCTCGCGGTTCTTTCCCGGCATCGCGGCCGCGATGGCCGAACAGTGGGGCGGCGCCGCATGAGCGACCCCACGGACACCGACAATCCCTCCGCCCGCGTGAAGGCGGCGCTCGGCCGGCGCATGCCGGTCTCGCTCGAGGTAATCGAGGGCGGGAAGCCCCCTGCGAGCACGAAAAAGGGCAGGGGAAAGAAGGCCGCCGACGCTGGCGAGGGCAACGGCGGACCCCTCACCCGGCGCTCCGCGCCACCCTCTCCCTCAAGCGGAGAGGGTGAGAGCAGGGGGCGCGGCGAGGGTGATGACCACGCCGGCGACAGCGGAACGGATCGGGAAAGTCACGGTCCGTTCTCGCCCGGCGACGAGCACGACTCTCCGCCCCCCTCCGATCCGGCGGAGATCGAGCGCGCCCGCGAATGCGCGTTTCTCGACCAGAACGACCTGGGCAATGCGCAGCGCATGGTGACCCATTTTGGCGACGACCTGGCCTACGTGGCCGGGCTCGGCTGGCTGGTGTGGTGCGGCACGCACTGGGTGCGCGACGAAGGCGAGCTCCTGGCCTCGCGCTACGCCCACCAGGTAGTCGACAAGATCAAGATCGAGGCGGGGCTGCTCGACCATTCCGACGCGGCGGCGCGGCTGATCGCGGCCGCCCAGGGGGCGGCCAGGAAGCCGGCCTCCGAGATGAGCGCGGCCGACCGGCAGCTGATCGCCAAGGCCGAGGCGCTCGACAAGGCGCTGGGCGAACGGCGCTCCAAGCGCCGGGCCTTCGCCGTCACCTCGGGCAATCGCGGCCGCACCGTCGCCATGCTGGCGCAGGGGCAGAGCCTGAGGCAGACGCCGGCCGAGCTGCTCGACGCCGACCGCATGCTGTTCAACGTGCCCAACGGCACGCTGCGCTTCTCGCGCGTGCCGGATCCGGAGGCTCCGTTTCCTGATGAGCCATCTGCTTCCGGCCCAGGCCGACCGGTCGATGGCGCGCCTCCGGAGGGAGCCGGGCAAAGACTGACAGGTGCGGTGACCTTCACCCCGCACGAGCGCGCCGACATGGCGACCAAGTGCGCGGGCGCCGCCTATGACCCGGAGGCCGAGTGCCCGCTGTGGCTGGGCTTTCTCGCCCGGGTGCAGCCAGACGAGGCCATGCGCCGCTTCCTGCAGGTGAGCACGGCCTATGCGCTCCTGATCGGCGGCAACCCCGAGCAGGTGGTGTTCTACCACTACGGTCAGGGCGCCAACGGCAAATCGGTGTTCACCGAGGCGGTGGGCGGGGTGGCGGGCAGCTACCGCACCACCGTGCCGGCCGAGACATTCACTGGCGACCAGCAGAAACAGGGCCAGCAAGCGAGCCCCGACATCGCGCGGCTGCACAACACCCGCCTGGTGACCGTCGAGGAGCTGCCGCGCGGCACCCCGCTCAAGGAAGGGCTGATCAAGGCGGCCTCGGGCGGATCCAAGATGGTCGCGCGCTTCCTGATGAAGGAATTCTTCGAGTTCGAGCCGCAGTTCGTGGCGCTGATGACCGGCAACGAATTGCCCGAGGTCTCGGGCACCGACCACGGCATCTGGCGGCGCCTCCACATCGTGCCCTGGATGGAGCAGCTGCCCGTCGAGGAGCAGGACCGGCACCTGGGCGAAAAGCTCAAGGCCGAGGGCCCGGGGATCCTCAACTGGCTGATCGACGGGCTAGTGACCTATCTCGCGCAGGGCCTCACGCCCTTGGTGCCGGCGAAGGTGCGGGAGTTCACCGAAAGCTATCGCGAGGAGCGCGACCCTGTGGGCGAGTTCGCCAAGGCCTGCATCGCGCGGACCGTCGGCGCCAAGGTGCAGGCCAACAAGGTCTATGCCGCCTATTCGGACTGGTGCGCCATGAACGGGCTCAAGCCGTGGCAGCAGACGCGCTTCGGCATGCGGATGAACGACATGGGCTTCCCGAAGGACAAGGGGCGCGTCTACGTCTACCGCAACATGGAGCTGGTCAACCCGCCGCGCCTCGACGAGGTGCCCGGCCCATGAACACTCCCTTTGCGCTGGTCGCTCTGGCCCAGGCCAACCGCTCCCAGCGAGCGAAATTGACATTTCGGGCGAACGGGCCCATGTTTGACCTGCTGCCGGAGACGGCAGCCGGGATTTGCAGCCCGTTCGCACCTTGGCGCCCTAACCGCGCCCATGAAGCGCGGTTTTTCTATGGTCGGGCGCAGTGGGAGGCCGCGAGGCCTGCCGACTCCAAGGTGTCGGTCTGCAAACCTGCTGTCGCCCGGCCACCCGAATGCAGCGGGTCGCCGGGTTCACTCGAACCTTGGAGCCCCATCATGGGCGAACACACTGTTTCGGCTCTCCCTCCGGCACATGCCGACCGGTCGAGCCGGGTGCTGCGCGACGCAGCCCTCACCAACCCCGCCATCCGCCAGGCCCTCGAAGACTATGTCGAGCGGCTGATCGCAGCGCTCGACGCGCTCGACGGCGATGAAGACATCGAACCCGACGCCGACGACGAACCCTGGCTGAGCGGCACGCCGGTCGAGGGCGGCGACGACCGCGAGTGGGACTTCGCCGACCTCGAACCGAGCCCGGGCTGGATCAGCACCGAGAGCGGCGGCATCGCCTTTTACGGCACCGAGGATCTGGAACGAGAGGACGAACGCGCATGAGCACGGCACTGCAGAAGATCGACTTTTATGGCGACACGGTATGGGCCGGTCGCGACCCGGAGGATTGTGAGGGGCACCTGCATAACACAGGCCCCCACCTGCATGATGCAGGCGGAGCCGGTGCGGTGCTCGTGGCCGTCAAGCCCATCGTCGAAAGGCTGGGGGTGGACTGGAAGGGGCAGCTCGAGCGCATCAAGCGCAATGAGATCATGGCCAAAGGTATACGTATGACACGTATACCTTCGGCGGGCGGCGAGCAGGAGACGGTATGTCTGCCGCTCAACCTGATCCCCGGTTTCCTGTTCGGGATCGACACGTCGCGGATCTCCGACCCCGACAAGCGCAAGGCGGTGCTGGCCTATCAGGAGCATTGCTACGAGGTGCTGTACCGGCACTTCTTCGGGCCGGCCGAAAAGCCGGCCGATCCCACTGTCGACGCCACGCTCTACGAGATCAACACCAAGATGCGCATGATCGAGGCGGCAACCAAGCTCAACGGCAAGGCGGCCGGACGGGCGCTCTGGGCCGAGCTCGGCCTGCCGCCTCTGGTGGGCGAGCCGGCCGCGCCGCCGCAGCGGGGCTCCAGCGCCGAATGGGGCACCGACTTCGTGCGGCAATTCCTTGATGAACGCACGGCCGACGCGCCGGGCGGGCGGGTGCAGGCGAGCGAATTGTTCAAGGCATGGCAGGCGTGGCGGGACAAGACCGGCGCCCCGCACATGACGCAAACCGCCTTCGGGCTGACCTGCGGGCGGCTGGGGCTGAGGAAATCCATTGGCCGCGTCTACACCTATCTGGGCATCCGCATCCTGCATATCAGCGAGTTCGCCGAGGGAATCGAGCGGGGAGACGGACGATGAGCATCAAGTCACCTCTCGGCGACCCCGTCAGCGCGCTCGACGGCGAGGGCGTGTGGATCATCACGTTCAGTGAAGGAACGTACAACGTGCTTGACCCCGATGAGGGGTACACCGACCGCTTCGAGACGTGGGAAGAGGCGCGGGCGTATATCGAGGGGGCGTGCCGCGCGAAGCCCAGCTACACGATTTACGACCGGGGCACCATGGTGACGATCTACCGCTCCGTCGACGATTTTCTGAACAATCACAAGCTGATCTGAGCTGCGCGACTGAGCGAGCAGCGGGGCGACGCGATTCCGCCCTGCTGCATGCGTACCCGCCGCCCCGCACCCCCATCGAGGGACGAGAACGGACCGCGCACCCCTCGCCCGGCTGACGCCGGCGACACGAGGGGTGCGCGGGTGGTCTTCGAGTGGGGTAATGCCCCCCTCGCTGGGCATTAGCAACAGCAGAATCAATAGGATAGACGCTATTTTCGAGGGGTGCGCGGGGGTCGCGCACGCGTATGGTGATGTATGGGGTGCGGGGAGTGAAAAGCGTCCATGTCATATAGAGCCCCCCTCGCTCCCCCCGCACACCCCTCGTTTTGGTCCGGCGTAACCTGCTTTTCCTGCTCTACGAGGGGTCTATTGACCCCTCGCTTACCCCTCGAAGGAGAGGATTGGATGGCTGAACGGCTGGTGATGGATATCGAGGCGATGGTGAGTTGGGCGCTGCGGGAGCAGGGGCTCGGCTGGGAGCCGGTCGGGACGGCTGGCGGCGCCGGCTGGGTTGAGCTCGGCACGCGGGTGGACATCAGCCCGCGGGGCAGCGTGGCGAGCCCCAGCACGGCGCTGATGACCGACACCGACGCGCTGGTGATCAAGGCGGCGATCGACCAATTCGCCAACCGCGGGGCCGAGGTCGCGGGCGAACGCCTTGCCCGCCGCGGCGCCGCGACTCTGCTGATCCAGTACGGGCGGGCGGGGCTGCGGCCGGATTGGGGCGAGGAGGGGTATGGCGCCCCGGCGCCGCTCACGGACAAGCGGGGCCGGCCGCGCTTCGCATACGAGGTGCCGGGCAACAAGCGCTCGGCGAAGACGCCGCTGCTCGACTGGCTGGGCTATGACGCCCATTGCGAGCTGATCGACTATCACCGCTCCGCCTGGACGCTATGGCGGGACGGGCTGGTGGAGCTGGTCGGGTGCGTGAACCCTGAGCTCGAGCGGCACCGGGCGACCGGGCCGGCGGCGCCGGCGGCGCCGTGGGCGGGCCAGGCGGGGCGAATCGGTGGGGGCGGGGCGCTGGCCAGGCGGCGGCTCGCTGCCTCGGCCGAGTTCAGAGAAAGGGCCGCGGACTGGGGCTTTCCTGACCGCCCGGACCTGAGTGCCGAGGCGGGGGCTTGACCATGCACCAGTAATTTGACATGAGTCCGGACAACGAAATGGGACTGGATAGCGCGCCACGGGCAACCGGCGGCGCGTTTTCGTTTGTGGGGGTGGCCTTCAATGGCGGGACGGTTGCGCGCTCTCGCCCCAGCCGTGGCGCGACTGCCCAACCGCCTCGGCTTCGTCGAGGGAGACCAGAAGGCGACGGACAGGCGCCGGGAGATCATGGCGCCGTGGCGCGCATGGTATCGCACCCCGCGCTGGGCCAAGTTCCGGATGCAGGTATTCATCCGGGACGGGTTCGTGTGCCAGCGATCCGGTGTCCTCTGCATCGGCAAGCACCCGGCGCCGAACAGCCCGGTCGCCAACCACAAGCGCCCGCACAAGGGCGACCCGGCCCTGTTCTGGGACCCGGCCAATGTCGAGACGGTCAGCAAGGCCGTGCACGACAGCATCATCCAGGCCGAAGAAGCGGCGCAGCGGGGCCGGGGCTGAGACGGAGGGGGGCGGGTCAGATCTTCGGTACAGGCCTTCTCCCCGCACCGGCGTTCCCCTCACGCATGGATTTTTTTCGATGAGCGAAGAGTTTGACCTGCTCGGCGACCCGATCCCCGCGGGATTCGGACGGCGCGGGCGGCCCCCACATCTGGTGACGGACGAAAAGCGTAAGCTTGTCATTATGTTGCAGGCGTTCGACTGGAGCACGGAGCGGATCGCTGCGGCGCTCAGCATCACGGCGCCCACGCTGCGCAAGAATTATTTTCGGGAGTTGAGGGTCAGGGCCGAAGCGCGGGCGCGGACCGAGGCGATGCTGATCGGCGCTCTTGCCCGGGAGGCCGCGGCCGGCAATGTCAGTGCGATCGACAAGTACTTCAAGCGGCTCGACAGGCACGACCTCGCCCAGCTCGCCGACGACGTGGCGAACCGCGGGAGCAAGGCGCCGCGGCCCGGCAAGAAGGAACAGGCGCAGCAGGCCGCCGTCGATGTCGGGGGCAAGTATGCCCCACCCAAGGCGCCGGGCCGGCTGGTGAACTGATGCTGGTGCCCGAGTACTCCACGGCGTGTCCGGACTGGGAAACACGGATCGTCGAGGGGCGCAGCCTGGTGCCGTTCGCGCCGCTGTTCCCGTCTGAGGCCGACGCGGCGCTGGCCGTGTTCAAGTCGCTGAAGATGGTCGACGTGCCAGGCCAGCCCACCTTCGGGGAGTGCTGCGAGCCGTTCGTGTTCGATTTCGTCGGCGCGATCTTCGGCGCTTATGACGCGGAGACGGGCAAGCGCCTGATCCGCGAGTTCTTTCTGCTGATCAGCAAGAAGAACGGCAAGTCGACCATCGCCGCCGGCATCATGCTGACGGCGCTGATCCGCAACTGGCGGCCCTTCGCCGAGATGGGTGTGCTGGCGCCGACCAAAGAGATCGCCGACAACTGCTACGTGCCGATGGCGGCCATGGTGCGGGCCGACGAGGAGCTTAAGAGCCTGCTGCACGTGCAGGACCACCTCAAGCAGATCACCCATCGGGTGACCGGAGCGTTCCTCAAGGTGGTCGCGGCGGACAGCGAGGCGGTCGGCGGCAAGAAGTGGGTTTACGTGCTGATCGACGAGCTTTGGCAGTTCGGCAAGCGGGCCAATGCCGACTCGATGCTGGGCGAAGCGGTGGGCGGCCAGGCGTCGCGCGACGAGGGGTTCGTCATCTACCTGTCGACGCACAGCGATGAGTCGCCGGCTGGCGTATTCAGGGCCAAGCTGCTGCTGTTTCGCGAGATCCGCGACGGCGTGGTTGTCGACAATACCAAGTTGGGCGTGCTGTTCGAGTGGCCCCCGGGCATGCTCGAGGCCGAGGCTTATCTCGATCCGGCCTGGTGGTTTGTCACCAACCCGAACCTCGGGCGCTCGGTCAATGCGGAGTGGCTGGCCGGCAAGCTGCAGGAGGCGCAGCGCGGCGAGGGTGATGGCCTGCAGACGTTTCTGGCCAAGCACCTCAACGTAGAGATCGGATTGCGCCTCGGTCGCGACCGCTGGCGCGGGGCGGACTACTGGGAAGAGGCGGAGGATGCCAGTATTACCATCGAGGCGATGCTGGCCCGCTGCGAGGTGATTGTGGTGGGGATAGACGGCGGCGGCCTCGACGACCTGCTTGGGCTCAACCTGACCGGCCGCGAGAAGGCGGAGGTCGAGGTGACGATCGTCACCGACGACGGCAAGCAGGAGGTGCGGCGCACCAAGCGGTGGCTGAGCTGGTCGCGGGCTTGGGTGCAGTCGGACGTGCTGAAGCTGCGCCCCGAGATCACGCCGCGCCTCAGGGACTTCGAGGCGCAGGGCGACCTGGTGGTATGCGGTCATCCCCAGCAGGACCTGATCGAGGTCGCCGACCTGATCGAGCGGGTGCGGGATGCGGGGCTGCTGCCGGCGACGGCGGCGATAGGCCTCGACCCCCAGGGCGTCTCGGCGCTGGTCGACGAGCTGTCGGGGCGCGGCATCGCCGACGACCAGCTGGCAGCGGTGGCGCAGGGGTTCCGCCTGTCGCCGGCGGTGTGGGGCCTCGAGCGCAAGCTGAAGGACGGATCCTACCGGCACGCCGCCCAGTCGTTGATGGACTGGTGCGTCGGCAACGCCAAGGTCGTGCAGAGGGGCAATGCGGTGGTGGTGAGCAAGCAGATAGCCGGCAAGGCCAAGATCGACCCGCTGATGGCGGCCCTGGACGCGGCGATGCTGATGAGCCGGAATCCTGAGGGGGCCACCACCTCATTCTGGGAAGCCGCTTGATGGGCTTCTGGGACCGCCTTCTCGGTCGCGAGCGCAAGGGGTATGACCCCATGTCCTCGCGCCCGTGGGCCGATGGGTACGGCACGCGCAAGTCGCGCTCAGGAGCGACGGTGACGCCCGCGACGGCGCTGGACGTGGCGACGGTGCTGGCCTGCTGCCGCGTGGTGGCGAACGGAATTGCCCAGGTGCCGTTCCGGCTCTATCTCGAAACCGGCACCAGCAAGACGCCGGCATCGGCGCACCCGCTCTATGCGCTGCTCTATCGCCGGCCGAACGGGTGGCAGACCAGCTTTGAGTTTCGCGAGACGATCGCTTTTCACGCGATGCTTACGAACAACGCCTTCATTTTTGTCAACCGCGTGGGCATCGCTCGCACGATCAAGGAGCTGATCCCGATCGAGCCGGGGCGGGTGACGGTGAAGCAGTTGCCCGACTACCGGTTGGAATACTCCGTGCGCGCCGACGATGGGCAGGTGCAGGTCTTCGGGCAGGACGCGATCTGGCATCTGCGGGGGCCGAGCTGGAACGGCTATCTCGGCATGGAGGCGGTGAAGCTGGCACGGGAAGCCATCGGGCTCTCGATCACGCTCGAGCAGAGCCAGGCGGAATTTTCGGGCAATGGGGCGGCCACCTCCGGTGTGCTGGCGACCAAGGAAAAGCTCTCGAAGGAGCGCTACGATTTCTTGTCGGCATGGCTCGATAAGCACCTGCCTGGGGGCGAGCGCTTCGGCAAACCGCTGCTTGTCGACGACAGTGCGGCCTATACGCAAATGGCGATGAGCGCGGTCGACCAGCAACTGCTCGAGAGCCGCAAGATGCAGGTGGAGGAAATCTGCCGCGCCTTCGGGGTGATGCCGATCATGATCGGGCATGCCGGCGATACCACACCGACCTATGCCAGCGCCGAGCAGTTTTTCCTCGCCCATGTCGTGCACACGCTAATGCCTTGGTACACTCGGATTGAGCAGAGCGCCGACGTGAACCTGTTGACCGAGGCGGAACGCGCCGAGGGCTATTACACCAAGTTCAACCCCAACGCGCTGATGCGCGGCGCCGC
>Ga0172380_10001211_pt1 | contig 45319 bp, 26 predicted proteins | sample Leawe162metaG_FD_119747 | JGI IMG/M metagenome (GOLD analysis project Ga0172380, IMG submission 119747) | Leachate microbial communities from a municipal landfill in Southern Ontario, Canada - Leachate well 162 metaG | ecosystem: Engineered > Solid waste > Landfill > Unclassified | place...
AGAACTGGCTTTTAAACTTTTATTCAGAAAAGAATACCCCTCATGGTTGTACCCTGTTACAAAAGGTGCAACAACTATTTGGGAACGCTGGGATGGAATTAAAACAAATGGAACATTTCAGAGTGAAGGAATGAACTCTTTTAATCACTATGCATATGGTGCAGTCGGTAAATGGCTTTACAGCGATGTTGCCGGTATAGAACTGAATGAAAATGTTCCCGGTTACAAAAACATAATTATAAAACCGCATACAAACGAAAAATTAAAATTTGCAAAAGCTGAATACAATTCAATTTACGGTAAGATCAGATCATCATGGCATAAGGTAGGCAACAATTTCACTCTAGAACTGGAAATCCCCGCTAACACTAGTGCAGATGTTTACCTACCAGCTTCCGAATTAAATAACATTCGCGAAAGTGGTAAAGCATTAGCAGACATAAAAGAAATAACCACGAATAGAATAAACGATAAAACAATATCTGTAAAAGTAGGTTCGGGGAAATATCGTTTCGAAATAAACTGATCATGTACTTATTAAAATGCTTGGCTCAACAGAGCCAAGCATTTCACTGTCGGTACGCAGAATTTACTTCAGTAAAGATTTCGGATCCAAATTTTGGGCTTCAATCTCCCTAAAGTAATTTACAGTTCCAACCTTTAGTTCATAAGTTGATTGATCATCGCAAACAACGATACTTTTGGGATGAAGTTGAAGTGCGCTTACCGTCCACATATGATTTACCCCCTCTTCAACAGCTTTAGCCAAAGCTCTAGCTTTGCTAAAACCGCTAATAATAATTAGCACTTCTTCAGCATCTAAAACAGTTTTAACACCAACTGTCAATGCAGTTTTAGGTACTTGGCTTATGTCGTTTTCAAAAAAGCGAGAGTTCGCAATTATTGTATCCATTGTTAAAGTTTTTACTCGTGTTAAAGAGCCCAGAGAAGATGCGGGTTCATTAAAAGCTATGTGCCCGTCCGGGCCAATTCCTCCAACAAATAATTTTATACCGCCGGCTTTCTTTATCTTACGTTCATACTGTTCACATTCTTTATCCAGATTTTTTGCATTACCATTTAGTATGTTGATATATTTTTGATCAATGTCTATATGGTTGAAAAAGTTTCGGAACATAAAAGAGGTGTAACTTTCCGGATGATCTTTCGGTAAATTTACATACTCATCCATGTTAAAAGTAGTTACATATTTAAACGAGACAACTCCCTTCTTGTTTAGTTTTACTAACTCTTGATACATGCCAAGCGGTGATGAACCCGTTGGAAGTCCAAGAACAAAACGCTTTTTTGCAGATGGTTTAAACTCGTTGATTCTTACCGCTACATAATTTGCAGCCCACTTAGAAACCAGTTCGTAGCTAGGTTCAATAATAAGTCTCATTATTCATCCATTTAGGTTATTAGATATCAATTATCAGTCGATACAGATAATTTCTTTTACAATGATCCGTTCACTTTTAGCACTGTTGAGAACGTTAGCGATTATTTAATACATCGATTTCGTATTGCTGTATTAGTTTTATTAAATCTTCACCTATCGGAACGTTTTGCCTCAAGCAATAGTAATCATAAACTGAAGCGAATGGCATTGTCTTAAGTAATTCCAAATAAGCTAACCTTTCGAAGTTTTTCCCGGTTTCTTCAAACTGCTTAAGTTTAGATGTCGGCTCAAGCAACGCATATAAGAAAGCTAGCTGTGCAGCTCTTACTCCTATAACGTAAGCTCCAACCCGGTTAATACTCCCATCAAAATAATCCAAACCAATATTTACTTTGTTCAAAGCATTACATCTGATGATTTCTTGTGCTATTAATTGTATCTCATCATTGAGGATTACAACGTGGTCGCTATCCCAGCGTACGCCACGACTAACATGCAAAAGCAATCCATCAACAAATTGCAGCACTGAAGAGATTTTATCACCAATTTGTTCAGTTGGATGGAAGTGACCGGTATCTAGACAAAGAAGTTTGTTATTTTTTACTGCATAACCCATATAAAATTCGTGAGAACCTACAACCATAGATTCAGAACCAATACCGAACAGTTTGCTTTCAACTGAATCAAGCAAGTATTCTTTTGGATATTCAACAGAGAATATTTCGTCCAAAGATTTTCTAAGAATTTCTCTATGTGCATTTCTATCAACTGGAATATCTTTAGAACCATCTGGAATCCAAATATTATTGACTGAAGGAGTTCCAAGTTGCTTTCCCATTTCAGCCGCAATCATTCTTGTGCGCTTAACATGTTCAATCCAAAATTTTCTATGAGTTTCATTCTTACTTGAAAGCGTAAATCCTTCTTCCGCGTAAGGATGCGAAAAACATGTTGGATTAAAATCCAGACCTATTCCGAACTTTTTAGCCCAATCAATCCAGCTTTGAAAATATTTAATCTCAATTTTATCTCGATCAACCTTTACCCCTTTAAAGTCGCCATATATAGCATGAAGATTTAACCTTTGATTTCCCGGAAGTAAACTCATCACCTTTTCAATATCACTTTTCAATTGCTCGATCGATTTTGCTTTCCCAGGATAATTGCCGGTAACTTGAATTCCACCGCCTCCAAGCTCTGCATCCGGAGTTTCAAATCCGCCAACATCATCAGCCTGCCAGCAATGAAGGCTAATTTTTACATGCTTCATATTTTCAATAGCTTCATCTGTGTTGACACCTAACTCAGCGTATTGTTGTTTTGCATATTGATAAGCGGTTTCAATTAATTTCGCATCTTTCATTACCAAGCTCCTTTTACATTAAAATTTTATAACAAAGGTTGAGAGAACGAGAACAACTAATCCAAGCACCAAAACGGAGATCGTCTTTTTATCTGCACCTTTCCATTCTTTAAGGATAATTCCCCATACATTGCTGAAAATAATATTCATTGCCATTAGTATGCTCCAGCCAAACGCTATCATCCCAATAGGCAATTTGCTTTGACCCATACCGAAAAAGAAAAATTGAAGATACCAGAGCGTTCCGCCAATTATGCAAAACAAAATATTATTGAATAAAAATGATGGTTGAATTGAAGTATAATCTTTGAAAGTTTTGTTTTTTATATTGAGATACACACAATAAATAAAATTGGTTAAGAATCCGCCAAACATTACAATAATGTAAACCGGATTAGATACGAACAAAGGGTCTGTTCCATATCCTTCTCCAATTTCTTTAACCTTGTTGCCGGCATCTATTACACCGGAAATTCCAGTTAGTCCAAGGTTAAAGCAAGCACTCATTACTCCAGCCAGAACGGCAATTAGCAATCCTTTCTTCAGCGCAAATTCTTTGATCGCATTTTTCCGATCTTCAACCGACATGTTTTGAGAACGTAGCGCTCCAGCATAACCGACTATTGAAATACCAACAATGCAAACACTTACTCCAATCAGAATCATTATTCCTTCACGGGTATTGAAAATATTTCCCCCTTCTATGATCGGAGCCGCTAGTGTACCGAATGCAGCACAGAAACCTAAGGCAATTGATTGTCCCATCGCTACTCCCAAGAATCGCATACTTAACCCAAATGTTAATCCGCCTACTCCCCACAAAGCGCCAAAGAAAATTGCGTTTAGTATTGCTGTTGTTGGTGAATTGCTCAATATGTTTAAAAGATTAGGAACAGTGAAATAAGCAAAAACCCAAGGTGCTACAATCCAAGAAAATATTCCTTGAACGATCCAGTAAGATTCCCATGACCAGTTTTTAACTTTTTTAATAGGCACATAAAAACTTGCAGCGCATGCACTGCCAATAGCCATTAAGATAAGGCTTTGTAACGAACTCATAGAATTTGTTCCTTATACTTTAGAATGCTCTGATAGGCTTTTTCGTTTTGCTGAAAATAATTAGTGTTAATCGGTAGATATTTTTTTGTACCAAACGATTGAGAAACTATGTTGCGCCAATCGGAAAGAGTTTTAACAGCACCGGAAGCAATTGCTACAACTCCAATGTTACCAATAACTGTCCCCTCAATAGGTCCAGCTATAACCGGTCGCCCAATCGCATCAGCAGTTAACTGTGAAAGCAATTCATTTTGAATTCCGCCACCCACCGTATGCAGTATTTCAATTTTCTCTTCGGTTACTTCTTCTATTTGCTTTAATGTAACTTTATAACTGTAAGCCAAACTTTCCAGAATTACACGTATAATAAAACCAACATTATCCTTGTAATGTTGATCTGTTTCTTTGAGATATTTCAAAACTTTATTCGGCATTTCTCCGGCTTTCAAAAATTTAGAATCATTCAAATCAACCCAAGCATTAACACTATTTTCTTCTTGTGCTAAATCGGCAAGTTGCTGATACGTTAACTCTTTTCCTTGTTCAGACCAATATCTTTTACATTCTTGAATAGGCCACAACCCAATTATATTTTTAAGAAAGCGTGTTGTGTTCTCCACTCCACCTTCGTTAGTAAAATTATATCGCATCGCATCTTGCGTTAGTATTGGTTTATCTGTTTCTACTCCCATTAACGACCACGTTCCAGAACTTAAGAAAGCCCAACTATTTCCTTTTGCCGGAACCGACACAACAGCAGATGCTGTATCATGACCAGCACTAGCAAAGACTGGAATATTCAAATCGAGACCAAGTTTTAAGGAAATTGATTCCAATAATGGACCTAAAAAAGTCCCGGGTTCAACTACTTCTGGAAAGATTTGTGTTGGAATGTTGAATGATGATAAAAGACCCCAATGCCAATCTCTTGTTGTAGGATCGATCAAACTGGTAGTAGATGCAATAGTGTATTCTGCTTTTCGTTTACCGGTTAGAAAGAAATTCAATAAGTCGGGCATAAGAAGCATCTTGTCGGCATATTTCAATAAGTTGAGTTTTGTCTTCTTTTCTGCCAATAGCTGAAAGAGCGTATTGAATTGCGCAAATTGTATCCCGACTTGTTTGTATATTACTTCTTGTGGAACAACTTTAAATGCCTCTTCCATTATCGTATCAGTCCGGTCGTCTCTATAATGATAAGGATAGCCAAGTAATCTCTCGTCAGAATCTATAAGCGCGTAATCAACTCCCCATGTGTCAATTCCAATACCATCATAATTGCGACCGAATTCTTTTTTCGCTTTTCGTAATCCCTCGATTAATTCTTGATAGATTGCGAGAACATCCCAGTGAAATCCATTTTGGTATCTGACATTGTGAGTAGAAAATCTATGAACTTCATGAAGGACAACATTTTCTTCATTTAGCAATGCAACTACACATCGTCCACTTTCAGCCCCAAGATCAAAACCAATAAACTTCATTTCTGTTTTCATTGAAGACTCTCACAAAATATTATATGAACCAGTATATTTTCACGCTATTTATTCTTTAGCTGATCTAGAATCCTTTCCGAAACTTGCTTTACAATTTCCTCTACTAGTTCTTGTTTAATAACTTTCAGTTCATCTTCATTTCTAGTTTTTTTGATGACAAGTGGAGTTGAATCGCAAAGAGTTATTTTTCCACTAAGGTTAAACTTCTCTCTCAAAGTCATTAAACGATCACGCTCATATTCAGAAAGCACATTCATATTACCCAGCTGAATTGCTTTCCATACAATGCTTGCAGTATGTTCAAGAGTTTCCATTTTGTGATAAGCATTAAGCAAATCGCTCCCAAAAGTTAATGCACCATGGTTCTCCAAAAGTATTGCATCCGAATTGCTGATGAATGGTTTTATCTTGTCCGGTATTTCCATAGTTGACGGCAGCCCATATGGAGCAATTGGCACAGCCCCAATTATGATAATTGCTTCGGGTAAAACACATTTGTTCAATGGGATACCGGCAACTGCAAAACTTGTAGCATAAGGTGGATGAGCATGAACAACCGAATTCACATCCGGGCGAGCTTTGTATACTTCGAGATGCATCTTAACTTCACTTGAAGGGCGATATCTTTCATCTCCGGAAACAACGTTTCCATTTTTATCACATTTGATAATCATCTCTTCAGTCATAAATCCTTTACTAACGCCCGTTGGAGTCGTAAGAAGTTCATCATCATTAAGTTTAACAGTTATGTTTCCATCATTAGAAGCAACATATCCTCTATTCCAGATTCTTTTGCCGATCTCAACTATTTGCTTTTTTATTTCTTGCTCTGAGTACATAAAACCTCCACGCGCACTTTAAAATTCAAAATGTTTATTAATTATTCTGATACTAATACTAAAAATAAATGATTAGACAAGGACAATCTTGTACTCCGGTTAAGATTTTGTGTCTATAGGTTTTAATCAGCCATTAAGTTCTTACTAGTTCGAGAAAAATTCGAATACTAATTCATGAGGCGATTAACCTCATATAGTTTAACTGGACCTAGTAAACCGGAATCGACCAAATTCCATACGGAAGCGTCAAACTTCTTGTAGTTAATATTCACAAAATTTATATCATAGAATTTTTTCCAATTAACTCCACGTTGGTCCAAGTCCCTAATTCTGTTTGCAGCTTGGTTAGTTACTTCAATCTCCAATACATTGGCTGCATCCGATCGTAGATTTTCGATAGGAATCTTAAAAGGGAAACTACAAATAGTACCAACTTCTTGATTGTTTAATTTGACGCGAGCACTTTCGCACACTTTACCAAAGTCTAGTATCCAAGTTTTGATTTCCGGGTTTGGATTAGCAAATTTTAGTTTATACTTAGCCGTTCCAAAAAATCGCTTACACTCTACATCACTAAAGTTTGTCCAAGATGTAAGCCGATCTATCATTTGAGTTTTTGGAATTACCGGACCTCCTTCAACAAACTCAACTTCCCATTCCCCTTTCAGTTCATGACCAATATGTGATCGTTTTGAATACTCCCAATTATTTTCGAGTATACAGTTTTCCATTGTTTTCAATAATATTGAAGCACCGGATTCTATTTGCAAATAAACCTTCATTGTACCATCATTATTAATACTAGCGTAAGCTAAACCCGATTTACCGTTTAAAGGATCAATAATTGCGGCAAACTTTTCTTTAGTTGAAAGTTTTACCCAACCGTCAACAGCAAACTGATTTTGATTCACAATGAAATATGATTTACCATTCTCATTTTGTCTTCTTATGAAACTGAGCTTATTCACCGCCAGCCCTTCTTCTCTAACTAGCGAAAAGTGTTTTGTAAACGATTCAAAATCTTCAACTGTTATTTTATCTTTTGTATCATCCATTATATTTTTCTTCAATTTCTCAAAGGCTTCTCTATTTTTTTGATAGTTATGATAACCGGGAACATCCACCGGCAATTCATCAATGAAATGTATACTAACTCCGCGTTTGGCAAAATGATAAAGCTTCTCCAAAGTTTCTTTTGGCATAAATCTAACTGAAGGAACAACAATTGCTTTGTAACTATTGCTGCCGGAAATTATCTCGCCCTTATTAGGAATCAACTTTTCAAGTTGCTTATCAGAGATGTAATCAAAGCTAAAACCTTGATTTGTAAGTTTAGTAGTAAGATCATAAAAGCTTGTATGGTAAAGCCATTTTTCTGGATTGTGCATCTGCAGATAGACTAAACCTTCCTCATTTGTATTCCACAAATCCCAAATTGGAAAATAAACCAGTAAGTCATTATCCGGCTTCCCTTCTTGCAATACCGATTGACAGCGCGCGATATAATTATTTAAGGCTGGTAAATTGCGCCAAAGAGAATTTGTTTTGCCAAAATTGGTCGCAGCATAAAACTGCCAACCGGGCCATTCTTCATTTTTGGGTGTGTATGGAATTCCATGGAAGAAAATATGATTGATGCCGGAAATAAAAAGCTGATCTACTTCTGTCTTCACCAGCGCAAGTGATTCTCTGAAATGCTCTGTCAACCATGTTCCGGTTTCTGATGAGATAAGATTTTTGCCAGTGACATGGGCTGCAGAAGAAGCGAACTTCATAATCAATGGGTCAACAAATTCTTTACGAGAAAATGTAGAGTCAACTATTAGTCCGGCAATATTTGTCCGAGGCGTTCCGAAAACCTCTGTCTCTGGTATGCTTGCTGATGCATATACATCAAGCCAATTTGCCGGCGAACCATGAGCTTGATTACGAAATTGACCGCCATGATTCAAAGACCAAACGGTAGCAGTTCTAATAAACTCTTCATGTAGTTCGGCAATTGTATTTCTGTAATCACATCTAATTCTTGCAACAAGGTTCGTGTCTCCATCACCAAGAAATTTGGGAAGTTCATCCAATAAGTCATAACCCCTTCTTTTCTTGAATTCGGAGAAAAGGTCACTCGTCCAATCAGCACCGTAATACTCGTAAGAATCATGATAAAAAGAACGAACCGGCTTTGCATTGTAATCTTTAAATGCAATTTCAAAATACTTTAGATAATCTTTAAGCGCGTTCACTGAAAAAGGATCAAGTACATCTCCTTTTCCACCGGGAGAAGCGCGCTTAACTTGTTGAATTTGCAACTTCCTAAAAAGCAGTACTACCTTGCATTCATAATCGGGTGTAACCCATCTTAAAATGTTTTGCTCATTGACGTACTTTACTAGATTAGTTCTTTTGTTCTTATAATATGCATTAACTTCTACGAATTCAATTTTGGATTTATCTTTCTCAATCTTTTCCAGTAGTTGATTTATGTCTACTTCAACTTTGGTATTCTTATTAAAAGTTAGAACCGTATCGATTAATTTCGATGAGGAATTCTTTGGAGGAACTTGTGGACCTCCAAAAGGCCAACCGGTGCCTATAGTCATATCCAAGCCAAGTCCTAGTCTTTCACACTCTTGCGATGTAAAAGCAAGCATGCTCATCCACTTTGGAGAAAGGAAATCAATAAATTTTTCTTCGTAACCTTTTACACCATAGATAGGAATTATATGAACACCGCCTATTCCAGCTTTTTCAAATTCTTCCAAGTTGTATTTAATATTTGCCGAATCTACCGCATTACCCAGCCACCACCAGTAAGTCCATGGCTTCGCTTCTTTTTTGAACAAACTAAGCGTGCTTTGAGGGAACAGATTAGCTTGCAACAAAAGAAGAATGATAGAAATAAGATAACTTACTTTATAGAAGCACTTCATCAACATCACTAATTTTTCGTTTCTAATTAGTTGGTACAAGTTTCGAAAAAATAATTTTTACCGGACCGAGCAACCCGGAAATTCTTAACGGATAATCTTTTGTAAATTTTTCAACATTTGTTTTCGTATAACGTTTTTCTTTTGGCAAAAATTGATCTCCGATTATTCTATTTGGCCATAGATTAGTTACTTTCACTGTAATTTGATTTTTTCCGACATTCAAATAATCTGTAATATCAAGTATGAATGGGGGCATCCAGCTTATTGCAATTGGTTTATCATTTATTGATACTTCAGCTAATTCTTGTAAATTGCCCAAATCAATGTAAACCTTTCCTTCTTTTATTTGATCCACCGACAGAGCGAATTCATTTAAATACTCAGCTGTACCGGAAAAATATTTTATCCCATCATTATCTGATTCCGTCCATGAGATTAATTTTTCGAAAGTAATTTTTGGCGGTGCGCCCCAACCGGAAGGAAAATGTACCTTCCAAGGTGAATCAATTGTAAATCCGTTAGCAATCGAATCAACTTTCAATTTATTTTTACTACCGCTTGAGTTTACAAATTCATATTCACCCGGCTGAAAAACTTCCGCAATAATTTTACTCTTTTGCTTATTCAAGCTAATTGGAGATAGTGAGTTTGGATTCATCTCAGAGATTGGGAATAAAGACTGCCCATTAAACGTAAGATTGGAAATGTGAGAATTATCTTTCCCTTTTTTAAACACAACAAAACGGGAACCTTCTGGTTCCAATTGTAACGAAACAATTGTAATTCCATTTTCTTCACGATAAAGTGAAGTTTCTTCGATCTTACCAGTCATCGGGTTCCAGATTTCCGGAATTCTTCCGCTAACTCTAAATTTACACTCTACCCATTCGTAACGATCCGGTAGTGTTGCAATGTATCTATACTTAGTATCATAAATACCCTTCCTAGCCAACTTGTTTACAACAAAATAAATATCTGTATTATCAACTTTTCTATGAATATAATCTAAATGTGAACTGTCTTGACTACTGACAAAATCAAAATCGGGTTGAATATTTTTTTCAGAAAGAATTTCCTTCAAAGGTTTTCCCCAAAATACTCTCCCTTTCCCGTAAACATTTTCAGTGATAGTTTTACCGTCACAGTTTCCCCATAGCTTATCGGCAATTCTTTTAACTTCTAAATCGGAAGCCGGATAGTTTTTCAAACCTGTTGCTTTAGTAGGTTTTTGTCCTACTACTATCGCTCCGCGTTCTACAAGTTTCTCAATTTTCTTCAATACTTCCAAAGTAATTGCTTCGCGGTCAGGCAATCGCAAGATGTGATAACTCATTCCATCCGGAAAAATAAGTTTTCCGTTTTCTACCGAAAGCCTATTTAGAATTACTTCTGCATTACATTCATCATAATCGTAACCAAAGCCCAGTTCGGGATTAGTCTTTTTTCTTTTTCCAAAAACTGGTATATCGTCGCCATAATAAAAGAGAATATCCGCAACAAACAAACCTTGGCTTAGCATAAATGAAGAGCGCGATAAATAATTTACGAAAGACTTTGATTGTCCCCACCAAGTTACGTTTGGATTCAAATGAGTCCCGGCAAAATACTCATTACCGGGTAAACCAAACTCTTTAGGAGAGCTAGTAAAGCAATGCCAAAAAAATCTATTTATTCCTTCGCAAAAGTTTTTGTCGAATACACTCTTTAAGTCTTTGGGCGAACGTTCCCAATGTGGACCAATGCTAGTAGGGCCTTCTCCGGCAACAAATCTTTTTCCATAAATATGAGCGGCTGAAGAGCTTTGTTTCAAAAATAATCTTTGATCTTCCGTAATTCTGTGAGTATTTGAACGAGCCCAGAATTCTCCCATAGGAAAATCATTCCTTCCAAGACATTTCAAGCCATCAATTGGCGCTGCATGTGGCCCCCCCGATTCTGGATGAACTAGTAGGCCTCGTTTATGAGCTCTATTTGCAAACTCCGAATACATTTCATCTGCAATGCAATCGCTAACAGTTTTTCTATAATCATAGAGAAATCGGTTGGATACTTCTCTATTTTCAACAATTTGTCCCGTAAGTACAGTTAAGTATTTGGTAGGATTATAACCGCGCCGTTTTATAAACTGCTGTATGAAATCTTGCGTCCAATTTGCAATTCCCATCTCCCAACTATCGGTCATAATATATTTGAATGATTTGCCAATATATTTTTGCACGCTGTTAATAATTGGTTCAACCGCGTCGTTCCAGAAATTGTTAAATGATTTAGAACTAAGATGATCGAAAGACAATCCATCATACCCATCGCTTGCCGTACTAACTTTAACACCGGTAAGGGCTGAGCCGATTCTAATAATTTTCCATGTACCATCAGGCACATTCCATGTCAGTTTTCCTTTTGAATCGACGAGTTTTGTTAAATCGATTATAGAATCATATTTAACATCATAATCGGAAATTAAAGATTCGTTTTCCTCACGAAATTTATAAAGCGGATATTCATCAAAACCTTTGAAACGCTGGTTTAGAGTTTTGATTTCCCAATTCAGCAAATATGGTTTGCTCTTTTCATCATTAATCCTAAATGCTTGAATAGAAACATCTTGATAAAATTCTCCCTTCGGCTGATCAAGAAAATCATCATACTTCATTTTTCCTTCAATTACTTTTTCGCTCCATACAACTTTTTTTAGCGCGTCTTTTGGAGTAACAGTCGGTCCGCCGGGATTCCAACCACTAACAATGTTCAAGCTCATTTCCAGTCCAAGACGGTCTGCTTCTTTTAATGCAAAAACAAATAGTTCTTTCCACTCGTTGCTTCCAAAAGTTGGACCGTGAGCTGTCTTTTTAGCTATATCATAATTTGAAGAACCGGCATCAAAAATAAGCGCCCCACCAAATCCCTTATCTTTTAACTCTTCTAGATCCCGTGTTATACTTTCTTTTGTAACCATTGAATTTAGCCACCACCAAAACACTCTAGGTTTTGAATATAAAGGAGGGTTTGCAAATCCTTTTCCCAAATTAGTGATTGATTTTGAGCTACTATTTAGAAACAACTGCGCAAATAAACAGCTGTTTAGTAGCATTATTATAACTGTGATAGTGGCAATACTAGAAAATAATTTTTGTTTACTCACAAAATTATCCTTTAGGTAGGTAAACTATTTTGTTGTGGAATAATAAGAAGTTGTTATGTTCTTTGCAGAAATTTGTGGGTGAAATAAATTGTATCATAATAATTTCTGTTAAGAACTGTTCGATTTATTTTTTTATGATTTCTAATTTTCCTTTTTTAGTTTTTTCAAGCGGAATTTCTATATTCAATGTACCATCTGCTAATGTTTTATAATTAAGGCTTTTGCCGTTCCACTTCACTTCATAACTGTAGCTTGGATTCATACAAGCAACTACAGATGTTAATTTGTTAGCATTTGCCTTGCAGTTTAAGTCAACAGTAAATTTGCTGTTATTATTTTCAAACTTCTTGTTTTCGAGCCATGTATCAAAACCGGCTTCAAAGTGTCCGGGACTAAAATACGATGTATACCAGTAGACGACCGGAGAAGACAATCCGCCGAATTCATGCCAGCCAGCCCCGCGCCCCGTTTCAATTAGAAAGTGTTCCATGCAATTATAGGATGCCTCTACTTCGGTCTTCCAAACATCCAAAGCAGTCTTTGCAATTTTAAATGCAAAATCACCTTCACCTAAATCAAGCATTGTTTTCCAGAAAAACCATTGATGTGACATCCAAACAGTTCCATTCCAGTATCCGTCAATTCTATAGTATGGAGCTGACTGATCAACAGCGGAAAGTCCAGTCTTGGACCAGATATGTTTTTCAGATTTTATTGAAGCAAGAATTTTTTCTTTTTGTTCTTCAGTACAAATACCTGCAATTAAGGGATATGCTCCATCGAAGCCCATGTTATAATTAACTTCGTTTTTGTACTTAAGAATTTGTTGCGGTTTTCCATCTTTATCATGAACTACATATCCAAAGTAGCCGGATTTTTCATCCCAAGAATATTTTTGAAGCGCACTGGATAATGTTGTTATGTCATCATCAAATTCTTTTACATCATCTTTCTTTCCCAAATACTCAGCAGCCATCTTTAGAATCTTTGCTGTTCTAATTACTTGAGAAGAAGTAATCACCGGCGCAACTGTCGATTCAAGTTTATTATCATGAGTAAATTTTTGCGGTGGGTAATCATCCCAACCGCCGGAATTATAAAAGTAATCCCACGTTTTCAGAATATTGGATTTCAAAACTCTTGTCGTCGAACTTCCTAATCTCCCCGCCATAAATTCATGATACTGTTTCATTCTTGGGTAGAAATATTCCAGCATTTCTTTTGATTGAGTAACATTCCACAATTCTTGGAACAAGTAATGCTGAACCGGCACCGGAGAACCGTGATGAATAAATGCTGATTGAGCTCCCGGTTCTTGTACATAAGCATTTAAGTTTTCGATTGCTCGTAGTGTGTTTGTCTGCAGCATACCCAATCCTATAAAGCCGGAATCCCATGTATAAAGGCAATCCCACCATCTGCCCGGCGCGCTATGACGGATATACTCTTTTTGCGTGTACACCGGATAAACGACATTACTTGCAAGGACAGCTTTCATTCTGTCGATGCTAAATTTATACTTTTCACCGTCTTTGTTTACTTCTGTTTTATCTAGATTATTTTTTGCAGTTTGATAAATACTCTCATACTTACTTTGCGCATTATTCATTGTAACCAAATATTCTTCTACTTCTTTTTTAGTACCGTAGCAAATCAGCGCATAAATAGTTTTAGAAGATTTTGGCAAAATCTCAATTGGCTTTAAGAAAACATTTGTAAAGTGTCCGTTCCCCTCTCCTGGGAATACTTTTAACACATGTTCATTCACCATCTGCTTAAAATAATTGCTCAAGTCACGGTCAAACCATTGGCGCACTTCAAATAGATCAAACTGCCATAAGAGACCGTAATACTTCTCAACATCATCATATTTCAAAACAATAGAATTATTAACCGGACCGGGAATAATTTGTGGAACCGGATTCCACTTCTTTTGCTCAATTTTTATTTGATCTGCTTGATCTTTCTCGATAACAACAAATCCATCCAATTCAATTGCACTATTGGCAAGTGAAGTAAAACTCAAATCATAAGTGCCACTGCTTAGTTTTCCCACAGCAATCATATCGCTAGAAAATCCATCTTTGCCCGTAAATGCAATTTCCTTATTAACTATTCCTTTCAGTTGGAAAACAGCTTTATTTCCGGCAGTGAGTTTGTAACGAATATAAAGCAAAGCATCATCCAAATTTTGTGGAACAGTAATTTTATAAGAAACAAAATCACCATTATCAGCGCCGAAATTATCTCCAATTCCATTTCCGTTTACAAATCCATCAGTTCTAATCTCTCCTCGCATTTTGCCATCGTAAACTAGATTGTCTTGTGGTCTACTTTTAGCAAACTTTAGATCAGTATAGTCGAGCGCGCTAATCCACTTCGTGCCTAGAGGAAGTGTGGCTACACCCGGATATAAAGGAGTGTAAATACTATATTCTTTTATTGGTGGGAAATTCATCGATGCCATAAAATGAAGAGCTAAATTCTGATTGTTCTCAGTATTGTTCACACAATCAATTTTTATTAAACGCGATTTCGAATCAATCTGCGAATATGAAATGTCTGTATATACTTGATCTTTCCATTCAAGCTCGTGGCGAAAGCTAAAGTACTCCAAATTTGGGGAAGCTTCCCAAGGATGATACTCTGTTTCAAAAAGAGCATCGGGGACTGCTACTTTTCTTCTATAAAAACCGGGAAAAACAGAGAGATCGAATCTTAATCCATTTTCTTTGGAAGGTATGTGAGAAACACCAATATAACGCTTGGAGTAAGGTCCCCAATCGGGTAAAGAAAGATCATGTGTGCCGTCAAGTTTTTGAAAAGTCGTTTTGTCTATTAAGTTCTGCCCAAAAAGAATATTTTTTGAGGAAAGCCCAATTAAAACCAATAATGAAAGAAAGAAAATTCTTCGAAAGACCTTCATTAATTAATCTCCTAGCCTCTCAACGAGGACAGTTTTCGAAAATCCAATAGTAAAAACATTAATTCGTTTTGCTTTGTTGTTTGTACCCGCTTAATCCGTAATAGAAAATGAACAAGTAGCAAAGCAATGGTAAAACATATGAATACTTTAATCCGATAAAACTGATATCCGCCAACATACCTTGCATCAGCGGAAGAATTGCACCGCCAACCGGTGCCATAACTAAAATTCCGGATGCTTTTATTGTTAAATCTCCAAGTCCATCAATTGAAAGCGCAAAAATATTTGACCACATTATTGAGTTAAATAAGCCAGTAAGAAGCATAGCCCACATAGAAATTGCGCCGGTTGTAAGAATTGTAATTGCGATAAACACAAAGGCAGCTACCGAGGCAATAACTAAAACTTTTTGTGCACTTACCTTTTGCAAAATCGCGGAGCCTAAAAATCTCCCAATCATTAATCCTCCCCAGTAAAGAGGAATGTACTTAGCAGCATCTTGTGTTTTCATTGCGGCAATGTTTGGCTCGCCAAGATAACTCACAATAAAGCTCCCTATAGATACTTCAGCACCTACATAGAGGGTTAGAGCAATTACACCAAGCTTAAGCTGTCTGTATTTCAGAACATTAACTTGAGATTTAGCGCCGGCAGACTTTTTAATTTCGGGAAGTTTCATTAGAGCAAAAATTCCGGCAATTACAAAGGTTGCAACTGCAAGACCAACATAAGGGCCTTGAACAGACGCAGCATGTTCAGCGCTAGTATTGAACTGTCCAAGTATGAAGTAAGCGCCAAACAAAGGAGCTAATGTTGTAGCTAAAGAATTGATTCCTTGCGCAAGGTTTAATCTGCTTGAGGCAGTCTCCGGAGCGCCAAGAACAGAAACATATGGATTGCCAACCACTTGCAGAAAAACATTTCCGGTTGCCATAATAAAAAGGCCAAATAAAAAGAGTCCGTAAGAAATCAGATAAGCAGCGGGTACAAAAATCAAACCTCCGATACTTACTATGGAAAGTCCAATAACAATTCCATTTTTATAACCAATTTTTTCTATAACCATACTGGCCGGTATGGCCATAGTGAAATATGCTCCAAAATAGCAGAACTGAATTAGCATCGTTTCTGTGTAATTCATATTGAAAAGACTTTTCAAATGAGGTATTAAAACGTCATTTAGTGAAACAATAGCACCCCAAATGAAGAAAAGAGAACTCATCAACATAAAAGCTGTTTTGTAGCCAGCCGTTTTAGCATCTGTTGCGGTAAAATTTTCGGAGCCTTCAATCTGCATAGTCTGTTTTTCCTAAGGGCTATAGTTTTCTGTAAGAAAAATAGATTAGGCAGTAAATCAAAACTTGTCTGATGGTTTAATTGTCGGGTTTGTATGTAAACTGTGCGGAATATTCGCTTTTAATTGTTAAAACGAACATTTTCGTTTTTAAGAAGATTATTTTTTCTGCTATAATAAACCGTAACTCTTCAAAATGAAACTACCAACTATCTGTTCGGAAAGATGAAGCTGGCAAACCTTCTTTGTTATAAAGTATTGGGTTAACAAGATTTTTCCAAGCATACCGAACTGCTCTTGGATTCTGTATTTCATTTGACCAGACTATGAGTTTAGCCCCTTCAATCTTAACAACGGCCGGTTTGAAAATTTTATCATCACCTGCTATTTCGAAAAGGTTCCCTTTCACGCTTTCACGAATTTCTAATCCGCTGCCGGTGTAATCAAATATGATTTCCACTTTGTTACCATTAATCTTCATAGAATTATATAACGGTCCGGAAAAAACGGTTTGCTTTCCATATTGTTTTGCGAGCGCCCATAACGCTAGTCTATCACCAACCGGTTTTTTATTTCCGGGATGAACTGTAACTGAATCACCTAAATCTAAGGTGACTGCCATTCCAGTATTTGGAACAGATAATGATTTACGCTGCGCATCTCTCAAATACTCCGAACCAAATTTTCCACCATGTCGGTATGGAGCTATCTGGACAAAGTAAAAAGGGAAATTAATTCCCCAGCTTTCACGCCAGTTATTGATTAACGCTGGGAATAATTTTTCATATAAGTAAGGGTTTGGTGTGTTAGATTCACCTTGGTACCAAATAACACCTTTAATCGAAAAATTTGTTAAAGGAGCTATCATTCCGTTGTACAAAGCTGTAGGTGTTCTTTGATCATAAAAGTATTCGAGTTTTGGGCGTAGTTTCACTTCCTCAAGTCGGTCAGCAAATAGAAAATACTTCATTTCAAACAATTCAGCTATCGGCATATATTTCCATTCACCACCCAAAGGAATTTCCTCCCCCGAGTCAGTATTGATAAGTCTCATTTTAAAACCACCGCCATAAATTCCACCTCCTACACCGCCGGAATCATGCACTCTGATTGCAAATGAAAGCAGCTTATTGTCGTTGACTTCAGCATTGACTTTGTAAATGCGGTTATCTTTCCATTTTTTTAACTCTTCTGTAGCTCCAATCCTAATTCCATTCATATAAGTAACATCGTAATCATCAATTGCACCAAGCTCAACAGTTATTTCCTTTCCAATCCAACTTTCAGGCAATTTGACATTTTTTCTAAACCATATAAATCCGTTGAACTGCCACAATGCGGTTTTTTCCCAGTTTATCGGTAGGTTCATAGTCGGCCATTTTGAATCATCATAATTAGATTTACAAAGTCCCGAATCTTGAGGGTCGATTGAATTCCAAAGATCGTTACGGTTGTAGTCAGATACTTGTACAGATGGAAATTTGCCAAGCCATAACCTAAGATTTTCTTTAGCTGCAATGTTTTCATCTATGCTTTTTAAGGTGGACGTAAATTCGCTAAATGCTGATAAATATTTTTTGCTAGTCCAAGCTTCTGCCGGAGTTCCTCCCCAGCTAGAGTGGATAATGCCAATTGGGATTTTTAATTCACTATAAAGTTTCTTAGCAAAAAAGTATCCAACTGCGCTGAAGTTACCGGCACTTGCCGGTGTGCATTCATCCCATTTACCAACACAATCGGTCTTAGGATCGAGCGAAGCGATAGTTTTTACAGTAAACAATCTAATGTTCGGGTAGTTTGCGTTTTGAATTTCCTCTTCGGAATTGTGTATCGGGTCTTTAGGAAGAAATCCCTTTAGTGGCATTTCCATATTGGATTGCCCTGAACAAATCCAAACTTCTCCTACAAGAATATTGTTTAGGATTCTTTTTTGATCACCGCTTTTTATTTCCAGAGTGTAAGGGCCGCCAGCGTTAGGAGTTTGTAAAAAGACTTTCCATACAGAATCTTTCGATGTGATAGCTTTTGATGCAATTCCCCAGTTTGCCTTAATCTCAATTTTAGAGTTTGGTTTAGCTTTGCCCCAAATTGCTACTTTAGTTTTCTGCTGTAAAACCATATTGTCGTTAAACAGAGAATGCAATTGAAGTTCGGTTTGTGCAAAACACAAAGCAGAAAACGCCAACAACAAGAAAGAGATTATTTTTAACTTCATAAAAAGCCTGACCTTAGTTTCATAAAAAGAAAGCTTTACGAAGCAAATATGGTAAGATTAATGATTTGCAAATTGTTTATATGTATAATAAACATGTACCGAGGTTTATTCCTTAGGGTGCTCAGCTCCTCCGGTTATGTAAGCTTTTGGGGAAATGCCAAATTGTTTTTTAAATAGTTTGCTGAAATGTGAAGGATCTTTGAAACCTACGGTGTAAGCAACTTCGGTTACAGTCATGCCCGATTCTTTAAGTAACTGCGCTGCTCTTTTCAAACGAATGGCAAATATGAATTCTTGTACAGAATAGCTGGTTAACGATTTGAGTTTGTTATACAAACTTACACGGCTCATCCCTATTAACTTACTGTAAGATTCAACGCTTAATTCGGAATCATCCATGTGTTCTTCAATTATTTCTATTGCTCTTTTAATGAATTTTTGGTCGACAGAAGTTACTTCAACACTGCTAGGCTCAAGTTGTAAAGCCTTGCCAAACCTCTCTCTTATTTTTTTCCTAGTTTCAAGAACGTTCCGAATTTTTATTCTCAGTTCATCAGTGTAAAATGGTTTTATAATATAATCATCGGCTCCGGTTTCTAATCCCTCCATCTTATACTCTTGAGAAGAACGAGCTGTAAGGAGGATTACAGAGATATGGCTTGTTCTTTCATCGGTTTTTATCTTCTTACAGAATTCCAGACCATTCATTTGAGGCATCATAATATCACTGATAATTAAATCGAGAGCAGTATTAATTGCCGCCTTAAAACCCTCTTCACCGTTAACAGCTTCAATTATTTCATAATCTTTTTCTAATTCTTCCTTAACAAATCTTCGCATATCCGAATCATCTTCAACTATCAAAACCTTCGGTTTGCCTTCACCAATATGTTCTTTTTTATCATCAACAATTTCAGCTTCTTCAACTTCAGGATATTTCATTTTAATAAAATCGGATTTTTCAAACATTTCCGGCGCAACACCATTGCGAATAGCTTCTTCTTTTATAACCGGAATTCTAATTTTGAATGAGGTTCCTATTCCTTCACTACTTTCTACTTCAATTTTTCCACCATGAATCTTTATCATCTCTTTTGCAACGGATAATCCAATTCCAGTGCCTCCTATTGCCGTCGACCGATCATGTACTTGGAAAAATCGGTCGAATATTCTTTCTAGATTCTTTTGCGAAATTCCAATACCGGAATCTTTTATTGTTATATCAAGCCATTCGGAAATTTTGATATGAATGTTGGAGCCAAAATCAATCGTCTTCGGTTTTTCCAGTTTTACTTTTCTAACATTCACAATTACAGAACCATTATGCGGAGTAAACTTTAAAGCATTAGATAGAACATTAAAAATTATTTTTTCAATCTTATCCGGATCGAACCAAACTTCGAGAGTTTCTCTGTCTGCTTCAAAACCAAGATTTATATTTTTTGATTCAGCGAACTCATTAAACACCATTACTTCCTCTTTGAGGAAATCAATTATATCACCCTTCTTGGCTTCGAACTTAAGTTGCCCAGCATCAAGCTTTCTAAAATCGAGGACCTGGTTAATTAACCTAAGCAAACGATGGCAATTTCTATTTACAACACTCAATGTTTTTTTAACTTCTTCATTCAAATTAGGTGAATCTAATACTTTGACAAGCGGGCCCATTATCAAAGTAAGCGGCGTACGCAACTCGTGAGAAATATTAGCAAACAGCCTAACTTTTGTATCCGACATTTCTTGAATAATTCTATTACGGTTATAAAGGTGAAAAATGAAAAAAGCAATTATCGATAGGAATGTTATAATCAAAAGTACAAACCAAGGCTGCGCCCAAGTAGGTTGGACAATATGAAAACTTGCTTTTGCTGGAGTGGTGTCAATATTTCCATCTTTATCACGTGCTCTTACTTCAAAAGTATGATCGCCAGAAGGAAGCGAAAGAAAAATATCGCTTGTTTTATATGTAAAGCTCGACCATTCACCATCATCAATTCTATAAGAATATTGAATTTGCTCTTGCGGAGTCTGTTTCCAAGGATCTTTTGCACTCCAAGCCAAAATAACATTACCGGGCTGAGCAATCTTCTCTTGAGAAAATGTTATAATTGTTTCCGGTGCAGATTTATCCGGGTAGTATCTCACTGTAGTGTAGTTTTCGTCGGATTCCCCGGAAAAACTATCTTGATAATATGCTTTTCTATACCATGCCGGTAAATTTTGATCGACCCAAATACCTCCATCCTTTGTTGAACGAATTGCAATTCCATCCATTTTAGGTTTAAGAAAGCTATGGAACGAATTTTTAGTCCAGTTCAGTCCGTCAAATTGAGAGATATCTCTGTTTGTAGCGACCCAAACGTTGTTATTTGATTTCACATAAATGTTAATAATTGTATTGCTTGAAAGACCATCATTTATTGTAAAGTGTTTCCATTTACCAGTTTTCCCGTTTAGAAAGTAAACACCGTTAGTCCGGGTTCCTACCCACAAATCACCTTCCGGCGAAGTTCCCATGCAATCAATAAAACTTGCGTTCAAACCGGAAGGCTCATAAATGCGAGTCCACTTCTTAGTTTTTTTTGAAAAGGCATAAAATCCTAACTGTCCGGCGTAAATAGTCCCATCTGCGGTTTCACCAATTCCGTAAATACCGGTCAACTTAAAATTATTATCAGCGTAATGGTATTCGAATTTTATCTTTTCCGGATTGTCGGTATTTGTATATCTAACTATGCCGCCTTTCTGTCCTTTTTCGAAATCGACATCTGATGCAGAGCCAAGCCAAAGAGAGCCATCCGAGGCTTCAAAAATGGCTCTACGGTCAATTCCCCAACCAAGAAAAGGATGCAATTGTTTAGTCCATTTCTTTCCGTCAAAACAAGCTGTTGCAGCAATTGAACCGTCGCTTCCGGCAACCCAAACATTTCCATTTTTAGAAATAATGAGCACAACAGGTACATCTATAACACCATCTGCTTTAGTATATCGGACCCATTTTCTCATGAAATCATCGCTCTTTACTATAGCACCATCAACAGATAAGAACCATTTGTTTCTGTTTTTGTCTTCAGCTTGAAAACTAAGACCGCGTAACGTTGCCCATCTTTGAAATGAAAGATCAATGCGCCAAACTTCGTTACCCAAACCAATAATGAAAAAATTCTCATCTCTTGTTTCAAAAAGGATTAAACGGTTTGATGCAAAAGGAAGGTTAGTACTTTCATACAATTTCCATTGCCCGTTTTTATACGCAAACACACGGCCAATGCCACCAACGCAAACAGATCCATCCTTAAGCTCTACTACATCAGAATATAAGTCATCAATACCAAATGCTTTTTTTGATTTAAATAACCGCCAACTATTCCCCTCTTTAATATTAACACCGCCATCATTTTGACCACTTGCGACAAAAGTGTTTCCCTTCGAAGTAACTTTTATTAATGGATATTTCGCACGAACGTAACCGGGTTCAGTATCAATTCTATTCCAAGTTAGGTTTTCGAAATAATTCTGCGGATTTATTCTCCCTTGTAGAATTCTACCATCAATTAATCCAAGTAAAATATTTTGGTTTTTATCTTGGAATATACTGTAGATATGGAAACCTTCTTTTTTCTTCAACTCACCAAATTTTAACACATCGGTGTAGATATAATTATCACGATATAGAACGGTTTTGTTATCCTTAATTCTAACAGCACCTTGATGGCTGCCTATCCATATACTTTTATCATAGCTTTCTATTATTGGAATTTTATTATAAGGGTGTTCATACTGATCACCGAAATCAAGATCCAGCTTAAGGTTTTTTAGTTTATCATTCTTAAGAACACTTATTCCGCTTGTCGTTCCTATATAAATCGAACCGTCGCTTGCCTGCAAAAGTGAAACAACCGGAACTTCGGATGAATCTTTAGATAGAGGATAGAATTTCCAGTTAATTCCATTGTAACGAAGAACGCCCCCGTTTACTCCAAACCACAATGAACCATTTGAATCTTCAATCATGGTTCTACATCCTTTTCCAACCAATTCCGGAAATGTTTGCCATCTCCACGGTTCGGTAAAAGGATTTGAATATTTTGGCTGAAAGGATTTCGTTTCTGCTGCTAGCCGATAACCTGGATTTACCAAAACAATTACCGCTAGCATGAAAACAAAAGTGAGCAGTTTAGAACTATGATGAACTGGAAGATTATTCTTTACCATAATTGAGTATCGGGGTTTCCGGCAAGTGTTCTGTTTTGTCAATTATAACACATTATTCATATTATTTTACATACAAACACTATAAATAAACAGAGCAACAAGAATGCTCATACAATAGACTTTATATTAACGGCGGTCAAAATAAGAATAATTGATTGCTTTGCCAATGAGCTAAAAGAGGTGTTTATTTTGTCTTTGCAATTAAATAAGATAAAAATCAAAAAGACATATGTTCTTGCCATTATAATCATAACTCTGATTGCAATTCCCCTTATTGATTTAATTAGAATTACCAACTACAAATGCTTTAGCTCTCTTCCCCAAAACAAAACTAAAAACTTTGCCTATAAAATTTACTATGATTTAGTGAACAACTCACAAAATATCGATTGGAAACTACTTGATAACGATTTAGAATACATAAAGCAACAGTACGATGTTTCCGATTTTTATATCGCTACAATAATTAGAATTCTTAGTGACTATCCAAGTGAAATACCTTACGAAAAAAAAGAGCAAATCAAAAAAACTCTATTGGGATTCAGGTACTGGATGGATGAACCGGGCGAAAACGGAATGTGTTACTGGAGCGAGAATCACCAAATACTATTCGCTTCCGCAGAGTATTTAGTCGGGCAAATGTATCCTAGCGAAATTTTTACTAATGACGGACTAACCGGCTCAGAACATAAAGTGAAAGCACGTAAGCGTATTTTGGACTGGTTAGAGATGAGATGGAAATTCGGTTTTACAGAATTCTATTCCAACGTCTATTACAATGAAGATATTGCCGGCATGATCAATATCATTGATTATGCCGACGATGAGACACTTGTAAAGAAAGCAGAAATAATTATGGATTTGCTCCTCTATGATATTGCTTCTCAGAAAACCGGAAATATGTTTGTTACTGTAAGCGGTAGAGCCTATGAGCGTAATCGTAAAGGAGGAGACAAAATTTCATCGAAACGAATTACAGATTATCTCTGGCAGAATAAACTTCCATTAACGCCGCACATTAATTTCTGTCTGATGACAAGCAAAAAGTACAAAGTTCCACAAGTTATTATAGAAATAGGAAACGATAAAAGTTCAGTAGTGATAAAGCAAAGCAATGGACTAAATATCAATCAACTTAGAGAAGAAGGTTATTTTGGCCCCGATGAAAAAAGCATTATGATGCAATGGGGCATGGAAGCCTTTGTAAACCCAGCTATAATTGGAAATACAATGAAGTACATCCGAAAAAACAATATGTTTTCCAATGAGTTCTTAAATCCGATAAAATATTTTGATTTTACTTTTTTACGACTTTTTTCACTTGAAGGGGCGCTTTCACGAATAGTGAACCCACAAGAAAACGGCGCTGCTATTCAAAAGGCTAACACTTACACTTTTAAAACAAAAGATTATTCTGTTTATTCCGTTCAGAATTATTTCCCGGGTAATTTTGCCGATCAGGTTCATGTTGCCGGAATGAATATTGACAGTTCTTTTAGTGTTTTCCATTCTCATCCTGCTATTACAAAAAACACCAAGAATCAATCGCCTAATTATTGGGTGGGTTACGGAAGACTGCCTCATGTAGCTCAAGACAGCTCTGTAAGTTTAGCTATCTACAATCTACCGTCTGGCAAAGCCGCAATGGAATTGGATATGCTTAACTATACTCATGCTTACTTTCCTAAGGAAAAATTCGATACGGTGATTATTAATAGGAATTATATTTTCGGAAAAAAGGAAAACACTTACTGCGCACTGATAGGTAAAAATAGTTTATACTTCGCAAAGAACTCAACCGACGATATAATTCAAAATGGAAGAGAAACATACTGGATAATTGAAGCAGGAAATAAAGAGAAGTATGGTTCTTTTGAGAAGTTCCGGGAAAAAATTATTAATAAAAAAATTTCTTTCGATTCGACCAATCTTCTTCTCACATACACTTCAATAGGAAAGAAATTAAAACTCCAATACTGCGGTGATTTTACGGTTAACGGTTCAAAGGTAAATACAAACTATCCCCGTTACGATTCCCCCTATATAAAAGCTAAATTCAAACCAGATTCGCTTGAATTCAAATTCAACAACAAGCACTTGAATCTGAATTTTTCTAAATCAGAAAGAATATTCAACTAATAGAAACCTATGAAATATTAAGACTAGGTCATGGTGAGCGTTCGGCTTCGCTCACGCCAGGGTTTGTCGAACCATGACAAAACAAATTAAATTGTCGCACTTGGAAGAGCTCAGTGTGACAATAAACTAATTATTCAGAGAGTTATAATAGTCATCCATCAACTCTTAGTAAGTGAAAAAATTTAAGAGTACTATTTCACAAATTCTTGGTATTCTTTTTCAACTTGAGCACTACTCAGTTTTTATCAATTATAACAATGCGATATGTGGATATAACTGAAAATGCTGTTCCTAACGCCTTCATTTTAATATCCGTTGACTATTTCTTGCTTCTTCTCATCAAAGACTACTTTTCTTCCTCTAAATAAAGACTCCGTTACCATCAAGCTAGCAACCGAATGATTATAGCCGGCTTCGACTGGAGCGTTAGGCTCATTTCTGCTTCTGATGCATTCCATCCAATTTTTCATATGAGCGGTTGTCATTGCATCAGTACCTTGATTAGCATCCGTAACGGTTTTTACAGATTTATCAGCAAGACTAAATTCCGGCAAGAAATTTTCTTTTAACCCCATTATTTCAGCATGCCCTTTCTCCAAACCACCATTTGGAGTAACTTTATTTGTATCAAGATTTAATTCGCCGCCGTTTGAATAGTATATCTCTTTTGTTCCTCCGGCAGAGTTAGAAAATCGTGATGTATAATTAACTTGAAATCTCTTTGTTGAATCTTTGTCGTTTTCCGGTCCGTATTCCAAAATTGCTGTCAATGTATCCGCGTTTTTTCTTCCATCGTTCCACATATAGATTCCACCGCTCGCAATAACACTTAGCGGATGTTTGAATCCGGTGAACCAATGAACAGTATCAATCTGATGGCACATCCATTGCCCGGGGATGCCCGATGAGTAAGGCCAGAACAAACGGTATTCCAGATACAAGCGCGGATCGAATTTAACTTGTTCTCTATTGATTAAATATCTTTTCCAGTCCACATCACTTTCTTTAAGTTTTGCAACCAATTCCGGTCTTCGCCAGCGGTCGGGCTGATTTACATTCCAGCTCATCTCAGCAAATTTTATTGCGCCGAATTTTCCCGATTTGATATAATCATAAGCTGTCCAATAATTAGGCCCGCTTCTTCTCTGAGAACCAATTTGAACGATTCTTTGAGTCTCTTTTACCGCTTTCAGTATCATCTTGTTATCTTCCATTGATTCCGCAAGTGGTTTTTCAACATAAGCGTCTCTTCCGCTTCTTACAGCTTCGGTTGCATGATATGCGTGTTGAAAATCAGCCGTGCTTATTATTACAGCATCAACTTTGGATTTCTCATAAAGCTCTTCATTGTTGCGATACCCAACAATAGGAGTTCCTTGCATTTTATTTATGAACGCTACTCCGTTTTCTCTTCTCTCATTCCATATATCCGAAAGTGCAGAAAATTCCATATTCAAATTTTTTGCGTTAGCTTGAAAAGCTGTTGATAATGTTGATTTGAAACGATCAGAAAATCCTATAACACCAACTAATACTCTGTCGTTAGCACCTATAATTCTATTATAGTGCATAGCGTCGGTAGAAATAGTTTTTGATTTTAGCTTTGGTTTGTTTTGAGCCATATTGAGGACGGATGTCCCAACAGCAACAGCAGCAGTACTTAGTCCAATTTTCTTGATAAACTCTCTTCTATCTGTATTCATAATCGCTCCATTAATTTTTTAATTTGCACTTTATTAGCACTGGATAATGATCGGATGGGTAACGTGTATCTTGAATACTTACGAGTGTGGCATATTTTGTTACAGTAATATTTTTTTTATCTACAAAAATGTAATCTATTCTTTTTACAGGCGGCTTACAGATATCAAAATCCGAAAAAGTTTCTTCAGGTCCGAATGGTTTTGTACTACAAACAATTCTTGAATCTAACATCTCTCCTCTGATTTTTTGTATGGGAGACTGATCTGGAGTAAGATTGAAGTCACCCATCAAAAAACATGGAAGATTTGTACTGTTTATGCGTTTAATCTCGTTAAGAATTAGATCGGCTGATTTTATTCTTGCAATATCACCTTTGTGATCGAAGTGAGTATTGAATACGAAAAACTTTTTGCCGGAGTTGGATTCTTTAAACAAAGCATAAGTACAGACTCTATATTGAGCGGCGTCCCATCCTTTAGATATTTCAAATGGTGTTTCAGAAAGACAGAATGTTTTTGATTCAACAACGATAAATTTATCGCTATTATAAAAAATTGCAGAGTATTCCCCTTTTTCAAGCCCTTCTCTTCCGCTTCCTACATATTTGTAATTGCTTAGGCTCTCATCAATCCATTTTATCTGGTGATTTAGACCTTCCTGAGTTCCGAATATGTCCGGTTCAAAATATTTAATTTGACTAAGCAAAAATTCTTTTCGGTTATCCCATCTGTTAACACCATCTTTTTCATTGTCGTACCGTAGATTGTAGGTCATCAACTGCAAACTATGGCCATATGATATTGAACTTAAAAGAAATAGAACTAGGTAAAAGTATTTAGTGTTTTTCATGAGATTTTGGGCAATCATTATAGTTTTCACAACCCAATTTAAAGTAATGAAGGACAAATGTTCTGTCTCTGCGTTTATATATTCTGTACATAGGTAAGAAATTATTCCCCATTAAGGTTTTTCAGATAACAAAACATCATGGAAGCAAAGAGGCATGCTCTGTGGTTTTACCAAGTTTAATGGTTCTCTCTGAAGGGATCCAGCTTCCCAGATTTTCATCTCTACCTTGCAAAACCACATTTGTAATGTTATTTTTTTTTGATTCGAGCTGCCCAGCTGCAATTTTACAAAAGTCCCCAATTTTTCCACCTTTAAGTCTATTAATAACCAGAATTAACTGAATTGGTTCATAATTATTGATCATCTTAGAATTGTTTAATCCGGAAAATTCACTCATCATATAAGTATCTCCGTCACTATCGCCACCTATCATAACCGGATTATTTTTATACTTAGGCACTAACAAATTATTAATGTTAATTGATTTTCCACCCATACTATTAATTGTATAACCGTCCGAAGTATCGTAATGCGGCAAAAATTTACCATTGCTATCTTTCTTCAATCGCATTCCAAGTACACGATTTTTCGGAAGTCCATATCCGTATTTATGATTTTCCGCAAATACTTCAACTATATTCTGCAGAGAAGCTGTGGATATATAAACCGGTATTTTATTTTTCTCAAGATCATGAAACAACTTTCCCATCTCAGGAGTTGGACGAAGAGTATTCAAAACATAGTTATCAATTTTACTATTACTTATTCTTCCGCTCTTGCCACCGAGAGATAAGGGACTGTCAAAATAATTTTTCTTGCATTCTCTTTTTATTCCCCAATCGAGAGCCTTCTCTACTATCAATCTAAATTCATTTTCATAAAAACCGGAAGCTGAGATATACATTACCCAAGTATAAGCTACATTCGCAGAAAATGTTTTATAGATTGCCGCATAAGCAAACCATAACTTTGTCCGGAAATCTTTGAACTGATCTGTCTTTTTAATTTTATCAAGAGATAAATTCTTTTTTGATTTTGGATTTATACTTCTAAAATTCTCATAGAAGTATTTGTAATCGTTATAGCAATCCTCAGCAACAGAAACAATATTTACCGGTTTACCTTCAACGTTGCAAAACGACTCATCAAAAGGAATTAGTGGGATTTCTAGATTTTCTTTTTGACCCGTATCAGTGTAATGCAAAAAAGAATATTTGAACTGTTCCGGCGTCATCTTGAACGCAAGATGTTCAATCTGATAGAAGAGAAGCATATCCTGAACATCACCGAAGATGCTGGTATTATCCCAGTCAAAAACTGCGTATGCATCTTTCTTAGCAGCATTCTTTGCGATCACATGATCTATAACGGCTCTTGTATTAGGAGCCCAGTTTTGATCTTTTAGCTGCCCAAATTGAGAATTAGCAACCAGAAACAACAATCCAAGTATTAAGTATAGCTTAAGTTTTATAGTTTCATTCATTACAAGACCTTGACATAAGATTAATTAAAATAACAATTCATATAAATAATTTCTCTGTGATAAATCTGGAACTACAATATGAGCCCCGGCCTTTATTAATCTAGCTCTTTTCTCAACACTAAGCCCATGTCTTCGTATTTCGTCGCTGGCTATACCAACTGCAATACCACCAACTTTCCTGCACTCTCGCATTTCAACAGGTCCATCACCGAATGTTATTAGTTCTGTTCCGCATAAATTGTTATCATTAATTATTTTTTCCATAACCATCTTTTTGGAGAACTTACTGATATCTCCTATTGCACCGTAAATTCCACCGTTAAATAAATGAGCATACCCCATAGCCTTAGCCTCTTTAATTACATCATCTTTATCTGTACCGCTAGCCAGATAAAGCACAACACCCTTTTCCGATAGAAAATGCAGTAACTCGATCGAGCCTTTTACTGCAAAGTCTTGTATATCTAGTTCTCTCTTATACAATTTTTCAACACGCTTGTTTACCATATCCATTAGTGAGTTGTTAAAAATTTCTTTGTAGCCAAACTTATCCAAAATCTTTTTTGGGGAAACAAAATTAAATTCTTGAATTATCTCAATCAGCCCTTCCATTTGCTGAATAGTTTGTATTCCAGTTGATTTATCTATGTAATCTCTTACACGCTGAACAACTCTGTTATAGATATGTTCGTCAACATTTTTATATTCTTCACCGAGAATCGCTTGAACCATCATGGGTTCCATAACAAGTTCCCACCCTTCACGAAGAACGCTTATAGTTCCGTCATGGTCAAAGACAGCATGCTTAATATTTCCTTTCTCAATAAAGCATAAATCCTCATAACACAATTCGATCTCACTTTCTTTGAAGTACTTAGCCGCACGGATATCTTCAGCAAGTTCCGGTTGATAAATATAGTTCGGATCAGAACAAAGAGATAGAATTTCCTCGGGATTGGCAGTGCCGGTCTGAAATAACTTTTGCACTGTAACACCAGCGGCAAAGTTGGCAAATTCAATAGTTTGCGTAGTATCAATTTTAGCTGCAATTGCGCACGCAATTGCGCTCAAAGCTGTATCTCCAGCACCAACCGTATCCAGCTTTTTCAGAAATTGTAAGCCGGGGACCACATGTATCCCTTTTTCATCGCAAGCAATAATACCATGCTTGCCTCGACTGATAAAAATTGGCTTACCATGCTTGTTGTGCAAAGTGTGTGCAAATTTACGAACGTCGTTCACATTGAATACGTCAGAATATTCTGCTTTAACTCCACAAAGAATAGCTGCTTCAATTTCATTTGTTTTTAGTGAAACGTTAGTAAACTCCGGTGCGTGATGACGCGAATCAACAATAAAAATCTTATCGTGTGACAGTTTCGCAAGTTCGTTTATCCCTTGAATAAATTCTTTATTTGTAATACTGAAAGGAACTTGCTGGTTAATAATTATTATATCAGCTTCTTCTACATTCTTTTTAAGGTATTCTAATATTTTATCATCTGAGTCCTTGCTCCTTTTGTTATAAGTACCAAAATCAATTCTAGGTTGTTCATTCCCTTCCAATATCATTTTTCCGAATACATATGTTTCAAAGTTCTCTTTCTGAATTACTAATCCGCTTGTATCAACGCCAATTCCTTTTAGTTGCGAAATCATCTCACGACCGAAAATATCATCGCCTGCTACACCGGTAATTTTAATTTGTTTGGGTTGTAAGGCTGCAAGATTTGCGGCAACGTTTGATGCACCGCCAAGTGAGTATTTTTGATTGCCGGCTGCCATTGCTTTCAAGCCAGTTTCCACTGATATCTCCGATCCTCTTGGATCCAGAACCCAGTAAGCATCTAAACAGAAGTCTCCGTACAATAGAATTTTTGTGTTTCTTATTTTTTCTAAAATCTTCTCAGTTTCTTTGATTCCGATATTCATAGCTGTTCCCTTAGAAAAAATTTTTTTGTGTGTACTATCTGTTTCTTTAAGTATCCTTTATAACTCATTATCAATTGCCTGACAAAGAATATGGCCGATTAGAATATGCATTTCTTGTACCCGCGCTGTAACTTCAGATGGTACTACAATATTGAGATCACAAATATCATTCATTTTTCCACCACCTTTTCCGCTTAAACCAAGAGTTTTACAGCCAATAACTTTCCCTTTTTCTAAAGCACGAGTTACATTTTTACTATTTCCGCTTGAAGAGATGCCAACAAGAAAATCTCCTTCACTTGCAATGGCTTCTACTTGTCTTTCAAATATATAATCATATTCATAATCGTTTCCAATTGAAGTGATTGCCGAAGTGTCTGTTGTGAGTGCTATTCCCGGTAAACCTCTTCTTTCCTTTTTGTATCTGCCGGATAATTCTGCGGCAAGGTGCTGGGCATCAGCCGCGCTTCCACCGTTGCCAAAGAACAAAATTTTCTTACCATCTTTGATAGTTTTTACACATAACTCGCAAGCACTTTCAATTTCGGGTCTAAGCAAAAGGATAATTTTATCTAGTGTTTCCCTATGTTTAATGAGTTCTTGTTCTATCATTTGTTTCATTACTAACGCCTTATAAATTTCCTTAGAAATAATTATTCTTGTTCTTTAGCATTCCACACCAAACATGTTAAAACTACAGAAAGAGCAGCCGAACCGATCCAAAATAGTTTCACCAGCGAATAATCATAAGATTTAACTCCATTGGTTACTACTATGAATTTATGAATCAATTCTCCGCTAACGACATCTTGGATTCCAGCGCCTAAATAACTAGCAATTCCACACACTCCAACAGCGGCACCGGCTGCTTTCTTTGAAACAATATCAATTGCCATTAATCCGCCCAAATAAGTAATAAGAGCTCCGGTTCCTAATCCAAAGAGCGCTATCCCAAAAGTATCTAACCAGTTTTGTCCGGCGGGTGAATATAAAAAGAGAGTAATTCCAATCACATTTATTATTCCAAAAAACAAAGCTGGTACGTTGCGACTCCCATTGAACAATTTGTCGGAAATTATCCCGCACAATATTGTACTAATTATTCCCATTGCTGCGTAAACAGAAAGAATTGAGCTCGCTTCAATATTTGTGTAGCCTTTTGCTGTTTCAAGGTAAAAAATTCCCCAACTTTCTATTGCATAGCGGCTTACATACATAAAAGCACTTGCAAGAGCTAAAATCCAGACGGAAGGATTTTTTAATACACTAAGTTGGAGCGCAGAAATTGTTTTATCATTTGCTGTGTTGCCAATCGGTTCATTTCTGAATTCAGCCGCAGAAGGTAGACCATTGCTTTCGGGTGAGTCATACAAAAATTTAGCTATGATTAGAAAGCCGATTGCCCCGGCAATTGACGCACCTATGAATCCCCATCGCCAACCGAACAAACTGATAATGAATGAAGTAAAAATATATGTTAACGCATTTCCGCTGCTATGGCTCGTACTCCAAATTCCATAGTATGTGCCCCTCTCTTTGTTGCCAAACCATCTTGATAGTCCTACAATGCTTGGTGCTGCTCCCATGGATTGAAACCATCCGTTAAGTCCCCATAACACCACAAAGAAAACAAATAACGAATTGAAGCCTAAAATTAGATTTATGATTGAAGAAGCCAGCAGCCCGGCCGACATGAATCTTCTGATGTTGCTTCTATCGGCAAGAAACCCATTAGTAAATCTTCCAAATGCATAAGTGAAAAAAAGTGCCGAACCGATAATTCCCAACTCAGATTCATTCAACAAACCTTCCGAAATCATGGATTTCTTTACCACGCTTAGACTTAATCTGCAAACATAAAAGAGGCTGTATCCAATTGTAATCGACGCGAAGACCGACCATCTTAGTTTTTTGTATCTGCTGCTAACTTTTACCGAATCGGTTTCAAGTTCTACTGGTAAGGATTTTCGGAAGAAGTTGAGTATGGAATTAATCATTAACTGCAATCCTTAGTTCAATTCACTAAAAAAATTCTTTTTTTGCAGTTTAATTATAGAGGTATTAACAAGTACAGACATGTCTAACAATTTATTTCTCTTGTACTTAAGTAAATATCAGTATTCAAATTCAAAAATCAATTTCTGAACCAGAATAAGGGATTCATCTCTTCGAAATAGTTGTACTTCTCCAGAAAAAATCTGTAATACTCTAAAACAAAAGAAATGAATGCTGAGACAAGCTATCGTTCTTAGATAAGGATAATTTTCTTCTGTAAAATTGGAAAGGTTTATAGCTCAATTTCCGGTTCAAGAAAAGTAATAACAACGCATAGGCGCTATATGGAAAAATTCATTCTCGCAGTTGATCAAGGGACTACTAGTTCGAGGGCAATAATCTTTGATAAAAAAGGAGATATAAAATCGGTTGCCCAGCGTGAGTTCAAACAGATTTATCCCAAAACCGGCTGGGTTGAACATGACCCAAATGAGATTTGGTCATCGCAAGCAGGAGTTATTGCCGAAGCAATTACGAGCATCGGGTTGAGCGTTAATTCGATAGCAGCAATAGGTATCACAAATCAACGCGAAACAACAATTATCTGGGATAGAGAAACCGGAAATCCAATCTACAACGCAATAGTATGGCAAGATAGAAGAACTTCAGAATTTTGCAGCGAGTTAAAATCTAAAGGATACGAAAATCTCGTAAACGCAAAAACCGGATTGTTACTAGACGCTTATTTCTCCGGCACAAAAATAAAGTGGATTCTGGATAATGTTGAGGGTGCTAGAGAAAAAGCAGAAAAAGGTAAACTTGCATTCGGAACAGTTGATAGCTGGCTCGTTTGGAATTTAACACGCGGAGAAAAACACATAACTGATATTACTAATGCAAGCCGTACCATGCTTTTTAACATTCATACCCATGAATGGGATAGTGAATTGCTGGAGATTCTTCAAATACCAAAGTCAATTTTACCGGAAGTAAGATCATCAAGCGAAGTTTATGGGGAAACCGGAACAACCTTCTTTGCATCAAAAATTCCAATTGCGGGAATAGCCGGAGATCAGCAATCAGCATTATTTGGGCAAATGTGTATAGAACCGGGAATGTTGAAAAACACATATGGAACTGGCGGTTTCTTGATGTTCAATACCGGTGAGAAACCAATCACTTCCAAGAATAATTTGCTCACAACAATAGGCTGGAAAGTAGACAATAAAGTTACATATGCATTGGAAGGAAGCATTTTTATTGCCGGCGCAGTTGTACAATGGCTTCGCGATGAATTAAAAATCATTCACTCAGCAGCTGAAATAGAAGAACTGGCAAATAATGTGAACGATAATGGAGGTGTTTATTTGATACCGGCTTTTGCCGGATTGGGAGCGCCTCATTGGGATCAATATGCGAGAGGTACAATTTTCGGATTAACCCGCGGGACTAATAGAGCTCATATAGCTAGAGCAGCATTAGAATCCATAGCGTTTCAAACTTACGATGTACTTAAAGCGATGGAGTCTGACTCCGGCATCAAAGTTAAGGAACTTCGAGTAGATGGCGGCGCAACAGCAAATAATTTATTGATGCAGTTTCAATCTGACGTACTCGGAATTCCAATTGTCCGACCAAAAATTTCCGAAACTACTGCATTAGGTGTTGCTTACCTTGCCGGTTTAGCAATCGGTTATTGGAATGGGTTTGAAGATATTATCAATCAATGGAAAATCGATAAAAAATTTGAACCAAATGCCAAATCGAATGAAATCCAAAAGAAAATTTTCTTTTGGAACAAAGCTATTGAACATTCAAAATTCTGGTTAAATGAAGAGTTGAAATGAAAAGAGAATTACTTTTAGAGCAAATTGAAAAAGACAATACTTATTGGGATATAGTTGTAATCGGTGGCGGGGCTACCGGTTTGGGTACAGCGCTGGAATCTGCAACACGCGGATACAAAACACTTTTATTAGAACAACACGATTTTTCTAAAGGGACTTCCAGCAGAAGTACAAAACTTGTACATGGAGGAGTACGTTATTTGCAGCAAGGCAATATTTCACTTGTACTCGAAGCATTACATGAAAGGGGTTTACTAAAACAAAACGCACCTCACCTTGTTTTCAATCAGTCTTTTATTGTACCAATTTATGATTGGTGGAGCGGTCCATTCTTTTATGGTATTGGATTAAAGATGTACGATTTACTTGCCGGGAAATTAGGCCTTGGACCTTCTCAGAATTTATCGCGCGAAGAGACGATAAAACTTATTCCAAATGTTGAACCGAGTGGTTTGCGAGGAGGAGTAATTTATTATGACGGGCAATTCGACGATTCGCGGCTAGCAATAAATCTTGCACAAACAATTATTGATGCCGGCGGAACGCCATTAAATTATTTTGAAGTTAAAAATCTCATTAAGAAAAACGATTTAGTTTGCGGAGTAGCTGCTATCGATAAAGAAACCGGAGATGAATATAATATTCATTCTCGTGCTGTGATTAATGCTACCGGTGTGTTTACTGATAACATTTTACGTATGGATAATCCCGACGCAGAAAAAATTATCGCTGTAAGTCAAGGAGTTCATATTGTTTTAGATAAATGTTTTTTACCGGGAGATACTGCAATAATGGTCCCCCACACAGACGATGGAAGAGTATTGTTTGCAGTTCCATGGCACAATAAAGTTGTTGTCGGCACAACCGATACTGAAATACAAGAAGCAACGTTAGAACCTCGCGCACTCGAAGAAGAAATAGATTTCATTTTATCACATGCAAAACGATATATGATGAAAGATCCGGCACGCTCGGATGTGAAAAGTGTTTTTGCCGGTTTACGTCCCTTAGTAAGACCAACAGACAGCAAAAATACCGCAGCAATTTCTCGCGATCATTATTTAACTGTTTCAGAATCGGGATTAATTACAATTACCGGAGGGAAATGGACTACCTACCGTAAAATGGGAGAAGATACAATTAATAAAGCAGCGGATGTTGCCAGTCTTGATAACAGAGAATGCATAACCAAATCGTTAAGAATACATGGTTGGCTCAAAAACGTTGATAAAAATGATCACCTTTACATTTATGGATCGGAAAACATAGCAATAAAAAAACTTGCTGAGAATGATGCCAGACTTTCAGAAAAAATGTGCGATTCGCTTCCCTACATTAAAGCTGAAGTTATCTGGCACGTTAGGAATGAAATGGCAAGAACAGTTGAAGATGTTCTTGCAAGACGCACGCGTGCGCTCTTCTTGGACGCAAAAGCAAGTCTTGAAATGGCTCCTATTGTTGCTAGAATAATTGCGCAAGAATTAAACAAATCTTTAGAATGGGAAAAAGAACAAGTAGACCAGTACACAGTTTTAGCGAACGAATATCTTCTTAATTAATTCCGGAGAAATTTATGAATCCTTTTGTGGGCGAAGTAATTGGGACTATGCTATTAATACTTTTAGGAGAAGGAGTGGTTGCAAATGTTGTATTGAATAAAACCAAAGGCAAAAATGGAGGCTGGATTGTTATTACATTCGGCTGGGCAATTGGTGTCTTTGTTGGAGTCTTCTGCTTTGGTTCAATCAGTGGCGCACATTTAAATCCGGCTGTAACAATCGGGTTGGCCTTTGTAGGTAAGTTTCCATGGAGTAATGTACCATTTTATATAATAGCACAAACAATAGGGGCTATGCTTGGATCGTTTTTAGTTTGGTTACATTATAAACAACAATTCGAATCAACTGAAGATCAAAATTTGATACTCGCCGTTTTCTGTACTGCGCCGGAAATCCGCTCTACCGCGAATAACCTTATTTCCGAAGTAATCGGAACGTTTGTTTTAGTTTTCGCTGTACTTTATATCGCTGAACCAGAAGTTGGAATTGGAGCTATCTCTGCTCTGCCAGTTGCTTTTCTTGTTTTGGGAATAGGGCTCTCTCTTGGAGGAACGACTGGTTATGCTATTAATCCAGCTAGAGATTTTGGACCAAGAATAATTCACTCTTTAGTGCCAATAAAGAATAAAAGAGATAGCGATTGGCAGTATTCTTGGATTCCGGTAGTCGGACCAATAATCGGTTCGACAATTGCAGCCACATTGTATGAAATTTTAAGATGAGTTTTATTGAAGCCGTCTCAAAAGTAATGTCTTATTATAGAATAGACCGCGGATAACACAGATTAAACTGATTTTCGCAGATTATTTATTTGAATAATTACTTTTGAGACAGCATTTGTCTAAGCTTTCGGTTTTATATTCCAAGTAAATGCTAGCAAAATAATTGAGATCAAAGTAACACCAAGTATCGACCAGATTACTAAATTCCAACCAAACTCAGCACCGTATAGTTTTCCATAATGGTCAGCCATCCATCCAAAACCTTTTGCTTGGATTGTTCTCCCCAAGTAACCGAACAATCCAATAAATCCGGCGGCGGTACCAACAGCTTTTTTAGAAGTTAAATCCAAACCAACAACTCCCAACAGCATAACTGGCGGGTAAATGAAAAAGCCAACAATAGCTAGCATAGTCATATCAAACCAAAGATTGCCCGGAGGATTTAAATAAATTCCGGCAAACGCAAAGAGAATCGGAATCATGCAGAGTAGACTTATCATTCCCCTTCTTCCGCCAAATTTATCTGAAAGCCATCCCATTAATATTGTAGAAGGAATTCCGCCGAATTCAATGATAAGAATAGCTAAGCCGCCTCCTTCTAAAGAAGCATTTTTAACTTCGCGTAAATATGTGGGGCCCCAATCAAGCATTGCATACCTAACTATGTAAACGAAAAGATTAGCAATTGCAAAAAGCCAGATCAGTTTGTTCTTCAGAATGTTATCTACAAACAATTCCTTATATGATAATTCTTTCTCATTTACACCAAACTTTTTTTCAGCTTCGGAATAGAAACCAGAATATTCTTCGATTGAGGGTAATCCAAGCGATTGAGGTGTGTCTTTAAGTCTTAAGAAAAGATAAACTGAGCCAACAACTGCAAGAACTCCGGGTACATAAAACGCAGCATTCCATCCGCCGAAATGAATAACGGAATACGCCGCAAGCATTCCGGCAATTCCACCGCCAATGTTATGAGCAATATTCCAGATCGCAAATATTGAACCGCGTTCCTTCAGACTGAACCAATGCCCAATCGACCTTCCACATGGAGGCCAACCCATTCCTTGGATGAACCCATTCAAGGCCCATAATGTTAAATGTACTGCGTAATTAGGAATAGCTCCGAAAGCAAAATTAAGTATTGCAGAAAGTAGTAACCCAAACGCCATGAATTTTCTAGGATTACTTCTATCTGAAAGAGAACCCATTAGAAATTTTCCCAATCCATAACTAATTGAAGAAATAGCGAGAATATTTCCGATCATATTATAATCGTAATGAAGTGCACCTTCGATATCCTTTGCAACAGTCGAAAGATTATTCCGAACTATATAAAACGAAGCGTAACCAATAAAGGAAGCTTCAAGCACACTCCAACGAGATTTTTTATACAAACCGTCAATTTGTTCTTGTGGCAATCTTTCTATGTGAGGATCAGGATTGAAGTAATTAGACAGTTTTCCAAACATAAATTTTCCTACTTCAACTTGTTTGTTTTGTTCTTCTTTATTCCAAACTGATTAGAAGAAACTGATGGAAAGTTGACTTCTGTAGTATCGTTAGTTTTTACAATAAGCCAATTATGATATCTAGCATATTGAGCAATACTTTCCTTCTGATCAACGGCAACATGTTCATCTGGATTTACAATCATATGTAACATCGATGCATATTCAATCATTTCCTTATCCCCGCGGCTATTGCCGGCAGCAAATAATGGTCTTTCTTGTATAAATGATTCGATCGCTTCTTTTTTTCCATGGTCTTGTGGGACCGGCTCGATAATCTCATCAGTTATTATACCATTGCGAATTACCGATTTAACGCCAACGATGTTGGTAATTGGGATTTCGAGTTCTTCACTTAAAAATTTCTGATACATAGCCTCCGGCGAGGCAGAAACAATCCAAACCTCGAAACCATTTTTCTTTAATTGTGAGATTAATTCCTTCATCGGTTTGTAAATCTTGTTTGAATAGAATTGCTTGAAACTCTTGCGTCCCAACTCTCTCCAATAAGAAAGAGAATCGCCGCTCATATAGCGAACTCTATTCTGAACATACTCGAGTGAAACATTAGACTGAGTTTTCATTGAGTCTATTAAAGATTTTTTCCTATTCGGATTTTCTTTTGTAAACTTGTATAAACACTCATCTGCTAGATAATGAGGAACTTGCCCAAGCACCGTTCCATCTCCATCGAATACTGCGATTTTTCTACCGGAGTAATTTTCAGTTTTAGCAAAGAACTGCTCTAGCTTCAAATTTTGTTCGCTGCTAAATCCGTTAATAGATTGATACTCAATTTGTTTTGTACACGAAGTAAGAATTGTGAACACAAGTACAAGCGCCAATAACGAAATAATATTAACTCTGATCTTTAACTTCATTCTATTCTCTGTTCATTAAGATTATTTATACTGCTCTTTATTAAGCAACAGTTGCTTTGCTTTATCGGGATAATTTGTAATTATTGAATTTACTCCAAGATCAATTACCCTTTTCATTTCATCAGCTTCATTTACTGTCCACACATGGATTTCTTTTCCGTTGCTTTTAGCCATTTCTACAAATTCTTTAGTCACTAAAGAAAAATGAACACTAAGAATTTCGAAATTTCCTTTAAAAACATCTATTGTATCCGGGATGGTTTTAAATATTAATCCGACTTTTAAGGTCGGATCAATATCTTTTATTTTCTTTATTTGAGAATAACTAAACGAAGTGAAAAAGCAATCATTTTCGAATTTCTTTTCTTTCACAATTTTTAATGTACGCTCGGCTAATTCTTTTTCGTGCCCGTTTGTTTTGAGTTCAATATTAAGTTTTATCTTCCCTCTAACAACATCAATAACATCTGCAAATTTTGGTACCGGCTCACCTTTAAATTTCGTATCGAACCAGCTTCCGGCATCTAGCGCCTTTGTTTCTTCAAATGTTGTTTCCCAAATACCTTTGTTTAATCCGGCTGTCCGCTTCAGTTCTTTGTCATGCAGAATAACAATCTCACCATCCGCAGTTTCTTGAACATCTAACTCGGCAAAGTCGGCCTTCATATTTATTGCTTCTTTCATCGATGCTATAGTATTTTCCGGCGCATAGCCCGAGGCTCCGCGATGCGCCGTTACAGTAGTATTATTCTGTGCGAAAAGAAGTGTATTCAAAAACAAAATTGCGAAAAGGAATTTGGTTCTAGTCATGTTATTTTAATTCTTTTATTTTGATGTTTTTAAAATACACTTCATCACCATGATCTTGTAGTAAAATATGTCCCGTTTCAAAATTTCCGAAATTCGGCCATACTTTATACTTGCTGTAAGCAACTAGCGCATCCCACATTTGGTTTCCGCGGATATATTCGACAATTTTAATTCCATTGAGATAATGAGCAACATAATTTCCATTTACAACAACCTTTGCTCTATTCCACTCATATTTATTTAATCTTTTGGCTGTCGATTCGTTTGGTGCGTAAGCCAATGCATTTGCCGGAATTAAATCATACAAAGAGCCTAATGTTCTATTCCCGTTTACTCCAAGCTTTGCGTCCGGGTGTATATCATCATCCAGCACTTGAAATTCACAACCAATAGCCGAGCCTTCTCCTTTATTCAAATCGGGTTGAACAAAATACTTAATACCACTGTTGGCGCCTTTTGTCAATTTGAAGTCAACATCCAATTCAAAATTCTTATACGTTTTAGTTGTAACAATGTCCCCGCCATTACGCGATTCATAGCCACCGCTGTTTAACACTGTAAATATTCCATCAGCAACCTTCCAACCTTTTTCGGGAAATGCGTCTAGCTTAGCTCCGCGCCAACCATTTGTGGTTTTACCATCCCAAAGCAGTTTCCAGCCTTCTTTCTTTTCGCGATCTGTTAATGTGTTTGTAAGATATGATACTTGCGGAATCTTATTGCTCAACGCAGATTTTTCTTTTTCGAGATTGGATGTTTTAATACGAATACTTCTTACAAAAACTTTTTTCCCTTCATGTTCTTTATTTTCTCCAATACCATGGACTTGGATTGCTATAAAACCCTTTGGAGTCATATCGTCAATAAGGTCAGCAGTAGCAAAACCGTTAACCCAAACACGAATGCTGTTCCCTATCGCCTCTACTCTTAGTTTATTCCACTCACCTATTTTATAAGAGTTTTTTGCACTCGGATTACACTCAAGATTATAGAGCCATCCTCTTCTTGCTTCATCATAAATACCGCCAGTCCAAGCGCGCTTAGAAGGATCTATTTCAACTTGATAACCATAAACTCTTCCGTCATTATATTCAGGCAAACTGTTGCTTCTTATTTGAACTCCCGTATTTACGGTAGCTTCGCTTTTAACTTCCACTTCTAGAATAAAATCTCCAAACATTTCTTCTGTTGCAAGAAAAGTATTTGGTGTTTTCAATTTTGAAGTGCCAACTATCATTCCGTTTTCTACTTTGAATTCTGCTTCACCGTTAAGTACTTTCCATCCGTCCAAATTTTTCCCGTTGAACAGATTTTTCCATCCAGTTTCTTTAGCGCTAATCATAGAGAATGATAATGCTACAATTAAAAAAAATACTTTCTTCATCGAATAGTCCTCTAGCTTTTTACTTTTCAAATAAATATTTCATATTCATTTCAGTTCATAAAAAATCCTCCCTCGGTAAAAGCTCCAAGGGAGGAAAAACACATGCACTAATAATTTAGTATTTCTACTATTTCATTAGAAGCATTTTCTGGGAGGCCATGAAACTTTTTCCGTTAGTACCGCTAGCAGTTAATTTATATACATAAACGCCACTGCTTAAACCTGCTGCATTAAAATCAACAGAATGAACGCCGGCACTAAATTCTTTATCAGCCAATCTTGCTACTTCTTGTCCTAATGCATTGAAAACAACCAAAGCTACTTTTGCATTTGAAGGAACACTAAACTGAATTTTTGTTGATGGGTTAAATGGATTTGGATAATTGTTTGAAAGTGAAAATTCTGTTGGCAACTGTGTAGTATTTTCTATTGCTGTTACAGTACTTTTCCACTTACCTGATCCTACTGGTAAACCATCAGTTCCTTTGAATGCTGCATTTGCAGTTGTATATGAACAATCCAGAGAATCTGTCCAGAATTTACGGCTTTTTCTGTCCATATCTATCTTACCATCAGTAATCATACCGCCACCAACTGATACTATTGCATTAGCATGGTACCAGTTCATAACATTGAGCATATTAGCTGGAATTTTCTTCAATGTTACGTCGGCTTTAACTGCCGGAACTACGCCACCTACTAATCCAGCAATTCGGTTAGAAATTACCGGATTTTCATCAACCTTATTATCGGCAAAATACTTTTTAATACCGGCATCATAAGTAATAATGTTTTTAGTAATAGTAAATTTTGGAGAAGAATTTGTATTTGCTTGATCTAAAATCAATGGGAATAGATATTGACCTGTTGTAGCATCTTTTTCTCCGATCAAAGATACTTCAGCCAATCTCTGAGGATCCGCAACCGGCTCATAACCTAAGGTCATCGGGTTATAGAACAAGTTATTTGTAATCTTTGCTTCATCCATAATGTCGCCTAGGAATAGGAATCCGTATGCGCCCAAATTATGAACGATAGTATTATGATCAACTTCAATATACTTTGCAAATGCAGTAGTTGCATTAGCTGCTGCACCGTAATGTCTAATAATTCTGTCATAGGTGTTGAGCATTGTACAATTTCTGAAAATTACGCTATCAGTTACGCCATTTCTAAGATCGATAATACGGCCGTTTCCAATATTATCAGAAGCTAGCTGACCGGCATTTGCAAGAATTGAATTTGTAACTTGTACTTTACGAGCGCCGGCGTTTGAACGAATAAGTACTTGACCGCAGTTCATAAGGATACAACCATCAATAACTAAAACTTTTCCAGCAGCGTTTGCACGAAGCAACTGACCATTCATCAAATAATATGGGTCAGGTTCACCTGTTGTCAAGTTTGGACCCATTCCATCAAAGTATAGATTATAAATGTATGCATCTTCACTAGCGCTAAACATTCTGTTTAATGCGCCATTTGCATCTTGCACATTAACTAATTTAGGAAGAGCACCAGTTCCATCTTCAGCTTTAAGTGTAATAACATATCCAATATTTTCGATCATGTTGTTTAGATAATAAACTTGATTTCTGCGAAAGATATAAACATTATTAAGTTGCTTGCCGGTTGCATCAACATCTGCTTTTATTATTTCATTAACATAACCTACGTTTGGCTCAATAATTTTCTGAGCATATGTATTTCCAGCAACAAACGCGGCAATTAGTAAAACAAAAAGAATTGTAATTTTCTTCATCTTTTGCTCCTTTGAATTTTAATGAATCGATTAATTGATGATACAACTTGTTTTATACTCATTGTTATATTTTATGCTTGTTATAAAGAAATCTGTAACCCAAGATCTGCACTAACTCCATAGAGGTAGCCGCCATTATCTAAATTGCGAAAACTTTGATACGATCCTTCTATAACGTTAGTAAGGTTATTGACATTTACGAACATTGATAAATAATCTGTGACAGATTGTTTAAGCGATAAATCCCAGCGTGAGAATGCTTTCTGATATCCATCCAGATTTTCATTGTTACTAATAAAAGCTAAATAAGGGCCTTGGAAATAAACTGAAAGCCTTCCTGAGAAACCTGCATAGTCATAGCCGACGGAAATATTACCTGTATAGTCTGTCTGTCCACTAAGTTCTCTTTGAGATTCATAGAATTTTGGTGTAAACTTTGGAGGGAATCCTGAACTCTTTTCAAGTGTAAATCTTGGATATTTTGTTTGAGACCATATTCTGGAATAATTAGCGCTTACTACTATATTGCTAAGAGCACCGGGTAAAAAGCCAAGATGTGTTTGCAAATCCAATTCAAATCCCCACACCTTTGTACCTTTAGTATTAACTGGCATATCCAATAAGTATTGGTTAAATGGACCATATTCATCTACCGGCAAGTTTAGACTGCGCGCTTGATCAGCACTCATAATCTTAATGTCATTCAACCAGTAGAAAATATTATCAATATTTTTTCTGAATCCGGAAACAGTAAACAAACCATATTGCGTTGAATACAATGCCATGCTTGCATCAAAATTCCATGAAACAGCTGGTTCCAAATTCGGGTTTCCGCTTTGAATTTCCTGGTCTTGATTGTTGATATAAAGACTTGGTAGCCTCATTGAATAATCGGGACGCGAGATAGACTTGCTAACTGCGAAACGGAAATCCAACCATTCAAGAGGTTTTATTTTTAAGTGAAGGTTAGGTAACCAAAATTCCTTTTTATAATTTTTTGTTGTATCGGAAATAATTCCGTTTTGTGATTCAAACTCACCTACAATTCTTGGAACATATCTAGCGGTATAATCATTATTCTCATATTCATATCTTGCGCCAGCAATTAGAGTTACTAATTGACCTCCATTTAGCTTAAACATTGCATAAGTACCATGAACGTTTTCTTCAACCTTGTATTTGTTGCGTTCACTTATAAGGTGATCAAAATATTCACTGCGTAAGCCGTCTTGACTGGTGCCATTTTTGCTGAAATTATACCATTCTCTAACCTTGTCCTCATCTATCACCGGATTAAGTAGATAATCTTCATTAATGGTACGGGTTGGAGTACCAGATAAGAAATCTGTTAACAATCCATGGTAGCCGGATGGCCAGAGTGAATTTGCCCAATCTTTTTTTACAATTTGGCCATCATCATTTTTGTAATAATCAAATGAAGTTCTTAGCCAATACGCTGTCATCTGTTCATCACTATCACGATGCCTAATTTTCCCTCTAAATTTATAACCGCCTTTTAGGATACCGGCAAATTCGTCGCTAATTCTAATCGGATATTCAAAATCTACTTTTGCATCAAAATTTCTTTCGTCATTGGAATCTTGATAAAAATAAGCTCTGTCAACATTTGCTTTATCAAATGCATTAAAGGCATAAGGAATTAAATTTTTACCGGATTGTTTTAGAATCAATGGATCGGTTATCAATTTCATTCCAGATGTTGTTGTTATATTCTCATAAAATCTAATCCAGTGGTCGAAAGGTTTTTCATTTTTTGTGTAAGCATGAGCTAATGCCCAATTAATTTTCATTCCCCATAAATGGTTTTCACCATTTAAAGAGTTGTTAATTTTATAAACATCT
>Ga0172380_10001212_pt1 | contig 45290 bp, 32 predicted proteins | sample Leawe162metaG_FD_119747 | JGI IMG/M metagenome (GOLD analysis project Ga0172380, IMG submission 119747) | Leachate microbial communities from a municipal landfill in Southern Ontario, Canada - Leachate well 162 metaG | ecosystem: Engineered > Solid waste > Landfill > Unclassified | place...
ACCCTTCTTATTTTGATAATTTTAAATCTTATTTTGACATTAAAATACGAAAATTATGAAATATCCTTTTGCAGAAATTGAAAAGAAATGGCAGGAATATTGGACAAATAACAAAGTTAATTTAACTGATTTAACCAATATAGAAAAAAAGCTCTACTGTCTTGTAATGTTTATTTACCCCTCGGCATCCAAAACTCATTGCGGACATTGGTATAATTATGCTCCTACTGATTCATGGGCAAGATTTAAAAAATTGCAGGGCTACAATGTATTCGAGCCGATTGGTTATGATGCATTTGGTCTCCCCGCTGAAAATTATGCTATTAAAACCGGTATCCATCCTTATGATAGTACATTAGAAAATATTGCTGCAATTCGTGAGCAACTCAAACTAATGGGATGTATGTATGATTGGGATAAAGAATTAATGACATGCACTCCCGAATATTATAAATGGAATCAATGGCTTTTCATTCAACTATTCAAAAAAGGTATGGCATATAGGAAAAATGCACCCGTTAACTGGTGTCCTTCTTGTCAGACTGTTCTTGCCAATGAACAAGTATTAAATGACGGCGGCTGCGAACGATGCGGCACTACTGTATTCCAGAAAAACCTTACTCAATGGTTTTATAAAATTACCGATTATGCAGAAGAACTATTAAGTGGGTTAAATACTATCGACTGGCCAGAAAGAACAAAATTGATGCAAACCAATTGGATTGGTAAAAGCACAGGGGCAGAAGTAAATTTTAAAATCGATGGACTTGACGATGTAATTACTGTATTCACAACACGCCCCGATACTTTATTTGGAGTTACTTATGTTGTTCTCGCTCCCGAACTTCCATTGGTAGATAAAATTACTAAACCTGAATTTTTAATCGGAGTTAATGAATATAGAGAGTCGATAAAATCATTAACGGAAGTTGAACGTACTTCAACAGTCAAAGAAAAAACAGGTGTGCCGACAGGTAGCTTCGCAATCAATCCGGTTAATGGTGAAAAAATACCTATCTGGATTGCTGATTATGCGCTTGCTACTTATGGTACCGGATGCGTAATGGCTGTACCGGGACATGATGAACGTGATTATGAATTTGCAACTAAATTCAATTTACCGATAATAAAAGTAATATTAGAAAAAGATACTGACCCGTCTTCCATATTAGAAAAAGCATTTACTGAACAAGGTGTAATGATTAATTCAGGAAAGTTTGATGGAGTAAATTCGGAAGAGTTTAAAACCATTATTGTAGAAGAACTTTCTAAAACAGGCGATGCAAAAGCTAAAATAAATTATCGCCTTCGAGATTGGTTAATTTCGAGACAGCGTTATTGGGGCACACCGATACCGATTGTCTATTGCGATAAATGCGGTGAAGTCCCTGTACCGGAAGACCAATTACCGGTCGAGCTTCCTTATAACGTTAAATTTACTCCAGGTGGTGGCTCTCCGCTTGCAAGCTCCGAAGAATTTACAAATACAACCTGCCCTAAGTGCGGCGGTGCCGGTAAGCGCGAAGTTGATACTATGGATACATTCATGGATTCTTCTTGGTATTATCTACGCTATCTTAATCCACATTTTGATAAAGGAATGTTCGATACAGAACTTGCGATTAAATGGACTCCGGTTGATATGTATGTCGGCGGCGCAGAGCATACAGTTATGCACTTGCTCTATGCACGTTTCATTCATAAATTTATTAGAGATCTAGGTTTAGTAAATAGTGATGAACCATTTGCAAAACTAATTCATCAAGGCACTATCACAAATAATGGTGCTAAGATGTCAAAGTCGCGCAATAACGTAGTTAATCCTAGTGATTTTACTGAACAGGTCGGTGCGGATGTTTTTAGAATGTACTTAATGTTCATGGGTCCTTATGAGCTTGGTGGAGATTGGAGCGATAAAGGTATTGTAGGTGTTGATCGTTTCGTTCAACGTATTTACAATCTGTATCTAAGTCATCAAGATATCGCAAAAGCTTCTCCTTCTAAAGATTCTTACGAATTAGATTCTTTATCCGAAGGTGAAAAAATAGTCTATAAAAAACTTAGTTATGTAATTAGTAAAATCGGTGGTGAAATTGAAGGATTCCATTTTAATGTTGCAGTCGCTCTATTAATGGAATTACTAAATGATGTAACAAAATATTTACCAGATTCAGATAAATCTTTACAGACTTATGTTCTTGAACGTTTGGCGGTTTGTTTAATGCCTCTAGCTCCTCATCTGGGGGAAGAGTGCTGGCAGCTTCTTGGCAAGGATTCCACATTAAGTGAAAACCCTGTTTGGTATGCACATGATGAAAAAGCTTTAGTAGTTGATAGCATAACTATTGTTGTTCAGGTCAATGGAAAAATCCGAGCTAAACTTGATTTCCCAGTAGATGCTTCTGAAGAAGAAGTAAAAACCGCAGTATGGAAAGATGAAAAAGTAATGCTTAATACTGAAGGAAAACAATTAGTAAAAGAGATGTATGTAAAAAATAGAATTTATACAATTGTAGTAAAATAATTTCAGGACAATATATATGTTAGATATCAAATTTATTCGGGAAAATTGTGAATTAGTTAAAGCGGGTCTTGCAAGCAAAAATGAATTTAATAAAGTTGATGAACTGCTCGATATCGATAAAAAGAGAAGAGAATTAATTGCTAAGACCGAAGAGCTCAAATCAAGGAAAAATAAAGTCTCTGCGGATATAGCTAAAATCAAAAGAGAAGGCGGAAATGCAGATGAATTAATGTCTGAAAGCCGCAAGATTGCTGATGAGACTAAACTTCTTGATGATGAATTAAAAGAACTCCAGAATAATCTTGATACTATTCTAGCGTGGCTTCCAAATCTCCCTCATCATTCTGTCCCAATTGGTAAAAGTGCAGAAGATAATGTTGAAACAAGAAGATGGCTGCCCGATGGATTTAAGTTTGAAAATGATTTCAAACCATTAGATCACGTAGAACTTGGTAAAAAATTAAAAATACTCGATTTTGAAAGAGGTGCGAAAATTTCCGGTTCAGGTTTCCCTGTATATGTAGGTAAGGGGGCTGCCTTAGAAAGAGCATTAATTAATTTTATGCTCAATTTTCATATTGAGAATCATGGTTATACAGAAATTATGCCCCCGCTCTTAGTAAACCGTGCTTCAATGTATGGAACAGGTCAATTACCGAAGATGGCGGAAGATATGTACACCTGCGAAAAGGATGACCTTTTCCCGATACCAACTGCGGAAGTGCCAATTACTAATCTTCATCGTGATGAAGTTCTTTCAGAAAATGAATTGCCAATCTATTATGTCGGTTATTCTGCTTGTTTTAGAAGGGAAGCTGGTTCTTATGGTAAAGATTCTAAAGGGTTTCTTAGAGTTCATCAGTTTAATAAAGTTGAGATGGTTAAGTTCGTCAAACCCGAAACATCTTATGATGAACTTGAAAAATTAGTTCTTAATGCCGAAGCAATTTTAAAAGAATTAAAAGTGCCATATCGTATATTGATGTTATGCACGGGGGATTTAAGTTTTTCGGCAGCTAAATGTTATGATATTGAAACATGGTCGCCTGCAGAAAATAAATGGCTCGAGGCTTCTTCTTGTAGTAACTTTGAAAGCTTCCAAGCTCGTAGAGCTAATATAAAATTTAGAAATGATGATAAAAAATTAGAATTTGTTCACACATTAAATGGATCCGGACTTGCCACAAGCAGATTAATGGTTTCGATTTTAGAAACTTATCAGACACCTGAAGGAAAAATTATTGTTCCTAAGGCATTACAGCGTTATACCGGATTTGAAATTATTGAATAACAGTATTTAGAAAGATTAATGAATGCAAAGTCTCTTTGCCTTAAAAAAATATTTTTTACGATATAAATCGAAGCTCGCTTTTGGTGTCCTTTTTATTCTCCTTTCCAATTTCGGGCAGGTTTATATCCCACTGATTTTAAAAAATACAATTGATGAACTCCAACAAAAAGTAACGATAGAACTCATTATCCAAAATGTATTTTTAATTGTCGGGACGGCATTAATAAGTGGGTTATTCCGTTTTTTTATTCGTCAAACTATTATTGTAATCTCACGCGAAATTGAATATGACCTGAGGCAGGATTTTTGGGCTCACATTCAAAAACTACCTTTAAGATTTTTTCAAAATAATTCTACTGGTAATATCATGGCACATGCTACGAATGATATTAGTGCCGTTAGAATGTTTGTGGGTCCTTCAGTAATGTATGCAATCGATACTGTTACTAAGCTTACAATAGTGCTTGCAATAATGTTTACTATAAGTCCCACACTTACTGCATACACTTTAATTCCGCTCCCATTTATTTCGATTCTTGTTTATATACTTAGTAAGAAGATTCATAAAAAGTATAATGCTATTCAGGAAAAATTCTCTGAAATAACAACTGTAGCGCAGGAAAATTTCTCCGGTATAAGAGTTGTAAAATCCTATGTGCGCGAAGAAAATGAAATAGAAAAATGGAAAAGCTCTAGTCGTGAATATTTTGAAAAGAATTTAGAGAAAGTAAAATTACAAGCGATGTTTCAGCCTGTATTATATTTAACCGCTGGTCTTTCCACCATTATAGTAGTTTGGATTGGCGGCGGAATGGCTATTGAAGGTACTATTACACTTGGAGAAATTCTTGCCTTTGTCGTTTATCTCGGTCTTTTAATCTGGCCTATGATTGCGTTCGGTTGGGTTGCTAATATGGTTCAGCAGGCAAGCGCAAGTATGAAAAGAATCCAAAAAATTCTTAATGAAAAATATGAAATATCAGATTCTGAATCGACTGATAAATCAATTACCAAAATTATCGGTGATATTGAATTTAAGAATGTTAGTTTTAGGTATAAACCTGATTTACCCCTCATATTAAATAATGTCTCACTTAAAATTCCTATTGGAGCAACAGCTGCTTTTGTAGGTTCTACCGGTGTTGGTAAAACTTCATTAATAAATCTTATCCCTCGATTATATGACACAACTGATGGTAAAGTTATTATTGACGGAGTCGATGTAAAAAATATTCCGCTTAATATATTGAGGGAAAATATCGGGTTGGTTCCGCAGGAAGCATTCCTTTTTTCAGATACACTCGAGAATAATTTATTATACGGAGGGAATAAAATTCCTTTAGAAAGAATTGCTGATATTTCAAAACTAAGCAAAGAAGTCGCATCATTCCCATTAGGCTTCCAGACAGTTCTCGGTGAAAGAGGAATAACACTTTCAGGCGGACAAAAACAACGTTCTGCTCTCGCACGGGCTCTATCTATTGATCCTAAAATTCTTATTCTCGATGATTCATTCTCTGCCATTGATACTCGTACTGAAGAAGAGATTTTAGTAAAACTAAAAGAATTTATGAAAGATAGAACGAGTATTATCATTAGCCATAGAATCTCAACCGTTAAAGATGCAGATATAATTTTCGTTTTGGAAAATGGAAAGATAGCAGAAGTAGGAATGCATAATGAATTAGTGGCATTAAATGGAATTTATGCCGAGCTTCATAATAAACAATTATTAGAAGAAGAACTGAAAGAACTAAACTAAAGAGAAAGCAGCACCAAATGGCAGACCAGCATAAAGATGATGAAATATTAGGCAAAGCATACGACTCCAAATTAATGAAGCGTTTGCTTGAGTATATTAAGCCATACAAGAAATATGTAGCTCTCGCTATTATACTTAATATATTAGTTGCCGCTTTAGGACCTGTTCGCCCTTATCTCGTTCATATCGCAATCGATCAGAGTATTGTCCAAAAAGATTATAATACATTATTAAATATTACTCTCCTCTTACTTCTTTCATTAGTTTTCCAAGCAGTCGTACAATTCTTCTTGACCTATTACACTGAATATATGGGACAGAAAATTGTATATGATCTTCGAGTAAAACTTTTTTCGCATGTTCAGAAATTAGCATTAAAATTCTTTGACAAGACTCCTGTCGGGCGCACTGTTACACGCGTTACAAATGATGTGGAATCTCTTAATGAAATGTTCTCGTCTGGTATCGTTACTGTATTTAGCGATGTATTCACGATTATATGGATATTCATTTTTATGTTCTATATGTCGTGGGATTTATCGTTAGTTACTCTTGCAGTATTACCTGTTTTAATATACGCTACATTTTTATTCAGAAGGAAAGTAAGAGAAGCATATCGGGATACTCGTTTTCATCTTGCTCGTCTTAATTCCTATATGCAAGAGCATGTAACGGGAATGAATATCACTCAGATATTTTCTAAAGAAAAAGATGAGCTAAATAAATTCTCCGGCATTAATGGAGATCATAAAACAGCGAATATAAAATCGATCTTTTATTATGCGATCTTTTTCCCCGGAGTGGAATTATTAAGTTCTATCGCTATCGCTCTTATTATCTGGTATGGCGGTGGTAAATACTTAGAAAATACTATAACACTCGGTGTTTTGTTTGCATTTATTCAATATACAGAAATGTTCTTTAGACCAATTCGTGATCTCTCGGAAAAATATAATATTCTTCAATCTGCGATGGCTTCATCGGAGAGAATCTTTAAATTAATGGATGACAAAACTTTCGTTAAAAATGTAGATAACCCCATTCCGATTAAAAACGTTAAAGGGAGAATCGATTTTAAGAATGTTTGGTTTGCATACAACGATGACAATTATGTTCTCAAGGATATAGATTTTTCTATTGAACCTGGGCAAACAGCTGCCATCGTTGGTGCTACAGGAGCAGGTAAAACTTCACTAATTAATATTCTTACTCGATTCTATGATATTCAAAAAGGTTCGATTTTATTAGACGGGATGGATATAAGTCAACTAGATAAACGTGAATTAAGAAAACATATCTCAATTGTTCTTCAAGATGTTTATCTATTCTCGGGCACAGTTAAATCAAATATTTCACTCGGTTCAAAAGATATTTCAGATGAAGAAATAATTCATGCAGCTAAAATTATAGGTGCAGATAAATTTATTTCTTCTCTACCAAATGGTTATATGGAAGAAGTAAAAGAAAAAGGTGCTACATTAAGCGTGGGGCAGAAGCAATTAATTTCTTTCGCACGCGCCCTTGCTTATAATCCGCAAATACTTATATTAGACGAAGCAACTTCCAGTATTGATACAGAAACAGAAATCATTATTCAAAATGCTATCGAAAAACTTCTTAAAGGAAGGACTTCGATTGTAATTGCACATAGACTTTCGACTATTCAAAACGCAGATAAAATTATTGTTATGCATAAAGGCGAAGTTAGGGAAATTGGTACTCATCAGGAGCTTTTGACCAATAAAGGTATATATTATAAGTTATATCAGCTTCAATATAAAGACCAAGAAATCACAAAAACCGCATAGGAGTTAATATGTCTAGAAAAAAGTTTATGACTCTCCCACGCCATATCCTTGAAGGAGAAAAAGATCATCCCGAAGCTACCGGTGAACTATCCGATATTTTGAATCAAATAGGGCTTGCTTGTAAATTAATTTCATTGGAAGTAAATAAGGCCGGTCTTGCCGACATTATTGGTTATACCGGAGATACTAATGAATCGGGAGACGAACAAAAAAAACTCGATATGTTCGCTCATAATATACTTCTAAGGGCACTTGATCATATCGGTCATTTTTGTGTTTTCGCATCCGAAGAAGAAGAAGAGATTATTCATCTCCCGCCACATCAAAAAGTAGGTAAATATGTTCTTCTATTCGATCCTCTCGACGGCAGTTCCAATATTGATGCTAATGTAAGTATTGGTACAATATTCTCAATTTTCCAAAGAGAATCCCCTGGGGGATCTCCCGGACTTTTATCTGATTGTCTCCAAGAAGGATATAAACAAGTTGCTGCCGGATATATCGTTTATGGTTCAAGTACCATTTTTGTTTATACTGCTGGGCATGGACATGGAGTCCACGGTTTCACATTAGACCCGGCTTTTGGAGAGTTTATTCTTTCGCACGATAATATTAAAATACCTCCTAATGGAAGAGTTTATTCCGTCAATGAAGGGAACTATTTCCATTGGAATAAAGGAGTAAAAAATTATATAAAATATTTGCAGTCTAATTTATATGAAGGGAAACCATATCAAGGCAGATATATTGGTTCGATGGTTGCAGATGTGCATAGAACTCTTTTATATGGTGGTATCTTTATGTATCCGGGCGATCAAAGAAATCCTAAAGGCAAATTGCGGTTGGTTTATGAATGTAACCCGATTGCTTTTATTATTGAAGAAGCGGGCGGCATTGCTATAAGTGGCAAAAAAAGAATTCTTGAACTAAAACCTACTTCTTTACACGAGAGAACTCCTGTTTATATGGGGAGCAAAGAGGATGTGGAATTAGTTCAAAAATTTATGTCCGATGATGATGATTAAACTAAAGCAGCTTCTTTTAGTTTCTCATTAATTTTAATTACTAAGTCATCTTTAGATATATTATCGAATCTTATTTTAGCCGATGATATTACTATTTCGGGTCCGTCTCCTTCACCTTTTAGGAATTTATATAAATTAAAAGCGAGACGTACTCGTTCATTCTTTATCGGTATATATTCATCTAATGATTCTACAATGGAATCTAGTTTACTTTCTATTGAATCCGCATTTGCAGGTCTGAATCCGGTTGATGGTAATGTTGTCATTTAATCTCCTTTTTTTATTGCTTAAAAATAAGTATAGGTTTTCTTTATAACAAACGCCTAATTTTATTTATTTTTGTTACTTAACTATTCGGTGTCTATGTTAAATGTAAAGAAAATATTAATTATTCGTCTTAGTGCACTTGGCGATATTCTGCTTACTACACCCGTAATCAGAAGTATCAAAAACAAATACCCGAATGCAGAAATTGATTTCTTGCTTAAAAAAGATTATTTCGATGCGATTAAGTATAATCCGAATATTAATAATATATTGTTGTTTGGCGGAGCGAATCCATTAACGCATTACGATATTATTATTGATTTACAAAATAATCGAGTTAGTCGAAGTATAGTTTCTAAATATAAACCCTCAAGTTATTCAACTAAGGTATATAGGTTTAGTAAACCACAGTTAAAGAAGTTTATGCTGGTCAATTTCAAAATTAACTTATATAAAGAGATTTTACAAATTCCTGAAAGGTATACAGCATCAATACCTGATTTAATGCTTGATGATAAAGGACTAGATTTATTCTTGGGAGATTATGGCTACATGGAATTAGAAAAGGGTGAGTATATCGGTTTCGCTCCCGGTTCTCGTCATTTTACTAAACGATACCCGATTAAGTATTTTTCCGAGTTAGGCAATCTTTTTGCCGAAATGGGGTTTAAGATTCTTATATTTGGCGGCGTATCCGATCAAATTATTTGTAGAGAATTGGCGTATAAAATCCCTGGTTCGATTAATTTATGTAACGATAATCAGTTATTATTAACGAGCAGATACATGAATGAATGCAAATTTGTAATTACCAATGATTCAGGATTAATGCATGTCGCTTCTGCTTTGCGGGTACCTGTGGTTGCACTTTTTGGCTCTTCAGTAAAGGAATTTGGTTTTGCTCCTTATAAAACCAAAAATTTATTGTTAGAAAATAATTCTTTATCTTGCAGACCATGCAGTCATTATGGTAGAGAAGAATGCCCCAAAAAACATTTTAATTGCATGATGAAATTAATTCCATCATTAGTGTATAAAAAAACAATCGAATTTATGGAAATCTGATGTCAAAAATATGGATTATTATATATAATATTTTTTTCGTGCCGTTCTTTAAATTATTCTTTTGGATCGCTCCGCTTTTTAATCAAAAAATTAAAATTGGTGTTGCTGATAGAGAAAAATTATTTGAAAATCTTATTCTTAATCTAACCGGAATGGATAGGAAGAAAAAGATGATCTGGTTTCATTCTTCTTCGATGGGCGAGTTTGAACAAGCCAAACCGATAATCGAACAACTTAAGAAAAAGTATAATATTAATGTTTTAGTAACATTTTTCTCTCCATCAGGTTATCGCAATTCACTCAAGTATCCATATCTCGATGTAATTTCTTATTTACCCATTGATACAAAAACTAATGCTCAAAGAATATTAAATCTTGTCCGACCTGATTTAGTCATATTCATGCGGTACGATTTCTGGCCTAATTTACTTTGGGAATTAGATGAAAGGGAAGTGCCTCATTTTATTGTAGATGCAACAATGAAAGAATCGAGCAAAAGAAAATTGCCGGTTTTACTCGATTTCCATAAATTTCTATTTAAAGGATTCACAAAAATATTAACAGTTTCGGATATCGATAAAAAAAACTTTCTCGATTTTGAAATTAAAAAAGAAGTAGTTTGTTCCGTAGGTGATACACGATTCGATCGTGTATACCAAAAAAGTCTAGCCGCTAAAAATAAGAAACTGTTCAAAGATGGTATGTTTGCCGGTAAACAGATATTTGTGGTCGGCAGTTCTTGGGAAAGTGATGAGGAGGTTGTTCTTCCCGCTATACTTAAGCTTCTTCAAAATGACCCATCAGTAATTGTTTTTATAGTTCCGCATGAACCAACTATAATGCATCTCGAAAGATTAGAACATTCTTTGATAAATGAAGTTACTTCAATTCGTTTCTCATTCCTGAACAATTATCAAAATGAGAAAGTAATTATTATCGATTCTATCGGAATTTTGCTTACTTTGTATTCTTATGCAGATGCAGCTTATGTAGGAGGCAGTTTTAAGCAGGGAATACACAATGTTCTTGAACCCGCAGTATATGGAATTCCCGTTATCTTTGGCTCGAAAATTGAAAACTCTCAAGAAGCACTTAAACTTGTTGAATTAAAAGGTGCTAAGGTAATTAATAATAAAAAGGAATGTTACCGAGTTATTAGGTTGATCTTTAGCGATAAGGAAGTAAAAGAAAAAATGGGAACGATTTGCAAAAATTATGTTTTAGAAAATATAGGGGCAACGGATAAAATCATTTCCGAAATCAATAAATACATCTAACGCTAATCCAAATAAAAATGAATAAAGACAGCATCATAGAAAATATTTCCTCTGACGATCAATTAAAGCAGTTTTTTAATTCGCTTCCGCTTGGTATTCTCTTTTTTCAAAAAGATTGGAAAATCTCTTTTATTAATAAAAATTTTTTTCGCTTTCCCGGAGTTATTCAATATAGTTCCGATTTAATTCTTGGTAAATCAATTTTAGAACTTCCACTCTTTGAGAGAACCGACTTAAATGAAAAATTAAGTGCACTTCAATTCGCCGAGGATTTTGAATTTTCTTTCTTCAAAAAGCCTACAGCAAAAGGGGGGTCTTTCTCGGTAATTGTTAAAGGCGTTTCTATCTTTGTCAGTACAGAGTTCCAAGGTGGAATTTTAATTGTCGAAGATATGAAAATTGATAAACCTGATTCCACTGAATTAATTAATGCTAATGATTACTTAATCTCCGTTATAGATTCTCTTTCCGATTATTATATGATTTGCGATCTCGATCTGAATATTAAATTTAAGTCCAATTCATCAATTTTTATATTCGATTATTTTATAGAAAAGCCACATGACCAGATTAAAACAGCAAGTGAAAGGATTACTAATCCGGAATTAAAGCAATTAATCCTGATGACTGCAAAATCAAAAACACCTATTAAACAGCGTTTCTCGTTTTCAATGAATTTTCGTGAATATCATATAGACTTAAATATTATTCCTATATTTGATTCTCTTTCTCATAATGAATTAGTTTTTATTGTTGGTAAAGATGTTTCAGAAGATGTTAAAATTGAGAATCAAGCTTCAAAGGAAGTTAATGAACTAAGGAAGTATCACGAAATTGTTACAACTGTTGTAGATGCAGTTATAGGATTAAATAATTCAGGTAATGTAATCTATTGGAACGAGAAAGCCACTAAGCTATTTGTTTATAATAAAAGTCAGGTATTCAATCAGTTCATTGGAAAAGTAATTCCACAGCTCGATAAACTTTTTTTTGAAAGTATAATTGAAGAAGTAGCTCTATCAGGTAAATGGGAAGGGCAGTTAAATCTCAATAGCGACCCTAATGACGAAAGAAAAATCTTAATTCGTTTAGCTGCTGTTTCTTCCGAAAAAGAAAAAATGATTGTCGCTCTTTGTACTGATATTACTGAAAGATACCTCTTAGAAAGAGAACTTAGAAACTCAGAAGAAAAGTTTAGAAATATTGTTATTAATTCTCATGAGTTTATTTGTATCCTTGATCTCAGTGGAAATATTGTTTATTCTAATCCATTTTTTAATGAGCGATTTTTAACTGAACAAACTTCTGATACAATTAAAACAAAAAACTTTATAGATTTTATTGAACCATTTTATATTGAAAAGTATAAAATAAAGTTCAACGATCTATTTAGTAAAAAGGATCAAAATATTGAACTACCATTAATTGCATCCGATAAAAAGAAAATTATTGTACTTGCAAGTTTTACGCCTTCATATAATCTTGCCGGCGAACCGATATATTTTAATGCTATTTTAACTGATATAACTTTGCAAAAAGAAGCAGAAAAAGATCTTCTTCTTATTCGTTCCGTATTTGAAGCTTCTAAAGATGGTATTGCACTTGTCGCTGATGGTAAGTTAGTAATTATAAATGATTCATTTGTTAATATGTTCGGTTTAGGGAGTACGGGCACATCACTCGGTAAAGATATTGTTGAGTTTGTATCAACTAATGATCGTTCAAGTATTCGCAACTATCTTAATAGTATTAATAAAGGTATTGAAATTCCCCCTCGATTTGAATTTGCTGCAGTGAGAACAGATAATACTGTTTTTATTGCTGAAGTTTCAATCTCTATTTATGATGTATCAAAAGAGATTTTTTCAGTTTGGATTATTCGTGATGTAACCGAAGAAAAAAAAGCTCAAGATGCTCTTAAAAAATCAGAAGAGCGTTATAGAAATCTCGCTAATAATATTGATGAGTCGTTTTGGGTTGCTGAAAGAATCGATAATCAATTAAAGACTGTTCTTTATACTCCTGCTATAAAAAAAATCACTGGTTTTTCGCCGGAAGAATTTATTAAAGACAATAATCTATGGTTTAATATCATTCATCCGAATGATCTAGATGAAATAAAAAGCAAACAGAAGGAATTTTTTGCTGATATATCACGCGATAACGAAATTTATGAATATCGTATTTTAGATATGTTTGGCGGTACGGTTTGGATTCGAAATAAAATATCGGTCGTAAGAAATTCTAAAGGGGATGTATTCAATGCATTTGGGATTATTAATGATATCTCTCTCAGTAAAAAAGCAGATGATGAATTAAAAACTTTTACCGAAAACTTAAAAGAGCTTAATGAAACGAAAGATAGATTTATATCTATTATTTCTCATGACTTAAGAACTCCATTTAGTTCAATTCTTGGATTTACTGATATTCTTCTGAATGAAGAAAATATTAGCACCGAAAAAAGTAAGGAGTATATTAATTTTATTCAAGAATCTTCAAAGAGTATGCTCTCATTGGTTAATTCACTTTTGGATTATACACGTATACAAACGGGTAGAATAAAATTTGAACCCGAACGCATCAGTTCTAAAGACCTTTTTGAAAAATCTCTAAAAGTTCTAGGCGGTGCGGCACTTCAAAAAAATATCAATATCGAATTAAATTTCCAGAAAGAACTATTTATTCATGCGGATGAAAGTTTGTTTTCGCAAGCAGTAAATAATCTTTTATCGAATGCTATTAAATTCACTCGCAAGGGGGGAACTATCTCCATATCTTCAGCTCCTTCTAATGATAAAAACAAAATTGAATTCAGGATTAAAGATAATGGCGTTGGTATTAAAAAAGATGATATCGCAAAACTTTTCAAAGTAGATGCGAAATTTACGACTTCCGGAACATCTGGTGAAAAAGGCACTGGGCTTGGTTTGTCCTTAGTTCATGATATTATTAAAAAGCATGGAGGTGAAATCCGTGTTGAAAGCATTCTCGGTAAAGGTTCTGAATTTATTTTCACAATTCCAGTTTCGTCCACTATCATTCTTCTCGTAGATGATACAAAAGCAGACCGATTACTCTATACAAAGATCCTCAAAAACATTATCCCTGACTATACAATAATTGAAGCTGAAGATGGCAGGCAAGCATTTAATTTGATCAAAACTGATTCTCCCGCATTGGTAATTACTGATCATCTAATGCCGATTATGACAGGAATCGATTTAGTAAAACAGGTATCAATTTCTGAATTTAAAATCAAACCACCGATAATTGTTCTTAGCAGTGATATCACTCCAAAAATAGAAAAAGGATATAAAGACTTGGGAGTGGAGTATATATTTACCAAGCCCGTTAATCTTGCAGTCTTTAAATCCTCTATCGAAAAATCACTACGTAAAGTTATCTACAATACTTAAATTTTCTTTTTAAGCACCATTCCTGATGATGAGTCTAAATCAATCTTTAAGAAGACATTATTTATTACTTCAATACCTGCTTTATCTTTATTTACAAGCACTTGCCATTCACCTTCCGGTAGATCAAAACTTACGCTTTTTTCTTTGTCTGCGTTAAATGCCACAATAAAAGTACTCCCCTCATGTTCAAGTAAATAACCGAATGCAAATGGAGTTACTTTATTATCTCCAAATTTTATTTGGTCATATTCAGCATGTCTAAAAGCACCATACGTTTTGCGAAGCTGGATCAATCCTTTATAGTAATCGAATAATTCTCTATTTGTAGCGGCTTGTTTATAATTAATATAATTTGTTTCATTATCCTTATTATAAGAATTATGGTCTAATCTACCCTTATGTTCGTCCGCAACTTTTATATTATGTGGAATCACTTTTGAACGAGCATACTCCTGACCTGAATGGATCATCGTCATTCCTTGTGAAGTCAATAAAAATAATGCACCTAACTTATTTAGTTTTAATTGCTCTGGAGTAAGCTTAGCGTTTTTATCACGATTTTTTATTATTTGATCTGGTGCAACATCATTAAGTCCTAAACGAATAAAATCACCAAGCGTATAACCATCATGCGATTCAAGATAATTAACTGAATGTTCTTTTTTCATAAATAGACCGAGAGTATCACGCATCAAAGTTCCATTTACATAGCTCTTAATTCGTGTAAGATTATTGTTGCCTTGCCATTTACCAAATATCCAGCCTAGATCAGTAAATGGATTCTCACCTTTTATACCGTTTCTAATTTGATCGTTCCAAGAACCCCATCCTCTTAAAGAAAATCCTTGTGGATCATATCCTCCGCCCCATGGCTCGCATACAAATACGACACTCGGATTAATTTTCTTTGCTTCGTGAATTATATCTTCAATAGTTTCCCAATCGATCAGCTTCCCTAAATCAAATCTAAATCCATCGATATGATATTCTTTCATCCAATAAAGAATGCTTTCAATAATTAATCTTCGCGTCATTTTTCGTTCTGTCTTGAGATCATTGCCGCATCCGCTTACTGCAATACAATTGCCTTTATTATCTAATCTGAAATAATATTCTTTATCAATCTCTTTTAAATTGCCAATCTCATATTCCGATAAATGGTTATAAACCACATCCATCATTACGGCAATACCTTCTTTATGAAATCCTTTAACCATATCCTTAAAATCAGTAATCTGCTTGGAATCAGCTCCCATCCATTTATTCCATTTCAGTTCTTTTGTCTGCTGACTGTAATAGGATGCGGGAGCGAAAAATGCTGCGGTCATATAACCCCAATGATTTCTCTCATACGGATTCCAAGTATTAAATTGCCCTGCAACTGAATCCTTAAATGGTATTTCTATATATCCAAAGTCTTGGGCTGGGAGGAGTTCAACTGTATTAATCCCCAATGTTTTTAGGTATTCTAATCCTCCGGTTCTTTTCTTCTCAACTAATCCTTTATAAGTCCCTTTTTCTTTTACACCCGAGCTTGCGTGGATAGTCATATCCCTGACGTGCATCTCATATATAATTAAGTCTCTCCAGTCTCGTTGAATCCAAGTATCACCTTCCCAATTATAATCTTTATTATAAACAATCGATTTTCTTGGATTCCGGTATGTTGTATAAGTAGCAACTGATTTTGAATATGGATCAATACATAACGGTTTTTCGCTATTTAAGTCATCACCTGTATGAAATACTTTATAACCATAATATGTGCCGCATAAATCACCGGCTATACTTATTTCCCAAACACCATTCTCATCTTTAGTCAATGAATAATCTTTAGATTTTTCGCTATCGACTTTTTTAAAGGTTAATAATTTTACTTCGATAGCTGATGGAGCGAATAATCTAAATACCGTTTTTCCATTTTCTAAAAATGAACCTAATTTTTTATCTGAATATATTCTATCAAGTTCTTTTTGTCTTTGTATAAAGTGAATAGTATCCTTTGAAACATATCTTTCTTTTACAAACAATTTTGCTCCTTCGCTATTTGTTGTAGTGAATAAAACTATTAATAATATAACAACTCCAATTCTGCTGATATAGTTCATATTTATTATCGTTTTTTTTTCGTAAAAATAAAGAAAATTATTTAACTAAAATCATCTTTTTTGAATCGATGAAATTATTGGTCTCAATTTTGTATATATAAATACCGCTGGCTAAATTTTCTGCATTGAGTTCTATTTTATGATATCCACCATCTTCATATTTATTTACTAACACTTTTATCTCATTTCCGATAGCATCAAATAGGATGATCTTAACATTTCCCGAAGCAGGGAGCGAGTATTCAATGTTAGTAGTTGGATTAAAAGGATTAGGATAATTTTGACTAAGTGAATATCCCTCAGGTAGTTTTGATTCATCTCTAACAGCTGAGATAGAAAGTACTTCTTTTAATATTTTTGTATTTGGATCGAATGTGATAGAAATCGGCTTGTCATTTACAATAAATTCGAATGCCTCTTCTTGAGAAGAATTAAAACTGGTAACTAAAGTATCCTTCTTGCCTCCGAAATTGATCTTAAGCTCGAAAGGCATCTTAAAAAATTGAGGATTATTATTAGAAACCTGATTTAATCTAAATAATAATTTGTACTTAGTCGTTCCAGCGACTAAAGAATAATTCCAACCGATATTATATTTCGGATAGTTCTCACCGTAGATCCACTCTCTGAAAAAATAATCAAGATAGATTCCGCTTACTTCTTCGCAGACACTTTGGAAGTCTTCTGTTGTTACTACTCCATATCTTAATTGTGGTTTATCGTGATAAATCTTCAGTGCTTTGAAAAAATTGTCGTCTCCCAAAACACCACGTAGCATGTGTAGAACGATTGCTCCCTTTGCGTAAGAACGGTTATAATTAAAAATTGCATTAACGCTGCTGATATCTTTAAGATATAGTGAACCTTGAGCACTCATTGCAGCGGTCATATTCGCTTGAACATCATTCATAAATAAAGCATTGCCATATTTTGCTTCTAAATAGATCGATTCCGAGTATGTAGCAAATCCTTCATTAAGCCAAATATTTTCCCAGTTCTTACATGTTACTTTATCACCAAACCATTGATGTGCGAGTTCATGCGCCACTACCGTCTCTTCAAAAGTACCCATAGAAGAAATGGTTTGATGCTCCATTCCTCCGCCGAATCCAAATTGCGCATGTCCATATTTTTCTTTAATGAATGGATATTCTCCATATTTCTCTGTAAAAATTCTAAGCATATCAATCGTCTTATCCACATCACTTTTAGTTTTTTCTGACCAATATGAAGGATAAATGTAGTGATCCACCGGCATCGATTTGCCTTCTTCATAATTAAATGAAGTATTATAAACTACAAAATTAGACATTGCAACCGAAATTAAATAGGGTGCAATAGGGTAATGATTTTTCCATTTATATGTTTTTGTACCATCTTGATTAGTTACAGTTTCCATTAGCTTGCCATTAGATACAGAAACAAAAAATGGCTCTGAGGTTATCCAAACATCTGATGAATCTGCTTTATCAGCTGGCGTATCTTTGCAAGGAAACCAATCTTTAGAGCCATAAGGTTCACTTAATGTATAGATCGATTTTAATCCACGATCCCCAAATGCAATTGTACCGAATCCACCGCTGCTTGCTGGATATCCGCTATATTTTATTTCGAGTGAAAATGGTTCATTAAATTTTAGTTTTCGCGTTTCCGGTAAAGTGATGTATAATCTATTTTGAATTGTTTGAGTCACTGAAAGAGCTTGGTTTTCGAACAAAACTCTTTCCACTGTTAATAATCTATTCAAATCAAGAATTATCTGTGTTAGATTTTCTTTCTTCGATACTCCATTTATATTAACGATACCGTTCAAAAATTTCGATGCGTAAAAGAATTGAAGGTCTAATTTATAATATGTAATATCGATATTATCATCGCCCGGATAATTTATCTGGTCGGACTTCAATAATTTTTCGTATGATTTAATTTTGGTAGAAGAGCAGAGCTCTGCTCCCGACTGTGGATATATGGTTACATTCAATAATAAGAATGCAATTATGGATAAAATAATTCCCCTCATAACTTTCCTGTGTTAATCAATAAAGCAAGATAAAACTTTATTTGGAAAATTAAAGGGGAATTTTTCCTGCTATAATACGCGAAGCAAGAAACTCATTAATATACCGGCAGCCACTGCGGAGCCAATTACTCCTGCTACGTTTGGTGCCATTGCATGCATTAATAAATGATTTGTCTTATCGTATTCTTGACCAATAATCTGAGAAACACGTGCACTATCCGGAACTGCTGATACACCCGCATTTCCAATCAATGGATTAATTCTATTTTCGCCTTTTAAGAATAGGTTCATAAACTTAGCAAATAGAACTCCACCTGCGGTAGCAACCATAAAAGAAACTGCTCCAAGACCAAAGATCAATATCGATTGTGGTCTTAGGAATGTAGTTGCCTGCGTTGAAGCACCGACAGTTAATCCAATAAGAATAGTAACAATATCAATTAAAGAACCTTTTGCTGTATCTGCTAATCTTTTTGTTACGCCACTCTCTTTTAAAATATTACCAAAAAATAGCATGCCAAGAAGTGGTAATGCACTCGGAGTTATAAATGTAGTTAATAATAATCCGATAATTGGGAACATTATTTTTTCTACTTTAGAGACTGCGCGTGGTGGTTTCATCCTTATCACGCGTTCTTCTTTTGTAGTAAGCAATCTCATTATTGGCGGCTGAAGTACAGGCACTAATGCCATATATGAATATGCTGATATTGCAATTGCGCCTACTAATTCAGGTGCTAATTTTGATGAAAGGAATATAGCTGTCGGTCCATCTGCTCCACCTATAATACCAATAGATGCGGCTTGTTCAGGCGTAAAACCAAGAGCCAGAGCACCCATAAAGGTTAAAAAGATTCCGACTTGTGCAGCAGCTCCGAGAAGTATTAATTTCGGATTCGATAATAATGTAGAAAAATCGGTCATTGCTCCGATACCCAAGAAAATAAGTGGGGGATAAACGCCTTTCAATACACCGAAATATAAATAGTTCATTACTGAACCATTTTCATAGATTCCTAATTGAAGTCCAATATTTTCCACAAAAGGGATATTACCGACAATTATACCAAAACCAATTGGTACTAATAATAATGGTTCATACTCTTTCGCTATTGCTAAATAGATAAATATTAGCCCCACGGCAATCATTATTACGTGCCCCGGTGTTATATTAGCAAATCCTGAGTATTCAAAAAATTTATAAAGACCTTCCATTAATCTCTCCCAATTTCAACTAATAAATCACCTTCTAAAACGGAATCACCGGCTTTTACTTTTATCGATTTAATGATTCCTTCTTTATCGGCTTCTATATTGTTTTCCATTTTCATAGCTTCAAGAATTAAAATGCGATCACCTATCTTTACCGGTTGCCCTTCTTTAGCTAATACATTAAGTATTACACCAGGGAGAGGGGATTTAATTGTACCTACACCTTTAGGTGCAGAGGGACTACTAGTCTTTTGTTGTGACTTTGCGGTCTCATTAGATGGTACTGCCACAGAACGAACCATCTTTGGCGTTTTAACGGGTTTTAAGTCTTTATCGACTTCTACCGTATATGTTGTTCCGTTTACATCTATTTCTGCTATATTATCTTCGACGTTTAGAACTTCTACGTCATACTTATTGCCATGAATCTTAAATTTGAATTTTTTCATTTTTCCATCCGTTTATTATCTTGGATTCTGTCTAATACCATAAAGCTTACTACTCCATGGCGAATATGTTTTAGATGCTCTTTTAATTGTTAATACTGTATTTTCTGTATCATGCATTTCTTGTGATAAGAAAAATAGTGCTGCTGCAATTGCCGCATTTATTTCTCCGGTCATTGCTTCTTCTTTTTCTAATTGTTTTGCTTTTGCAGAGTCAGAGTCTGCTTGATTTTCTTTTTTGCCAAATCTAAATCGGAAATTTATTACCCGCCTCATATTTGAAAAGAGTATATAAAGAAGGATTAAAGAACTAAATACAACACCCATTCCTGTAAGAGTCATTCCAATTCCATCACCTTTTAATACTGCATCAGGAGTAAAAGCAATATCTCTAAATGCACTGCTGGCGAATGGCTCATACTTAATCTCAATTTCACTCAAAACTAAAAGAGGCTTCCCTGCATTTTGTTTTGAAGGTGTGTTGTTTCTTGTAGAGTGAATCTTATATTCAAATTTAGCTCTTCCTATCCAACCCGTAATCTCATCTATCTGAACCTTACCCATCTGAGTTCCAACCAAATCTTGATCTACAAATCTTCTTGGATTTGTTTTGATTCTATCTTTATCAGATGCGATTCTTGAATTAACTGCTATTATTGCAACACCATTATTACGTTCTAATAAACGATATTCATTATCAATTAGTAATGGAGTTTTAGCCGATAGCTTTACACTTTTATTCCAAGTATCATTGACTCCAACCGGTTTAGTTGGGAATACAGCAAACATTCTTTCAAATTGCTCAAAAAGTACTTCATTACTAAACTGATTTTCTAATGATTCTTCTAAATAAGCAATTAATTGCGGCTCTTCTATTTCAAAATCATCCATTGAATGTACAAGTATCGAATCCATTCCATATACAGCATTTACAGTACCATCTTTTAATATCTTAAGAGAAAATTCTTTATTAAGAATATTGTAATATGGTTTCGCCATTATAGGAATATCACTCGTATCCACCATTGAATTATATGCTATCTGTCCTAAAGGACCTTCTTTCATTACTTCAATAAAATTAATCGATCCCTTTAAATGAATTTCTCCATCAGGGGATATTGAAGTGGGAGTAAAAGAAAATCCGGCTAGAACCCTTTCATCTTTTTTAATTATTATATTATCTAATTCTTCATTACTCTTAATTAAATTAGAAATTTGGATTGAATAGGTCTCGCCTACTTTAAGTCCAAATTCTATCTTAGTTTTCTTCTCTGCTATATCACATGAAGAAACCAAAACCATCAATATCGGAAGCATCAGAATTAATAATACACGTTTCATTTTTATTTTTGTCATTGTCTTTTTTTTCTCCTAAAGCGGTAGATTAGAATGTTTTTTAGGCGGATTGCTATCCTTTTTAGTTGCCAATGCCTGTAATGCTCTAATTATTCTAAAGCGTGTATTTCTTGGTTCTATTACGTCATCTATATAACCATATTTTGCCGCTACATAAGGATTAGCAAATTTAGCTTTATATTCTATCTCTTTTTCATTTACAAATTCAGCTCTCTTCTGAGGATCAGTAATAGTTTTTAATTCTTTTGCATGAAGTACTTCGATAGCACCTCTTGGACCCATTACTGCTATCTCTGCCGTAGGCCATGCATAGTTGATATCACCTCTTAAATGCTTAGAGCTCATTACATCATAAGCACCACCATAAGCTTTTCTAAGAACTACCGTTACTTTTGGGACTGTTGCTTCGCCATAAGCAAATAACAATTTAGCACCATGAATAATAATTCCACCATATTCTTGAGCCGTGCCGGGTAAGAACCCAGGAACATCAACTAAAGTAACTACCGGAATATTAAAAGCATCGCAGAAACGCACGAAACGTGCCGCTTTACGCGAAGCATTAATATCCAATACACCTGCTAAATATGCGGGCTGATTGGCTACTATACCAACAGGAATACCATTGAATCTCGAAAATCCTGTAATAATGTTTGGTGCATAATGTCTCTGCACTTCTACAAATTCATTATAATCGACTATTGAATGGATTACATCCTTAACGTCATACGGTTTGTTTGGATTCTCAGGTATAATAGTATTTAATAGATCATCAAGTCTATCTATCGGGTCATCGCATGGTAATACTGGAGGATCTTCTAAATTGTTCTGCGGCATATAACTAATCAGTTTCCTGATTAATAAGATCCCTTCTTGTTCATCATCAGCTACGAAATGTGTAACGCCTGACTTAGAGCCATGCACCTGCGCTCCACCTAGCTCTTCATCTGTTACTGTTTCGCCGGTTACTGTTTTAACTACTTTAGGACCTGTAACGAACATATAACTTGTTTCTTTAGACATTATAATAAAATCTGTAAGAGCAGGTGAATAAACGGCACCACCGGCACATGGACCAAAGATTGCTGAAATTTGTGGTATCACACCGGAAGCCATAATATTACGCTGGAAAATATCAGCATATCCACCAAGACTTTTTACACCTTCTTGAATACGTGCGCCGCCGCTATCATTAATGCCAATAACCGGTGCGCCAACTTTCATAGCCATATCCATTACTTTGCAAATCTTCTGAGCATACATTTCAGAGAGAGATCCTCCGAATACAGTAAAATCTTGAGAAAATACATATACCAACCTACCATCAATTGTACCATAACCTGTTACAACTCCATCAGAAAGATATGATTGCTTATCAAGACCGAAATCAACAGTTCTATGCGAAACGAACATATCAAACTCTTCAAAGCTGCCTTCATCTAAAAGCATATCAATTCTTTCGCGTGCAGTGAATTTACCTTTTTCGTGTTGTGATTTAATACGAGCTTCGCCGCCGCCCAATCTTGCTTTGGCTCGCATCTCCATCAGCTCTTTTATTTTTTCCTCAATTGCCATTTGAACTCCTTAAGTTCTTTTATTTTCTAAAAATTATTTTTTTTATTCACTCGCTTCACAAAATTCAGTTAATACACCAAATGTACTTTTAGGATGTAAGAATGCAATATTCATATTTTCTGCTCCTTTTCGGGGTGCCTTATCTATAAGTTGAACACCCTTCTCCTCAGCTTCTTTTAATGAATCCATTACGTTATCCACTGCGAATGCAATGTGATGAACTCCTTCTCCTTTTTTTTCAATAAATTTACCAATAGGTCCATCCGGTTCAAGAGATTCTAATAATTCTATTTTCGTTTCTCCAACCATGAAAAATGCTGTCCTTACTTTCTGATCTTTTACTTCTTCAATATTATAACATTCTAATCCGAGTACTTTTTGATAATACTTTATTGCAACATCAATATCTTTTACTGCAATTCCAATATGTTCTATTTTATTTAGTTTCATAATCTATACCTTTTATTAAATTACTACATGTTCTTTATATTCGCCATAAACTTCACGCAATGTATTGGATATCTCGCCCACGCTTGCATAAGCCCTGACTGCATCAAGAATTAATGGCATTAAATTATCATCACCCTGTGCGGCTGTTTTTAATGTCGCTAATTTTTCTTTTACTGCATCGTTGTCTCTTTCACTTTTTACTTTATTTAAGAATGCAATCTGTTCCTGCTGAACTTTTTCATCGATTCTTAAAAGCTTTCCTTTTGGGGCTTCTTTCTCTGTGAATTTATTCAAGCTGACTACTATTCTTTCATTTGCTTCTAATTCCTGATTGAATTTATAAGCAGATCTCTGAATTTCGGTCTGAACATAACCTTGCTCGATTGCAGGAATCATTCCACCGAGTGAATCAATTTTTGAAATATATTCTTCTGCTTCTTTTTCGATCTGATCGGTTAATGCTTCTACATAATAAGAGCCGGCAAGCGGATCGATTGTGTTCGTAACCCCGCTTTCATAAGCAACGATCTGCTGAGTACGGAGAGCAATTTTTACTGAATCTTCGGTCGGCAAGGCTAATGCTTCATCACGTGAATTTGTATGTAACGATTGTGTTCCGCCTAAAACTGCTGCTAATGTTTGTATTGTAACACGAACTATATTATTATCTACCTGCTGAGCAGTAAGAGTAGAACCGGCAGTCTGTGTATGGAAACGAAGCATTAGAGATTTTTCTTTCTTTGCTCCGAATCTTTCTTTCATAACTTTTGCCCATATTCTGCGCGCTGCACGGTATTTTGCCACTTCCTCTAATAAATCATTATGAGCATTAAAGAAAAATGATAACTGTCCGGCAAAATCATCTACGCTTAATCCTGCCTTAATTGCTGCATTAGTGTATTCAATACCATCTGCAATTGTGAATCCAACTTCTTGAGCGGCAGTAGAACCTGCTTCACGAATATGATATCCTGAAATCGAAATTGTATTCCATTTAGGTACTTCTTTTGCGCAATATTCAAATATGTTAGTGATTAATCTCATTGATGGTTTTGGTGGGTAGATATATGTTCCGCGTGCGATATATTCTTTCAATATATCGTTCTGGATTGTCCCACTAATTTTCTCTTTCGATACGCCTTGCTTTTCTGCTACTACAATATACATTGCTAATAAAACTGCCGCTGGTGCATTGATTGTCATTGAAGTAGATACTTTGTCTAATGGAATCTGATCGAATAAAATCTCCATATCTGCTAATGTATCGATTGCTACGCCAACTTTTCCTACTTCGCCTAAAGCCATATTATCATCACTATCATAACCGATTTGTGTTGGAAGATCGAACGCAATGGATAGACCGCTCTGTCCCTGTCCCAATAAATAACGATATCTTTCATTCGATTCTTTTGCAGTTCCAAAACCTGCATATTGTCTCATAGTCCAAAATCTACCCCTGTACATAGTCGGCTGAATTCCTCTTGTAAACGGATATTCACCCGGAAATCCTAATTTCTCATTATAGTTTTCGGCTAAATCGTTTTGGTAATATAGGGGATCAACTTTTGTAAAAGATTGTGTTGTGAATTCTTTTAATCTTTCGGGGAATTTGTTAATTGATTTTTTGTAATTGGTTTCTTCCCAATTCTTGAATTTCTCTTGAACCTTTAATTTTAGTTCTTCAATACTACTCATTATTTTTAACCTCAAAGCAATTATTTATTAGAATACCCGATATCTGCAAGAATCATTCCTATTATTTCCTTTGTTTTTGATAAGATTTATTCGATTTATAGCCCATTTCCAAGCATAATATAAAGTTTGGCTAAAGAGGCGATATTGTGTCTTATTAACTTCTCAAAAATTAGAAAAATCTTTTCTCGAATGGTATAGAAGATGAGATAAAAAAATGCCACCTCATGAATGGTGGCATTTTAATTTTTGTTATTCCCCTTCGGCTTCTTTTACTAACTTTTTAAATGACTCTGTATTTGGTTTGAATTTTAATGCATTCTCACCAATACGTGTTATCGAAATAGCATCAATTTTATCATCTTGCTCAATTTTATTAACTACATCCATTCCTTCAACCACATGTCCGAATACCGTATAATTCCCATTTAGTGCCACAGCTGGGGATAATGTAATATAAAATTGACTTCCATTAGTATTGGGACCTGCATTGGCCATTGCTATTACTCCGGCTTCATTATGATTCAATCCATCAACAATCTCATTTGGGAATAGATATCCCGGGCTTTGGAATCCTGTAACTGCCGATTTACCAGCCTGAATTAATTGAGCCGGAACTACTCGATGCCATAATGTACCATTAAAATATGGCTTTCCTTCGGCAACAGCATCGTTTTTAATTTTTCCCTCAACTAATCCAACAAAATTAGATACCGTCATCGGTGCTTTCTCATATTCTAATTTAACCGAAAATCTTCCTTTATTTGTATTAAAATCAGCATAAACTCCATCCTCTAAAAATGCATCTTCTCTCGGAAGCATCTTATCCATATTTGCGATTTGATAGGTGAGTAATGCTATAATCAAAGAAGATTGCTCCTGAGCATCAGGTATAACTTGATCGTAGCTATCTAAATCTGTATGCCAAATTGTTCCATATTGATGCGGTCCTCTAGTTATAAGCCACGGTGCAGGTACCCCTTCCATATTAAATGAATGACTATCTGTTCCGCCTCTTCCTGCTTTTCTGTATTTGCCGGTCTGCGTTAAAGCAAAGGGATATTTTAGTTTTAAACTCTCAACAGGTGCTACAACTGGACGAACAGCATCAAAAATCGGGTTCGGTACGCCTAATCCGATAACAGGGTTTGTACCGCTATCATGATTTAGCATTACAGTTATTTTTGGAAGTAATTCTTTATGTTTATTTACCCATGCTTTTGAACCGAGTAAACCTCTCTCTTCAGCGGCATATATCTGTAAACTTAATGAGCGTTTTAATTTCGCACCCGATTTTACTAATAAGCGAACTGCTTCCATCATTCTTGCTACACCGCTGCCATTATCCACTGCACCATCAGCCACATCATAAGAATCGAGATGAGCACCGAGTGCGATATATTCATCAGGAAAAGTTGTGCCTTTAATCGTACCTATTACACTGCTGAATGTTATTGGTCCCGGATAAAAATGATTTCTTATATCAAATTCTAAAATTACTTCTTTGCCTTCTGCAACAAGCGATTTTATTTTATTGTAGTTAGTATCTAATAATCTTATATCACAAAGCTTAGGAAGATTTTCCCATGCTGTTACTGTTTTGGCATCGAGAACACGGATAGGGGATTTTGTAAGCATTATTGTCCCGAGAGCACCTGCTTCTGTGAGTTTTGTTGTAAGCGGGCTAATCGAATCTCTATCGCGCGGGAGTCCATCATTAATGCCCTCAATCAATACCCAAGCACCTTTTAACTTACCTTTGATTGCATTGTATTCTTTTTCATCGGAAGGAAGAATGACAACATGCCCTTTTTGATTACCCTTAGTTCCGGCTGTGTATGAGGGTGTTGCAAATTCTAAGAGCATCGGCTCTGGTGATATAATTTTCCCAAACCAAGGTCCTCTATTAAATCCAACAGGCACTGTACCCGCCGAATCAAATTCCACTTCCATTCCCCAACTCTTTAATTCATTTGCTACCCAGTCGCGTGCATTATTATAAGCATTCGAGCCGGTGATCCTGCCTCCGAATACATTAGAAAGATAATCTAAATGACGCATCGATTGATTGTCTTTCGTGCCTAATTCAACCATTTTTTTGAATGTCGCATCTTGTGAGTAAACTAAAGATGCACTTAAAAATAATATGAAAACAATTCTTGAAATTATTTTTTGCATGATTTAATCCGTGTGAAAATGTTAAAAATATTTTGCTAATATAGTATATTCTTATCCTATTCTGAAATATTTTTTAATGCTTTATGAGGAACATTCACTAAATCGGTTTAGTATTACTTATTATTAATATAGCTTTAGATTAAATTGTACTATTAAATATATTTTTCTTCTGGGAAGCGAATAATTCTTTTGTTGAATTATTCTGAAATAAAATTATGGATATACATATACTATTTTGGATAGGATTTGTAGTTCTCTTTTCGATTGTCTTTATAATCGATATGTTTATAACGGATCACCGTTCGGGTGCAGTTGGTATAAAATCCGCATTAATCTGGACTTCTTTATGGATAACTACAGCATTAATTTTCGGTCTCTTAATTTATTTCTTCCTCCCTTATGGAAAAACAAAATCGATTGAATTTATTACCGGTTATATAATAGAATATTCGCTTTCGGTAGATAATCTATTTGTTTTCATTATGATTTTTGCAACAATGAGAATTGAAGACCGATATCAACCTGTTATACTTAAATGGGGAATTATTGGAGCAATCGTTCTTAGGATTTTATTTATTACTGCGGGCGTGGAGCTGATCAATAAATTTAGTTTTATGAGTTATGTTTTTGGTGCTGTACTATTATATACAGCTTTCAAAATATTATATTCCGAAGATGAAGAATCCGAACCCGGTAAAAATATATTCGTGCGTATCGCAAAAAAAATATTACCCATTGATACAGAAGCGAGCAAAAAACATTTTTTTGTATTCCATAAAAAGAAATTATATGTAACGGTAGCATTTATAACTCTTATAATGCTCGAATCCACAGATGTAATATTCGCTCTCGATTCAATTCCGGCTGTGCTTTCGATAACGCAAGACCCTTTCATTGCAATTACTTCTAATCTATTTGCTATACTAGGTTTACGTTCACTCTTTTTTGCACTGTCCGGAATTATTAATCTTTTTCGTTATCTTAAATACGGAATTTCTTTTATACTTTTATTTATCGGAGTAAAAATGTTGATCTCCGGTATTATTGAAATTTCTGCAGCAATATCATTGTTGGTTATTTTAGTAACATTATCGCTCTCGGTTCTTTTATCTATAATAATTAAAGAAAAGGAATAGGCAATGGCATTATCAAAAGCATCTGAAATTGAAATAGAACTCTTCTTAGAAAAACATACTAAATGGTCAATAAAAAAAGATAAACTTTCCCGTGAATTTGAGTTTAATGATTTCGTTCAGGCATTCGGATTTATGGCTCAAGCGGCGATCATTGCTGAATCCTTAGACCATCATCCCGATTGGTCGAACTCATATAACAAAGTAAAAGTAGAACTAGCTACACATGATGCAGGCGGAATAACATCACTCGATTTTAACCTCGCTTCAAAGATGGATAGCATAGCGAAAGGGTAAAGTAACTCTCATTAGTATCATTAAATGATACGTTCATAATTCACTTCTCTATTTATTTTAGTAGGGTAATTTTCGTTAATTATCTAAAGGGGAGAAGACTATGCAACCGAAACAAGAAAAATTAGTAAAAGGTCCATTCTTCGAAGGAAGTGCTACAATTTATCGGAAAAATGGTTTATTTATAGAAAAGGGATTGCAATTAGATAATAGCACTAATGCCTGGTTCCCAGGTGCACATATTGGAAGTTTTTATGATGGAATGGCTGCGATAGATAAAGATAATGGATTTGGTTTTATCAATAAAAAAGGTGAAATCGTAATTGAACCAAAATACCTTGCTTATAGCGAATTTAGTGAAGGTCTATCTTTTGTTTTTAATCCTCCTAAAACATTTCTAATAAATAAAAATGAGGAAGTAATTGCTGAATTTGATGAAGCGATATTTGCTGATGAATTTAGAGATGGAATTGTAAAAGTCGGACTATTAGATGAATCAATCGAATGCTTTACTGAAGGGATGATGAATAATAAAGGGGGGTATATAGTAGATTGCCGATATAAAAGAAAAATTATGAGTCCCAAAGATTTAATTGATGATAATGATCTATATTCATGCGGATTAATGAGAATGTGCGACAATGGGAAATTCGGATTTCTGGATGGTGAAGGAAATATAAAGATCCCATTTAAGTATGATAAAGTATCGCGCTTTATTAATGACCAAGCTGCTTTTGTTTTGGATGGCAAAGCGGGATTCATAAATACTGCTGGGGATATAGTCCTCCCACCGATTTATGAAGATGCTGCGTATATGAGAAATGGGATTTACTTTGTAAAAAAAGATGGCTATTGGGGTGGAATAAGATTTAATGAAGTAGCTGTTGGTTTTGTTTATGATAAAATTGTTGAGTATAACTATGGAGTAGTATTCATGAAGCTAAACGGCTATTGGGGATTTATGGATATATGGGGAAAGCTGGAATTTTATGGGAAATTCGATTCTCAACCGATATATGATGACGGACTGATTCTATTTTATGAGAATGGAAGAAGAGGAGTACTAAATGCCTATGGCGACAAACTCGTAGCAGACATAATCTCAGATGAAGTACTAAGTCATTTGAATTGATGTGAGATAAATAAAGGGGGAATTAAAAATAATTCCCTCTGAATATTTCCTGTTATTTTTCATCATAAATAATATTATTGATATGTTTTTGGAAAAGTATCGTTTTCTTTTCGATATCAGTAACATGTATTCCAACTAAATAATACTTTGAAGAATCCTCAAATCCTTTTATTTTCAATAATTGAGTTTCAGTTGCTTTTCCATATAAAGGATAAACTAAAATAGACTTTGAAGCATTAATTTTTTCATGTTTTGAATAGGCAATCAATTGAAAAAGATCACTATTTGTAATGTTTGATATTATTGGTTCCTCTTCATTAGTTAAAACATTTTTATATTTAGCATCAATAACAATTTTGAAATTATTTTTATCTGTTAAAGTGATATCAGGTTTTATTGTTTTTGAAAAAGCCGTAGATGAATATATAAAATTTTCTTGTGATTCAAATCCATAATATTTTGCACCTTTTTTAATAACTCCAGTTACATACTTCTCGAAAAGTTTATTCATATCAAAAATAAAAGACCTAAATGGACAAGTACTAGAATCTAATTTCATTTGATTATTACTAATAATAAATTTACATAATTCATGAATCGGTTTGTAATTCTTAAACCTTCCAACATAGCGGATTCTATTAAATTCTTCGAGTCTTATTTTTCTTAAAGTTATGCCCGACAAATACGGTTCAATAGCAATTGATTTGGGTCTTAAGATCTCTTTTATTGTTGAATTAATATTAGTGTCATTAAAAATAAACTTTCTGATAATTTCTAAAGTGTAACGCAGTATCTGGTTTTCTAAGGTATCAGCATTCATATCAAAATATGTACAAGGGACTAAGTTTCTTTTACCGGCAGGTATATATTTTTTAAAATATTTTGACAACTCTACTTTTCCTTTAATGCAGGCATTAAAGACTTCTTCTTTTTTTACGTAGTTTTTGGAAAAGTGGTTCTTAAGAAATTCTTTAAGACTTTCTAAGAAATAATAAGCAAATAGATATTGTATTTCATCTGGTAATTTTTCAAGTTCACTTTTATCATTCGGAAAATTAATTTCAAATCCAAACGCATAGTTCATCATTAAGAAAATATTTGCACTTTCTATTTTCGGTTTTACTATTACTTGGTATTCGCTAGAGCTGAGAACTCCAACAATATTTTTAGATTTAATAGAAAAATTAAATAAAGAATTATCTATACATGGTTCAACACGTAAATCAAATAGATTGTCATAACCTTTTATTTCCCTTAATTCACTAAATGTCTTTTGATCAATCCCAAGATCAGAAAATTCTTGTAATTCAAATTTGGTAATATCCATTTTATTAGTACTGATTTATTTCTTTAACGAACTCATCAATATTATTAATTATACCTTCCTTTTTATATTCTTCTAAAAGAGGAACAACCTGGAATTTCATTTTTCTAATTAATTCTTCTTTTGTATTTGAAATAAAGTAAGTGTGCCCAACAGCGAAATCTTTATCACCGTTGAAGAGTCCGTTGCACTTTTCAAATAAAGCTAATGTCGTTTTAACAAGACATTCTTCTTTTCCAATCATTATTTTTTCTAATTTATTTAAATCAGGGCTTAGTGTATGGAATACAAATCTTCGTCTCAGTGCATAATCTATAATAGCAATAGATCTATCTGCTGTATTCATTGTTCCAATGATAATAAGATTTTTAGGAATTGTAATTGGAATGCCATATGCTGTTTTTATTTCCATATCTCTATATTCTAAACCTAAAATCAGTTCTCCTAAAATTTTAGATATATCACCTCTATTAATTTCGTCTATTATTAAGAAGTATTCATTTTCAGGATTATTAAAAGCACGTTTACAAAAAGAGGTAAAAATCTTTTCTTTTACTTCAAATTTTCCATCTTCATTCATCAAATATCCCATAACAAAATCTTCATAAGAATAACTTGGATGGAATTGAACTAATTCCCATCTATCTTGAAACTTTTCTCTGTTTTTAAATTCACTGAATTCAAGAGTGTCGCTAGCCAGACTTTCTTTAATTCTTTCATAAACAAGATTTATGGCAGAATAAGTTTTACCTGTTCCGGGAGGTCCTTGAAGAATAATATTGTTGAATTGTTTAGAAATATTATAAAATTCATTTGAGGTGCTTGTAGCAGTTACTTTTTCATCTGCCATTTCTATTCCCAAAAATTGGTTTACTAAAAGTTTTGTCTTTTTGTGATCATCATATTTATTATCTAGCCAATGATAGCTTAACGCCCAATAAATTTTAAATATTCGATAAATTAATTGTTTGTCTTTTTCAAACTCACCACTAATTGGAACAATTATTTTAAATTCAGTGGCGGATAAATTCTTAAGTTCCTGTAAATTATTAATATTAGAAATTCTTTCCCAAATTTTATTCTTTTTCACTATAAGAATTTCTTTCTTTTCCTCTTCTATTATTTTATTAGTTTCATTAATTGCAATATTTTTATATTTGTCATTCTCATATATATCGGTCATTAATAAAGCCCAATCATTATTATCATTACTACCTGTTTCTAAATATATACCTATAGATTTAATTCCATTTTCGGTCAGATCTTCATTTAAGATTATTTTTATATGTTGAAATCCCTGACGAAATCTAAACATATCTTTAAAATTTTTAATATATGCAACCAATCCAAAATTATTGGTAAATTTTTTTATAGGAGATTGTGTAAGAATCGTGAAAAACAAATCAGAGAGATGGTTTTCATCAATATAATTTTTTAACCACCTTTTAATGATTACACGTGGTTCTGGCATTTACTTTTCTCCTCTTAAGTTTGAATAGGTAATTATTATGAATCTTAAAATTATAATTCAATATTTTCTTTTCTATAAAATATATATTTTGTAAAAAAGTATTTGAAAATTAGTAAAATATATTAATAAACTATAAAAAATTGCTTATGACAACTAAATAAATAAAAAATCTCAATTCTTTTTGTGATTCTTCAAATAATTGTGCATCATTTTGCCGAACTTTTTATCTTTTGCCCTTTTTTCCTGATATGACATTTCGTTATACAGCGATTCTTTATACATCTTAATATAATTATCATATCTTTCTTGAGAAATGTCTCCTTTCTGAAGTGCATCTAAAACCGCACATCCTTTTTCTATGGTATGTGTGCAATCATCGAAACGGCACCTTTGTGAAAGTTCTGCTATTTCGTTGAAAGTATCATCGAGACCCGATTCTGCCGAAATAATCCCAAGTTCCCGCATTCCGGGACTATCTATTACTATCGCTCCATTATCAATAACTATTAATTCCCTTCGAGTGGTTGTATGCCGTCCTCTACCATCTTTTTCTCTTATCGATTGAGTTTTGTATAAGTCTTGATGGATAAGGTTATTTAATAATGTGGTTTTACCAACTCCCGAAGAGCCGATCAAACAATATGTTTCGGCTGGAGTAAAATATGCTTTAATGGGTTCTATATCTGAAAAATTTATATTGCTGAATGATCCGATTTTAATCCCCGGCGTTAATTTGTTTATATCGCCCACCTTACTCTGAATTTCATCTTCACTAATGAGATCACTTTTGCTTAAAAATATTATCGGAGTTATATGACTCTCATTTATCATTACCAAATAGCGTTCTAATCTTTTTAAGTTATAATTGCTATCTAATGCTTGAACGATTATTGCCTTATCAATATTTGCAGCTATCAATTGGTAATCGATTTTATTCCCGGAAGATTTCCTCTTCAATAAATTTTTTCGGGGAATAATTTCGTGAATTACAGCAAAAGACTCATCATCAAATAATTGAGCATAAACCCAATCACCTACGGTTGGTAAATCTTCCGGTGATTCTGAATTAAATAAAAACTTGCCTGTTAATTCAGCATAGATATCAGTTTTCCCATTAGATACCATAAAACTATTTTTATTGACCGAAACTACTCTTGCTATTTGACGGTCATTCAACTTGGCTGAATCAATGTTTTCTTGAAACCATTTATCAAAACCAAGTTTTTCTAATTCGATCATTTTTTTATCGCAATTAATTTAAGAATGTTTGTATATATAGAGTTTATCGCATCTGCAATATGCCACTACCTCAAATATAATTAAATCCGATATTATTCTTCTTTATTTAATATTTTTAATAGAGGATTTTAATTAGACTATGATATGTATTTATATTTAAAAAATCTAAAATCTAATGGAGAAAAAATGGAAGCAAAAGATCTTATCTTAAAAGTTATGAAGAAAGAGGGAACTCCTCTAAATGCAGGAAAGATTACTGAATTAACCGGACTTGATCGTAAAATTGTAGATAAGACAATGGAACTATTAAAGAAGGAAGGAACAATCGTTTCTCCTAAAAGATGCCTCTGGGAACCAAAATAAATTAATCACTTAAGCAAAATTATTTACTTAAAATATTGAATTAATTAAATATGGGAGATTATCTCCTATTTATATGTAAGTATCAATTTAGTTTTAGTGACTTATCAATTGAGAAGGAAAAAGCATCGGTAATAGTTATCCTTAATAAAAGTAGTCTATTTTTTACCTTTGACTGTTATGCTGCAAATTCTGTCGGAATTCCGCAGCCTTATCCTAAATCTGCAGAATCAATATGACCATAAATAAAATTATATTCGGTACCTATCATATTTATCCCTGCTTGATCAGAACTGCATCCGCATGAAGATTGCTGAACCGCTATTGATGAGTATTTGTTTTTAACTATAATATTTAATTCTTAATCCGAATTTATTTCTATTCTCCTTATTCACATTCAAAAGGTTGTTTTATAAATTGAACTGCTCTCTTGGTTAAACTTTTTGTTAAATCAATTCCTACCTCTTTCATAACAGCAGCGGATTTAGGAGTAGCCGAAAAACCCTCTGCCATTTGACTCCTTCAAGATAATAATATGATTTGGTTTCGACAATAATCGATAGCATCAAGTTCAATAAAAATCATCAGATCGATTGAAGCAGATATCCTAAAATAGCACCACCCAATACTATGTAAGCGGAATTTAGTTTTTTAACTGATAAAAATGCTATGGAGGATAATAAAACTATTAATAAAGCACCCCAATCAAAACCCGATCGGGAATTAAATAAAATATCCACACCAAGATTAATTACCACTACAAACATCACAGCCACAGCGCTTGCATTAATTGCATCAAGAAAAGCCGAAAATATTTTTGAAGCTCTAAGCTTTGCCACAAAAGGATTTAGAATCAAGACAAAAATGAAAGAAGGAATTAAAATACCTAATGTTGCAGCTATTGCTCCGCCTATACCTGAAATCTGATAACCTATAAATGTGGCTGAAGAAAGGAAAGGTCCGGGTGTAAATTGTCCTACTGCAATTGCATCTAAAAGCTCTTTTTCGGTTAGCCAGCCAAGACCTTGTACAAATTCACCATTAAAATATGCTACAAGGACATAACCGCCTCCGAACCAAACAGCCCCAATTTTAAGACATACAAAAAATATCTTTGTTAATGAGATATTTAGAGTTTCTTTCTCGGCTAATTGTTGGACTAAACTTGCGATCGGAAATAATATTAGTGGAGAGAATGAGCTAAATATATTTTTTTTCTCGGATAGATATATAAATAAACTTCCAATAATTCCTCCCATAATTATTGAAATTACTTCATTGACTCCAAGAAAATTTATTATCGAAATTGAGATAGCAATAAAAATAAGCTTCCATCCTTTGAGTGCTTTTATTCCTAATTTATAAACTGCATTTAATACGATGACAATAATTGCGGGTTTAATACCAATTAAAAAAGGCTGTAGTTTGGGGAGATTTCCATATAAGGAATAAAGGTAAGCTATGAAGCCGGTTATTAAAACTGCTGGAATAATAAAAGAGAATCCAGCAATAATTAGCCCCCATATTCCGCCGCGTTGATAACCAATATGTAATGCCATCTCAGTAGAATTGGGACCGGGAATTAAATTAGTTGCCCCAACAAGATCCAAAAAGTGCTGCCGATCCAACCATTTCCGTTTGTTTGTAAACTCATCTTCAAATAATGCTATATGAACCGCCGGTCCTCCAAAAGCAATTAAACCAAGCTTCAAGAAAACTTTTGCGATTTCTAAAAGTTCGAACCTCATATCAATTTTTCCTTTAATTGAAATATTATTATCCGATTCCAATTTTATTATCCATATGTTTTCAAAAATTAATGCTTTCTACCAAATATTTCATATCTTCATTTTCTCTCGGCACTGTTATATTATACTTTTTATTAAATCGCCCATTTTTTACTATTTCTCTTTTTCCACTAACGAGATAGATTATTGTTAGATCTAAATCTTGAAGCCATGATTGCTGATTTTTTCACTTTGGTTTATTTCACCATAATTCATATATGAAATGTTTATGAAATCATAAAATTATAAACTATGCTGTAAATTTATTTTTATATCTCGAATAATTCCCCATCCTTCAAGCATTTGCTAGAAACAGAAAATAAGCTTTAGTATCGCGAAGGATCAGCAGTAAGTATAGGAATAAGGACTTTAGGATTAATTGAATTAACATACTTTTGAAGAGTTTCAATAACTAGATGCCCAGAAGTATGTATTCAAATATCGATCATATCAAGCATAACAATATTTTGATTTTAGGATAAAAATTAATTTAATCAATTTTGGAGAGATTGCTACTTTAAAAGCTCAGAATTGAGATGAAGATATAAAGAAAACAATATTGAGTTTTCTCCGCTCATGCCTCGATTTATTCAATGGGGAATTGCGAATTCAATTCGAAATTCCAAGTATTTACTTAAAGGAGCTAAATAATGAATTAAGGGGTTTGAGATGGAAGCAGGTAGTCCCGAACATCATCAAGTATATAAAAAAAGGGACTTACAAAAAAAATTATCTCTCTGTAAGTCCCTGTGTCCGCTCCGCGGGTAGGACTCGAACCTACAACCCTGCGGTTAACAGCCGCATGCTCTGCCATTGAGCTACCGCGGAATAAAAAGGTCATCAAAAATAGGCTTCTTTTCGCTTTATGTCAAGACGATATAACTTTTTTTTTGATATATTTTATATGAACCCAATCATTACAAAATTAGTAAACTCCCTCTCATAGATTAATTCTTAATGTACTTTTGTGGAATTAATAGAGTGCGAATCATAATACTATAATTTAGTCTTATGTAGAATAACTGATAACTTATGGATTATTTATTTTTTTTGCACATTTTCTTAACAGAACAAAGATAATACGTCTTATTTTAATAGATCATTTTCTATTTCGATAGCAATAAAATCATATTGACAAAAATAGATTTTGTTTTTATATTTACTTCGATAAATATAGAAATAAATGGACACCTTCAAAAATGAGCGAAAATAATACGGAAATTGTCAAAATAATAGCTGATTCCTCCCGAATAGATATAATAAAGGCATTATATGAAAAATCGAGGTATGTAGAAGAATTAGCTCAATTGGTTGATTTATCCATATCAACTATCTCGTTCCACCTTAAAAAAATGGAAAAAGTAGGTATAGTAAAGAGCGAAAAAGTGCAATATTATGTAAATTATACCTTGAATCGAGCAGTATTTGATTCAACACTCAAAGAAATCTTAAATTTAGGCAAAACAGACACAACACATTTCGAGAAAAAATCAAAAGACTCGAAAAGCAAAGTGATAAACACTTTCTTCAAGAACGGAACTCTTACTAATTTGCCCATTCAACACAAAAAACGTCTAATTATTATAGAAGAGTTTATCAAAAAGTTTGATCCTGCAAAAAGATATCTTGAATCGGAAATCGATGAATTGATAAATGAATCTTATGAAGATCATTGCAAAATTCGCCGAATAATGATAGATGAAAAATATCTGTTCAGAGAAAAACAAGTTTACTGGATCAATTACGAAAAATGTAAAAATTTATTGCCCGAATTAATAATCGGAAAGGAAATCAAAAAAATGAACGAGACTAAAAATCTAAACGAGACAAAAGGAGAGAGCTTAGATTACAACAATAAATTGCAATCGAATCAATCAAGCGGTTTTGACCATAAGACAAGTAAGACCCAAATTAAGCGCGATTATAAAAACACTCTTACTCCAATGGGTGTTTATCAAATAAAAAATATCGTTACCGGAAGAGTTTATCTTGGCAGCAGTCTTAATGTCGCCGCACGACTAAATCGTTTTCGATTTGAACTTAAGTATGGCACTGAATGGAGCGATGATCTATTAAATGATGCAAAAGAATATGGCGAAAAGAATCTCGTATTCGAAGTGTTGGAATATCTTAAACCGAAAGACGATTTAAAATATGATTATACATACGATCTAAAAGAACTCGAAGAGAAATGGCGGGATAAGCTTCTTTAAATTCTGTTTTCTTTTAATTTATCAAAAAGTAATGTTACATTTGTTGATACTATTCGATGGAATTTTATATGCGTAAGGATATAAGGAGTAAATTAATTGGTAAAATTAATTTAGGCTTAAGCAGTTTTTGGAATTTCCTTAAATCAGGTCCCACTATTTTTAAGGTCATATTAATTGCACTTTCTTCGCTTTCTGTAATTCCGATCGTAATTCTTATATCACAATCGATTTCGAGTTTAAACTCCTCCAAAGAACTTTCTTACAACACAATCGAATCCACAATTAAAGATCAAACTACCCAGGTATATCAATCTTATGCACAAAACTTAGCACGGAGAATTTCGGATTTTTTATATTCGTGCGAGTCCGATCTTCATAGCATTTCCTCTATTCCGGCGAGTCCGGAGAGTTTTCTTCAATTCGGAAAAAATAACCAGCGATGGGCAAATTATTATGGTAAAAACATCCCATTATATAAAGAAATTTCTCTTATTGATGAATTCGGAAATGAAAGAATAAAAATTATTAAAGACGAAATAGTACCAGGATATTTGTTAAAAAATGTGGCGGATAAAAAAAATACTAAATACCTGTCGGAAACATATTTTGAAGATACCAAGATTCAATCGGGGGATATTTTTGTTTCTCATTTAACAAGTTGGTATATCAGCAGATATGAGCAGCTCGAAAAAAATAAACAGCTTGATGGAGTAGTTCGTTTTTGTAAAAAAATTAAAGATGGCAACGGTAATTTCAAAGGGATCATAATGATTGCCCTGGATGCCGCACATCTTTTGGATTTTGTCGATTTCAAAATAATGCCAACAGATTCCCTGGCTAATCGATATCGCGCCGGAAGTTACAATTATATAATAGATGATCAAGGGTGGATAATCGCTCATCAGAAATTATGGGATATTAAAGGATTTGATAAAGAGGGCAATCTTGTAAAGGAGCTTTCGCCTAATACACCCAAATGGAAGTACGATGCCGGAATAATGCCAATTAATTTAACAAAAATGGATTGGAAGCTAATCGATATCTACAGTAATGAACCAATGAGTTCTATCGTAGAGCGTGTCCGAAGAGGAGAGACTTGTATTACTACTGTGAAATCCATGGGGATTTATTCAGAGGTTGAAGGAATTATTAGAACACGTACTTATGCACCGATTTTTTATTCTACGGGAGAATATAATAAGTATGGTATTTTCGGTTCGGTTTCGGTTGGTACTTCTCTAAAGAAATTTATGGATAAATCGAGATCACTTGTTGAACATCTCGAAGAGATTAATGAAAAAGCAAAGCAAGAAATGATATTTGTTGCACTTCTAATTTCCTTAGGAGTGATTTTCTTTTCATTTTTAATAGCCCGATGGATTGCAAAACCATTAGCAGAATTAAGCTTGGCACTATCCAAAATTGGAAGAGCAGATTATATTATAAGTAATGTTCATAGCCCAATTAAAGAAATTGAGGTTCTTTCCCGCGGTGTTAAAAAATTAGCATCAGAATTAGAAGAAAAGGATAAAAAAATAAATCAAACTGTAAAAGAATTAGGATCAGTAAATCTAAATCTTGCTGCAACCAAGAAGGAACTATCTGCTTATCTTCATCATGAATATGAGAGTGAAACTGATGTTATACTCGAAGAGAAGATAAAGACTTATGAAAACGAATATCCACTTTTAAAGGAAATCAGAAAAGAGAAAATCATAGGCGATAGCCCGCAGTTTTTAAGAGTTTTGCGTCAGATTGTGCCACAAAGTCAAATGAATCTTCCAACTTGTATTTATGGTGAAACGGGAACAGGTAAAAGTGCATTGGCTTTGCAGATCCATCGTTTAAGTCCAAGAAGCGAAAAACCATTTATGATTTTTGAAGCTGCCGAATTTTCAGCTTCTGATCCTCTAATCGTAATGGGTAAAATTTTTGGTTATGGAGAAGGACATGGCATTCAGGGTATTGATAAATCAGGTCAATTAGGAATAATTGAACTCTGTAATGGTGGTACATTATTAATCGATGATGTTGATGCTCTGCCTGTTGATACCCAAGCACAGATTTTAAGAGTTGTAGATGGTCTTAGTTTTCATCCGGCAGCAGGTAAGCCGAGAGAAATTACTTCTGATGTTCGATTTCTATTTTCCACACATGTTGATCTTGAATCGAGAGTAAAAGAAGGTTTTTTTAGAAAGGACCTTTATAGAAGAATTGGAGGAAGTTTTAATAAAATAGTTATTCCTCCTCTTCGTGAAAGAAGAATTGATATACTTTTGATCGCAGAACATTTTGTAAAAAGATTTAATAAGAAGAACGGAACTTCTATTGAATTAAGTCAAGTAACAAAGAATTTTCTTTTTGAACACGATTTTAAAGAAGGTAATATTGGCGAATTAAAGACTTTAATAGAAGTAGCTTATGAAAATGCAAGGATTGAGGGGAGCTCTATAATAAATAAAAAATTCTTATTTGAAGCAAAATCGATTGAAATAAAATCTTTTGGTAGCAGCTCTGATAATACTAACATACATAAAAAAATTCTCTTTGATGAAAAAAATATTTTCTCGGTTGATGAGCTAAATAAACTAAGGATTTTGAGAAAAAATAATTTTAGAATGGATTTAAGTGAGGATGAATTAGGATATAAAAAAGGTTCACATACTCTATCTCATCATTTGAAAGGAATTTGTTATAAAACATTGTGTAATAACAATTTTGATATTGAATTAACGGCAAAAATTATCATAGGTGATGAGGATTCGCATATTATTGACATTCTTATTCCTAAAATTGAAGCATATATTTCAAATATCAAAGAAAAGGAAGATGCAAATAATATTAATTCACTATTAAAAAATCTTCCAAAGGAATATCACGAATTTATAGAGCGAATTATTTCTCAAAAGAATAACATATAGCATTTTGTAATTCCCACGCAATTCCCACGTACGTGTGGGAATTTCCCCAATTCCTTCGTTTTTAGGCTATAAACTTAACATTAAATTCACAACAAATGTACATTTTTACTAATATTTTTGTGGTATATCATTTGACATAGTATTAATAAATAATAATCCGAAAAATACCAATTGGAGTAAAAATGATAAGGATTTATTGTAAATCGTTCATTCAGAGGACAGAATTAATACCGTTTTTTCTATTGATCCTATTCTATACTTCAATTCTTGCTGAAATTAACCCCGCATCCAACGATACTGTTTATAATAAAATTATCTGGCAGGACAAGTTTGAAGAAAAAGAATTAATTGGTTGGACTGTAATAGACGACATAAAGGATGAACCCTCCGATTGGAAACTCGATAGCGGATACTTAGTTCAACTTACAGATGTCGGCTCTCCTAAAGATTTCCTTGGGACCCATATAATCTCCGGGAATACTAATTGGGAAAACATTACAATCGAAACTAACTTTATCTATACTGATGATGATTTCATGGGGATAATTTTTCGATATCAAGATGAAAATAACTATTGTAGACTTTTAATCTCATTCAAAGAAAAAATAATTCTATTAAACAAAAAAGTAGACGGGAAAAATATTGAAATAGCCAGAAAAGAAAATTCGCCTCTTAGCAGCGCCAAGTTTAATTCAATTATTTCGTTACATGAAGATTCTATTAAAATATGGTTAAATAATGAAGAAGTATTCTTAGTATCTGATGGTCAGTTTAAATCAGGGAAAGTTGGATTTACATCTCTTGGTAATTTAGCATCGTTCTTTGATGATATTACCGTTTATGAAAATTACCAATATAAAGAGAAAGAAATAACACAAGCCATAGTGAGAGGTCCTTATCTCCAAAATGTTTTATCTGATAGCGCAGTAATTCGATGGGACACAAATTTCGATTGCGAGTCAATTGTAGAATTTGGAATAAATGAAGAAAATCCGAGACAAATAAAATCTGAAACAACATATAAAAAACACGAAGTAGTAATCAAAAAATTAGAACCGGCTACAAAATATTTCTATCGCATTAAGTCGGGAAATATTACCTCTGATTGGCACAGTCTAAAATCTGCTCCTGTAAAAAATTCACCCTTTAATTTTATTCTTTATGGTGATAATCAAATGAATCCATTGAGACATAAAGAAATAATAAATAATTATGTAAAAAGGGATTTTGATTTTATTGTCTCTAATGGCGATGTAGTGCAAAGAGGAATGCGAGAGGATTGGGATACTGAATTTTTTGGACCGCTAAAAAATGTATTAAGTGAAAAGCCTTTCTATTCTGCAATTGGTAATCACGAATTAAATTCACCCTATTTTTATCAAAATTTTTCTTATCCGAATTCGGAACATGAGAACTATTATTCTTTCAAATATTCTAATTGTTTCTTCATATTTATAGATAACCCACGTAATGCTTATCCCAAAAAAGGAGAGTATGAAGACTTTAAAGAAGGTAGTAAGCAGTATGTATGGATTAAAGAACAATTAGCATCAGATAAAGCACAAAAAGCTGAATGGCTTTTTGTTGTCTCTCATGTACCTTCGCATCCGTTTGCATTTGGAAATGTATTTCCCGATGGAGAAAAAACATTACTTCCATTATTTGATGAATATAACGTTGATATAAATTTTTCGGGGCACTCGCATGGTTACGAAAGAAGTAAAATTGAAAATACTTATTATATAATTTCTGCCGGCGGTGGCGGTGCATTAAGCAAAAAGAAAGACCCTGGTCCGAAAATGTATGGGAAATTCCTTCGAGATTATAATTACTGTCATATTTCAATTGAAGGAAACAAGCTTTTCTTCAAAGCTTATGATATAAATGACAAACTCATTGACGAATTTTCAATTGTGAAATAAATAAAAATAAAATATTCAGATGTCAGTAGAAAAACAGAGTTCTTAAAAAACAGAATCAAATATTGATTAATTTCTAATTAGTAGGAGGTTGTAATGTTCTTTAGATCTACATTAACAAGAAGTACTATTTTTAGATATTCACTGATGTTATTATTCGTATCAGTAATATTATCGCAGTCTTTATACGCACAAGGGATTGGTAAAGTAGTTGGTAGAGTAGTTGATTTTACGGCAAAATCTTCATTGCCAAGCGCAAATATACACCTTGAAGGCACTAAGATTGGTGTTTCTTCCGATAAAGAAGGAAGATATATACTTGTCGGCGTTCCGGAAGGGCAGTATAATATTATTGCCTCTTATCTTGGATATGAAAAATTATCAATTCCGGTAAATGTTGTAGCAAATAAATCTGTTCTTATTGATTTTGAACTCAAAGAATCAGCTGAAGAGATGCAAGATGTTTACGTTTATGGTGCTCTTACAAGAGGACAAGCAAAATCATTGAACGAACAGAAGAATGCATCAAATATTAAAAATATCGTTTCTTCAGAGCAGTTCAGTAAATTCCCTGATAGAAATGCAGCAGAAGCACTCCAAAGAATACCTTCCGTTTCTATCACCACCGATCAAGGTGAAGGCGAAATGATTCAGTTAAGAGGTATTTCATCTGAATATAACTCTGTAAGTGTAAATGGTGTAAGAATACCAAGTCCAGATCCAGATGCTGATAGAGGTGTGGGGCTTGATTTAGTTCAAGCTAATTTAATGGAATCGATTGTGGTTACAAAAGCATTAACTCCGGATATGGATGGTGATGCACTTGGTGGAAGTGTTGATTTTATTCTTAAAGATGCACCTGAAAAACCAATTTATAATTTTGTTGTAAGTGGCGGATATAATCAACAGCGTTCAGAGTTTAATAAATGGGGTAATGATGTACAATCTTATTCTGCACTTGTAGGAAAACGATTTTTTGAAAATAGTCTCGGAGTTTTATTAGCATCCAGTTTTTATAAAACTAATCGTGGCTCCATTCTAAGAGAATATCGTTTTACAGGTGATCAAAGTACTGATTTGATTTCGAGCAAATGGACAGATTATGATGTTAATCGTAATCGTTTCGGCGTTAATTTAGCTACTGATTATGTATTTGATCCTGAAAATAGAATAAGATTAAATGCTAACTATAATAGCTACATTGATAATGAAATTAGAAGACAGACAGTATACACGATTAATAAAAGTACTGAAGATAGAGAAACAAGAAATCGAATTGAAGATCAAAGATTAGCTACTGTAAAGTTAGGTGGCGAGCATAAGTTAGGTGCTGTTGATTTAGATTATTCTCTTTTCTGGATCGAAAGTCGTGAAAGACTACCCAATAGAACTTATTGGACTTATTCAAGAAAAAATACTTATGCAGGTTGGAATAACGATGAATTATATTTCATAACAGGGAAAGAAGTATTCCCTGATCTTGCTCCAATGAAAGTAAGTCGTGTTCGCCATGATGAGCTTTTAACAGTCGATGGAGATAAAGGTGGAGATATCAATATTACACTACCATATAATATTTTTGATCGTGTAAGTTCATTTAAAACCGGATTAAAATATAGATTAAAAGATCGTCTCTATGATTCACATCGTTATAATGCAAAACCTGCTTCCGGTAAAACTATCGAAGTTCCGGGCGGTACTTATGGTTTTGAAGATATTGTATGGAATGATCCTGAAGCTACGGTTCTTCCATTGGCAGCATTTATTGAAGATCAAGGTTATACTGATAATGATTATGAAGCTTCAGAAGCAGTTATTTCCGGTTATGCTATGTCAGATGTTTCTGTTACTAATGAATTAACAATACTTCTTGGTGCAAGAGTAGAACATACAAAAACAGATTATACATTAGCTAAGACAGGTCAAAAAGACGATGGCTCTTATACAGACTTCTTACCATCACTTCATTTTACATATAGATTTGATGATATAAGAAATTTAAGAATGGCTTTAACAACCGGA
>Ga0172380_10001213_pt1 | contig 45265 bp, 42 predicted proteins | sample Leawe162metaG_FD_119747 | JGI IMG/M metagenome (GOLD analysis project Ga0172380, IMG submission 119747) | Leachate microbial communities from a municipal landfill in Southern Ontario, Canada - Leachate well 162 metaG | ecosystem: Engineered > Solid waste > Landfill > Unclassified | place...
ATGATGGACGAATACATCCTTGCCGCCGTCCTGCTCAATAAAACCAAAACCCTTTGAATCATTAAACCATTTAACTGTGCCTTCTGCCATCTTGTACTACTCCTTTGTGCTCGGTTCCACGTAGGAACCACTTTGTTATAAAGCCGAAATATCGTTTGATATCACGACTGGAGGTTTGGTTGCCCAAACCGATTTACCGTCGGTGTGCGGGAACAGGGATGCCAAAATCAAAGGACGATGCCCTGGTGCGCTTGTTTCTCCCAGATCCTGCAGGGGCAGGTTTTTTTCTTATCGGCCTTTCGCCGTGAGCCTTGAGTGGTTCTTCAAGATCGTGAGCCTCGGCGACAAAACCGGGAACATCCCTGCGGATCATCTTTTTACCCAGGGTGCGTTCGATGGACAGAATCATGCTGCCGTCTTCGCGGGACGCCAGAGTAAGGGCTTCCCCTGTTTTGGTGGCCCGACCGGTGCGGCCGGTTCGGTGCGTATAAGCTTCGACCGTGTCCGGGACATCATAGTTGATAACATGAGAAATACCGGAGACATCAATACCGCGAGCGGCAATGTCCGTGGCAACCAGAACCTTGAAGGTCCCATTCTTGAAACCGTCCAAAGCCTGCTGGCGTTTCTGCTGGGACAGGTTGCCCTGGAGAGAGGTTGCGCTGTGCCCGGATTTTTCCAGGTGCAGGGCAAGGCTTTTTGCCTTGTGTTTTGTCTTGGTGAAGATCAAGGTGGTTTTCGTCTCCTCCTGGGCCATGATGCTTTTCAACATGGCGGTCTTATTCTCTTTGGTGACCTGGAAGAGTACATGGGAGATGGCCGTCACGGCCTGGGTGTGATTGATCTGGACAACTGCCGGATCGTTCAGGATATCTTCCGCCAGGTGCCGGATTTCCGCAGGCATGGTGGCGGAGAAAACGAGATTTTGGCGGTGGGGCGGCAGATGCTTCATGATCCGCCGGATGTCCGGCAGGAAACCCTTGTCAAACATATGGTCAGCTTCATCAAGAACCAGTACCTCAACCTCCCGGAGGTTTATGGCCTTGTCATTAAGGTGATCAAGCAGACGGCCGGGGCAGGCAACGATGATTTCCGCGCCTTCTCTGACTTTCTTGATCTGGCCTGGCTTGCCGACTCCGCCATAGATAACAACGCTGCGCAGTCTGGTTTTTCCGGCCATGGTGCCGATATTTTCATGAATCTGTTCAGCAAGTTCCCTGGTTGGGGCAACAATAAGCGCGCGCACTTTTTTGCGGGGTCCGGCCTGGAGGCGTTGCAAGAGCGGAAGTACAAAGGCGGCGGTCTTGCCGGTGCCTGTCTGGGCAAGGCCAAGGATATCGCGGCCGGCGAGAATGGGAGGCATGGCCTCGCGCTGGATGGGGGTTGGAGAAGTATAACCGCAGGCCTCTATGCCGGCAATTATCTGGGGGTGAAACTGAAACTCATCAAAACTCATTAGAACTCCTTTGTTCAATTGGCGATGCGGCGTAATGGGGAAAATGGAGCTGCATCGCGTAAAGCAGCGTCTTTCTCAAGATCACTGAGATATTTTTGTTATGCTTGCTAGACATGCCGGAAGATGTCGGGGGAGTGACGATGGAGTGCGTCAAGGATAAAATCGCCAATGTGTTCGTCCAGATGTTCCACTTTTAACGGGTATGTTTTCTGTGTATGTGGTCGGCAGAAACTTTTAGGAGACTGACGAAACAGGGGGGAAATAACACGGCTGGATGGATATCATGAAGAGGTATTACTTCTTTTTAAAGTTATTTTATTTTTATCAATATATCCACCCTTTATTTTTTGTGCAACATAAAAAATGCGGGGGTAGGTATAATTATTAAAAGGCACAAACAAGGAAGACCAAGAATGGATAAAATCAACGGGTATTGTCGGATGAAGGTAAGGACAAGATGCGAAAAATCAAAAAGGAGATTATATGAAAACATGGACTATTGTTGTTTGGGCGCTCTGTTGCGGTTGTCTGCTTACAAGTTTGGGCTGTGCCGCCGCCGTAGTGGGCGGCGGAGCGGCAGGTGGCTATGCGGTGGCCTCGGATGAAAGGTCAGCCGGGACGATGCTTGATGATGCCGCGATTACCACCAAGGTGAAAGCCGAGCTTGTCGGCGATAAAAGCGTCAAGGCCCGCAATATTGATGTCGATACCGTAGCGGGAGAGGTGGTTCTTTCCGGTTATGTTGATTCGCAGCAGGAGGCGAACAGGGCAGGTGTCCTCGCCAAATCGGTGCATGGCGTTGTGCGGGTAAAAAATGAACTCCGGGTTGGTTCCCGCACTATGGGGCAGGGGGCTGATGATAAGATTCTTGGCGCGAAAATCAAGACGAAGCTCGTAAGGGAGCCGGACATCAAATCGCTCAACATCGACGTGGATGTCTATTCTGGTTCCGTCAATGTTGGTGGCGTTGTTGCGAATCAGGAACAGAAGAATAAGATTCTTAATCTGATTCGTTCCGTAGAGGGTGTCAAGGGCATTGTCGATAATCTGCAGGTCCGGTGAATGTAGAGGTTTTTTTTAGGTTGGCGCAGTCCTTCCGGAAGAATGACAGTTTGTCCCTGTCCAGTTAGCACCGCATCGGCTTAAGCCGGATAGTGACGATAATTTAAGTGTATTTCGAACAGGCGCCCAATCAATGTCGATGTCTTGTGCTAATTTATGTGTTGTTCTGGTCGAGCCCAAAGGGGCTGGGAATATAGGATCCGTGGCCAGGGTCATGAAAAATTTCGGCTTCGGCGAGTTGCGTCTGGTGCAGCCGCGGGCAAGTCATCTCGGCGCGGAAGCCCGCAATATGGCGGTGTCCGCCATCGACCTTCTCGAACAGGCCAAGGTGTATGAAAATCTGGCTCTCGCCCTGGCCGACAGAAACCTGACCTTGGGCACAACCCGTCGATTCGGCAAATATCGGGAGGAGCTGCTCCTTCCGGCCGAGGCGGCCGTAACCATTGCGGCTCTGGCAAAAACCGCCAAGGCGGCAATGGTTTTCGGCCCTGAGGACACGGGGCTTAAGACCGATGATCTGGATCTCTGCCAATACTGTGTGACGATCCCCACCCATGCGGAGTTGCCTTCCATGAATCTGGCCCAAGCCGTGGCGGTCTGCCTGTATGAGGCCTCCCTGAAATTTTCAGACCCTGCCGGGGACAAGAGGCGGGGAAAGCGGCCGGCCCTGGGAAAGAACCTGGAAGCCATGTTTGTCCAGATGCGGCAGGTGCTTTCCGAGGTGGGTTTTCTCAATCCGCAGAATCCGGAACATCTGCTCCGCGCATTTCGACGGATGCTTGCCCGTCAGGGTTTGACTGAGCATGAGGTGCAGATCCTCCGCGGCCTGTGGGATAAAATTTCCTGGCTGCATCACAGGAAAGACCGGGGCTGAAAGAGAAGAATGCCCCTTGGACCCCCACCATCACTCAGTTTTGCTGTGATAGGCGCAGAACAAGGTTATTTGCCAAAGCCGCAGATGGGATAAACGCAGGTCTTGCATTGCCGGCAAAGGCCGCCATGCCCCAAGCGGGCAATATCCTGGCGGGTTATTTTCTCCCCGCACAGCACCCTGGGCAGGATCAGGTCAAAAATAGTGATCCGGTGGAACATGCCGCAGGCAGGCAACCCCAGCACCGGCACCTCCCCGATATAGCCCACGAGAAACATGGCCCCCGGCAAAACCGGAGAGCCGTAGACGATGTCCTGGGCTCCGGCCCTGGCAATGCCCTGCCTGGTTACATCATCCGGGTCCACGGACATGCCGCCGCTGGTGATGATAAGATCCGCGCCCGCATCCAGGCAGGCCTTGATCTCCGCGGCGATGGTCTCGATATTATCCGGGGCAAAGCGGACCGCAACCACCTCCGAGCCAAGCTTTTCCAGTTTCTTGCGCAGCACCGGTTCAAAGGCATCCTTGATCCGGCCATGAAAGACTTCGTTGCCGGTGATGATCAGCCCGGCCTTGGCCTGTTTCAGTTGGGCAACCTTGAGGATTCCCCCCGCCTTTTTGGCGATCTCCACGGCAATGTTGACGACCCCTCTTTTGGAAACCAGGGGGATGAGCCTGGTACCGGCCAGCTGTTCGCCCTGCTTTACCGGGGTATTGTTGTGCAGGGTGGCGCACATAACCTCGCCCAGCAGGTTGAATTGATACAGAGCCTCGACCTCGACCTTGAGCAGCCCGTCATGGGCCGCGACGATGTTGAGCTTGCCTTCCACCGGCTCTCCGGAAACCGAAGTGCCCTGGCCGGCCAGAGCTGAGGCCATCAGTTCGGCCGCCTCGTTTTCATGGATGTCATCTTCGCCCAGCTCCAGCACGTAGATGTTTTCCTTGCCCAGGCTTTTCAGGCGTTCGACATCCTCGGCCTTGATGATGTGGCCTTTCCGGAAGGCCCGGCCCTTGAATTCTTCGCTGCGGATTTCCGTAATGTCGTGGGGCAGAACCATGCCAACGGCCTGCTCCACCGGGATTGTTTTTGTCATGTCGTGCTCCAGTTGTGCTTGATTGGGCAGATTTGGATTATTTTGTAACTACACCAAGATTCAGAATTCAGGAGTCAGAATTCAGGAGTCAGGATTCAAAATACTGCGTGAATATTACTTCAGGAAATAGATTTTCACCTTGGAAAATGTTGTTGTTGGTTTCCTTGTGCTGGCTCCTGAATTATGACTTCCGACTTCCAGGCAGTTATATTATTTCGTAGTAGCGGCCCAAAGCACAGGGCTTGCACAAGGGTTTGCCGTTTTCAATAATCTCGCGGCAATCCTGCACCCAGTCGCCGCAACGTTCGCATTGCACCCGGCGGATGGGTCGGCCGGGCATGTCTTCTTCCGGCACGGTGATCTTGACTGCCTGAATCCTGAACAACTCTGCCTCGGGCATGATGCGGTAAGCTTCAAGCTGCTGCTTGTATTTGTCGCCGATTTCCGGGCAGTATTTCTTCGAGGTCTCCCGCGATTCCTCAAGCGCGGTAATTCGCACGGCCTTGTCGGTCTTGAGGTTGACGAAGGTCGCAGCCATGATCCCGTAATCGAGCCATTTGAGAGAGCGCTTGCCCAGAGAGCAGCCGGTAACGCTCTGGATGGCGTCGGTGGCGCAGCGGTCGATCTCCACCAGCACGTAAAACTCCTTGCGCTGGGCCTTGGGATCGTCGATGCCGATCTCCCGCAGGCCGATGATGGACATGCGGACCCCGATGACCTGGCCGGCGCAGATATGACCATGTATTTTTGTCGATTTTTCAAGAAGTTGCTCAAATGTTTTCATGTAATTTCTCCGGTATTTTCAGGCGCTATTCCCAGATATGAAATTGCAGTTTAGGCGAAAGGGAATAATTTTGCCATAAAGAAGAATGCTGGCGAAATTTTGACTGATATGCTAGATATCAAACCTTCAAGGTGCTCCAGAAGAGCTTTATAGGGAACCCCGTGCAATTCGGGGACGGGCCCACCGCTGTAACCGGGGACGCGTTTCGCAATCACGCCACTGTTTTTCAAATGGGAAGGCGCGAAACAAGGATGAGCCGGAAGTCAGAAGACCTGCCTTGAAAAATTATGCCGCATGATCGCTGTGGACAAGTGATTATGTAATGATCTGCCGTGGATGAAACAGGGACTCCTCGGATCGAGAAAATCGGTCCGGGGATTTTTTTTGCCCATGGAACAGCACCTTTTCAAAGAGTTATGGCAGCACCTGCTCTGGCCCCTGAGCCGGTTGATGTTCTGGGTTTCGCTGGGGATTGTGGCGGCCAATTTCATCGAGGCCCTGAACTGGACCCCGAGGCTTGCCCGGCTGACCAGGCCTCTGGTCCGGCTGGGCCGGCTCTCCGCTGTTTCCGGGGCCAGTTTCAGCATGGCCTTTTTTTCAGGGATCACCTCAAACACCATGCTGGCCGAGGCCTTTGCCCAGGGGCGTCTTGCCCGTCGGGAGCTGGTCCTGGCCAATCTTTTTAACAGCCTGCCCCGTTTTTTTCTCCACCTGCCCACGGTGTTTTTTCTCACCGTGCCGCTGATCAAGGGGGCGGCCTTCCACTACCTCGGTCTGACCTTAGGGGCGGCTCTGCTTCAGACCGGCCTGGTGGTGGCGGCCGGCCGCCTGCTCCTGCCGCCTCTTGCCGAGGACGGCGAGAGGATTGAGTTGCCGGAACGGGATAAGGTCGGCTGGCGTGTTGCGCTGCAGAAGGGGATCGAGCGTTTTCGCCGGAGAATCGGTCGGCTTTTTTCCTTCATGGTGCCGGTGTATGTGCTTTTTTTCTTCCTCAACCGGCAGGGGGTGTTTGCCGCCATTGAACAGTTTCTCGCCGCCGAGGTCTGGTTTCTCGCCTGGCTCGACCCGCAGAGCCTCGGCATTGTCATGGCCCATGTCGGCGCCGAGTTTACCGCCGGGCTGGCCGCAGCCGGAGCCTTGCTTGCCGACAACAGCCTGGGCCAGCGGGAGGTAGTTCTCGCTTTGCTGGCCGGCAATATTCTCTCTACCCCGGTCCGGGCGGTGCGGCATCAGTTTCCCTATTACGTCGGCATTTTCCCGCCGGGGCTGGCCCTTGAACTGGTGGGGTTGAGCCAGGTGCTGCGGATGCTTTCCGTGGTCGCCGTTGGGCTGGGCTATTATTTTATGACCCTTGGCTAGATTGGCCCTGTATGATGTTCTTTCTTGTGTGAGGTAAATCGCCAGTTTTTATAGAAACTGCAAGTGTGTTGTCAATAAGGCGCCCATTGGGCTTAAAAGGGAATCCCGTGCAAATCGGGAACGGTCCCGCCACTGTAATTTCCTCCCGCTTCCAGCGCGAAACGGGAACGCCGGTTCTCAGGCCACTGCCTCCGTCATGGGGTGGGAAGGCGAACCGGTTTTGGGAAAAGTCAGGAGACCTGCCTTGTTGATTGTTTTGCTGCAACCTTCGAGGAAAGGTTTCCGGCCTTGCGTGTTCGGCAGAGTGGCAGGGGAGGATACCGTCTTTTTTGAAGGAAACTTATCAACCTTTTATAAAGATGGAGAAGAAGATGCGTTTGAAAAAAATGTCGCACAGTATTGTCTGGTTGCTTGCCGTTCTGTTTTTGATGGTTGGCGCAACGGGCGCTCAGGCGGCCCCGGTGGAGAAAAAAGCGGTGGTGCTGGCGGTGTTCGGCACCAGCCATGAAAGCGGATTGCCTGGCATCCTCAACATCCGGGCGCAGGTGGAGAAGGAATTGCCCGGCATCCCGGTGCGATTGGCCTTCACTTCGAACATCATCCGGAGGATCTGGCAGGAGCGTCGCAAGGATCCTGCCTATGCGGGACAACACCAGGAGGTGCCCGCAGAGATTATCAATGTCAAGGGACCCCTTGCCACCATCTCCGATCTGCAGGACGAAGGCTATGCCTATATCATTGTCCAGCCGACCCATATCTCGAGCGGGGAGGAGTTTGCCGATCTGGCCGCCTATGTGCAGGCGTTGAACAGCATCAAAACCGTGAAGAAACGGAACATGCCGTTCAAGAAGATCCTCCTCGGCAGGCCTGCCCTGGGAACCCACGGCATCGAGTACGAGTATCGGCGCGATATCGAGCAGGTGGCCGCTCTGCTGGCTCCGGACGTGGAGATGGCCAAAAAGGCTGGGCGGTCGCTGGTCTATTTTGCCCATGGCAACGAGCATTATTCGACCGGGGTCTACCTGGAGTTCGAGCAGGTGATGCGCCGTCGCTACCCTGGGGTGACCATCCATGTGACCATGGTCGAGGGCTTTCCGGACAACGCCCGTCTTTTCGATGAGCTGGCTGTGGACAAAACAAAAAAAGTACTGCTCAAGCCCTTCATGACTGTGGCCGGCGATCATGCCAAGAATGACATGGCCGGGTCTGAGCCGGATTCCCTGAAAAGCCAGCTTGAAAAGCGCGGTTTCGACGTGGCTGTCTCCCTGGTCGGGCTGGGGGAGTCCGATGGTTTTGCCGCCATTTTTGCCCGGCATGCCAAGGATGCCATGACTGATGAGGGGATCTGAGGACCAATGAGGCACAGCGGATACCAAATATGGATGCTTACTCTGGCCCTGGCGGCAGCCACCCTCGGCGCCATCGTCTATGCCACCGGCCTTGGCCATATCGCGGTGCCGGCCGGGGAGATCGTCCGGATGATTGCGGCCAGGATCACCGACAATTCATCGCTGCTGGCCGGGATTGACCCGGTGTTTCCCTTTGTGGTTTTTGATGTCCGCTTGCCCCGTATTCTCACCGCCACCCTGGTCGGCGGCGGCCTGGCCATGAGCGGTGTCATCTATCAGGGCATCCTGCTCAACCCGCTGGCCGACCCGTACACCCTCGGGGTTTCCTCCGGCGCGGCCTTTGGCGCGGCCCTGGCCCTGGTGGCAAACTTAAGCCTGATGGGTCATTTTTCCGTGCCGCTCTTCGCCTTTGCCGGCGCGGCCTTCACCCTGCTGGCGGTGCTCTATCTTTCCAGCTTCAATGGGCAGATTTCGGCCAATACTCTGATCCTTTCCGGGGTCATTGTCGGGGCGATTCTGGCGGCGGGGATCAGTTTTTTGAAATACCTGGCCGACGAGCAGGTGGCGGTGATCATCTTCTGGCTGATGGGCAGCTTCGCCTCCCGCACCTGGCTGGATGTGGGCGTAGTGGCGGGAGCGGTGTTCTGCGGCTTGGCGCTTTCCTTTTATTATGCCAGGGATCTTAACATCATCAGCCTGGGCAGCAGGTCGGCTGATACCCTGGGGGTTGAGAGCGGCCGGGTGCGCTGGATTCTCTTGCTTGGTGCTTCCATGGTGACGGCGGTCTGTGTCTCGGTTTCCGGGATCATCGGCTTTATCGGCCTGATTGTGCCGCACCTCATGCGGTTTCTGGTGGGGCCGGACAACCGGAAGCTGCTGCCGGTCTCCGTTTTGGCCGGGGCCTTGCTCCTGCTGGCGGCCGACACCATAACCAGGGCGGTGCTGCCGGTGGAGGTGCCCATCGGGGTACTCACCGCCCTGATCGGCGGCCCATTTTTCTGCGTGATCTTCCGCCGGCGGCAAAGGAGGGCAAGATGACCGCAGCCGGAGGCTTTGCCCTGAGTGGGGTCGGCTTTGCCTACGGGGAGACCACGGCGCTGGCCGATCTGGACATCACCCTGGCGCCTGGCAGGTTTTACGGAATCGTCGGCCCCAACGGCTGCGGCAAGACCACCTTTCTCGACCTGCTCACAGGGGGGAAAATTCCTGATCGGGGAAGCGTCTCTTTCCGGGATCGGCCGGTGGCGGAATACCGCCGCCGTGATCTGGCCCGGCTGGTCGCCCTGGTGCCCCAGGATTTCGCCATCGATTTTGCCTTCACCGTGCAGGAGGTGGTGCTCATGGGCCGACATCCCCATATCGGCCGTTTTGCCTCGCCCGGGGCGGAGGATTGGCGTCAGGTGGATGCGGCCATGGCGGCCATCGGCATCAGCCATTTCAAGGAGCGTTTTGTCAATGAGCTTTCCGGCGGAGAAAAACAGCGGGTGGTGGTGGCTCGAGCCCTGGCCCAGCACACTCCTTACCTCCTTTTTGACGAGGCAACCTCCAGTCTGGATGTGCAGTATACCATGCAGATCTTCAACGTGGCCCGAAGGCTGGTGCAGGAAGAGGGTCGGACGGTGATTGCGGTGATCCACAACCTGAATCTGGCCGCGGCCTACTGCGACGAGCTGATCTTTATGGAGAAAGGGAGAGTGGCTGCCTGCGGGCCCACCGACACGGTGCTGGCTCCGGCCCTGATCAAAAAGGTGTTCGGGGTGGAGAGCAGAGTGGCGTTTGACGAGTTTAGCAACACCCAACAGATATCCTTTCGCTACTGGAGTTAAATCATGCAAACATACACCAGCACCGCAGCTGCTTTGTCATCGGCCTGTACGCATAGGTGTGCTATAGCTTACAGTCCTCTTTGTCGGCACTGCTGCCGACGATTGACACGCTGCATCTGCGGCACTGGTGTACGTTTGCAGCCTCGGGAAAATTTTCATTTTTTGAATCAGCAGAGGAATGATTTATGCTGACTATGCGCCTCATTTTTCTTGTTTTTGCCGTCCTGCTGGCCGGTTTTCGCCCGTCCGCTTCGGCCGCTGCTCCAACCACCTTCCAAGACAGTGAGGGGAGGACGGTCACCGTGGGCCGTCCCTTCACCCGGATCATCTCGCTCTATCCGGCCCATACCGAAAACCTGGTCAGCCTGGGACTCGACGGGGAGATCATCGGCATTGAAGGAGGGGCTGAGGATCTGCCCCAGCTTAAAGACAAGAAGCATTTCAACTTCCGGGAAGACCCGGAGAAATTCATTGCTGCCCGGCCCGACCTGGTTCTGGTCCGGCCGATGATCGAACGCTCCGCACCGCAGCTGATCGCCACCCTGCGCCAGGCGGGGATTACGGTGGTCTCCCTCCAGCCCAATACGGTGGCGGAGATCTTCGATTACTGGCGAGCCCTCGGGATGCTCACCGGCAGAACCAGGCAGGCCGAGGAGATGGTCGCCACCTTCCAGGCGGAGCTCGCGGCCATCCGGAAGATTGTTAACAAGGTGCCGGAAAAAGCCAGGGTCAAGGTTTATTTTGAGGCGATCCACGCCAAGATGAAGACCTTTGCCCAGGAGAGCATCGCCATATATGTGCTGGGGCAAGCCGGGGGCATCAATGTTGCCGCGGACGCCAGCCAAGTCCGGGAAACCAATATCGCCGCCTACAGCAAGGAGCGGATTCTGGCAAAAGCCGGGGAGATTGAGGTTTTTCTTGCCCAGCAAGGGCGAATGAATCCGGTAACCGTCGAGGCCATCATTCAGGAACCTGGCTTTCAGGCAATCAAGGCGGTGCGAGGCAACCGGGTCTTTCTGGTGGACGAACGTCTCGTTTCCCGGCCAACCTTAAGGCTTGTCGAAGGGATAAAAACCATCGCCGCGCTGCTTTATCCCGAGCTTTTCCCCGGCGGTCCGCGAAAAAAGGGGGGCGGGGATGGCCGGTGATCGGAGTTCGGCCATCCTGATTGCCGGCACCGGCAGCAACTCCGGCAAGACCACCATTACTTTGGGTCTGCTGGCTGCCCTGCACAATCTGGGGTTGGCGGTGCAGCCTTTCAAGTGCGGCCCTGATTTCATTGACCCTGGTTTGCATCAGCTGGCCTGCGGCCGGGTTTCGAGGAACCTGGATCTGTGGATGATGGGCGAACTCCGGGTGCGCGAGACCTTTGCCGCTGCCCGGCAAAGCAGCGGCGCCGATATCGCGGTGATCGAAGGGGTCATGGGCATGTTCGACGGCCAGGATTCTTCCTCCGCCGCCCTGGCCAAGACTTTGGGCTTGCCGGTGGTGCTGATTCTTGATGTGCGTTCCGCCGCGGAAAGCGTGGCTGCGGTTCTTAAGGGCTTTGAAATTCTTGATCCCGAGGTGGCGCCGGTGGCGGTGATTCTGAACCGGGTTGCCAGCCCGCGGCATCTGGCGCTGGTGAGCGGGGCCATCCGCAAGCATTGCCGGGCCGAGATCCTGGGGCATCTTCCCCAGAATCTCGATTTCGCCATGCCCGCCCGGCATCTTGGCCTGTTTACCGGAGAAGAGCAACCGCTCAGCCCCGAAGCCCTGGATCGCCTGGCGGCAACGATCAGCGGTCAGGTCGATCTGGCGCGGCTGCTGGAGCTGGCCGCCGGCGCGTCTGCAACCCAAGTGGCAGTTGTCCCGGCCCGGCAGGAGCAGGTTCCGGTGCAGGCCCGGATCGGGGTGGCCAGGGACCGGGCCTTCTGTTTTTACTATGAAGATAATTTTGATCTGCTACGGGCCTCGGGCGCGGAACTGGTTTTTTTCAGCCCCCTGGAGGATCGCTGTCTGCCCGAAGGGCTGGACGGGCTCTATCTTGGCGGCGGCTACCCGGAGCTTTATGCCCGGGAGCTTTCCGGCAACCTCACCATGCGGCAGGCGGTTTTTGATTGGGCCCAGGCCGGCCGGCCGCTCTATGCCGAGTGCGGGGGCTTCATGTATCTGAGCGAAGGGATCGCCCAGGAGGATGTCGGAGTGCTGCCCATGGCCGGGGTGTTTCCGGTGACATCCAGGATGCAGAAAAAGCGGGCCAGCCTGGGCTACCGGGAGGTGCGTCTGGAAAAGGATTGCTTCTTCGGCTCGGTCGGCACCGTGCTGCGGGGCCATGAGTTCCATTACTCGGTGATCGATGCCATGCCCGCCCATATTGAGCGGATCTATGCGGTGAATAGCAGTGGCAACGGCGACGACAGCCGCGAAGGCTATCGCTATAAAAATGTTTTGGGCGGCTATCTCCATCTTCACTTCGGCTTCAATCCGGAAATGGCGGGAGAATTCGTCCGGTTCTGCAAGCAGGGAGGGGAGAAATGAAAAGCAGCATCATGCAGATCCGCCCGGAAGAGATCGAGGCGGAAAGCTTTCGAATCATCGCCGAGGAGCTTGGCCCCACTGATTTTGACCCGAGAACCTTCAAAGTGGTCCAGCGGGTGATCCACGCCACCGGGGACTTCTCCTTTGCCGAAAGCCTGATCTTTCATCCCCGGGCGATCGACGCCGGGATCGGAGCGCTCCGGGCGGGTCGTAATATCCTCACCGATGTCAACATGGGCGCGGCCGGGGTTAGCAAGGGACTACTTGCCCCCTGGGGAGGCAGGGTGATCTGCAAGGTGGCCTCGCCGGGCATTGCCGAGGTGGCCAAAGAGCGCGGGCTGACCCGTTCCGAGGTGGCCATAGAGCAGGGGTTGGCGGAAAATATCGGTATCGTCTCGGTAGGCAACGCACCCACCGCCCTGCTCAAGGTGATGGACTGCTGGCCAAATCTGGCGGAAGATCTTCGTCCCGGCCTGCTGGTCGGGGTGCCAGTGGGCTTTGTCAATGCCGCCGAGTCCAAGGAGTTGCTCAGTGAAAAGACTTACCCCTTTATCACCTGCCGGGGACGAAAGGGCGGGACTCCGGTGGCAGTGGCCATCGTCAACGCCCTGATCCGTCTGGCTCGGGAGGAGTAGCAAACTTATGGCGCGCAGACTGCGAAGCGGCTATACCACCGGCGCCTGTGCCGCCGCGGCGGCCAAGGCGGCGGTGCTGCTGCTGGTGGGAGATTCGAGGACCGAGAGGGTGGAGATTCCTTTCCCCGATGGCAGCCGGCATGGCTTTACGGTGCATCAGTGTGCGACCAAACACGGGCAGGCCTGGGCCTCGGTAATTAAGGATGCCGGGGATGATCCTGATGTGACCAACGGTGCGGAGATTGTGGCCGGTGTTTCTTTTTTGCCGGAAGGCGTATCCCTCGCTGACTGTGTCCGGCTCGAGCAGACAAGCATTTTTCTCTGCGGCGGGGCAGGGGTCGGCCGGGTAACCAAGCAGGGACTCGCGGTCAAGCCCGGAGAACCGGCGATCAATCCGGTGCCGCGTAAGATGATTCTGGCGGCGATTTTGGAGGGGTTGGGGCCGGAAACGGGCAAACCAATCCGGGTTGAGATTTCCGTGCCCAAAGGCGAGGAGCTGGCGGAGAAAACCCTGAACAAGCGGCTGGGCATAGTGGGCGGCCTTTCGATCCTCGGCACCACCGGCATTGTCCACCCGGTGTCCGCCGAGGCCTGGACCGCCACGATTGAGGCCTCTCTGTCCGTGGCCAGGGAGACCGGGCTTGCCGAGGTGGTACTCTCCACCGGCCGCACCTCGGAGAAGGGGGTGCAGACCATGATCTCCCTGCCGGAGGAGGCCTACGCCATGATGGGCGATTACCTGGAATTTTCCCTGCTGGCTGCGGCCCGGCGTGGCTTTGCCGTCATCCATCTGGCCGGGATGTGGGCCAAGATCATGAAGGCGGCCTTGGAGATTCCCCAAACCCATGTCCGGCACGGCGCACTGGAAGTGGCGGACGGAGTGGCGCTTCTCGCACGGCTGGGAGCGGACCCTGTCTTGCTGGCGAGTCTCAAGGGGGTCAATACCGCCCGGGAGATCCATGTCCGGTTGCAGGAGCAGGGGAGGGACGATCTGATCCGGAAGGTCTGCGAGGCGGCCCGGCGCTATGCTCAAAAGGTCTCCGGCCTGGAGGTGCGGGTCTATCTGGTGAACAACCATACCCAGGTGGAGCTGCATGTTTAAGCTTTTTCTCATAGGCGTCGGCTGCCAGGGGCTCACCGGGGAACAGAGTGCGATGCTGGCCCGATGCAGGCTCATTGTCGGCGACCCCCGTCATCTTGTTTTGGTTGAGGAGATGGCGGCGGATAAATATCCCATCTCCCCCCTGACTCCAGCCTTGGAGAGCATCCGGCTGGCTCTGGCCGGCGGGGATGTTGGGGTGCTGGCCAGCGGCGACCCCCTATTTTTTGGGATCGGGAGCAGGCTGCTCAAGGAATTCGGCAGCGAACGGCTGTTGATCCTTCCGGCGCTTTCCACCATGCAGGAGGCGTGTGCCAGGTTTCATCTGCCCTGGAATGATATGGCGCTGGTCAGCCTCCATGGCAGAAAGGCCCTGCATGTGCCCGGCCTGCTCCTGGCACGGGAGAAGACCTTTGTCTTCACCGATCGACGCAACACGCCAGCCAGCTTGGCCCGGCAGCTTGTTGATTATCTGGAGCTGATCGAGGATGAACCCCTGTTGGCCGGGTGTCGAGTGCAGGTGGCCGAAAACCTGGGGACTGCGGAAGAACATCTTTTCTCCGGGACCCTTGCCGAGGCGGCGCGACAGGACTTTGGTGAGCTGAATGTGCTGATTATCACCCGTCCGGTCGCGGAAAAGGAGGATTTCCCGGTGTTCGGACTTACCGAGGCGGAGATTGTCCACAGCCGGGGGTTGATCACCAAGGATGAGGTGCGGGCTGTGACCCTGCACGCCCTGCGGTTGCCGGGCACCGGGGTGTTGTGGGATCTCGGTGCCGGCAGCGGCTCCATCTCCGTGGCGGCGGCCCGGATGCACCCGGGTTTGATCGTCTATGCCGTTGACCACACGGCAGAGGCCATGGCCAATATAAAAAAGAATATCCGCCAATTCGGCTGCTATAACCTCATTCCCATCCAGGGCGAGGCCCCGGAGGTATTGAACGGCTTGCCCGTCCCGGACCGGGTCTTTATCGGCGGCAGCGGCGGCAATTTGGCGGAGATCATCGGCCAAGTGGCCCATCGTCTCCCAACCGGCGGCAGAATGGTGGTGAACGGGGTGACCGGGCAAACCGTGGCCGAGGCACCCCAGTGGATGGACGAGTACGGGCTGCGGGTTACCATAAGCCGGGTGCAGATTGAACGAACGACTTTTCCAGCGAGCAAACCGGGAACGAATTTAAATCCCATAACCGTGATGACAGGTTGCAAATGAAGGGAACATTGTATGTAGTTGGCGTGGGGCCGGGTGATCCGGAGCTTATGACCCTCAAGGCGGTGCGTATCTTGGAGCGTTGCGGGGTGTGGCTTGCCCCTGCGGCGAAAAAGAACGGGGAGAGTACCGCTCTGGGGATCGTGGAAGGGGTGGTGGACCGCAAGGACAAGGAGATCATCACTCACCATTTCCCCATGAAAAAGATCCGCATGGGTCAAGCGCCGGACCCGGAGGTGAAAAAGGCCTGGGACGCGGCGGCGGCCCAGATCGTGGCTCATTTACAGGGTGGCCGCGATGTGGCTTTCCCAACCCTTGGCGATCCGGCTATATACAGCACCGGCTTTTATGTCTGCGAAACCCTGTTTGCCCTGGCCCCTGATCTGCCGGTGGAGATTATTCCCGGAGTTTCTTCCATCGGTGCTTCCGCTGCGGCGGCCGGCCAGCCGCTTTGCCTGGGGGACGACCGGCTGGTGGTGATCCCGGCCACCTTTGAAAATGGCCGCCTGCGGGAAACCCTGGAGCAATTCGATTCGGTGGTTCTCATGAAGGTACACCGGGTGATGGATCGATTGGTGCCGCTGCTTACAGAGATGAATCTTCTCGACAAGGCCGTGTTGGTCGAGCGCTCCAGTCAGGGTGGCCAGCGGATTCGTCGGGATCTGACCACCGCCCTTCAGCCCGATAATGAGCCCCATTATTTCTCCACCATCATCGTGAGGAAATCATGATGGAACGCTTTCCCGTCTCTTTCGTGGGGGCCGGGCCCGGCGACCCGGAGCTGATTACCGTTAAGGGCCAGCGGCTGCTGCGGGAGGCAGACTGCCTTGTCTACACCGGCAGTCTGGTGCCCGAAGTCCTGCTGGCCGGGGTGACCGCCACGGTGCACAATTCCGCGGGTCTGAACCTGGACGAGGTGATGGCGCTGGTGACCACTGCCTGGCAGCAGGGGCAAAGGGTGGTCCGGCTCCATACCGGCGACCCCTCGATCTACGGGGCGATCAACGAGCAGATTGCCCGGCTAATGGCCGCCGGAATTCCCTTTCAGGTCGTGCCCGGGGTGAGTTCCGCCCTGGCCACCGCCGCAGCTCTGGGCACCGAGCTGACCCTGCCCGAGGTCTCCCAGACAGTGATCATTACCCGGAGGGCAGGGCGGACCCCGGTGCCGGAGAAGGAAAGCCTCTCCTCCCTGGCAAGCCATGGGGCCACCATGCTGATCCTGCTCAGTGTCGGCATGATTGCCGAGGTCGTGGCCGAGTTGCTTAGCGGGGGCTACCAAGCGGAGACCCCGGCGGCGGTGGTGGAAAAGGTGAGCTGGCCGGAGGAGCGGATTCTCCGGGGCACCCTGGCCACCATTGCAGATCAGGTCAGGGAGGCGGGGATCACCAAAACCGCGATCATCGCGGTGGGGGAGGTGCTGGCCAGCTGCCCGCCTCCGGTCCTGTCCAAGCTCTATGACCGGCATTTTGCGCACGGTTTTCGGGATGCGGCTCAGTAAGCGATGCAGATCGGGATCCTCGCCATAACCGAAGGCGGCAAAAGGCTGGCCGCCGATCTGGCGGCGAAAATGGTTTCGGCCCGTCTTTTGCCGCAAGAGGGCGGGGTGGCACATACCCTTGCCACCCACTGGCGAGAACTTGACGGTTTTGTCTGCATCATGGCCGCTGGTATCGTGGTGCGGGGTATTGCCCCGCTTCTGCAAGGCAAGGAAAGCGACCCCTGCGTGGTGGTGCTGGATGAAAAGGGGCACCATGCCGTCAGCCTGCTTTCCGGCCATCTGGGCGGGGGCAACGACCTGGCCCGCCAGGTGGCGGCCCTTTCCGGCGGCGAGGCGGTGATCACCACCGCCTCCGACACCCTGGGGTTTGCCGCTCTTGATCTCTGGGCCAGGGCGCAGGATCTGCTCTGCGAGCATAAGGAAGGCTTGACCAGGGCCAGCGCCAAGCTGGTCAACAGCGGCAGCTTGAGGATTTATGCCGAGGTGGCCATTGCCTCGCTGCCCCATGGTCTGGTGGCGGTGGCAGGACCGGAGCAGGCCGAGCTTGTGGTTTCGTCGCGGATCGCTGATTACGGCATGGCGCTGGTGTTCCGCCCCAGGAATCTGGTGGTCGGGGTGGGGTGCAACCGGGGGGTTCCCATAGGGGAACTGAGGCAGGCTTGTGAGGAGCTGTTTGCCGAGCAAGGTCTGTCGCAAATGAGTATCCGCAACCTGGCTTCAATCGATCTCAAACAGGATGAGGAAGGACTGCTGGCTTTTGCCGAAGAGCGCGGCTGGCGGCTGGAATTTTTCAGCAAGGAAGAGTTGAACAGGGTTAAGAATATAACGGTTTCCGAGGCGGCGCTGCGCGCGGTGGGGGTGGTCGGCGTGGCCGAACCCGCTGCCCTGCTCAGCGCACAGAGTAACGATTTACTGGTTGGGAAGAAAAAATGGCGCAATGTAACCATGGCAGTGGCCAGGGTAAACTTTATGTTGTCGGAACAGGACCGGGCTCCACAAGGCAGATGACCCCGGCGGCGGGGGAGGCCCTCGCCGCGGCCGAGGTAATTGTCGGCTACCAGACCTACCTTGATTTGATCCCCGAGTTTCTCGCGGGCAAGGAGGTGATTGCCTCCCAGATGATGAAGGAGGTTGACCGCTGCCGCAAGGCGCTGGAGCTGGCAGGGGAAGGCCGCATCGTGGCCCTGGTTTCTGGAGGGGACCCCGGCATCTACGCCATGGCCGGGCTGGTTTTTGAGATGGCCAGGGAGCAGGGTGGTGCGGTCGAGATCGAGGTGATCGCCGGGATCGCCGCGCTCAATGCCTGCGCCGCCCGTCTGGGTGCGCCGCTGATGCATGATTTTGCTGCGATCAGCCTTTCCGACCTGCTGACCCCCTGGGAAAAGATCGAAAAGCGGCTTGAGGCCGCGGCAGCCGCGGATTTCGTCGTGGTGATCTACAACCCGAAATCTAAGAAGCGGGCCGAGCATATCGTCAAGGCCCGCGAGATCCTCCTGGCGCATCGCGCCCCGGAAACCCCGGTGGGTATCGTTACCGCGGCCACCCGCGAAAATGAGAGGATCGTACTCACTACTCTGGAGAAGATGCTGGCAAGCGAGATCGACATGCAAACCACGATCATCGTCGGCAATTCCATGACCTTTGCCTGGCAGGGGTTCATGGTCACGCCCCGCGGCTATGCGGCAAAGTATGGATGGTAGAAAGCTGGCAGCCATCAGGCCTACGGTTGTCAGCGTGAACCAGGAACTCTCTGGTTTATCCTCGGAAAATAAATGGTGTTCGCCCTTATTGGCCCCAGGTAATCATTCCTGGTTCAAGCCAGGTGCCGGACTGTTTCTCAGATGACCAGCCAACCTGACTAAAGCGTCTGCAGTGAGCCCTGATGCATTTTGAGGCGACGCTGTGTTTGTCTGGCCAGTTCCGTATTATGGGTTACCATGACAAAGGTAATGCCTTCCGTTTGGTTCATGGATTTGAAGAAGTTTATCATCTCCTGCTCGGTCTCTTCATCCAGATCGCCGGTCGGCTCGTCCGCCAGGATCAGTTTCGGATTGTTCATGAATGAGCGGGCGATGGCAACCCGCCGCTGCTGACCTCCGGAAAGCTGGCCGGGAAAGGCGTTGATCTTGTCGGCTAAGCCGACAGAATGCAGCAATTCCGCAGCCTTTTGTTCAAGCTTTGGCGCGGCCGTTCGTTCAGCCGCCGGCACGAAAATGGTGGGCAGAAGCAGGTTCTCCTTTATCGTCAGCATTGGCAAAAGGCTCGCGAATTGGAACATGAACCCGATTTTCCGGCACCGGTATTCGGATAAGCCGTCACTCCCCATTGCAGACAGGTCCATGTCCTCAAAATATATCGCGCCTGAAGTCGGCGTGGTTATGCCGCCGATCAGGGAAAGCAGTGTCGTCTTTCCTGACCCGGAATGTCCGACGATTGAGATAAAATCCCCACGTTGGATGTCGAGCGAGACATCTCTCGCCACAACCAGGGATTCATCCCCAACCTTGTATGTTTTTGTAACATTCTGAAGCTTAAGCTGAGACACGCGTTACTCCTGTTTTATAGCGATGAGAGGTTCCAGTTTTTTAAGACGATTAAGCGGTGAAAGCGCGCCAAAGATGCAAATTCCGGTTCCGAAAAGCAGCCCGGCTGAGGCAATGATCATTCGGTTCAGCAAACTGATATCGATGGGGAGATTTTTGAGGATTGCGAAGTTTTTCGCCAGCAGGATCGACAGGGAGGTGCCGACTAAAATGCCGGCTATGCTTCCTATTGCTCCCAGAACCAAAACCTCAAAGAGAAACAGCTTAACCACATGCCCCTCTTTGGCGCCAAGGGCTCGCATGATCCCGACCTCCCGGACCCGTTCGTTGGCAATGGCCGTAAAAATGGCCCAGACCAGGAACAGCGAAAGGATGGTGGAAAGTATCATGGTGAAATAAAAGATATTGCGGATATCCCCCAGCGTGGCCAGGAGGCTTTTGCCGATATCCTTGCGCATCACCACATCCACGGCAACGAAGTTGTTCTCGATCTCGGACATGACCTTGTAGGGGTCTGTCCCTTTCTTGAGCTTGGCAAAGATCACCGATATCTGGTCAGTCTTTATTTTAGCGCTGCTGTTTTTGATAATGTCCTCGATATTTTCGTCACTGATGAAGATCGCGGTATCGAGGCCGGAGCCGGTCTTGTCCAGCACCCCGACCATCTTGAAAGGATTGCCGAACAGCTGGGCTTCCATTTCGACCAAGCCAAGGGTGATATTGAAGGCGGATTCGTCGCCGACAATCGCCTCACCTTTTTGGAGCTTTCTGCCGAGCTTGTTTTTGAGCCAGGGCTTGACCACGAAGTCGGTCTCCTGGTCGAAGGCGACGACCATCGACTCCGGCACCGAGCAGCAGGCGCCAGCCAAAGAGACCAGATAGGTCTGGTGGGATACCTTGTCGATCCCGGCTACTTTCCGGATCTGGTCGATGAGGGATTTATCCATGTAAAAAGACCGGATCCGGTTCTCGACCAGGATGTCCTCGGCAGCCCCCCGTGCTCCGGTGGGAACCACCAGCAAGTCGGCGCCGAGACGAGCTGAGGTCAGCTGGATGCTGGCATTGACCCTGGTCACGAAAGAAAGGGCAAAGATCAGCGCCGCCACCATCAGGGTAAGCGCCGCCACTAGGATTGTCGAGCGGAGAGGCCTTCTCCGGAGATTGCGGATGGCCAGGGATGCGAAGGTAAATCGATCAGGCATATCGTTCTCACATGGGAAGAATAAGAAAACCTTCTCTCCGGCGTGCGCCGGAGAGAAGGTTTTTTGTGTACCACAAATCGACGTGTTAGTAAACCGCCAATTACTTCCAGTTGATATCTAGACCGCAGAGAACAGCGTTCTTGTCGCCGAGCCCCATGCTTTTATGACATGCCTGACAGGTTGAGGTCATCTTTTCACCGATTTTCTTCGCGGTAGCGTCATAGACCATGAAGGTACCATCGGTAATATGCAACTTATCGCCGTCCTTGACAATTGCCTTGCCATCAGGGTCACAACCTTCCGTCAAGGAGCGCACGGTCAGGATGGCAAACTTATTGTCTTTGGTTGGCTTTGCATCATGGATCTGGGCGCCTTCCGGAGCCATCTTTTCGTCCACCAGGCTCAAGGTGGCGGCATCAATGACCCAGAGGCGGTCGCCAACGGACTGAAAGATCAATTTCCCGTCATCCGAGTAGGTTTGACGGAAGGTTATGCTCTTGCCGGGGGCGCCCTTCAAGGACGCTTTTTTGATCTCTTTGAACTTGCCGCCTTCCAGGGCCGCCATGTCAACAAGAATGAGATCGATGTCGCCGGTGCCCTTGCCATCCTTGGTCAGGTTCAGCGCGAGCAGGAAGGTCTTATTGTCGGGCGAATTGGTGCCATGCACGAACTGGTAGGAGCCCTTGGGATAACCGAGATCGCTCACGAACACCCGGTGCTTCTTATCCAGGGTTGCTTTGTCGAGCACATCGACATAGCCTTCCGAGCCCATGAAGACGGGCATATAGAAATTCTTGCTCTGGCCGGAAGCGCAATATAGCGGCATTTTGGCCTTGCCGCCGTCGGCACGCGGATCCGGATCCATGGCAACGTCCTTGATCACTTTGCCGGTCTTGAGGTCTGACTTGCCGACATGCTGCTTGCCGTTGACGTCAAGCTTGTAGGTGGACCAGAAGAGAATGTTACGATTGTTTGCATCGATCCGGGCATCGTGGGTCAGGTAAGAAGTTTTGTCGCCGATTTCAACTCGGTCCAAGTCGTTGATCTTGAGCGGGTCGGCGGCATTGTTCGGGTTGATGGTGACATCGGCCTTGGCAAAATGGCCGCCGTGGCCCGCGACATAAACGGTGCCGGTGTAGGTCTTGCCGGCGGCAACGGCCGATGTCGTCAGAGTGTCAACCGTGTTGAAGCTCAGGTAACTCAAACAGACAGCGGTGCCGACGATAAGAGATTTACGCCATGTGGATTTGGTGAATTGCATCGTGTACTCCTCCTTAAGAAGTTGCTGCGGTTTTTTCTGGCCTGAGCCAGGCATCTGTGGTAATTGACCAGCCATGGTCATGTTGGTCCGGAGGCCGGATATCATTACCTCTGCGGCAAATTGTCTCTGCGACAAAATGCCGCATTTGTTCTTGTGATAATACCACTAGGTGGTATCTTGGCAAGAGCATTTTTGTGGTGGTTGCAAAAAAAAATTAATATGGAAACAGTGGCTATGGTTGCATGCAGGAGTTGACCAAGCCCTGGCTGGCCGGGTAATACCCAGTTTTTTAGCTGTGGGCAAAAGTCACGTTTACCTGCAGGGAAAAGATTTCCCTGCCCCTGACTTTTAGTTTTAATCCCGTAGGCCATCTGAAAATTTTATCTCCTTAGACTTGGTTAGCATATATATGTTAAAAAAAATCCTGCTCCTGTTTATTCTCGGCTTCGTGCTGCTTGCCCTTGTCGCCTGTTCCGGGGACAATCAGTCCGCAAGGAAAATGAAAATAGGCGACCCTGCCCCTGAGTTTTCCGGAACCGACCTGAACGGTCGCCCGTTATCCCTCGCGGCGTATCAAGGGCAGCCGGTCATTCTTCGTTTCTGGTCCACGGAATGCAAATTCTGCCGGGCCGATACCCCGATCTTCAATCAGTACTTTGAAAAGTACAAGGATGCCGGGTTGCGGGTGGTCTATATCAACCGGCAGTCCGACGAGGCAACGGTGCGCCGGTTTGTGGCGGACCTGGATATAGGTTTTCCGGTGCTTCTCGACAAGGACGGGGCGATTTCCGCCCGTTACAATATCAAGATTGAGCCGCAGACCATTTTTATCAGTCCGGACCACAGGCTTTTGGGCGCCATCCTCGGAGGGGTCAGCGAGGCTGAGCTGTTAAAGATCTTGGGCGGGTATCTTGATAAAAATACAGCAAAACGGCAGGTTGATTGATAATGGCAAGGTTGATTCTCGGGAAATTTTTTTCTGGAAAACGTGCCATAATTGCCTGCGTGGTTTTTATTATTCTGCTGGAAACTCCGCTTCTGGCCCAGCCCGCCAAGGAGATCGCCCCAAAGGAGCGCTGCCCGGTCTGCGGAATGTTTGTCGCCAAATATCCGGATTGGGTGGCCCAGATCCGACTGGGCAACGGCACGGTGAAATTTTTCGACGGGGTCAAAGACTTGCTGGCCTTTTCCTTCAACCCTGCTTCCTTCGGCGCGTCCGGGCAGACTGTTCAGGAAATCTGGGTAAAAGACTACTACACCCTGGCCTGGCTCGACGGCCGCAAGGCCTTTTATGTTATTGGCAGTGACGTTTACGGCCCCATGGGCCATGAGTTCATCCCCTTTACTTCGGCTGCCGCAGCGGAAAGTTTTCGCAAGGATCACAAAGGCACCAGGGTGGTGCGCTTTGACGAAATTACCGAGCCGTTGGTGCAGTCCCTGCGCCACGGCCAGAAGATGCTTTGATGATGCGGCCCGCTCTGGTTTTTGCCCTGCTTCTTTGTCTGCTCCTGGTCCTTGACGGGGCGCTGTTCATAGATGGCCTGGTCAGGCGCAAGGCTGAAAACGCAACCCTTGCCCAACTGGCGGTGGCCACCAGCGTGCTGGGGCTCACCGATCTGGCGGTGGCCACCGAGGCCCGCTATACCCGGCATCCGGCGGTGAGCGATCCATTGGCTCCCTTCATGGATCATCCCGGGGCCATCGAACATTTTCCCACCGGCGCCTTTTGGCTCCCACCTTCCCGTTGACCGCCATGGCTCAAAGCAACCTCGAAAAACAGCTCAATATCCTGGACTATGCCCTTTCCTCTCTGTGGCGGCGGCGGCTGAAAAGCCTCAGCGTGCTGCTGGTCTTTGCCGCGGTGATATTTCTGCTCGCCTCCTTCCAGATGGTGACCAAGGCCTTGTCGGACAAAGCGAAGCAGGTGCTGGTCCATACCCCGGAGATCACCCTGCAAAAGATGTCGGTCGGCCGGCAGGAAGCCATCCCTCTGGCTTACCGGGACCGGCTTGCCGGAATCTTCGGCATTCGTCGCGTGGTGCCCAGGATTTGGGGCTATTATTTTGACGAGGTCAGGTTGGCCAATTACACGGTCATGGGCATGGCGGTGGAGGAGATGCCGGAAGGCGGTCGTCTCGATACCGCCCTGGTCGGCGGCAAAATGCCTGGGCCGGATGGGCAGGGCAGAGTAGTTATCGGCCAGGCCATTAAAAAGGCCATGGCCCTTGAAGGGCGGACGACTTTCTCCCTTTTCCGGCCGGATCTTTCCTTGAAACCCTTTGAGGTCAGCGGCGAATTCTCCTCCGACACCGACATCCTGACCAACGACCTTATCGTTATGTCCCTGGCCGATGCCCGCGATCTCTTCGCCATCCCCGCCGGACTGGTCACCGACCTCTGCGTGTATGTGGCCAACCCCCAGGAGATCGGCACCATCGCAAAAAAAATCTCCGAGGCTCTGCCCTCGGTCCGGGTGCTGACCAGGCCGCAGATCCAGAAGACCTATCAGGTCGTTTTCGGCTGGCGTAGCGGCTTCGGCTCCATCTGCCTGCTGACGGCGCTGGCCGCCTTTGTCATTCTGGCCTGGGACAAGGCCTCCGGCCTTTCCCCGGAAGAGCGGCGGGAAATCGCCATCCTCAAGGTGCTGGGTTGGCAAACCAGCGATATTCTCGTGGTCCGTTTCTGGGAATCGGTGCTGGTTTCCGGCCTGGCCTGCATGGTGGGAATGACCGCCGCCTACATCCACGTGGTCTACTTTTCCGCCTCCCTTTTCCGGCCGGTGCTCATGGGCTGGTCCGTACTCCGACCGGATCTGCATCTTCTCCCCAGGCTGGCGGCGGGGGATATTTTGCTGACCCTGGCTTTCACCGTGATCCCCTATCTGGCGGCCACGGTGATCCCTGCCTGGCGAAGCGCTACGGTTCCCGCCGATTCGGCGCTGGGAGGCTGAGCGATGCTGATCGAGCTTTCCGGGGTGAGCAAGATCTACAACCAGGGCCGGGCCAACGAGGTGCGGGCCCTGAGCGACATCGACCTTACGGTGGAGCAGGGAAGCATGGTTTGCCTCAAGGGGCCGAGCGGCTCGGGCAAGAGTACTCTGCTGGCCATCATCGGCTGTATCTTCCCGCCCACCAGCGGCAAGGCCGCCATTGCCGAGCGGCAGCTGGCCCGGCTCCCGGATCGTTTTCTCACCCTGCACCGTCGGGAGACCATCGGCTTTATCTTCCAGCGCTTCAACATCCTCCCGGAGTTGACTGTGCTGGAGAACATCACCCTGCCCCTGCTGCCGCTGGGGGTGCCGCCTAAGGAGCGCCGGCAGCGGGCGCAAGAGCTGCTGGCGCGCTTTGCCATCAGCCACCGGGCTCAGTTCCCGGCCGGGCAGATTTCAGGCGGCGAGCTGCAGCGGGTGGCCATTGCTAGGGCCTTGATCAACAACCAGACCATTATCCTGGCCGATGAACCCACGGCCCATCTTGATACCGCCCTGAGCCGGGAATTCATGGAAATCATGCGGCAGCTCAAGGAGGCTGGCAAGACCATTGTCATCGCCTCCCACGACCCTCTGGTCTTTGAGCATCCGGCCATCGATCGGACCGTCACCATTCAGGACGGCAGAATTCATGTTTCTTAATCCCTGGAGTCTGGCGCTAAGTCTTTGCAGCCTGGTCGTGCTGGTGCTTGGCGTGGTAGCAGGCCGGACAGCGGTGCGGGTTCTGCGTTTCTGGGAACCGGGCAGCGACAGCAACCGGCAGATCCGGCTGGAGAACGAGATCTGGCTTTCTTCCACCTTGATCGCCTACGGTCTGGGCTTCCAGATCATCACCCTGATCCTCTTCGTCCTGGCGGCGGATGAGTTCTGTCAGGTCATCGTCGGGGCCATGTGCGCCACCGGCGCCCTGCTGGCCAATCCCTACGGCATGCCCGCGCTGCTGGTCAAGTTGGTGGGCGTTTTCTTCTACGGCTTCTGGATTCTTATCCATCAGCTGGACATTCGCTCGGAGCAGTATCCCCTGGTGCGGCCAAAGTATCTGGTCCTGCTCCTGCTTCTCCCGCTGCTCCTCCTTGATGTAACCCTGCAAACTCTCTATATCGCCGGAATCAAGCCGGACATCATCACCTCATGCTGCGCCGTGGTCTTTAGTGAGAGCAACGGTGCTACCACCAACCTGCTGAGCGGCTATTCGCAGCAAGGGTTGCTGCTGGCCTTTCTCGGCTCCATGTTTGGCCTGGCGGTATTGGGGGTGGGCTTGCTGCGACGGTGGCACCCTTGGCTGGCGGGGCTCTACGCCGCGGGCTGGCTCTGGTTTTTCGGCCTTTCTCTGGTGGTGATCACCACGGTGATCTCCTCCTATGTCTACGCCATGCCTTACCATAAATGTCCTTTCTGTCTTCTCAAGCCGGATTACCATTATTTCGGCTTTGCCCTTTATGGCGTCCTGATTTCAGCCACCTTCTTCGGGGCCAGCGCGGCGTTTGCCGGTCTGGTGCGGGGCAGGGCAGGTCTGGCTGGGGTGGTTGCTCGCTACCAGCGGCTGGCGGTGCAGCTTTCCCTGGTTCTGCTGGTGATTTTCTCAGGGTTGTCCTTCTATCACTATCTCAAATACCTGATCAGCGGCGGCGAAGGGTAGGCAGAGCGAACAAATTCCCATTAGGCAATCTGCAGCATGTTTGAATTGCAAACATGGCTCAGCTTAAAGGAAATCTTCCCTGCGATCCGAGCGAAATTGATCCTGCCACAATATTGTTAGTCAATGCGGGGCGCGCCGATAATGTTCAGAGCATCTTTTCAGAAAGAGGGATCGCTGCAGTAGAGTCGGCGGAATTTTTCCATTTCCCGCTCCACCTCCGGAGCAAGTTTGAGGTCATAGCGGGCGACATATTCCGCCGCCATGCGGTGGGTGTTGAAAATGGGGTAGTTGAGAATGAGATTGTCGATGCATTTGTCGATATATTGGTCATGCAGGGCTGGGTCGTAGAAGAGCCGCAGCATTTCCGGAAAAACAGTATAGAATGAGGCCGAGTCTTCATTATAAAGAAGAGATGAGGGCTGTTCGCTGAAATGTTCCGGGGAAACGGATTCTTCATAGCCGAACTTCCAGCCGGTCCGGCCTTCGTGGTAGCCTTCAACCCACCAGCCATCCATGATGCTGACGTTGGGCACCCCGTTCAGGGCTGCCTTCATCCCGCTGGTGCCGCTGGCTTCCAAGGGGCGTTTGGGGCTGTTCAGCCAGGCGTGGCAACCGGCAATCATCATCTTGGCAAGATGCATGTCGTAGCCCGGAATGAATACCAGTTTGGCCAGGCCATTACTTTTCAGGTACAGTTCTTCCTGGACAGCCAGGACGTTTCTGATCAAGCCCTGCCCAGGCTCATCCGAGGGATGGGCCTTGCCCGCATAGATAAAATTCACCGGCCAGTTATTTTCCGTAATCATTGCCGCCAGCCGATCCAGGTCTTCAAAGATCAGATCCGCCCGTTTGTAGGTGGAAAAGCGGCGGGCAAAACCAAGGGTGAAGGCCGTGGGTTCGAGGGTGGCTTCCTTTTCGCTGCGGTAGGAAAGGTAGTTGGGCGGATCAATCCAGGTTGCCAGGCGCTGGTTGCGATGGGTGACGAGCATCCGGTTTACATAATCTACCAGAATTTTGGTGTCCGTGCGCCAGGCCTGCTCAAAATAAGTGCGGAACCTCTTGTTCTGGTGCAGGGCTTCCGCACTGGCAAAAACGCTGGGATCTCTCCGCCAGTTGCGCAATTCGGGGAAACTGTCGTACAGTTCCGCCCTGGCATTGCTTGTCCAGGTTAGATGATGTACTCCGTTGGTTATCGCTGTGATTTTGTCTGCATATTGAGGGAACTGTTTTTGGGTTACCTCCTTGTGAAGGCGGCTCACGCTGTTGGCGGTCCGGTTTAGCTTCATGGCCATAGCGGTGAAGTTGTAGGCGTCCGGGTTGTTCTCGTCCAGCGCCAGGAGATTCATTATGCGCTTGCAGAATGGGTCGATCAAGTCTTCATACACGGAAATGTTGAAGCGGTCATGTCCGGCCTTGACCGGGGTATGAATGGTAAAGACAAGGCGTTTGGCGACTTCGCTTGCGGCAGTGAGGATATCGTGGTCCGTGGTTTTTTCTTCATACCGGCGGCCGTGTTTTTTCTGGAGAAGCTGAGTGATCAGGGCAAGAATCACGCTCACCCCGTGCTGCTCGTTTAAATGAATGGTGCGGGAAGTAAGACCAAGGGCTTCCATTACCGGGATAACGCCGGAGCCCAGGAGTCGGCGTTGGGTGGCTTTTACCTTTTCGGAACTGCTGTCGTACAGGTGCTGGGCGGCGTCTTTAATCCAGGCAGGAGACTGTGGCGTTTGGTAATCAAGGAGGATTTCCGGCAAAAAGGAGTCGAGGCCCTCATTTATTTCCATCTTGAGCCATAATTGGGCGTGGGCCACGGATTGTATCCCATGACGGTCATAAAAAGGAACTTCAATGGTGAGAGGTTGAGCGGGGGATTCCGGGTCGTGCAGCAGATACAGTCCGGGAGTATTTTCCGGTTGCCATTCTGAGGCCCAGGCCACCTGACCTATTTTTGAATCGACCATCTGGGAAAAATATCCCTTCCGGTACAGCAGGGAAATCCCGACTGCCGGAATTTTGCAGTCGGCAAAACTTTTCAGGGTGTCTCCGGCAAGGATGCCGAGGCCGCCGCTGTAATTGGGGATTTTCACTGGACCATGCAGAAACAGCTGCAGGAAATCGTTTATGATTTTGTCTGGATGTTCGGTTATCTCCAATTGCCTGAGCTTGTCGCGCACTGGATGAAAAACATCCAAATCCGCCCCTATTTCCATGGAGATGTAGGCGACTGATTCTCCGGTCGGGGAGGTGAGTGCTTGCCAGACCGAGTCGAGAACCTTTTGGGAAACCCCGAAAAAAGTGCCGAACCTGTTTGTGGCAAGCATCTCACGGAGATGATGCCTGTCCTCGGAGTAAAGCATTGTTGTGGAGGCCGCCGATTTTTTCGGCTTGATGCTGCCTGGCGTTGTTTGGGATAATTTCATCTGTCAACGTAGACTCGTGGAAATAAATATGGATAAGGTATTTTGGTTGGACGTATAGAAAAAAATAAACTAGCATCACTTTATCTTCCTTTATTAAATACAAGATATAAGTGTTCTTCGAGCCACGCAAGCGAATTGTGCGGGCAGTTTCAGGGGTGTTTTTTGATTGGGATGAAAAATAAGACTGTTCTCTTGTTAATCTCTCTTAAGGTGTAAAAATATTTAAAGAAATACGTTGAAAAGTTAGGGGTGGTCGTGTTATGATTTTTCGCTGTATTGTGTTGTTTTGGATTTTCATAGCGGGTTGTTTTATATAAAAATTTGTTACAGGATCTAACTGGAGGAAGGAGAAAATGAACAAAGGTATTATGCGGTATCTGACAATGGCATGTGTGGTTGTTGCTCTTTTTGTTGGCGGTTGTGCCAAGCAAAAGGTGCAGAGCGACAAAGATATGGTGGCTCCCAAGGCCGAGGTGAAGGCTCCGGTTAAGGCTGATACCGGCAAGGGCATGGGAAAGGAAGAGTCTCTTGCTTCGAAATGGATTGGTGGCGACAGCGGCGCAGTTCTGGAAGGACGGACCACCGCCCCGATGCTGCCTATCTACTTTGACTTTGACAAATCCGATATCAGGGCAGACCAGAGTGATCGGATCAAGAAAGACGGCGATCTCCTGATCGGCTCGGCACAAGTCAGGGTCCGGGTAGAAGGCAATACCGATGAGCGTGGCACCAACGAGTACAACATGGCCCTCGGCGAAAGACGTGCCGTGACCGCCGTGAAGTATCTTGTCAATATGGGCGTTGCGGAAGGCAGGATTGACACCCTCAGTTTTGGCGAGGAAAAGCCTCTCAACTTTGGTCATGATGAAATGGCCTGGTCTCAGAATCGCCGCGATGACTTTGTTATTGTCAAGTAATCGTCTTCTCTAAGAAGATTGTCGCAATCCGGGATGGGGACATGATATGTTCCCCATCTCTTTTTTTTGCCTTGTAGTCCCGCGGGTTATGGAGCGATTGTCGAAAATTTTCTGCTGATAGCAAACCGGAGATGTGTATGAAGATTAAATTTATTAGTGGACTGTTGTGTGTGTGTGTGGCGTTGTGCGCTTCTTCGGTTCTTGCCCTTGCGGCTCCGGAACGTGGGAAGATTGCCACCATCAGCATCCAGAAAATTCTTGGCAGCTCCAAGGCGGCGCTGGATGCGCAAAAAGTTTTGCAGTCAGAGGTTGACAAGTTTCAGGCAAAGTTCAAGGTGGAAGAAGATGCCTTGGCCGCCATGAAAAGCGAAATTGACAAGAAAGGTTCTGCTTGGAGCGAAGAAGTTCGCGCGGAAAAAGAGAGGGAGTACCAGAAGAGACTTCGTGACTATGGCCTGAAAACCGAGGATGCAAAACTTGAGATCCAGCAGCTTGAGAAAAAGCATATGGAGCCGATCTTGAAGCATCTTAATGATGCTATCGCTGATATCGGCAAAAAAAATGGATATTCCCTGATTCTTGAGAACACCATGAAAGGGCTGCGCAATAGATCAGGATTGCTCTATACCGATGATGCCCTTGATATCGGCGATCTGGTTCAGAAAGAGCTCGATAGCCGTCTAAAAAAGTAGTTATTCTTGTAATTGCCAGGCAGCACCTCATCTGTGCCAAACAGTTACGCAGGGATGTTTCCGTCTGTTTTTCGATGTGAGTTGAGTCGTTTTTAAAAAGTTTCCAACAAAAAGAGGCGCTGCGGGGATTATTACCGCAGCGCCTCTTTTTGTTGCTCTTCTGGCAGGGGAACAAAAAAGATCAAGACCATGCCGGGAAGCGAGAGCAGAAAGCTGATTCCGAAAAAATAGCCATACCCTGCCCACGCGGCGAGAAAGCCGCTGGCTACCCCGGCATACAGGCCACTGAAACTCATCAGCCCTGTGCCGATGGCGTAATGTGCCGCCTTGAACCGCGGCTGGCACAAGCGCATGAGGAAGACCATTAGTACTGCGGTGCCGAGGCCTCCGGCGAACTGATCAAAGGCATGCACGCAGACTACGGCAAAAAGATTGCCCCCGCCGATTTCAGAGGGGAGGGGATTGCCGGTGTTGAGCAGCACAAAGCCCTTGAGTTTCAGTGCGATAAACATATAGGTCAGATTGGTGAAATTCTGGGCAAGCAACAATGGCCAGATCATTTTTTTCAGTGAATACTTCGAGATGAGCCAGCCGCCTAGCATGGCGCCGACTATGGAGAATGGTAGGCCAACCCCGCCGGAAATCCAGCCGTAATGCTGCTTGATGCCCAGATCGACCATGAACGGCGCAACCATGCTGGAAAGCATGTATTCCCCGGTCTTGATCAGGACGATAAAGGCCAGGATTGGGCCGATTTTTTTACGATCCATAAAAGAGAAGAAGGCCTCGCTGAAAAAGGCGTTGCCCTTGCGCCGAAGCCATTTTTTAATTTCCCTTCGTCGAAAACCGACAATTATGAGGGCGATTGCTAGGAGCAGGCTGACCGGGGCGGCGGGATCGATATTGAGCCAAAAATCGTGGCACGGCAGCCTTTGCCAGGGGATGGCTTGGTAAATCAGGCGCAAAGCGATCAGAGCAAGGGCGGCAACCACGGCAAGCCTGAGCAGACGGCCTGTTTTCGGTTTCGGCAACAGCAGGGACATGGGAAGGCGGGCAGCTTCGCTTTGGGGCAGATATCGCAGATGGTAGGCGAAGAAAAACGCCAGAATGAGAGAGGATCCTCCAAAGGCTAGAGGCCAGCCCATGGTTGTCCCAATGGTGGCGATAATTCCGGCCCCGGTCATCATGGCAATACGATAGGCCATGACTCGATAGCCGACAAAACGTGCTTGTCCGGGAGAGTCAAGGGTCTCCAGATAATAGCCGTCAATGGCGATGTCATGGGTGGCGGCCAGGAAACTTCCGACAAAAAGGGCCAGGCCGATGAGGAGAGTGGCTTGGGGCAGTGGGGCAAGAGCGGCGGTGATCAGCAACAGCCCTGCCAGAAAAAGCTGCATCAGGAGAAGCCACTGGCGTTTGGTGCCATACCGATCAACTTGCGGCGCCCAAAAGAATTTTAGCGCCCAGGGCAGGCCGAAAAGGGAAGTAAGGCCGATGCTCTCAAGGCTTACGCCGTTGTCCCGAAAGAATACTGCGGAGACGGTGCGAATAATTGAGTAGGGCAATCCCTCGCAGAAGTAGGTGGTAAAGGTCCACACCTGGGGAATGGCTGGAGCGGGGCCGGAGATCTTGTTTTTTGTTGCTGTCATGGTGAGGATAACGGCCCCAGGCTTTCAATCGCGAGAAATCTGGGCCAAGGCGGTTGGCATGGGGTTGAGCAGGTAGTCGGCCCTTATGTTGCCGAGGCTGGCGAAGATGGTGGCCTTGAGGGCGGAATCCTCTTCGTACAGCGGAGTGAGCCAGGCCCGGATCTTTTCCCTACGGGAGTTGGCGGCAAGAGGACAAGGGTTGGCCACGGGGGTGATGCCCAGGTTTTGCCCCAGCTCGACGATGCGTTTTTTTTCCACCATGGCCAGGGGTCGGATAAGGGTCAGCTTGCCGCCGAACAATTCCTGCCTTGGCGCCATGGCGCTGAGATTGCCGCCGTAGAATAGATTAAGAAAAAAAGTCTCGATGATATCTTCCTGGTGGTGGCCGAAGGCAAGCTTGTTGCAGTGATGTTCTTTTGCCAGGGAGAAGAGCCGGTTGCGGCGTTGGCGGGCGCAATGATAGCAGCCGCTTTTGCCGTTTTCTGCGGTGATCGCCTTGTAGCCGAAGTCGGTTCGTTCCATCAGCATTGGCAGGTCTATGCGGCAGATCTGTTCTTTTACCAGTTCGTATTCCGCCCCGCCAAACCCCATGTCGAGCTGCACCGCCAGAAGTTCATAACGGATAGGAGCCTTCTGGCTCCATTCCTTCAGAAGCCAAGAGAGAACCAGACTGTCGATGCCACCGGACACCGCGATCATCACCCGGTCGCCATCGGCCAGCATCCGGTAGAGATGCATGGCCCGGCCGACAAGGTGATTGAGCTGTTTTGGTATGGCAAACACGGACAGGGCTACTTTTCCAAATTGGGGCAGTCGGCAATTTTCTGCTGGAAGCCATCGCTGGCAAGTTCTTCGGCGCTGAGCCATTTAACGCCCCGCTTCAATTTTTTAAAAAACTGAAACATGTCGTCAAGCAGAGGTTTCTGGGTCTCGTCGAATACCCCGGAACACAAGGTCCGGCCGGTTTCCGCGTGGATCAGCTTATAGTCAAAAGCGACCGAAGCCGGGCTGACGATGGAGGACTCTATCCCCTCCCGTTCGGTAAAGCGTTGCAGGGTGAAGAGAAGAACGGCGTCAGCTTTCGTGGTCCGGCAGATGGTGACGGCTGCGGTTGTCCGACAGCGGGTCATGTCCTTATCAAGAGAATCGCGTTGCCCCTCCGTTAGAAGAGTGACCTCTTTCCTGCCGGAAAAATGTTCAGCCAGCATGGTGTCTAGGAGTTTGCGGCCCTTTTCAAGCTGTTGCAGGTCGTTTGGCGAACGACTGCCCTGCCCATTCGCGTCGACTTCCGCAGGAAGCACCAGGATTGTTTTGACGGGGAGTAAATCTTCGGCCTGGACCTGGGCGGAGGTGCGTGCGCAGCCGGAAAACAGGAAAAGTAAGCCCAGGCTGGCAAAAAAAACGAGATGTGGTTTGCAGAGTGTCACGATTGTTACTCCAATGTGAGAATTATAAAGACCCTTTGGATGAAACTGGGCCTTGGGCGCGGGAATCCATGGTGGTTGCCTCGTCAAGGGCCCGGCCCAGGGCCTTGAAGATTGCTTCGAGAATGTGGTGGGTGTTTTCACCGTGGACCATTTCAACATGCAGGGTCAGGCCGCCGTGCAGGGCAAAGGCGCGGAGAAACTCCTTGGCCAATTGGGTGTCGAAGTCGCCGACCTTTTGCTCCAGAGAGGGAACGCCATAATGGAGATAAGGTCTGTTGGAGCAATCCAGAGTCACCCTGACCAAGGCCTCATCCATGGGCAGGGCACAGAAGCCGTAACGCCGGATGCCGCCAAAATCCAGGAGGGATTTTTTCAGGGCTTGTCCCAGACAGATGCCCAGATCTTCAACCGTGTGATGCGCGTCAACCTCAGTATCTCCGGAGGCGCGGAGAGCAAGATCAAAAAAACCATGCACGGCAAAGAGAGTTAGCATGTGATCCATGAAGGGTACCCCCGAGGCACACTGGACCTGGCCTGTCCCGTCAAGGGCGAAAGAAAGAGCGATGTCGGTTTCCCTGGTTTTGCGTTTCACTTCGCTTTGGCGGGCTCTTTGTGCGGCCATGGGTTGCTCCTGCAATTGACTGGCTGCTTGTGCCAGTAGTATTATGGTAAGAGAAAAAATAATAAAAAGTAAGGATGATTGTTTAGTAACTACCCAGCTTAGTGCCGGAAATGAACAAAAACCACCGAACAGTAACTGTCCAGCAGTGCCGTACACCCAAAGGGCATAAGTTTCGTTTGGGCAGGCAAGCTGCCCAACTCAGCTATAGCTGCTAGGCAGTAGCCTGCGAAGTGTGCTAGTGCCCATAAGCAGGCTGATAACAACGCAGATGCGGTGCTGCTGGATAGTTACATTGCTTATACCAAGATCTAGCGGCTTCAGGCAACAGGATTCCCTCTATTTATCAGGGAAATGATTGTCACGGTCCAGGCCATTCTATTTTTCCTTTTGAAAGGGGGTGAAGGGGTTTCTGTTTTTTTGCCTGGGGCTCAGGGAGCTCTGGAATCGTGGGGAGGCTTATGGTATTATCGGTAAAAATTTTGAGGTGAGAGCCGGGGAGGTTTGATTTTTTCCCTGTGAATTTTATTTCCTTTAACAAGTCTCCTCTCCGGGGACGCCTGTATAAAGAGGATTACCGCATGAGTTTTGACCAGTTAGAGAAGGTGGCAAAAAACAGGAGCGTGCTTCCCTCCCTTATCCTTGTTGGCGTTGGAGTGCTTTTCCTGGCCTTGGCGGCTCTCTTCTGGTTGGGGGGGGAATGGGAAAAGCCACAGGTGGTGATCAACGGGGATATTTCCCATCTCGGCTTGAGCAGACAGATTTCCTTGGCAGTCAGTGATGCCGGGAGTGGTCTGCGTTCCGTTGAGGTTGCCATGATCCAGGGGGGCAAGAAGGTGGTGCTGCTCACAAGAACCTATCCCAGAGCGGGGTATCTCTCTGGAGGTGGCCCGAAGAAAATCGAGGAGAGTTTCGAGTTAACGCCCAAAGCCCTTGGCCTTAAGGATGGCGCAGCTGAACTGGTGGTGACGGCAACTGATTTTTCCTGGTGGAACTGGCTTAGGGGCAACGTAACGATCCACACCTCCGCCCTGGTTGTTGATACCAAGCCGCCGACGGTCAGCGTGACGGATTCGCCCCAGTATATCAAAGGCGGCGGCGCCGGGGTGGTTGTCTACCGGGTCAGCGAACCCGTCGGCCGACACGGGGTGTTGATCAACTATAATGTTTATCCTGGCTTTCCTCTGCCAAAGCGGGGTGAGGGGGTCTATGGCGCCTGCCTCGGGTTGCCGCACGATATTGCTGCGTTGGAAAAGGCCTTTGTGGTTGTGGCGGATAAAGCCGGTAACGAGGCCAAGGCTCCACTCATCATGAATCTGCATGTGCGCAAGGTCGTCAGCGACAAGCTTACCATCAGCGACGGGTTTCTCTCCGCCAAGCTGCCGGAATTCGCCGGTCACTATCCGGAGCTTGCCGGTACCCCGGTCGAGCAGTATATCAAGGTGAACAACGATATCCGCAAAGACAACTATCTAAAGATTCAGGAGGTCTGCGCTAAATTTACTCCCGAGCGCCTCTGGGATGGCCGTTTCGGGCGGATGGAAGGTAGTCCGAAGGCTGGATACGCCGATCACCGTACTTACCTGTACAATGGCGAAAAGATCGACGAGCAGGTTCATCTGGGGGTTGATATCGCCTCGGTTCAGCAGGCCAAGGTCGGCGCCGCCAACCGGGGGCTGGTGGTCTTTGCCGAGTATTTGGGAATTTACGGGAATACCGTCATTCTGGACCACGGCCAGGGGATCTTCAGCCTGTACTCCCATCTGAGCCGGATTGAGGTGTCGGTGGGCACCATGGTCGAGAAGGACATGACGGTGGGCCTTACCGGCACCACCGGTATGGCGGGGGGCGATCATCTCCACTTCAGCATCCTGGTCAACGGGGTTTTTGTCGATCCGCGGGAATGGTGGGACGAGGAGTGGCTGAAACTTCATATGTTGAGTGTGCTCTAAGCCTTGTCCAGGATCAGGATTCTTCCGGAAAATCTGGCCAACCAGATCGCGGCCGGCGAGGTTGTCGAGCGGCCCGCCTCGGTGGTCAAGGAATTGCTGGAGAACGCCATTGATGCCGGGGCCAGCCAGGTCGCCATCCAGGTGGAAGGGGACACCACCCGCCTGATCCGGGTGCTTGACGACGGCTCCGGCATGGATCAGGATGATGTCCTCCTCTGTCTGGAGCGCCATGCCACGAGCAAGATCACCAGCCTTGCCGAGCTTGGCTCCATCCGCTCCCTCGGATTTCGAGGCGAGGCCGTGCCCAGCATCGCCTCGGTTTCCAGGCTACGGATTACCTCGCGTCTTGCGGCCCAAGCCCTGGGAACCCAGGTTGATCTCCGTTTCGGCCGCCTTCTCAAGGTGCATGAGATGGGGGGGAGCGCGGGCACATCCTTTGAGGTTACGGATCTTTTCGGCAATGTCCCGGCCCGGAAAAAATTTCTTAAATCCCCCCGAACTGAACTGGCCCATATCGAAGAGGTAGTGAAGAATTATGCCCTGGCCTGTCCGGAACTGGGGGTCAGTTATTCGGTTGACGGCCGTGAGGTTTTTCGCCTCCCTGCCGGGCTTGATACGCCCCGGAGCAGGGCGGAAAGGATTTTTGGCAAGGGGGCCGGGTCTCTGGTCGAGGTTGGCAGGCAGGCCCTGGACGAAAATGAACCAGGAGTTTCCGGCTATCTTTTGCCGCCGGACGCCCCTGTTGCCGCCAAGCTCAGGCTCTTTGTCAATGGCAGGGCGATCCATGACCGGCTGATCGCCCATGCGGTGGGCGAAGGGCTCCAGAACTATCTCATGAAAGGGCGGGGGGTGGGTGGGGTGATTTTTCTGGCCATGCCGCCTGCAAGCGTAGATGTGAACGTTCACCCCACCAAGCAGGAGGTCAGATTCCACAAGCCGGCGGCGGTGCATCAGGCTGTGGTCGCCGCGGTTCAGGACGCCATGGAGGATTATCAGCAGACCCTGAAAAAGGAGATATTCAAGATCCCTTCAATTGCTCCGGACATGGGGCAGGCCAAAGTGCCCCCGGTTATGGTCTATACGCCGGTCTCCGCCGGTCCGGCGCCTGCGGCGCGGGAACCGTTGCCGCTCTTTGAGGCCGTGCCTTCTCCCCGCCCAGGTTCCGCCGGCGCACAAAGTCCTGTAGCCGGCGAGGGCGGACTGGTGCATGAAATGAAGTGCGATGTTGCGGCAGTGCAGGGCCAGGCTGCCGCCGGGTCCGGGAAAGAGTTGGTTCCTTCGCCAAGCGGACTGCGCTACCTTGGGCAGTTGCTGAACACCTATCTTTTATGTGCTACGGAAAACGGCCTGTTGGTCATTGATCAACATGCCGCCCATGAACGGCTGCTTTTTGAGACCCTGAAAAGGCAGTTTGCCGGCAAAAAGATTGTCCGTCAAACTCTGCTGTTTCCAAAGGTTATGGAGTGCACCCTGGAAGAGAACCAGATTCTCAGGCAGTATGCGGAGGAGATTGGTGCGCTTGGGGTTGAGATCGATGATTTTGGCGGGGGCAGCCAGGTGGTGAAGGCCGTTCCCGCAGTGCTTGGCCGTTTTCCGGTTGACGAGGTGATGGCCGGGATTTTTGCCCGGTTTTCCGAGGCAGGCGCCGGAAAAGGCGGGGTGCGTGCCGAGGAGGTTCTTTCCGATATGGCCTGCAAGGCAGCGATCAGGGGTGGGCAAAGCCTGAGCCCCAGGGAAGTCGAGGCCCTGCTGGAGGAGATGCAGCGGGCCGAAGTTTTTTCCCATTGCCCCCACGGCCGGCCGGTGGTCAAGAGCTTTACGGCTCACGAGATCAAGAAATGGTTTTATCGCGGCTGAGTGTAATTAGGGTTCATCCGGAAACTAGAAAAATATCGCGCAAGCGGTTGGGAAAATGTATCCTTCCCCTGAAACTCCGGCGCTGCTGTGCAGCGGTAATTTTTTAACAAGGAAGAGCTGATGACAACCCCCATAAGCCAAACAAATTTTGCCAATCTCCATCTGGTCCATCGCGGCAAGGTCCGGGATCTCTACGAAGTGGAGGATCATCTGCTGATGGTGGCCTCGGATCGAATCTCCGCTTTTGACGTGGTCATGGATGATCCCATCCCAAACAAGGGGGCTATTCTGACCAAGCTTTCCCTGTTCTGGTTTGACTACCTCAAGGACATTGTCCCCAATCATCTGATTACGGCAAATGTTGCGGAATATCCGGTTGCTTGCGCCCCGTATCTCGAGCAGCTCGCAGGCCGGAGCCTGCTGGTGAAAAAGGCCAAACCCCTGCCGGTGGAGTGCATAGTCCGCGGCTATCTTTCCGGTTCATTCTGGCAGGCATATAAGAATGATCAGACCGTTTGCGGCTTTGCCTTGCCCGCCGGGATGCGGGAGTCGGACAAGTTTCCCGAGCCGCTCTTCACTCCGTCCACCAAGGCGGCGCTTGGTACGCACGACGAGAACATCTCCCTGGCTGAGATGGAAAAGATCGTGGGCCGGGAGCAGACCTCCATGATCAAGGATATTTGCGTACGTCTCTATAAAAAGGCGGCGGATTATGCGCGCGGTAGGGGGATCATCATTGCCGACACCAAGTTCGAGCTTGGCACTTTCAACGGGGAGATTATTTTAATCGATGAAGTGTTGACCCCGGATTCATCCCGGTTCTGGCCCCAGGACAAGTATCAGCCGGGTGCCGGCCAGCCGAGTTTTGACAAGCAGTTTCTCAGGGACTATCTGTCCACCCTCGATTGGGGGAAAAATCCGCCACCGCCCAGGTTGCCGCAGGAAATTATCGAAAAAACCGCATCACGTTACCGGGAGGCGCTGGTCAAGATAACCGGCGGAGATATTTAAAGCTGAGTTGAGCAGCTTGCCTGCTCCGACGAAACTTATGCCCTCTGGGTGTAAAATGTGCGAGGTGGAGTGATGTCGAGGCCCGTTGTCCGGGCCCTGTCCAAAACCGTTGTTTTCATCCTGATGGCCTTTGTCCTGTCCGGGCTTGCCGGTTGCGGGCTTCCCGGGGGGAAGACCGGCGAGGGCGTCAGGGATTTTTTTACCCCGACGGATGTCAGCATCATCCGCCATCATCTGCAGCAGTACCGCAATTCCCTGCGGGATTTCACCGGCCGCCTGTACGCCAAGAATCCCAAATATGAGAAAGATCCCGACCGGCAGCGGAGAAAGGTTGAGGCCATTTTCGCTCCCCTGCCCATCGGGGAACAGGTGTATGCCTACAAGCCATCCCACGAGATACTCACTGCGGCGTTTGAAGGGGAGGTTGCCGAACCGGACCGGGTATACCTGTTAAGTCTGGGTCTGTGGAAAAGCATTCAGGAAGCTTATAATATTAAAAATGGGGATTTTTTTCTGAGCGCTCTGCAGGTTTCCCTGGAGCGTTTGCAACGGCTCCATCACAACGTCAGTCAGGTGAACTGGCGGTTGAAAACGTACAAGGACAGGAGCGGTAAATTGTTGTTCATCACCAACCAAGCAGGGAAAGACGGCTACCTAAATATGGGCTATGAGGTTATCATGACCCGGATACTCACCCGCATTGAAGATGACATCATCATGCGGGGAGGGCTGCCGGGGCAATACATCTTTAAAATGTCCACCATGTTTGTCGGAATCGTTATCTGAGGGCGGAGTAGCTGTCCAGCAGCACCGCATCTGCGTTGTCATCGGCCTGCTCATGGGCGCCAGCACACTTCGCCGGCCTCTTCCTAGCATCTGCGGCACTGCTGGGCAGTTACCTTTACAACCCGGATTCCTTCAGTTTTTCCACCTGTTCTTTCTGCTCATCCGACAAGACTTTTGGCACTGCCGCCAGGATTTTCACCAGCAGGTCCCCCCTCTCTCCTCCCGAGCTGTCCGGCAAGCCATGTTTGCGCAGGCGAAGTTTTGCCTGAGGCTGACAGCCGGCCGGTACCTTGACCTTGAGCTGCTTTCCCTCCAGGGTCGGGACGTCCACCTCCGCGCCAAGCACGGCGGAGCTGTAAGGTATTTGCAGATCCATACTGAGATGGGAACCATCCCGGCTAAAGGTTGGATGCGGTTCGACCCTGATCAGCAGATACAGATCCCCTGGTGGGCCGCCCATGGGAGAAGGGGAGCCTTTGCCGGAAATCCGCAGTTTCTTGCCGCTCTCTATTCCGGGGGGGATTTTTACGGAAACCTTTTCCGCCGCGGAGCCGCGGCCAAGGGAGATGGTTTTTTCGGCGCCGGTCAACACCTCAGTGAGGGTGATGGGCAGTTCCAGGGAGAGGTCGTTGCCCTTTACCTGTTGCGGCTGGCGGAAATTCTGAAAACCCTGGCTGGTGCGCCCGCCTGCCCCAGGCTGACGGAACATATCTTCGAAACCGCCGCCGGAACTCCGGAAAGTGGCGCGGCCCCCGCCGAAGTTGATGCCGAATTCCCGCAGAATATCGCCCAGGTCTGCATTGCGAAAGATATCTTCCTGGGAATAGCGTTGCTGGAAACCGGCGGAGCCTACAGTGTCGTATTGCTGCCGTTTTTCCTTGTCTGAGAGAACGGCGTACGCTTCGCTGATTTTTTTAAACTGTTCCTCCGCCTCCTTGTTTCCCTTGTTGCGGTCCGGGTGGTGCTTAAGGGCAAGTTTGCGGTAGGCTTTCTTGATTTCTTCCGGAGAAGCGGTTTTTTCCACACCGAGTAATTTATAATAATCCATACCTGGCCTGTCTGTCCTGGCGTCTTTCGTTTAAATGTTTTGGTAAATAACCCGCTGACAGGCTGTTAAAAAGGCCAGGGATGGTCTTTTTAACAGCCTGGGAATCCATTTCTTACGATGCTAAGATATTAAGTGTGTTTATCGTTTTGGGCAAGCAGTGTTTTTAAATTAGCCACCTCCAGCAAATCAGGGGAGAAAACCCATAAAAAACGGTGCCAATTTTTAATCTTCTAACTAATAAAAGTTGCATTTTAACCACGTGTCTGCGTTACAATATTGTTTACAAGCCGACTTGTAATTGAAATAGCCTCACAATCTAGGAATGACATTAGTTGTATTCGATTCCTGGATGGCGGAGCCGTCATTTTTTGACGAGACCGGGAAGTGCAGCCGGTTGAAAAAGGGGCGAGCGGATTAGTCCAGGTATCAGGAGAAAAAGTTGGATGAAATCCGTTAATGAAGAAGCCGGGAATGTGAACACTCCCGCGCACACTTCGGACAATAGATAACCGGGTGGTCCATGGAATCCTGAACTCGGGGGGAAGAGGACTTTTCCTGGAAGGCAGAATAACCACGCTGGAGGCTGGGTCTGTGAAGAACCTTGAGGAATTCCTTGTCTTCAGTCTTGATGATCAGTATTACGCCCTCCGGCTTGGCGCGGTCGAGCGGGTGGTGCGCGCGGTCGAGGTCACCCCGCTGCCGAATGCGCCGGAAATCGTACGCGGGATAATAAATGTGCAGGGACGCATCGTTCCGGTCATCGACCTACGTAGGTGTTTCCGTTTTCCCGAAAGGGAAATCCGTTTGAGCGACCAGTTCGTTATTTCTTCCGTCTCGCAACGGGAGGTCGTATTCGCAGTGGACGAAGTCCATGGCGTGGTCCGCTGCACCGAGGAGGCGGTCGTTCCCGTTGCGGAGATTTTTCCCGGGATCGGAACCGTCAAAGGGGTGATGAAATTCACGGCCGGTATGGTCATCATCACTGACCTTGACAAGGTGCTCTACCCGGTCGAAGAGAGCCGGCCTGACGAGGGGCTGACAGAGCTTGACTGCCTCGGCACGGAGACCGGAGATAAACTGTCGGAGCGGGGAAATGGGTGTTAGCGGACTCCAGACAATGGATATCCCTGCAGACTTGGCGGATGACCTGCTGGCGCGGTTCAGCGACTTCGTTGCCGCGTACACGGGGTTGCATTTTCCGCGAAAGCAGTGGCGCGCCCTTGCGCGGGGAATGGCTTGCGCCGCGCGGGAGTTCGGCTTCGAGGATACGGAAGCATGCCTCCGATGGATCATGACGTCGCCCCTCTCGCGGGAGCAGATCGAGATACTGGCACGCCACCTCACCGTGGGGGAGACGTATTTCCTGCGGGAGAAAAGGGGACTGGAGATTTTCGAGGAGGAGATCGTGCCGGAAGTGATCCGTACCCGCCAGGGAGACGAGCGGCATCTGCGGATATGGTGTGCGGGATGCTCCACAGGCGAGGAACCCTTCTCTGTCGCTATCATCCTCAAGGCCATGGGCGCGGCTTTGCAGGACTGGAATATCTCGATCCTCGGCACGGACATAAATCCCCAGGCGCTGGGCAGGGGGGCAGAGGGGGTTTATGGCGAGTGGTCGTTCCGCAGTCCTCCGCACGACTTCCGGGATAAATATTTTCGCCGGACCGGGGAAGGGCGTTTCGAGATTATCCCCCAGATCAGAAAGATGGTGAGTTTCTCCTATCTCAATCTGGCGGAAGACGTCTATCCCTCGCTTCTGAACAACACCAACGCCATGGACGTGATCTTCTGCCGCAACGTGCTCATGTACTTCACCCCGGATCGGGCCAGAATGGTCGTCGAGCGTCTGCATCGGTCCCTTGTCGACGGAGGTTGGCTCGTTGTCAGTCCCTGCGAGGCCTCCCAGTTCCTCTTTTCGCAGTTCAAAGCGGTTAATTTCTCCGATGCGATTCTGTATCGAAAAGAGAGCGCGGGCGCTGGGGGGCAGGGAGCGGTTCCGAGGGATCGGGGCTCGGCCGAATCCGGGCAATTTGTCCCTATACCTTTGCCTGCAGGCATCCGGTTCCCGCCACCGCCTCTCCGCGCCCAAATCCCTCGACCTCCGTCCCCTGATTCCCGCCCCTCGTTCTCTGCCTCCCGATCTCTGCCCCCATACGAAGAGGCTCTGGTGCTCTATGAACGAGGCTGCTACCCGGAAGCGGAGGAAAAGCTCGCCGCGTTCTTGACCGCCAATCGGGAAGATGCCGAAGCGACAGTCCTGCAATGCCGCATCTGCGCCAATCAAGGGAAACTGGCCGAGGCGCTGGGGCTGCTCGAGCAGGCGATCGGTGTCGACCGGCTCAAGGCGGGGCTGCATTACCTTCGGGCCATGATCCTTCAGGAGCAGGGCGCCACCGACGAGGCGGTCGCCTCGCTGAAACGGGCGCTCTACCTAGACCAGGATCTGGTGCTCGCCCATTTTTCACTGGGTAATCTCGCTCTGCGGCAAGGAAAGATAAAAGAAGCGCGGAAACATTTTGCCAACACCCTCTCGCTCCTCGACCGATAGGGCCCCGCCGATATCCTCCCCGAATCCGATGGCTTGTCGGCGGGGAGGCTCAGGGAGATCATGCGAACAACAGCTGTCAGCACATAAACCCAAGGGGTAACGCCTATGCAAGAGACGAAAAGGGAAGCATCATCGAGAAAGGCCTCATCCGTAAGGCAAGGCATGCCCGGGAGCCGACATAAGTTTTGGCTGCGGGCGGCTCCACGAGAAGAGCGGCAGTTGAGCCCCGAGGAGCAGCGGCTGATCCTCGGGGAGAGGGCTCTGGCCCTGGCCAGGGAGCCGGAAAAGGAAGAGACGGCCGCCAGTCTCGAAGTCGTCGAATTCCTCCTTGCCTACGAGCGGTACGGGATCGAGTCTTCCTATATCCGTGAGGTTTACCCGCTCAAAGATCTCACCCCTCTTCCCTGCACGCCGCCTTTTGTCCTCGGCATCATGAACGTGCGGGGAAAGATTCTCTCGGTGATCGATATCCGTAAATTTTTTGACCTGCCGCAAAAGGGGCTGACCGACCTCAACAGGGTCATCATCGTGCATGACGATTTCATGGAATTCGGCATCCTGGCGGATGCCATCCTTGGGGTGCGGCTGATTTTGGTGAGAGAGCTGCAAACATCACTTCCCACCCTGACCGAGATACGCGCCGACTACCTGAAGGGGGTGAACGAAGAGCGGCTGGTGGTGCTGGACGGAGGGGCAATCCTCTCCGACCGGCGGATTGTCGTGTACGAGGAAGCAGCTGGCGGCGCAGGATAAAGGATTGATTTTGAAAACCGAAAACCCATAACCGATATCAGGGGGGTATCCTATGAAGTGGTTTCTGAATCTTTCAACGCGGGCAAAAATCATCTTAAGCTTCGGGCTGATGCTTATCCTGCTGGTTGTATCTATTGTGACAGCCTATACGGCCATCAGGGCGATCAACGAATCGCAACGGGAGCTGGTCCGGAGCGGCTTCGAGTCAACCCTGCACCTGATGGAAATCAGGGCCGATCAGAACCGCACGAGAGCCCAGTTGCTGGAGATGATGATGACCGGTGACCGCTCCAAGCAGCAGGCGCTTGCCCAGGATATCAAGGAGCAGTCCGCGGACATGGACCAAAAAATTAAGGAACTCATGGGATTGAAGAAAGGCGATCCGGAATTCCTCTCGAAAATCCATGAGTTGAATTCCATCCGGGAAGCATACCGGAAAACGCGGGATGAAGAGCTTTCTTTGATTTCCACGGGGAAGAACGAGGAAGCCATGCAGCTCGGGGTGAACGTTCAGGAGGGACGTTACAACAGGATACGCGCTCTTGCTCGGGAACTTGGCGGGCAGGAGATCGAGCAGGCCCAGCAGCAGATAGTCCGGTCCGAGCAAAGGGCAATGATTTCGTTGTTTATCTTCCTGGCCATCGGGATAAGCGCCTTTTTGTTCAGCATGGGAATGACAACAATTCTGACCAGGATCATAGCCATCCCCCTTACCGAAATCACCCAAATTGCCGAACGGGTTGCCATGGGAGAATTGGACATCACCATTCCCGCGGTCAACAGAGAGGATGAGGTGGGGATGCTGGCGCAGACCTTTCGCCGGATGGTGGAAAATATCAGCGGAATGGCGGGCATGACAAAGCGGATTGCCGGAGGCGATCTTTCCGTAAGGATTACTCCCCAGTCGGAAAAGGATGTCATGGGAAATGCCCTGGGCATCATGGTGGATGGCCTGCGGGAGATAACGCGGGAGATGATCGAGGGGATCAACGTCCTTGCCTCCGCGGTCAGCGAGATCATGGCCTCCACGGCCCAGGTGGCTTCCGGCGCTACCGAGACCGCCTCTGCGGTGAGCGAGACCACCTCCACCGTCGAGGAGGTGAAACAGACCGCCCAGGTGGCGAGTACAAAGGCGCGAAGCGTTTCCGAGGCCGCCCAGAATGCGGTCCGGATGGCGCAGGGCGGCAGG
>Ga0172380_10001214_pt1 | contig 45258 bp, 38 predicted proteins | sample Leawe162metaG_FD_119747 | JGI IMG/M metagenome (GOLD analysis project Ga0172380, IMG submission 119747) | Leachate microbial communities from a municipal landfill in Southern Ontario, Canada - Leachate well 162 metaG | ecosystem: Engineered > Solid waste > Landfill > Unclassified | place...
AGACCAATGCTGGAGCATGAAAAAACTAAAAACAAAAAAACCTCTAAGAAGTAAATTGCACAGTAAGATTTTCCATGACGCAACGCTTGATCTAAAGTCAGCTTTTTAATTGACGCAATACGTGTAGTTAGATTTTCGGATTAAAATTCTAACGCGTCGAGTTCGCCGCTAGATCCCTAAAATGAAAATCTAGCGCGAGTCTGCTGTTAGATTTTTGGATTGAAATTCTAACCCCAATACGCGCGCGCTGTTAGATTTTTGGAGTAAAATTCTAACGCAAGTCGCACTGTTAGACTTTTGGAATGGAATTCTAGAGCAAGTCCGCCGTTAGATTTTTGGAATGAAATTCTAACGCGAGTCTGTAGTTAGATTTTCGGATTGAGATTCTAACGCGAGTTCGCCGTTAGATCCTTAAAATGAAAATCTAGCGCGAGTCCGCTGTTAGATTTTCGGATTGAAATTCTAACGCGAGCACTCAAATCAGATTTTGAACCTCTGACGTCAATAGCAGAAAGGCACTCGCTTTGCTGAGTGCCTTTCTTACGCTTTTGGTCAACTCAAATCTAAACTGCTTTTACAGCTTGATTGTCTACGCGTTTCACGTCAGTTGCGCCGTGAGTTTTATAGATATCTTCAGCGCGCTTGAGATCATCATTGATCTCGCTGTGAGCTGCGATAAGTACGTTTCCTTCCATCAGTTTTCCTTCGAACATTTTTGCTTCATATTCTGGAATTCCCATACCGATAAGAGCACCTGTTACACCACCAAGGGTTGCGCCGACGCCTACACCACTAAGAGTAGCCATAATCGGACCGGCAGCAATAAATGGTCCTACGCCTGGAATCGCTAGGACACCAATGCCAGCGAGAAGCCCAAGTGCTCCGCCAATGATGCCGCCAGTGGTGGCACCAGTTGCAGCGCCTTCAGGTGCTTTAGTCGAATTGTCGTGAGCAAAATCTTTAGTGCCATCCTTATCGGGGAAAAGCACTGACAAGTCGCTGTTTAGAAATCCAGAATCTTGCAAAGCGGCGACCAGATTTTCTGCGTCAACACGAGTTTTGACAAGTCCAATTACTGATTGTGACATTATTTTCTTTCCTATAATTTTAGTATTACTTGTAATTGTTTTTTCAGTAGCCTTATCGAGGCTTAGCGGCAACGCTCAGTTCAGTCTTAATGCCTTTAACGCCAGTGCAAGTTTTGACCAACTCCTCAAGACGTTCCTTTTCTGCATCGCTATCGACAGGCCCGCGAAGAACTGCAAAGTTACTGTCAGACAATAGAATTTTGATATTCTTAGCGCTCATAGAAAGGTCTTTTTGTTTCATAATAACTCTGCGAATATTGGCAAGAATTTTGATCTGTTCTTTACCGTTCTTCTGTTTATCAGCTACCACAGCATTCTCTTCCAATGCGCCGCGATTCTGTTTTGTGTTATCTGCCTTTACTGCTTTTGCTTGTGCGGTGCTTACGCTAATCACCAGTAGTGCACAAACGCCAGCAGATGCCAACAAACTTTTCATTTGAATTCACCCATGTCATCTGATTTTGTACGATTGAGCGATTTAGCACGCCATCACAAACTAGTGATGCTCAATCATGGCTCACCTACCGACACTAGTATTGTGAGAAAGTTCCAGTTAACTACAAACTTCCGCATATGAGCATGACAACGACCACACACACCCAGTCCGTCAGCAAAAACTATCTCATCCCCTGCTGATTAATCAACTCAAGCAGTTGTTCAAAAGTTGAAAGCTCAGGGCATTCAGGATCTAGCAATTTGATTTTTTTCAGATGCTCTTCTAGCTTTGGTATTCTCCAGTAAATTAAATCAATGGTTGCAAGCAATAGCCAACCTTTGATCATGTTTGGATTTTGGCGTACTACCTTTGAGGCGAGATCAAATGCCCTGTCTACTTCACTAGCAGTAAGAAGAATATGGCCGAGTTGAATATAGGGCCATTCAAAATCTGGATATTCTCTTATAAGTAGTTCGAGTTTTGCTTTGGCATCGACAATTTCTTGAGTAATGTAAAGTTTTAGAGCATCAACATAACGGCGCGTAGCATCATCACTAACAACAGATTGGGGTATGCGAGTACGCAGACGTATTTTGGCGCGCTTGCCTTGCATCGTTTCGCTACCCTGCGCGATTGTCTTTTGCAAAGCGGCGCGAGCCTGCTCAGCAAAACCAAGTTGCTCGTAGCGTGCCCCCATCTTTAAATACTCTGATTGAGACAAACCCTCAGGCAGATAATCGATTGGCAAACCAATACGAGGCAGCACCACACCCTCAACTACTTTATGCAAAGCACTATTGGCTAGATCATTTGCTAGTGAAAAGACATTTCCAACATTGCGCTTGGCCTTTGCCAACGTTTCATTGCGGTCAAGTACTTTGCCAGCCTCAGAACCAGCCAGCCTCACGGCTTCTTCGAAAGTGCCTCTGACAGCATTGACGGCATCATTAACTGTAAAAGTAATCTCTAAGGCAGCCATTAGAGCCCCGACTTTACGCCTGGTTTCTTCGGGTACAGCGTCCCCGGCAAGAGCCATGCTATAGCGTGAGCTAGCAGCCATCTGCTTGGGCCACTTGAGCATTTGATATCGAATAGAAAGGCGCTGATACTCAATTGCTGTCAGACCATCTGGTACTTCTTTTGGTGGCAGCATAATGCTCATAATCCTCAAATTACTTGTTCATACAGAGAGCGGCGACGAAACCATTATAAAGCCTGTAACACAAGCGTAACATGAGCCAGCAAGTATCTCAGGGTTTTCCCTATTATCGGCTGAGGACTAAGAGGGCAAGATGAAATCAGTACCGGTTCCGTATCAGTACTTATTCGAATCAGTACATTCGAATCTACACCGATTCTATTTTACTTTCACCACAGGAGGTCTGCAAATGACCCTCAATCCTTTGCGCACACTTTTTCTGATGCTCTCTCGCACCCCCCCGGCAATCATGCTCTTGATGATTGTCGGTGTGGCGGTGCTAATCACTGTCACAGTTACAAGCACTGAATCAGGCCGCGATAAAGCTTTCAATGAACAACTACAAGACTTAGAAAGGAAAAATAGTGCAAAAACAAAAGTTGTCTATGTAATCAAAGATATTGCCGACGGCCAAGTGATCACCTCAGAAGCCCTTGAAGAAAAGGAGATTGAACTGACAAGAACACCTCAAGATGCTGTCACTAGTTCGACTATAGCGATTGGTCGCACAGTCAAATATGGTGTGAGCATGGGCCAGATTCTATCGACTCATGATCTGGCACCACAGGGTATCAGCCTAAGCTTTGAATCGCATGTTAAGGAAGGCATGCGGGCAGTTACTTTCGCTGTCGACGCCAACTCAGGCGTAGCTGGCTTTATCGCCCCCGATAGTCATGTTGATATCCTCGGCATGGCCGGCAGTGGTGCCGACACCAGAGTGGCTCCAATTCTGTCTGATGTGCAAGTTGTTGCTGTCGGTCAAATGTTCGAGCGACAAGCAAAAAATCAAGCCAATCCTGCTGGATCAGTAACTGTTGCAGTCTCACCAGAAGACACCCAAAAACTGATAAAGGCTCTCTCGGCCAGCAAACTGTATCTATCTTTGCGTAACGGCAGAGACCATACCCCTGTTGCAACAGTTGACGTCACCGCTCTCTATCCTCGTCCAGCTAAGTTGGCTGCCACCAATAGCGGTGAACAAGCACTATCTAATCTGGCACCACCACCACTTCCTGAATTCGGTGTTGGTCAAATAGCAAGCGCCCCTTTCAATTCAAACAATGGCAATTCAGCTCAAGTTCCGCCACCACTGCACGAAATTGAAATGTGGACCGGTTCAAAGAAAGACGTGGTATCAGTACCTAAATAAGGCTAAGTACCTAAATAAGGCTAAGTACCTAAATAAAGTTCAATACCTAAAAAAAAGCAGTATCTAGCCTGCCGACCCAGGAGTAGAAACCGGTTTTGGCCCTTTCTTCTTAATTGAAGAAGGGGCTTTGCCGTCTTCTTTTTTACCAGCCGGCTTTGGCGCCACCACTGGAGTATTGATCATTTTGATTTCAAATGTCTGTCCAGTGGGATTGATTTTCACTTTTCCAGAATCACAGTTCTTCGGATTCTTCAATTGAAACTGACAAACACTCTTAAAGGTCATGTGCATGCCGTCTCGATCAAAGCGGCTTTTATCGGCCACAATAAAGGGCGCTGGAATCAATACCCGAGTAGAAGTAGCCACCGAAACGCGACGTAAATCTGGATTGATCTCATCATAGAATGTAATCAATTCTGGTCTTTCAACAAAGAAACCACCAGGACCGCACTTATCCATAAAACCATTAGCGGCCTGACGAACGGCAACCGAATCTTTACCATCGGTAGCGGCCTTACCAGCCAGAACAATGGCTGTATGGCACATGCGCTCGTTATAGTCATAAGCGAGATTAGCAATAAAGATATTGACTGCAAATAGAGAAACAAAGGCTAGTAGTAAAACTCCAGCGGCTAGGTCAAAGATACTCAACTTACCGTGAGGGGCAGTGCCAGGGAAACCTTCACTTGGCACATTTGCAGGATCTGGCGCAGCTTCAGAAGCCACCTCAACAGCAGGAGTTACAACAGCAGGCGAATCTTGAGACTTCGACTCTTGTTCAAGCTCCTTTTCGGGATCTTGAACAGGCTCTTGTTTCACTTCGTCATTTTTTTCTGATTCTGGTTCTTCTGCTGTCACTGGGCCTCTAATTTAAGTCTTACTTAGCCAGCTTAAGTTCCCCAAGGTAGGGAAGCTCGCGGTATTTCTCCGCATAATCAAGACCATAGCCGACAACGAACAAATCTTCAATACTAAAGCCAACATAGTCGGCTTCCATGGGCACCACACGGCGCGATGGTTTATCAAGAAAAACAGCAATCTTAAGAGTGTTGGGGTTGAACTGATCGCGCAAATACTCCATAAAAAACTTGGCTGTGCGACCCGAATCAATAATGTCTTCAACTACAATAATGTTGCGACGGGAAATATTGGGCAACTCTAAATATGGCGTTTGCACAGCCCCTGAGCTTTCAGTAGCACTGCCATAGCTGGCCAATCTAACAAATTCTATTTGCAAAGGATCGGGTGTGACAATTTGTCTGACAATATCAGCGAGGAAGCAAAAAGCTCCTTTCATCACCCCAATCACAACAGGGTTTTCTAGTTCTACATAGTCGGCACTGATTTGAGCACCCAACTCAGCTACTCGTTTTTGAATCTGCTCATGCGAGTAGATCGTCTTAATTGAGTCGACCTCTTTGTCGCGCTCAATTTTGGTGGCTGCCATATCAGTCTTTCCGGACATTTTTAGAACTCCCTTAAGAACATCGAAATCGTAACAGGTTCACATCTAAGTTGCTTCCCTAAATCTATATATGAAAAATGCAGCGCCCTCGCACATAGGTAGCCTCGATCAGACGATCGTCACCCAAAAATACTAGACTAGAAAGTATTTCATCCGTAGGCTGGCTCAAGATATTGTCGACAATTCCGCTCTTGCGACTAGCGTCAACCACAATGAAGTCGGCCTCTTTGCCCACAGCCAAAGAACCAATTAAATGGTCAAGATGCGCCGCCTTCGCCCCACCCAAAGTAGCGCGATAAAGCAACTCCGGCGGCTCTATCCAGAAATCGGGCTGCATATAGTTAGCATCTTTCATTACATTAAATAGCGACATCGAAGGGCCAGCGGCCACGTCAGAGCCCAAACCAAAGAGACAGCCAGCCGCACAAATTTTGGCATAGAGGAAGACGCCACTTTTGAGGAAGAAGTTTGAGCTAGGACAATGGGCCAGTGAGCTATGGCTATCGGCGACGGTCTTAATGTCTTGATCATCGAGGTGGATGGCATGAGCAAACACTGTGCGCTTACCAATAATGCCAAAACTCTTGTATACATCAAGATAACTGCGTGCTTTCGGGAACTGGGTCGAGACAAACTGAATCTCTTCCTTGGCCTCAGACAAATGGGTATGAACATAAGTGCCTGGGTGCTTGGCAAACAAGCGGCCCACCCCAGCCAAGAGATCTGCAGTGGAGGTAACGCCAAAACGTGGAGTGAAAGCATAAAGTAGAAGACCATCGCCCTGACCATGCCATTTATTGGCCAGTTCTTCTGATTCTCGCAACGACGTTTCAGTGTCTTCAGTCAACGCCTCCGGTGAATTGGCATCCATCATCACTTTGCCCATAATTACCCGGCTGCCCTTCTGCAAGGCAACTTCAAAGGCCGCATCAGTGGCATCTTTATGGATAGTAGTAAACACCACGGCCAAAGTCGTGCCGTTTGCGGCCAACTCATCAAAAAACCAAGTGGCAATTTTGCGAGCATGGTTGGTGTCTGAAAAGCGGGCCTCGGCAGGAAAAATGTATTTATTTAGCCAAGCCAGTAGATGCTCGCCAGAGCGACCAGTTTGCGACACTTGCGGCAAGTGTAAGTGCAAATCTACTAAGCCAGGCAAGATCAGCCGTTGGCCTAAATCAACGATCTGAAAACTACTATCATTTATATGGTTCTCATCAGCTTTATGGTTTTCATCAGTTCTATGACCTTCACCAATGTACTTATGTTGTATTTCAGCCCAAGGCGCTACATCGACAATTTTCCCTTGACTATTTACAACCAATGCTCCCCGCATGTAGTCAAGATAAGCAGTGCTAGACAAGGGCGAAATAACATGGCCCAAATAGATTTTGGTTAAATCAGATTCTGGCTGCGGCATAAACTCGTTGGAAGACACCATAAATGAAACAAATACTGTAATACTAACTTCCAGTTAAGATACCGTGATTTAGCCAATGACATTGTCCGAAATTCGCAATTCAGAGATTTTGCACGTGCTGCATGAAACCTATGAATTGTGGTCAACCGGCCTGACAAAGGCAGATTATTACCACTACAACTGTTTTCAGCGCAATCACGATTGGGGTCGCAGACACCTTAAATTTCTTGCTTTGAAGCAAGGTGGAGAAATTGCCGTAGGTTGTAAGGCCTATCAAATTGAGATTAGCTCAAGGGGCACGAATTATCCGTTCCTAGGAATCGGCGCCCTATTCTCGCGGCGCAAATTTCGCGGACAGGGCCTCGGCGCTCGCTTCATGGAAGAATTTATTGACCGGGCCGAAAACATTGGGGCCGCAGGAATACTTTTGTTTTCTGATATCGGCTCAGAGTTTTATGAACAATTTGGTTTTCAAGAATTATCGAGCTTGGATTTTTCTATTGACTTGGCCATGGCCCAGTGGCGCCTGCCCGATAAGGCGGGTTGTGTTGCTTTTACCATTGAAGACCTAGGTCACGAACATATTGAAATTCTTCACCGCTACCACCAGCGGTGGCTTTCAAGAAGACCATTTGCCGTCAGACGCTCGGCTAAATACTGGCATTACAAGATAGCAAAAGAGCTATTTCTCCATCAAAATTCAACACTATCTTGGCCCCGCCTACAGTTGCTCAAAGCCGACAATGGCTATTGCATATATGAAATTGGCGGCAAAACCATGCGCATTCTTGAACTTGTAGACGGCGGCATTGGACCTGAAAACATCTGGAGAGCTATTTTAACCCAGGCCAACGACCTGCAAATTCGCAAAATAAGAGGATGGGAAGGCAATCTTAGAGGTCTTGAACCGGGATTTAACTTTAAGAGTTTTCTGGCCGGAGACAATTTTCAGGCTGATTTTCGTGGTCAAATCTATTACTCTGAGAGAAACTGGGGTAGATCAATGATGCTCTCCCTTGACAATAAAGTTGATGATTGGCTCTATCAGTTTCCTTGTCCGCTTATGGAGCTTGATCATCTCTAGAAATTCGAGAACTCAATGACAACATCCTCAACCAAACTTACCTGCGATTTGCTTCTACAACAGCTCCTTACCGAAGGAGCCAGTCAGATCTTTGTGGCACCACGGTCGTGTAACTCGCCCATTGCTCAGGCACTGTCTGAAGTCAAAGGTTTTCGGCAGGTTAATTGCGCCAGTGAACTAACGGCTGCATTCATGAGTATTGGCTACGCTCAAGCCTCTTCTCGGGCCGCAGTCGTACTGCTGTCAGCCGGCCAAGGGCTGGTCACGGCACTACCTGCCATCTACACAGCTAGCCGCATTCATGTTCCGATGATTGTTATTTGCGACCAGCTCAGCACCCAAATTCTCAACGACGACCCAGCTCTGTGTTTAGACGCCTTAGCCGTTAGCAAATCTGTTTGCAAATGGTCGGCGGAAGCGCGCAGTGCTGGTGAAATACCACGCTTAATCAGGCGAGCTTTCACCGAAGCATTTTCACCCCCAAGAGGTCCAGTCGTACTTTCAATTCCGGTTGACATCTTGAATCAAGCAGCCGATGCCACAATTATTAGTCCACCCCACACTAGTCCGCTCGGTGCAGCCGATAACAACTTTATTCAAAAAAGTGCTCGCACACTAGTATCAGCCTCTAGCCCATGCATAGTTACCGGCAACGAAGTAAGTCAATATAGGGCTCGCAAAGAAGCAGCAGTCTTGGCTGAAGTAATTGGTTGTCCTGTTTATAGTGAACCAAATCCAACTGGAGTCAACTTTCCCAACCGACATCCACAGTTTGCCGGTGTGCTATCTACTGAAATCAGCAAGGCTCGTGAAAGTCTTCGAGGTCACGACTTAGTTTTGGCCCTTGGCATGCAAAGCCGCCTACCGGAAACATCAGACCAGGCCTCACTAATTTCACCACGTACATCGGTTTTGCAAATCAATGTCGACCCCACACTTTCAGGCAAGACTCTGCCGTGCATAGCTGCTGCCACTGCCGATATAGCCGAATCACTGTCGCGCTTACGAGCAGAAATTCAGCTAATCGCTGATAACAACTGGCTCAATACCGCAAGGAAGAGAACCCAAGACAATATTAAAAGTATTTCTAGCGAACGGCAGAAACTAGAAGAAAATCTTGTCTATCCCAAAGAAAGCGATCCAATTTCGCTCTTCTGGCTACTGCGTAGCCTCGATGGCGCTCGCAGCAGTGGTTCAATTGTCGTCACCGACATTGTCGGTACCATGGCCGACCCAGCAGTGGTAATGAGCCTAGAAGGCAGTTCTTCCTACTTCGCCTCCAATTCAGGAGTGGACGGCTATGCTATTGGCGCCGCTCTCGGTACCCAGTGGGCATCTCCTGAAAGTACAGTAGTTTGCATAACATCAGATCAATCATTTTTACAGGCCACCCAGGCCTTGTGGACTGCAGCCCACTATGTTTTAAACACAAAAGTAATCTTGGTCAACAATGGCGGCTCAGACAGCCTCAACCTCCACCTTGGAAACGCCGATCATCAATTTCCCCTCGACTGTCCCGAAATAGAATTCACTCAGCTAGCCAAGGCCATGACCATTCAAGCGTTAAAAGCTGAAACTATGGGACAACTAGAACACGCACTAGGGATGATGTTCGACAGCACAGGGCCCTTCTTAATTGATGCTCGAATTCGCTAACAGACATTCATTCTTAACTCTAGTTCAACTTCAGGTTGAGAAAAGATTTCAAAGAATATCGAAAAGCTTAGGCAATTTGGTATTTGAGGGCGTTTCTGCGCAGCGGTTGATACACTGTTCCACGTACATACAGAACTACGTACTTCCACAGAGTTTTCCAATAGGATATTCGCACAGTGAAAACACTAGCTGCAGATAGCAAAGAAAAACTGGAACAAGGACGAGTCGTCAACGACTTCTCCATCCAGGTTGCAACAGTAAACGGCTCAGGTAGCCAATCTTCTAATAGCGTATTGATGCGCTCCATCTTCCAGATGGGTATACCGGTTAGCGGGAAGAACCTCTTCCCCTCTAATATTGCCGGTCTGCCAACCTGGTTCACTATCCGCGTCAATAAAAACGGTTATGTCGCCAGAAAATCTGATATTGAAATTCTAGTAGCGATGAACCCACAAACAGCCATCGAAGACGTCAAAAGTCTTTCTACCGGTGCTGTTTGTATTTCACCAGTTGAACTAAAACTTGATGCCATTCGCAAAGATGTGCTGCACTACCAAGTGCCTTTCACTGAATTAGCTGCTAAAGCCAGTGAAAATCTAAAATTGCGCAAATTGTTGATGAACATGCTCTATGTCGGTGTTGTCGCTGAATTGCTCAATATCGACCATGGTCAAATCGAAAACAGCATCAGCAAACAGTTCGAAGGTAAAACTAAAGCCATCGACCTCAACTTGAATGCTGTCAAAATTGGTCGTGAGTGGGCTCGCGAAAATCTTAAAAAAGAAGACAATTACTTTGTCGAACCAATGGACAAAACTCAAGGCAAAATCATCATTGATGGCAATGCTGCTTGTGCGCTGGGTTCACTCTTCGCTGGCGTAACTGTTGTGACTTGGTATCCAATCACACCTTCATCGAGCCTGTGCGAACAGCTGATTGATTATTTGAAAGAATATCGCATCGATAAAGAAACTGGCAAAGCTAGCTTTGCTGTTATTCAAGCTGAAGATGAACTGGCTGCCATTGGTATGGCCCTAGGCGCTGGCTGGGCTGGCGCTCGCTCGATGACCTCAACCTCAGGCCCTGGCATTTCGCTCATGGCTGAATTTGCTGGTTACGGCTACTTCACTGAGATACCGACTGTTGTCTTTGACGTTCAGCGGGTCGGCCCTTCGACAGGCATGCCAACTCGTACATCGCAAGCCGATTTGATCAGTGCTTACACACTCTCACATGGCGACACCAAACACATCGTTCTGCTTCCTGGCTCGATTCTTGAGTGCTACGAAATGGCAGGCGAAGCCTTTGAGTTAGCTGAGAAATTCCAAACACCTATCTTTGTTCTCACCGACCTTGATCTCGGCATGAACAACTGGATGAGCGATCCTTTCGAATATCCAACCAAGCCAATCAACCGCGGCAAAGTAATGACCGCAGCTGACATTGACAAAGCTGGCATCTTCGAGCGCTACAGAGACGTTGACGGCGACGGTATTCCATACCGCACACTACCGGGCACAGACCATGTACAAGCAGCTTACTTCACCCGTGGCTCTGGCCACAACGAAAAAGCTGGCTACACAGAAAAACCAGAAGACTACCTCAACTTGATGAACAGACTAGATAAGAAATTCCAGACTGCTCGCAAGTTCGTGCCAGCACCAGTCGTAACTGTTGAGAAGAGCGCCAAAATCGGTATCATCGCTTACGGTTCGTCTGACTTTGCCGTTATAGAAACAAGAGACCAACTCAAAGCAGCCAACATTCCAACTAGCTACTTGCGAGTTCGCGCCTTGCCATTCACCGATGACCTGCGAAAATTCGTTGAAAGCCACGACCACGTGTACGTAGTAGAGCAGAACAGAGACGCTCAAATGCGCGATCTGATTCGCTTAGAACTACCTGACCAAGCGATGAAAATACGCTCAGTTAGACACTACGATGGGCTGCCAATCGATGCCAAATTTGTCACCGACGCAATCATGGAGCAGGAGAGATAAACAATGGTAACTTCAACACCTCCAACTAACAGAATTGGCCTGACTTTAGCCGATTACAAAGGGGCTCCATCTACACTGTGCGATGGTTGTGGTCACGATGCTATTACAGCTCAGATCATCAAAGCCTTTTACGAATTAGGCAAAGAACCACATATGGTGGCAAAGCTGAGCGGCATCGGTTGCTCATCGAAAACACCAGCCTACTTCTTAAACCGCTCCCACGGATTCAACTCTGTGCACGGCAGAATGCCATCAGTAGCTACTGGTGTCAGCGTAGCCAACCACACACTCTCGCTAATCGGCGTCAGTGGCGACGGCGACACTGCTTCAATCGGCCTTGGCCAATTCTGCCACCTTGTGCGTCGCAATGTCCCCATGATCTATATCGTTGAGAACAACGGCGTGTATGGTCTAACCAAAGGTCAATTCTCAGCTACAGCCGATCTTGGCTCAAAGGCCAAGAGCGGGGTGATGAATGAATTGCCACCAATCGATCTCTGCGGTCTAGCAATTGAGCTTGGTTGCAGTTTCGTTGGCCGTTCATTTGCTGGCGACCCTAAACAACTAGTAGCACTTCTCAAAGCTGCCGGTTCGCACAAAGGTACGGCTGTAATTGACGTCATCAGCCCATGTGTCACCTTCAACAACCACGAGGGTTCAACCAAGGCTTATAAGTACGCCAAAGAAATGGAAACTCCATTGCATGAACTCGGTTATATTCCTTTCTTCGAACAAATCAGCGTTGACTACGAACCAGGCTCTATGCAAGAAGTAGAAATGCATGATGGCTCGAAAATTAGATTGAAGAAGACCGAGCGCAATTATGATCCGACCAATCAGACCCAAGCGATTATGACGATCAAAGAAGCTCACGATAAAAAAGAGTTTCTTACTGGCCTGCTCTATGTCAATGAAAACGTAGAAGACTTCACCACCATCATGAATGTTGGCGATGCACCTCTCGCTACATTGCCGCAAGAGATCACACGACCAGCTAAGAGCGTTCTAGAAGAGATTATGGCTGGACTGAAATAGGCTAGTCATAACCAACAAAGAAGATCGAGAGGGGCCGCTAGTGATAGCGGCCTCTTTTTGCTAGGCAGTATACTGAGATTGGAAGAAGCATTAGATTACATATAGAACCAAAAACTAGAACCAAAAACTAGAACCAACAACTAGAACCAACAACTAGAACGAACACCTAGAGTGATTAATGATAACGAACCAGATGTTCTATGGCTTTGCCGCAATAGCTTTCCTACTTTTAGCGTTTTCCATTCCACTTGGAGCGGTAGCAGCTGAGCGAATACTATCTATCAGCAGAAAAAGAGCCATAGCAATATCGGCTCAAGTGAATAGCTTACCGGCACTAGCTTTCGCGGCGCTAGTAATTTGCATTCCCATGCTATTCGTCATACTTGTGATTGCAGCAGTAGCCACTCAACACTTGATACTCGACAAGCTAACACCAGATAAAGAATGTGGCCTGCACTGGAAATGGGTCTGGGACGTAGACCTAAAAACTACTTTGGGTTTGCTTCTGTTCTACGCTGGTTTAATGCTGACCGGGTCAATAATGCATGTCTCTAACTTTTAGAGCCTTTGCAGGTGGACGACCCCCCAATCTAATGGTGCATCTAATGAAAAGACTGGTTTCGATAGAAACGGATTTCACTCCAAGTACTGACGATTTCAAGGGCGGTAGCGCATGGAAGTTGTGTTTGCTGAGTGGGTGCTTCCAGAAAGTCTTTATAAGAGACTTGAAGATCTGCATGACGAACCGGCCGCTGGTTGAGCAATGAGAGTAAGGCAGAGTTACTGTTTTCCGTCGAAAGAATCGCCGATAAGAAACGAAACACAATGGTACGATCAACTGCCATTAAAGGAGATTCGCCATTTCTCAAATTAGTCACCGGCTGCACCTGATCGCCCGATTGCTGTTTGCTGCCTTGGTGCTAACAGTCAGCACTATCGGTCCAGCTTACGCTGACCAGGGTCGCAAGCCGACCATGCAGTTCAACGTCAGATATAGTATGCCCTGCGGGCGAGTCATACAAGGGCAATTGCTGCAATCATATGATCCCGACTGTGCAGACGCTAAACCTCTGGCTTTCTTAGGTCCCCAAGGCGTTCACATTGGAAATGGAAACTGGTCGGCAATCGCCTACGGGTTTAGCAAGTACGCAAAGTTGGTTGTTCAGTTCCAAGATAAAACGCGCAGCAGCAATGTCTTCACCAAGGTCAGCACTGACGCCGTGTACACCGTCGACGTGCGCGCAGACGATCTTTTCGTCGTCGAACAGAAACAGATGCCATGGCGCGATGATATTTTTGAACCGAGATTTGGTGAGGCACTAAAACTGACACTGTTTATCGAACTCATAATTGGCACAATCTATGCTTTGTGCGCCCGGCAGCCGCTCTCACTCGTCGCTTGGATTTTCGTCGGCAACATGCTGACACTGCCAGTGGTTTGGTTTGTCTTTCCGAATCTCCATTGGCCCGAAGCCGCAACAATCGCCATGTCTGAAGTATTTGCCTGGCTGGCGGAGGCTGGATTCTTACATGTAGTCACACGCCGCAAGTTGAGCCTGCGCACGGCACTAATTCTCAGCTTTGCTATGAACCTGGCAAGCGGATTAATGTATTTGCTAGTTTAAACAGATGCCCGTGAGGCAATATTTAAGCCACAGGCAGCTGCAACCAAAGCACTAGGCCTTGCTCATCTTGCTCTACCCCGCACTCACCACCAAAGCTAAGCAATATCGCTTTGGCCAGGGGCAAAGCCAAGCCCAAAGAACTTCTATTGCTTTTGCCACCACTAGCAGCAGTGAGAGAAGCCGCCTGGAATGGTTCAAAAATAGTCTCTAACCACTCGTCTGCTATTTGCACACGCGAAATACGCCGATCAATGCCCTGACCAATGCGCAGATCTATCAAGGCCACTCGATCTCCGCTATCAACCGTCTCAATGGTCACATTAATATTGACAGCACTGCCGGTAGGAGAAAGGCGAATGGCACTTACCATTACTTTTTCTATAGCCTGCTTCAAGCGATCGCCGTCGGCCTGCACCATTACTGGGGCCGAGCAGCCTTCAAACAAGAGGCTCACTCCTCGCTCTTCGCCCAATTCGGTACAAGATTCAATGGCGGCGTCAAGCAAGTCTTCAAGGTTTGAATTAGTGGACCGCATTTCTAGCTGACCAGCCTTGAGCTTTTCTAAATCAAGCAAGTCGTTGATAAGAGTAATTAGCTCTTCTACTTGCTTCTCAGCCACAGCGGTTTCAGACACAACTACAGAGCTAAATTGACCATAAATACCCAGTGGCAACATATGCAAGAAACCAGCCACTGAAGTCAATGGTGTGCGCAGGTCGTGGCTCACCATGGCAACAAAGGCCTCTTTCATCTTCTCGATTTCACGTCTTTCGCTGATATCAATTACGGTGCCTAGTCGCCTTGACATATTTTCAAAGGAAACATCACTGACAGAAAACTCCACAGGCAATTGCAACCCACTCTTCTTCTGCGCCAATAGCTCAATAGTGCCATCAATCATAGTTGTATCAGTAAGGGGCTCGGCTCTAGCACCAGCCGTTGTGAACAATTTACCCAGACTGGTTGCTACTAGCTCGCCAGTTTTATATTCAAGCATTCGTTCTAAAGCCGAATTGGCATATTCAATTTGAGCAGAGTCATTTTTTGCAGAGTCAATATTGCCAGGCTCAGCCACAACCACAAGCCCAATAGGCATCTGATCAATTATGGTTTGCACCTGATCAGTACTAGCCAGCAACAACTTTTCTTGCCCCTGCAGAGAGTGTGACATCTCATGAAAGGCCTCATCAATTGATGCAATTTCATCGTCGCCTGATATTGGCAAGCGCAGACTCTTGCGCTGGCGCAAGCGCTCAGCATTGTCTTTTACTATCTCTAAACGCGAAGTAATGCTGTGCAAGAACCAGCGCACGAGCAGGACGGCAACGATGATATTTAAGATCATACCGCCAGCCAGCAACCATCTTGTGCGCTCTCTCTGTAGTTTTATAGCAACCGGGCTAGCACTTTCAATTTGCTTCTCGGCATTGAGAAACTCAACTAAGTCTCCAGACAAACCGAGCAATTCCAGGCGCATCTTGGTCTTAAGCTTGAGACCAAATTGTGCCACAGCTAGCTCGCTGTCTGATTCGCCGAGTTGTCTCATCTGTGCGAACATTTTCAAGTTGGCAGTAAGGTTTTTCTCTATTTTGTCAAAGAGCTGATACTGCTTGCTGCCAATCTTCAACTGTTCTTTTATCCAGCGACTATTGTTAAGCAGAGCAGAGCACTTTGCCTGATACACTGTTTTGGCATCTTGATCTTTCTTCAGTGAATACTTTGCCAGATTATCGCCAGCATCATAAAAGTCTCGCAGAAGCGTACCAGCTGTAGCAACAATTTCTTTGGCATTCTGCTGTCTGACAGATTCTCGCTCTGCTGCTATTAAGAGGGCTGCATGACAGCCAACAAAGACAAGCTCAAAAATGAGCAATAGTGAGATCACTAAAAGCCCTTTGACCTGAAGGCTAAGAGAAGAGATCATTTCGCCTCCTCATTTTGCCTCCTCAGCCGACCTGGGCAACTTCAGCCAAAAGACGCTGCCTTTGCCCAGCTCACTATTGACACCAATTTGACCCTGATGAGCCTCGACAATCGCCTTGCAGATGGCTAAGCCGAGGCCAGTGCCGCCCTTAGCCTGACCATCAGCAATCTCGACTTGACTATAGGCTTCAAAAATTGACTCTATATGCGACTGCGGAATACCTCGGCCATGATCGATCACTCCAATCTCTACATGGCTAGCTGACAGCCTGGTAGCAATGCTAACCACAGAACCTGGGGGTGAAAACTTAATGGCATTAGAAAGTAAGTTAACTAGCACTTGCACAAGACGACTAGCATCAACCAAAAGTTCAATTTGACACTCAGCCACTTGCAGCTGCACTTGGTGTTTTTGAGCAAACATAGCAACAGCACTTACAGACCGCTCAAAAATGACAGTAAGGCTGGCCATGGCCGGATCAATGTCAATCTTTCCAGCCTCTAGCCTATCGAGATCAAATAGGTCGTTGAGCAATTCAATCAAGCGCTCAATGTTTTGCTGCATCTGTTTGGTAGCATTGACCGCCTTCGGTGACACGGCAGTAGCAGCACTTCCGAGCTTATTGAGAAAGGCCCCAACATCAGTCAATGGCTCTTTTAGCTCAGAGTGCACCATGGAGACAAAGCATTGACGCATTTTCTTGATGGCATGCTTCTCGCTGGCATCAATAATCAAGGCGAGAGTCTTAGGCTCTCCATCAATTTGCACAGCTGCCATCATAAAATCAGCAGGAAACTGCTCACCGTCACGACTGACAGCTGTATATTCCATGCTCGGCCCAACATCAGGCATGTCTTGACCGGGGGCAAAGAGCTTGGCAATGCGTTTGCCCAAAAGTTGATGAGATGAATAATTGAAATCAGCTTCAAGAGTTGAATTCAAAAACTCGATGGCACCGTTGTGATCGAGCATTGCTATACCCACAGGCAAATTTTCAATTAGCTCTCGCACCCTGGCTTCGCTGGCCTTGAGCTGACCGATCTCTTGCCTTAGGGTGCTGGCGGTTTCGTGGATAACAGCGTCTACCAATGCAATTTCATCGTGGCCCTTGAGCTGTGGCAATAGATTTCTTCCGTCTTTCAAGCGAGCAATGTTGTCGTTAATAACAGCCAGGCGTGCTGTTACACGGCTAGAAAAAAGATAGCCAATTAAAAGCACCACTAAAACAGTTAACAACAAACCAACGGCTAGTACACCCTCGGTTTGTTCCCTAATATGACGCTCTCGCTCAGGTCCCTCACTTTCAAGCTTACGAGTAATAATAAGCAGAGCCGGAATATCTTCAATTAGAGCAGCAAAAGTAGGCATAATCGAATGTCGCTTATCCTGCCATTTCTCTCTCTCGGCCTCGTCTGCTAAAGAAGCTCGCTGGGCTTCCATAGCAGACAAAACCGGGATGCAGACCTTGAAGTTTTTCTCGATTCGCGCCAGCAGCACTTGAGCTTCTTGCTTGTCTTTGAGTTCACTCTTAAGCCAGCCAATTATTTCTAGCGATTCGTCCATCGGAGCAGAAACACTATCAGTGGTGCCAAGTTCAATGCTTCTGCTGACACTGGTGACGTTGTCTCCAGTATCAAAGCCAATGAGATATAGTCGATTGGCCTTAGAGCTAATTAGACGGGCCCGTTCTTGACGGCTGGCTTCTGCTTCTGCTTGAGTGAGTAGATACGCCAAGGCACCAATCAAGACCAACTCACTGACAAGTAAGAGAGCAACTAATAAAATGCCCTGCGCGGCAAGGCTTGAAGAATGACTTCCAGATTTACTTATGGACTCTTTTGATTTCAAAGCATAGCCAGTATAAATACCCAGGAAAATCGTTTAATGGAGTATAACCCGCTCATCTAGCCAACAGCTCTTGGCAATAGAAAGTCACAGATCAATCGGCTCAACTTGCTAGAATTCAATCAATTTGCAAGCAATTCAAGTGAATCCAAGTCAATGCACAAATCTATGAAAGACCAGTTAGTGAATAGCCGTCGCTCTCTTGCCAAAGGTGAACTAAAAGAGTTGCAGGCACTAGCGCAATTGCTCGGTTTAGACAAATATTTTGATGGCGACGTCACCCTGATTGGCCGCGACCCAATTTTACGCAGCCCCCACCACCTCTCAGAAGCAACAGCTTATGCCCTCACAGCCGAGGCCATGGCCGCAGCCGCACTTGACCGACAGCAAGGGGGCAAACGCAATTCACTGACAGTCGATGTCATTGATGCCATCCATTTTCTGCACTCATCACACTTTCTCTGGCAGTCTGGCTATGCCATGACAGTTGGTGCCGAGTATATTCCTACCAATGGTATTTTCCAGTGCCGTGATGGCCAGTACATCATGATTGAGTCAGGGCCACCCTACATAAAGCTTGAGCGAGGCTATCTCAATTTCTTTGACTGCGGCAATAACCGTGACTCAATCGCTCGCAGTATTGCCAAACACGACAGCGAAGAGCTACAAGAAGCCCTTTCAAAAGCTGGGCTGCCTGGCTGCTTTGCCTATACAAAAGAAGAATGGCGGGCCCATCCACAAGGGCAAGAATTACTCAAAGTACCTGTGGTGGAAATTGAAAAGATTGCAGATGGAAAACCGATTCCATTTTCCCAAGGCAGCAGCTACGGACCACTGAGTGATATCAGGGTATTGGACTTTACCCATGTGCTGGCTGGCCCTCGCAGCGCTAGAACATTGGCTAACTATGGCGCCCAAGTGCTGCACATAAGCTCGCCTTATCACGGCGATACCCTTCCCCAAAATCTGCTGGTCAACCCTGGTAAACACTTGGCCTACCTCGATCTTGATCAACCAGAGAATCTCGCTCAGATGCGTTCATTGGCTAGCAGTGCTGATATTTTTACAACATCCTATCGACCAGCAGTCAATAGAAAATTTGATCTGATGCCAGAGAATCTAGTCAAAGATCATAGAGGCCTGATTTACCTGACCATCAATGCCTACGGTCACAGCGGCCCCTGGCAAGATCGTCCAGGATTTGATCAAAATGCCCAGGTAGTAACTGGCTTTGCCCGATCTGAAGGTGCCTTAAAATTGAACGTGCCGCAGTTTTCACCAGTATTTTATCTAAACGATTTTCTCACAGCTTATCTCGCCGCTTCTGGTGTTATGAGCGCGCTGTTGCGCCGTGCCACCGAGGGTGGTAGCTACCACGTCAAAGTTTCACTAGCAAGAAGTGCTATGTGGGTGCAAGACTTTGGCAGCATTGCTCAAAGCGACTATGAAAACGAGCGAGAGAAAGACGACTATCCATCCAAGCTAGTTGATGTGGCATCGCCCTATGGCACCATTACCGAATTAGCTCCAGCTGTGCAATTTGAGCATTCACCCCAAGTTGACATATTGCCTGTGCGTCCCTATGGCGCAGACAAGCCCATATGGTGGCGCTAATTTTAACAAGCCGAGACTTTATTAGTCCGAGACTTAACTAGCTGTAGACCTAATTGGCTATGCTCTTGGTGCTGGCTACTTGTTCTTTGTTTGTAATCTTGTCTTTGAGCACGACAACACGCTTGCACTGACCAATGCGGGCTGATATGCGTTGTTTCTCGTGGAAGAGACCAAGCGAGAACTTACTGAGCCTATTGACCGAACCATTATCGCTCTCAACGAGCGTCAGACCATCACCTGGGCTATCTTTGGCTGCTAGATTAGCGATGAGCCGGTAAGGAATGGTATGACCAATAATGCCGTGGTCTAGAGCCGTAAAGTCAATCCATTCGAATTTCATCATCAAATCGGGCCTTAGTTCAGCTTTGTCTTCAGTCGCACTAGTGCCAGCTATTATGCTATTGGCATGCTCAAGCATGCGGCTGAATGCAGACAAACTAAAGACTGAAGTAAGCATGCCGTCGGCAGCTTGGCCCAATCTGGTATAGCCACCATAAAGAAACTGAGAAAGGGGCAGGGCATGATCGCGGTGAGAAAAAAGAATTCGAACTTTTGGTGGTTCGAGACCATTGGCCAAATAGGTATGTTTGGTTTCTTCAGTGATGCGAGCATATCGCGACATATAGTGCACAAAAGTCTCGGCATCAAAATCTGCATCAACCAAAAAGAACTGATCAAATACATGCTTGCCCCTAAGCACCGGAGCTGAACGAATAGCTATGCGATTGCCCATACTATGGGCCAACAAGTTGAATTTGATGCCAGCAGCTTTCACCTCAGTCAATTGATCAACCAACTGATCAAAATGCTCCTGACTCCATTCATTATTGCCAGCATCTACTTCATATTGTCCGGCCTTACCTTTTGATGGCCAATCGTAAACAATTACAGGCTTTTCCAGACTATAAGCCAGTAGGGCTGCCGATTCTGCCGCCTGAGCGAAAGTAGTATTGAAGCCGTGCACAATGACAAAAAACTCGCTCTGACCGGTGCTCGCAGCCACATCTTTGATGGCCTTGCCAAAATCGCTATAAGCACTGCTGCTTCCTGAGCCTGGCAATTCATTTGTCAGAAGCTTTGTTCGCGCCTTCGTGCTTGGCACCCAGCCCAACTTCTTCTGATTATCAGTCAATGGCTTGCGGCTAGCATTTGCCAGTGTGTATTCAGCAGTTCCGCAGTTAACGTGATAAATAGAATTGCCGTCTTCGACTTTACGCTGAGCAGCATATCCGTTTCCTTTTACAGAAGCGGCCCTATCAGTCATATAGAGCACTGGAATAGTGACGTGCGAACACTTATTTGAGCTACCATCGGCAGCCCTAACAGGAGCTATGGCCAGCAAACAGAAGAATAGAAAGGCGCAAGCAAGTCTCATTGAATTCTCGTACAAACAGAAGGAAGAGGAGAAGTCATGAGTATAACATCGGCTACAGTGGCCGCAGATGGGTAAATTCTCACATAGCCAATGAAGACTATTCTCTGAATAGCTATTCTTTGGTCGAGCGCAGAGTGAAATAAACGGCCAGAGAAAAAACTAAAAGCACTGCGGCCATGACCAGCTTAGTAAGAAACCAAAAGAAGTCCATAATTGGAGCTGGGGTAAAAATACCCAAAACACACAAAAGTAGTGGCAAAACTACAAACGTGGCCGGGCCACCAAGCAGACATACGGTCCAGACCCACTTTTTAAGCAGGAAATCGTCAGGGGTTTCGGCCAATTCACTAAGTTTCGCTACATCACCTTGAAGCTTCAAAGCTTCTTGTCGGCGAATTAAGAGCAAAAGCTTAGTTCTGTATTTAGCTAAGTCTGGTAATTCTTTCACTGGGACGGCAATTTCGCATAATTCTGAGCTGAATCAACCTGAGCACATCATATATTAAATGAGCCAAATAAATGAAATTGCAGTCCGACCATTGTCAAGCGGCCTTTTCAGGTTTTTTAGGGGTTTTACAATCAACCAGAGGTGGAACAAACTAAGCAGGACATCTAAGAGAAAGATGCATAAAGCAGGCGTTAAATCGCTCTAAACACCTGTAGGCAGGGAAAAATGGTCACACCATCAAGAGTACTAAAAGCATATTACGCCACCACCTTTCTTGTCGGGTTAGCCCTGACTGTTCCTGTCGCCTACTATGTCACCACCGATGATGTCGGCTATCGTGGTGCCGCTCTTGTAATGCTCAGTGTCAATGTATTATTCGTTATGCTACTACCCCTGGTGCTTGACTGGGCCGAGCGCCGCTATTACAAAGCCCGTTTCTTAGCAATGGAAGAAGTAGCAAAAGACAACCCAGAGCTGGCCCTGATACTTTCTTCGCAATGTGAGAAGCTGGCCTTGCCTGGTCTGCGTCTAGCAGTGGTCGATGACAGTGTCGACGAAATGTTTAGCTACGGCCTATGGCGCAATAATCCGCGTTTGATAGTTTCTACTCAAGTCTTAAATGCTCACGCCCAGAAAAATCTTGCACCAAGTATAGAAGCAGAGCTGACACGCTTTGCCAGTCAAGACAATACCTTGATTTTCTTGATGTTTGCTGGATTTCAGGTAATGATTCAGAATATCATCGTCTACTTATTGCAGAGTCACATCATACATTTTTAGCTTTTTGTATTAGCTCTCTGGCCAAGCTTCGGACAGAACCTCTGCTTGAAAGACCTCAAGGCGACTGTTGCGCTTCCACGCGCCCTTGTCAAGCCCAGCCTTTTGCGATAGCTGAGCCATTGTTTCTTCTATAGTCCAACCATACTCGCTTGCAACTTTGGGCAAAAAGACAGACTGTCTTTGACCGATATGCAAAATTATTCCGTCAACGCCAATTCTAATTTGACCTGCCGCTTCAATCGGTTGCGGATGAGTGAGCACACTAATTTCAATTTCAAGATCATCCAGCTCGTCTTTAGAAACCGGCTCAAAACGAGGGTCTCGGGAACATGCAGCCACAGTGTTGGCGATTACAGCCTGGTAGAGGGGCTGCACTGGCAAAATATAACCAATACAGCCACGCAAGCGATTATCTTCGTGCCAATCAACGTCAGTATGGCGGCGATAGAGTGTGACAAAAACCCCATGAGGGCTCAAAAGCTTCGCTGTTAAGCAGCTGCGCCAATCTAGACCAGGAGCAATATTAAAGTGCGCCGAATCAACCAAATCAGCTAAAGTAGGCACTCGCCTACTCTTTACATAAAACTCTAAAGTAGTGCGAGCAATTTTAAGTAGGGTGATCTTCTCTTCATCAGTCAACTCAGCAATAATATTGGCCTGTTTGTGTTCTGCAATTTGACTCCAACTATGCTCGCCAGTAAAGGCAATTGCCATATACGAAACTGAGTTTTCACCATCGTCCGATAAATCAAGGGTGACTTGTTCTCGCGAAGTGCGATAGTCGAGCAAATTTCCGACAGAACTATGGGGCAGAAGGGCAAGAAGAGTGGCCAAGGCATAGACACCACAAATAGTGTCATCTGTACGGTGATAGAAGGCGAGAAAACCCTCCAAATCGGGCCTGTGCAAATAGCTAAAAGCTTCCATATCAAGTTCTTTCAAGCGGTCTGTCATTTCAGCTGGAAATGGTGTATAGCCATAGCGTGGACCAATGTGGGTAAAATCAGAACTAACAACAATTAGGTCGCCGTCCGTTAAATGGCTCGAAAGTTTGTCGGCTAATACTCTCAATTCTAATTCTTGATCGGTGCGGCCAAAAAGCACAGGCACAATTTTCACATCACCCAATATTTTGCGAATGAAGGCCAATTGCAGCTCTAACGAGTGCTCATTGAGATGGGTATCAGCACGTTCTTCATAAAGGGAATCTTGCTTGAGGTCGCGCACCACATCTATATCTATAGACAGATCACCAAAGGCAGTGGCGAAACTCTTACATGGTGTGAGAGCGGCACCAAAGAAGCCCTGATAATGACTAGGGCCAAAAAGGAAGACGCGCTTGACACCGCTCTGAGCGGCAGCCAAATAACTGGCTGCGGCAGTAGCTCCAGAATATATATAGCCGGCATGGGGTGCCACAATTGCCAAGACATGCCCTTGGCTAGGCATTGCTGCCGCTACTTTTGCTTCGACACTTTCAACAAACTTGTCTATTTGAGCAGCCAAGCGACCAGGGTCAGCGTCATACCAGCTGCCAGCATACTTAAGCGGCCTGCGGGTTTGTTTAGTTGTGCCGAATCCAAACATAATTTTCTACTATTTACTGTTAACCGGATCAAGCCTAACACTGCCACTAGAGCTAGAGTCACCATGGGGATCTGATTTAGAGTTAAAGGTGATAACCACTGTAGCTTTCGGCATACCAGTGGGCAGAGCATCAAGGGGCTTTGCCTTATCAAAAGCGGCTTGGGCACTAGCCTCAGCTTCTGGGCTCTTAGGTGAACTCGTCACGTGCATGCTCTCAACTGTGCCATCAGCAACTACCACAGCAGTTAAAGTGACATGATTGTTGCCATCAGGGTAGTTCCAAGAAGAGAGAATACGATTCCAGAGCCGCGCGCTATAAGCCTGCCCGGCAGCAGCATCAGTAGAAGGCGATTGTCGAATAAGTTTCTTGGCAGTATTTTTTGCTGCTGGAGCCGCTTGGGCAGCAAGCAGAGGTGACAATATAATCAAGCTAGCAAGCAGACAATTTAGATTTCTCATTTTCATTACTCTTTTTCCTTGAATATTCCAAACGAAGAAGTGTAGCCATGTAAAAAAGTAGAGTCTCCAACTGGTCCAATTTCACCATTACAAAAGAAGCCACCTATAGCTATATCACCAAAGAAATCACGAAAGCAATCACTATCGTGATTAGTGCGACCATACAAGTGCTGGCCTCTGCCTAAGCAAGAGAATAGCAAAGCGCCACTGGCCAATGAGCCCGATTGGTCAATATAGCGCTTTAGCATTGCTCGCAAATCATCTCGCGAAGTGGCAGCATCTCGTATGTGAAACTGAACAGTACGCTCTGAGCGTAGTACTTCGCCGACAAGAAGGGCACCGCTCATCGGTTCAATGCCAAAAATATTGCGCACTAAAAAATCACCATCAACAAATTTCTCTTGAAATTCATTCATGGCCACTCCAAGAAAAATGGCATCTTTAGCCAATTTTTGCTCGCCATCTGATAGCCGTTCGATAGCATCGCGCAAAACATTAACAGCTGGCTTGCCATCAAGTTCATAGAGAAGATTGCGGTCACATTTAGTAACACGGCTCGGCTTGCCAATGGCCCGACAGCCCTGAGCGACAACTGAATCAACTCGTATATTGCCCGAAAGGGCTACACCGACCAAGCCTGAGCGATAGACTTTATCATCACAAATTAGGCGATTCTCGCCTGCTTTATGCCCGCCAGAGGCCAGCCCGCCAATTTTAACCATACGAGAAAATGCATAATCTAGGCCTTGCACAAAAGAATCGATCTTAAAACTAAATGGGTCGCAGAGCAAAATAAAAGCTGGCTGTTCCGTGCTTTCAATTCTCATCAATTTTTCCCAGCTGCTTGGGGCATCATCAAGATCTGGCAAAGAATCGTTAGTGACATGAAAAGTTCTAATATTGACTCCGGGCAAAATCGCTCCGGTCAATGATATTGCCGACTGCTGCTCAACTTCTTGCCCCCCTCCGATTATGCCCCCAGCGCTGCAGCCGATTAGGGCGCCGCCGAGACGCTCTTTTAATGCAGCCGTTATCAGTTCAAAATATTTCTTATAGTCAGGCGACATGAAAGCTAGCAATAAATCAGGCTTGCCACCCAGCTGGCTAGTCAGCTCTTCGGCCAAAGACTCCACTGCTTGGGGCCAATTTAGGTCAGGGGAATGAGGCTGCCCCTCCATACACTTAAGAACCGAGGCCCACTTCATCTACGACTCCATTTATTGGCGCAAGAAACATGTAATTTTACTGGCAAGCGGGCACAACTATGTAGCTTAATACATTGATGGAGAAAAGGTGGAAGACGAAGACAAAAGCAGCGAAATTAAGGCCGAACTAGAACTTAAACTAGAGGCCGACCAGAAACAAGAGCATAAAACACATAAAGACTCCTGGTGGAAAGTAATGTGTTTAACCGGGGTTGACTACTTTTCAACGCTGGGCTATCAACCGGGTATTGCCTATATCGCCGCTGGGCTACTCTCACCAATCGCTACGGCAATCTTGGTCCTACTTACCCTCTTTGGCGCCTTACCGGTCTACTACAAGGTTGCTAGCTATTCACCGAACGGTCAGGGCAGCCTGGCTATGCTCGAAGAGCTTTTGGCTAGCTGGCGAGGCAAGACTCTCGTTCTCATCCTGCTTGGCTTTGCCGCCACTGATTTCATCATTACTATTACTCTGTCAGCCGCCGACGCCGCAGCCCACATCACAGCCAACCCAATGCTGAGTAAAATTTTGCCTCTGGGTCAAATGGGACTGACAAGTTTACTGATACTTCTCCTTGGTGCCATTTTCATCAAAGGTTTCGGCGAAGCAATTGGCTTATCTGTTGTATTGGTCACAGTCTACTTAGTGCTCAACTTTGCCACCATCGTTGCCGCTGGTATCGAACTAAGCCATAGCCTCGATCATTTTTCTAAATGGAGCGAGCAGTTGGTGATTGACCACCACTCAATCTGGAACATGCTTGGCCTCTCGATGATACTCTTTCCTAAACTAGCCCTTGGACTTTCGGGCTTTGAGACCGGTGTGGCAGTAATGCCACTGGTCAAAGGGTCTAATAAAAAAGGTAGTGATGAAAAAGGTGAGGAAGAACTCAGCTGTCGGATTAATAACACAAAAAAACTACTGCTTTCTTCAGCCCTAATAATGAGTGTATTTCTCATAGCCAGCTCCTTTGCCACCACCCTACTTATTCCAAGCGCTGCCTTTCAAGAAGGTGGTGCAGCCAACGGCAGAGCTCTTTCATACCTATGCCACCACTTATTGGGGCCCGTGGTAGGTACGGTATATGACCTCAGCAGTATCTCTATTCTATGGTTTGCCGGTGCCTCGGCCATGGCTGGTTTGCTAAATCTAGTACCACGCTACTTACCACGTTATGGCATGGCCCCTGACTGGGCCAGCGCCAAAAACCCCCTAGTAATTTTCCTCACCGCGGTAGCCCTAGCTGTCACCATTATCTTTAAGGCCAATGTCGATGCTCAAGCTGGTGCCTATGCCACCGGGGTTTTAGTATTGATTACATCGGCCGCTCTGGCTGTCACTCTCAAAGTCTGGGCCTCAGCAAAAATTGCCCGCTTCGCCTATGCCCTAATCACACTAATCTTTTTATACACTACCGCTTTAAATATCAAAGAAAGACCAGACGGCCTGCATATTGCCACATTCTTCATTGTTGCCATCTTGCTCACTTCGATTATTTCGCGGGCCATGCGCTCAACCGAACTGCGCATTAGAGAAGTAGTGCTCGATAAAACTGCCAAGCAGTTCATCAAAGATGATCCTGACCAAGAGATTCGACTCGTGGCCCATCGACCAGGAGGCGACCTAGAGAAAGCTGAGCAAGAAGCCATAACTACTCACAATCTCCACAATGAATATCTAATTTTTGTCGAAGTAACCGTTAGTGATGCGTCTCAATTTAAGCTAAAACAGGTAGTGGTGCGAGGTGAACAAGTGGGCCGCTTCCGCGTACTGAAATGCACAAGCCCAGCCATTCCCAATGCTATTGCAGCCTTGCTTTTGCATGTGCGTGACCAAACCAAAAGACAAGCCCATATCTATATGGGTTGGACCGAAGGCAATCCGATACTATACGTAATTAAGTTTATTTTCTTGGGAGACGGCGAGACTGCAGCAGTCACCAGAGAAATCTTACGAGAGGCTGAATCTGACCAGAAGAAACGTCCCAAAGTGCACGTAGGATAGGATAGAAGAAATTGGCTAACAATGAAGATGAAGATGAAGATGAAGCCCTAATTGGCTCAACCATAGAAAATCGCTTTGTGCTCGAGCGCATACTCGGCCGCGGCGGCATCAGTACAGTCTATCTTGGCCGTCATAACCGCGTGGACCTAAGCGTTGCCGTAAAAATCTTGCATACCCATTTTTCCGATACCGACGAAAGCATTGAGCGCTTCAAGAGAGAAGCAATTATCATCAATGCTCTCAACCATCCCAATATTGTGCATATGATTTCTTATGGCATTTTGCAAGATGATGGTGCCAATCTATCTAAAGCTAAGGCTAAAGCTGACGAGGCCCGGCCTTATCTGGTTTTAGAACACCTGCAAGGCCATGGACTAGATCACCTTCTTGACGAGAAAACCAGACTGTCACAAGAGCAATCGCTAGAAATTGTCAAAGCAGTGGTTGACGGTCTAATTTTTGCTCACGATCTAGGCATCGTTCATCGCGACATAAAGCCAAGCAATGTCATGCTAGTAGACCAACTCTCTCAGTCTGATGCTCCATACACTGACGATAATCACTCTAATGTAAAACTACTCGATTTTGGCATTGCCAAATGCCAATCGGCTCACGATAAAACATCGCAAAAACTCACCCAACCAGGCTTTATTTTTGGCAGCCCACTGTATATGAGCCCAGAACAATGCAAAGGTGATGAGCTAGACATTCGCTCAGATATCTATTCATTGGGCTGCATGTTCTACGAAATGCTGGCTGGCGTTGCACCTCTCAGAGGCAGCAATGCCATGCATACTTTTGCCATGCACCTCTACGAAATGCCTTTGCCATTTAAGAGCCGACCAGAGCCAATCAAGGTCAACCCCAAACTAGAGAAAATCATCTTCAAATGTTTGACCAAAAAGCCAGAAGATCGCTATAAATCGTGCCTTGAGTTAAAAAAGGCTCTGTTGGCAGTATAGACCGAGAACAATTCAATTTTGATCAGGAGCCGTCATGCGCATGGGGTCAAGCAAAGTAGTCAACTCTTCTTCGCTCAATTTACTCTTCCTCCGCGCTACCTCGCGCACAGTTTGTCCACTGGTGTATGCCTCATGGGCTATGGCTGCAGCAATATCATAACCAACAGCAGGCACCAAAGCCGTGCAGAGTGCTAGGCCTCGCTCAACCAATTTTGGCCCGTTATCTGTAGCGGTCAAGCCATCTATACACTTTCCCGTGAAGTTTGCTACTGCAGCCGCCAAAAGTTCGATTGATTGAATGAGATTGTAGGCAGCCACCGGCATCATTACATTCAATTCGAAATTCCCAGAAGCTCCAGCAACAGCTATGGTGGCATCGTTTCCAATTACTTGGGCTGCGACCATAATTAACGATTCGGCAATGACAGGATTAACTTTGGCCGGCATAATCGAAGAGCCTGGCTGTACTTCAGGTAAAGCAATCTCAGCAAAACCAGCTCTGGGGCCACAGCCTAACCAACGTATATCATTAGCTAACTTAATCAAACTGACAGCAATGGTCTTGAGCACGCCTGAAGCATCCACAATTTCATCGAGAGTTCCTTGAGCCTGAAAATGGTTACTGGTCTCACTCAGTGTCAATCCTAGGAATCCTAAGCGCTTAGAAATTCGCGCCAAGACTCTTCGGGCAAAATCTTGCCTGGTATTAATACCGGTGCCAACTGCCGTACCGCCGAGCGCCACTTCTGACAAACGACTTTGGGCATATTCTAACCGCAGCAAAGCACGCTCAACTTGCCCGGCATAGCCTTCAAATTCTTGCCCCAGGCGTATCGGAGTAGCATCTTGCAAATGGGTTCTACCGGTCTTAATTACAGGCATGAACTCTAACGACTTTCGACGTAAACTGCTCTCTAATTTCAATAAAGCTGGTTTCAATTTCTCGTTGATTGCAATTAAAGCAGCAATGTGAATGGCAGTGGGAATAGCATCATTAGACGACATACCATTGTTAACGTGATCATTGGGATGCACTAAATTGCGATCGCCACGCTTGCCACCAAGAATTTCGATTGCTCTATTGGCAATCACTTCGTTGGCATTCATGTTAGTAGAAGTACCGGAGCCGGTCTGAAAAATATCGACGACAAAATCGTGATCAAGACTTCCAGCAACGACTTCTTCGCAGGCAGAAATTATGGCATCAGCCAGCTTAGCATCAACGTCACCAAACTCTTTATTGACCTCAGCGGCACAAAGCTTGATTAAACCAAGAGCACGAATAAAGCAGCGCTGAAATTTCAAATCAGAGATGGGGAAATTGAGCACTGCCCGCTGAGTACTGGCGCCATAATAAGCCCCCGCAGGAACGTCCATAGCCCCCATAGAATCGCGCTCAACTCGAGTAGTAGTCATAATCTTGCTCAACCTTCACTATTAACTCTGCAATTATAGAGATTTAGTGATAGCTTCTAAATTAAGTTAAGACATAAGCTTAAAAATTGTGCATAGTTTTAGTGAGCCTACTGGTCACGAACTTAAAGTCTAAACATGAATACACTAAAGACAATTGTACTGATGGGCATGCTTACCGCCTTGATAGTAGCGGTGGGTGGCCTACTGGGCGGGCGCGAAGGGCTAGTTATGGCCTTCTTCTTCGCCCTAGCTACCAATGTCTTAAGCTACTGGTTTTCGGCCCCCATGGCCTTGGCAATGTCTCGCGCCCAGCCCATAAGTGAAGCAGAGGCCCCCGAGCTTTATGCCATTGTTAGTCGCCTGGCCGAGCAGGCGAAGATACCGATGCCGACGGTCTATCTCATTGAAGACGATTCACCAAATGCTTTTGCTACAGGGCGCGACCCTGCCCACTCAGCTATTGCTGTCACAAGAGGGATCACCCAACTTTTGACTGAAGTGGAGTTAGAAGCAGTGCTAGCTCACGAACTAGGCCATGTTAAAAATAGAGACATCTTAATATCGACTATCGCTGCAGTCTTAGCCGGTGTTGTCACAACAATTGCCCACTATGGTATGTATTTTGGCACTAGCTATGGCACTAGTTATAGCTCAGGCAGTGACGATAATCGACCACCAAATCCCATTTTTGTCTTACTCATGATCATACTGGCACCAATAGCAGCCAGTTTGATAAATCTAGGCATATCACGTTCAAGAGAGTTCGAAGCTGATGCCACAGGTGCGCACCTTTGTGGCAAGCCTCTGGCCCTAGCTTCGGCCTTAGCCAAAATTGAGAAACTCAGCCAATTTAGACCGATGACAGCAGCCAATCCGGCCCTATCATCTCTCTATATCGCTCAACCAAACCAGGCAGGTTGGCTCATGAACTTGTTTTCTACTCATCCACCAATGATCGAACGCATTATTCGCTTGCAAGAAATGAGCGATAAAAATGAGCGCTAAAAACTAACCCCAAAAACTAGCAAAAAAAACCTGCTTAAGAAAGCAAACGCTTTAAGACTTTGCCGGTAGAGTTTTTCGGAATAATGTCGACGAAATCGACTAAGCGAGGCACTTTATAGTCAGCCATATGTTTGGTGCAAAAGGCCTTAACATCGCTGTCGCTAACACTGCCAGGCTCGCTTAATACGACAAAGGCTTTAACGCGCTCGCCCATGTATTGGTCAGGCACACCAATGACTGCCACATCACGTACTTCTGGCATACGCAAAATAGCAGCTTCTACTTCTCTGGGATAAATATTCATACCGCCACGAATGATTAGCTCTTTACTGCGGCCCACGACAAAAACGTAGCCATGCTCATCGATATAACCCAAATCACCAGTATGCAGCCAACCATCTTTGATATTATCGGCAGTGGCAGTAGGATTATTGAGGTAGCCTTTCATGATGTTGGCACCACGAATACAAAGCTCTCCAACTTCCGTGGTATGAGAGTAACTTCCATCACCACCAAACACTGCTACTTCTAAGCCTGGCATGGCCGGACCAACCGAGCCATACTTGCGTAAACTACTAGGATTAAACGTAGCAATAACCGAACATTCAGTGAGCGCCCAGCCTTCTAAAACAGGTACATCAAGTTGCTGCTCAAGCTTTTTCATAAGCTCAACGGGCATAGCAGAACCACCAACAAGGCCTAAGCGCAACGAGGAAAGAGAGCGCGGCAAGCGCTCTAACTCAAGGGACAAAAATTGAAACATAGTGGGCACAGCAGGCAATACAGTAATTCGCTCTACTTCAATCATATTAGCCAACGCTGCAGCTTCAAAATGCTCAAGCAAGACCATTGTGGCACCTTGCTTAATCGTGCCCAACAAGACCACAATTAAGCCGTACAAATGACAGAGGGGCAAAACCGCAGCTAGCCTATCTTCACTACTAACATCAAGTCGATGAGGATAAGTATTGACTGCAGTGAGCAGGTTCAAGAAGGTCAGCATCGCCCCTTTGGGCTTACCGGTGGTACCTGAAGTATAGACAATTAAAGCCAGTTCTTCGTTGATATTGACAGCAGAAGTAGCAGAGCCAAGTAGTGAAATTAAGGCTGCAGGTGATTGAGCAGAAAATGCCTTTTTCTCTTCGAGATGCTGCAACCAGCAATTCATACCACGATCAAACTTTTCATTGCTCAGGTCAATCACTTCAAAAGCAGATTTACTCAAGCCATTAGCACTAGTACTAATGCTAGTGTCGCCACCAAGGAGAAACAACTTTCGCAGCGGCAGTTGATTTAGGGTCTCTTGCACTTCTTGGCTATTGCTATTTTCGCTGTCAAGGAAACGGCTGTGAGAGATTAACGCCACTGCTTGTGAATCAGAGAGAACATGACCAATTTCTTCGGCTTTGAGCAATGGATTAATTGGCACCACTGTTGCGCCAAGAGCGCTTATGGCAAAAAATGCAGCAACAAACTCAGAATGATTAGGAAAGTACAAACCAACTTTGTCACCACGACCAATACCATGTTCAGCTAGCGATTGCGTTAAGTAAAGAGAGCGAGCTAGGGCCTCAGAGTAAGAGTAATCAAGTTGATTGTGACGTAATACTTTTTTCTGCTGAAATTTTAAAGTCGCCTCAAGCAATAGGTCAAACAAGCCACCGCCAACAAGTGGCAATTGAGGGCACAAATCAATATTCTGCACCGTGTTTTCGCGTTCCCGCACAGACACCTGCTGTTGCTCTAGCAATGTAGTTTGAACCATTTCAGCCATCTATATAGTTTAGGACATGACTGACCCGAGAGTGCCCCCGCAGTGCTCAAGGATAATAAGTCATTTTTAACCTTGAATGTCAGTATCTACGGCACATGAATCAAGGAGAAGTCTACTGCCACAGCCCCAGAATCTGCTCTAGCACCGCTGCCAGCACCTTCTTTGACAACTATTACCATATTAGACTCTCTCAAAGCAGCTGAAGCCGAGCGCCAGAGCTGGCGGCCACGGCTCTTACTACTGCTGACAAGATCAGTTGAAGATCTAGGCCCTATTTGGCGTTTCAAAAGAGCGCCACTGGCAGACTTCTCTACCGACATCTTTATGCGCCTTGGCAATTTGCGCTTGGCTACTAAACTAGAGCTAGAAACATAACCGGGTACATAGGCCGTAAGACTGGCTGGATAGTTCAAGAGCAGATTATTGTCGATTTTTTGCCGACTGAGCAAGAGACCAACATTTTCTACACCTGGTGTTTCATCAAACTGTAGGGCACTTTCTGTGGGCACAATGCAGTCTCGACCTCGTTTGACAAAATTATCAGTGCCTGTTGCAGCCAGTGGGAATAGAACAGACTTAGTGCCCTTGCTGCCTTTGCGCATAACTATGTAGACATAGGCATCAGCATTGGCAAAAACATGGAAGCGAATCTGATCACCGCTGCGGAACTTGCTCTTGTTATTGGTCTTGTAGAGCTGTCCAGCGCGGTTCAGCTCAATAAAATAGGCGACACCCAAATTCTGCTTGCTCTGCGGGTTAACGAGTTGTCTCAAGTAAGCAGTACGGGCAGAAACCGGTCTAACAAAAGGCCTAGCACTAGTTCTAGCTCTAGACTCTGGCTTGATTGACGCCAGAGCCCAAGCACCTAAACAGGTGAATGACCCGATTGGCGCTGCTGCAAGCAGTAGGCACAAAAGCTTGCTGAACTTGAGCATAGACGACCTATTTTAGAATTTTATTGATACTGCTGGAGATATTACTTTCGCTGGTAAAACCAATCGAATAGCTTGCCACTTCGCCGTCGGGATTAAGAAAAACGATGGTTGGAATTGGACTAACGTCGTATTGATCCATGAGCGGCTGTGAATTGGGATCGTCTACATCAACGCGCATAAATGAAACTCTCTCGCCATATGTAGACTTGACCTTGGTCAAAGCAGTATCGAGCTGCTTGCAAGGCTGACACCAATCAGCATAAAAATCGATAACAGTAGGCAATGCCGCACCACCCAATCCTCTTGTGCGACCAAGACCAAGCATAGCTGCGATCATTCTGGTTTGCGGGCCTGTCTTGGGCTTGATCATCTGGCTGGGCATGCTCATTAAGGCCAAATTAGCTTTCTGAGCGCTAGCAGAGCCGTGGCCTAAGCGAACGGCAAGACGGAAGTGCTCACGAGCCTTAAGGTTATTCTTGCTCTTGAGAAAAGCTTGGCCCAGCAAGAGATGTGCTTCAGCATTCTTAGGATTAGCCGCTACTTTTGCTTCTAAGTCTTTGATAGCAGCCGGACTCACAGCTACACTAATAGCCTTGCTGCTCTTAACAATAGGATTTTTGGCCACATTCTTGGCCGATGCAAGACTTTGACTAGCAGCCGGCAGGCTATAGGCCGGAGAACTCAAGCCGGTTAAAGCCAAAGCCAAAAACAAACAGAGCTTCAGACTTGGTTTTTCGCTAAGTACAAAAACAGAATTCATGCCTACCTACTTTATTTGATTGGCGCTACTTGCGCTTATATGGGAATCGATCCAACCAGCAACTTTGGCTATCACTTCATCGTTAAACTGGTTCTCTTCAAAAATTAGGTGCTCAGCATTGGGAATTAACACAATCTCACGGTCTGTGGTCGAGAGCTTATTATATAACTCAACGGTTCCCTCAGGCTTGACCAGCTTATCTTCGCAACCCTGCACAATCAGTACAGGCTTGGCTGTAATCAGTTTGGCGCTTTTGTGATTTTGATTCATAAACATCTGAAATTGCATCAGCTCTTTCGGCGAGATATTCATGCGTGCCACAGGGTCTTTGCTCCAAGCTTCACGCAATTCAGGTTTTTGCGTTGCTTGCTCAATTACTGATTCACCAACATTGAATGGCTTATCCTTGTTTTTCAGATACTTAATAGCTACCTTCCAGCTACTTCGACCTTGTTTGAAGCGATCGCCAGCAGGCACCGAAGAAATTAGCCCATCTATTAATTCTGGATACATAGCAGTAACGCGCAAAGCAATAGCGCCACCCATAGACTCGCCGAGAAGAAATACTGGTTTATTAGGATTAGCCCGGCGAATTGCAATCAAACTGCGGCGAACATCGCTCAAACAGCCATCAAAATCGCATGTTTTCTGGCCCTTTGAGGCCATAAAGTCACCGAAACCACGGACATCAATGGCATAGGTGGCTATACCAAGCGCCTGCATGCGCTTACCAAAAGCCTCATAGGTATCTTTATGCAAGCCTAGGCCATGTATGCAAAGTAGAACAGCTCTGGTTGGTACATCAGGATCGCTCCAGGCTATACATGGGGCATTGGCCCGCTTTATCCCCTTAGCCTTGTCTTCTGCGGCATACTCTGCTTTGCGGTTCTTTGCTGCTTCTGTTTTAGTAGTTTCAATTTTAGGAGCTTCAGATTTAGGAGCATCAGGGGCTGCCAGGCCTGGTTCTGTGGCCCCAGCACTGGCTGAAGGGGAAAAGAGAACAGCAAATGCTGCCAATATAATAACGAATAAGCTCATGGGAAGTGATTTTCGCACAAAACCACAGACAAACCAGCATAAACAAAGTTGTATATACAACTTTGCATATACGGCCTGCCAAAGTTTAGAAGAAAGTCAACTAAGAGTCTCTTAATAACGTAAAAGCACAAAAATAGAAGACACTAAGCAGTGTAAACCCTTTGCCCGCCCATTTCTTCCCCATATCTTCAAGATATACACCTAATTTCAGACTGACAGAGAAAGATTCTGCACTCGGCCATTGACCACCCTGTATTTTCCGAACCACAGTCAGCGGCCCTCCGCCTGGCAGCAATTGAACGCGACCACATCAAGAGTGCCCACGACTGGAAAGCGATTCTCCTGATCGCCAGTTTTGTTTTTTCATCGACTCTGGCTGACCGCATCATCGCCATAAACTTAGGCGCTACAACCGTTTTTCTCGGACCCGGGGGTGAAAATCTTGGCCTCGGCGCTGCTTTCATTTTCTTGCCACTGGTAGTTTTTGCTTTACCGCTCAGTCTGGCAGCTTCGTCATTTTTCTCTAAAAAGAGATTGCACTGGCTTAACCTAACTATCTTTTTGCGGGCACTAGTCCCGCTGACATCAACCTTAGCAGTGGCCAAAGATTTTTTTGCTGGTTCGCAACCGGCAGTAGGCATAACACTGTCGGCAATATTTCTTTTAGGGCAGTTAACCCTAGCTGCCACCCTAATTCAATTGCGAACTTCAGCGTCAAGGCCGTTGCCCTATCTAAGTTTTATTATTGCCGGCTTCTTTGCCGGTCAATGGGCCGCCTTTTATATCGCACCGCAGGTAGTATCGCAGCCGATGAGCGATTTCAGCATCGGCCTACTATTTTTATACACAGTATCTATACTAGCTTCATTTTTCGGATGGAAGAGCCTAGCAACCTACAAAGAAAGAGAAGATTCAGTTAGGCAAGTAATTGCCTCGGTAGATCATCAGTTTCCTAGCCAGGCAACAGACATGCGTCCGTGGCAATTAGCTAGGTTTTTAGCAGCGACAGTAGCCCTTTACTTGCCTTTATTCGCCCCTATGTTTGTCAGCTTGCTTTTTTCGATTGAATGCAATCAAGCTGGCACTTTCATGATTAGCAATCTCAGTGCCTCACTAAGCTTAGCCTGTGCTGGTGGTGCAGTGCTCTCGATTTTCCTCAGCCGGCTTGCTCGCAAACGGGTAATATTGCAAGTTGTGACCATGGCTTCTTTGGCGCTCTATTTACTTGGAGCTTGGTCACACACCTGGTTTATTTGCTATGCCACCCTAACGGCAATGGCTACTATTGCCGGTTTGATTTTACCTGACTGGTACCACCACCTGCTCACACACCTATCTCTCAAACAGTTACCGCACTTTCTGGCAGCCAAAGATACTGTTTTGGTTCTGATCTACGCCCTTTGCAGTATGCCAATAGAACAGACTTTGGCGGTGGTATCAGGTCTCTATTTTCTTAAGCAATTAAATGTGCTGGGTGCCGGACTTACAGCTGTGTCGATTTTACTCGCACCTGTAGTGCTCAGATTTAGCAAATAAATGAACAAAGACAATATCATTTTCATATTGGTGCGACCAAATTTCCTCGGAAATATTGGCTCTACAGCCAGAGTAATGAAGAATTTTGGTTTTTCCCAACTGCGCCTGGTCAATCCACCACGCAACTACCTTGATGCCGAAGCGCGAAAAATGGCAGTAGATGCCTTCGATGTACTTAAAAGTGCGAAGGTAGAAAATTCACTCTCTGATGCCCTCAAAGATATAAATTTAGCTTTCTCTACTTCTGCCTGCCAGCATCGCACAGAAGAGCCCGAGGCATTAGGTTTACTCGTAGAAAAGATTCACAAGGAAAACCTCACCAATGATAACAAAGTAGCTTTTGTCTTTGGTGACGAGCGCGACGGCTTGACCAGAGAAGAGATTGCCCGCTGTCACGAGCTGATTCTGGTTCCCACAGAACCAACTTTTGCCAGCCTAAACTTAGCTCAGGCACTGGGGATAGTGGCATATGAGCTCAGTCGACTCTCTGGTTTGCAAAATTGCAAAAACTCCCGCTCCGAGATAATGCCATGTGGAGTTGAAGAAGACGAACTGATGCAGCTCACTTGCGAACTAATGGACAAAGCCAACTTTTCGCGCAGCTATAACCGTGCCCTAGTTGCTCTTCAGCTGCGCAGCGCCCTGCAAAAGATGCGACCAAATAAACGAGAGTTTGATCTGTTACGCGGATTTCTTTTACGCCTCAATGACAAACTAAGCAAGTGCGAGAAATAACGAGTATGTACATTTTTGACTGGCTTTAAAATGTCCTGGCTAAAGCTACTTGCAACCTCGGCAAATTTTGGCAGAAATAACTTTCAAATATGAGTTATTATCTTCTTCGCAGTTACTAGATAGTCAAGGTAAATAAGGAAATAGGATATTGATGCGTCTTCGCAATGACCAAGCTCGACAAACTATTCCATCCCAGCAGACTCTGCCACTAGTTTGCCTTATAGCTGCGGCCTTAAGTCTTCCACTTGGCTTGACCGGATGTAGCGAACCTTCTTCGACCACATCAGGTAACAGTAATGATGGCAGAGATGGAGGCAAGTCAGACCAGGCTGCTCAAACCAAAAGTAGCGAAGACATGTTCGTCACTGCAGCAGAAGAGAAGCGTTTTGTCACTGACTCCCCAGACACTAAGGTGGCCTTCCCTGAAGCTGAATTCGTCAAAGGACGCAAGCTAATCGATCAGTTAAACGTAGCTGAAGCAGAAAAAGTTTTGATGAGCAAACTCGACGATGCCGTCAAATCTGCAGCTGGCGAAACTAAGCTTGGACAATACTGCGCTCGAATTAGTACGGCTTTGCACATGGAAGGCAAAGAAAAAGAATCTTTGAAGTATGCCATTTTAGCCGGACACATTTTTTATAAACAGCCAGCAGAAAAAAGACCGCTGCCACGTTGGTTCTTCAACGTGCATTTACACCAAGGTCTTGGTTACAAGAAATTGCGCATGTTCCCAGAGGCAGAAAAACAGCTGAGAAAGGCAATCAACTTTGCTTCTAGCGCCCCTGCCGGACAAGTAGATTGGAATTGGCACCGCTTGTGTCTTGTCGAACTGATTGATACGCTAGGACATGAGAAGAAGACTAACGAAGCTAAAGTCGTCAAAGGCGAATTGAAAGCTCTCGAAGATAGCCACCGCTAGTCAAAAAGTAAATCTTGTTCAACTAGTGCAGAATCAGTGTAGATTTTGGCGAATAAACAACTTAAACCTGTTCGTAAGCAGTCAATTCTAAACGAGCTTCTTAGCCACGAAGAGTGGGCGCGCATCAGAAAGCCAATTATTTCGGCTTTTCTAATTTTGCATTGCACTCTCAACTATTGCTACCTATTCAATAATCATCCATATATAAACAACGTCAATCACTTTTTCTTTGGCTACTATGCTTTCATGGGCCTAGAGCAAGCCTGGAATGTCTTTTCACCAGGACCTCGCGCCACCAATCCCCACCTAACTGCTGTAATTACCTACCAAGACGGCTCAAGTAAACTGTGGACTTATCCGCGCATGGAGCGGCTGGATTTTTTCACAAAGATTCCCAAAGAACGCTATCGCAAATTCTTTGATGATAATGCCGCCTGGAATATCCCGGTGGTCTGGCCGGATATTGCTCACTATGTTGCCCGCACAAACTACTCTGACAAAGACAATCCACCTATTCTGGTGTCATTAATTCGCTTTTCATCAACGATTTTGCCCATGGAAGAAGGTATGGACAAACCTAACTTACCGCAATCAGAATCTAAAGTTCTCGGAGTCTATCCCATTGCTGCCCAAGACTTGGCTGGGGTAAAGCAAAAATGATGAGTATCCACACAATATTGCAAGCCTGGGATAGGTTTTGGTTCTCCGAAGTTTCACCACTCTCGGTGGCAGTCTACAGAATTTTACTCGGCTTCATAGCCGGTGCCTTTGTCTTACTGCTGATACCCGATCTCTTTGTCTGGTTTGGCTCCCGTGGCATGTGTTCGAATCAAGCAGTGGCTGATTGGAACAACGGTCATGCTGTTTTTCTCAATTTATTTTCTTTCTTCCCTGACAATGACCAGTTTGTAGTGGTCTTTCACTGTCTATTCTTTTTTGCCGCAATGGCTCTGATGCTAGGTTTTCACGCAAGAGCTGCGGCGACAATTTGCTATCTTTGCCTGACTAGCTATTACCACCGCAATCCATTCATTTTCAATGCTGGCGATACTTACATGCGCGTCTCAATGTTTTGGCTAATATTTTCAGCCTCAGGCAATGCTCTTGCCCTGACGGGCAGACAGCAACGCAGTAACACCGCCAGTAACCCAGAAAATAGTTTCAATAACTACAAAAAGGTTAGCATTTGGCCACTACGGCTGCTGCAAATACAATTAGCCACAGTTTACTGGCACACTTTTTTCTGCAAAATTGTCGGTGGTCCATGGATAGACGGCAGTGCTGTTTTCACAGCTTCGCGCATTGAAGATTTACAGAGGTTGCCTCTACCCTATGTCTTTGAACACGCATGGACAGTCAATTTTTTGACCTGGTCAACCCTCGGCATTGAAGGAGCCCTCTTTACTCTTATCTGGATTAAAGAGTTCCGCTACTGGGTTATTGCCATAGCTGTAATTTTCCATCTCACAATTGAATATCATATGAATATTCCTTTGTTTGAATGGCTCATGATCGTAAGCTACGTTCTATTTATAGAACCAGAGCATTTGGCCTTTGCCCTTACTTGGTTGCGAAAAAAATTGACCAGACAAAAGGCAGTTTCGCTCTAAACACCGTGTCTGTCGCTAAGGTCTTTAGCTAGTTCAGTCATATTTGCCTCAGTCACGTCTTTTAGATGTCTATATTTGGCACCATCAGCACCAGTTAGATGTAAGCGACTTTGCTCTGAGCACTTTTGCCATAGAGACTGGGCCAGGGCAAAATGTTTTTTACGCTCACTTTCTTCTTTTGAAGAATTCCCCCAAAGGTAGTGCAACACTGCCTGCTCATTAAGAAGCCCTAGCTGCATAAATTGCAGGTCACCCCTATTTTCTAATTGCTCAGCACCATTAGCTTGCTCTAGAAGCTTGGCAATTTTGTCGTAGCGATCTTGAGCAAATTGATAGAGCCCAGACTCACGGCAGCTAAGGGCAGCCAACTTATTGAGCTTTACTCTATCTGCTAAATTATTGAACCTATCAGAAGATTTGCTACTGTCTAAACGGGCATCGGCATCATCAACGGTGTAGCGAACACCATTGTAGTCACCAGTAGCAAAAAGCGCTTTTGCCAGACCGACGCGGGCTTCGACGATGTCATGGTCAGGTGCAGCCATCTCTTCTAAAATTCGAATTTTATCTCGCCAAGCACGCTCTTCTTTTTTAACGGTCTCCTCAAGCACAATTTTTCCGGCCCAACTTGAGCGCCACGAGTAGATGTAAAGCATAGCGAAGCACCAAGATACCAGTGTTATTGATATCAACCAGTAAAAAACAGTCACCTTTCGAATCTTTGGCTTCAAAATATTTCCCACAAATTTCTTACATCTTCTATATTCACGCTAGATACCATTACATATCAAGATGGATTATACACAGCACTTAGCTGAAATCAGGAGCGGCAAAGGCTTTTGCGAAAGTGCTAAAATCGCAGCCGTTAAGTTTAATGGAGAAAATTAATGGCTCTGTCAAAAGGTTCAGTTGCAATGTCAGCTCTAGCGCTGTCTGCAATCTTGTCTTTTCTCCCAATCTACCAAACCCAAGCTCAAGCTCTAGCAGCAGATGAAGCAGCTGATGAAAAAGTTGATGATACGGATAAGCCCGCAGCAAAAGCAGTTAACGAAAAGATTTTGCCACTGATCAATGATGCCTATAGAGAGATAGGTAGAGGCGAAGCAAGTAAAGCGGTGAAGACTTTAGTTAAGGCTTTGACTATTGATCCTGACTCTATTACAGCAAGGCGCTATTTAGCCTTTGCCATGGTGCAAACAAAGTCTTATGTACCAGCGCTTTCACAAATGCAAAAGTTGAACAAAATCACGCCAATGAATGCCTTCGACTGGTATGTCTTTGGTGAGGCCTACGCTGGCGCTGGTGCTGTAGACCACTCTTTGAGCTGCTATGAACAAGCTCTGATGATTACACCCGCCTACCACGCCGCTCGCGGCGGGGCTGTCAAAGCCTTAGTGAAAAAAGGGCTATTCGCCCAAGCTCTTCAAGAAGCCGACAAAGGGGTTCCCTACGCCAGCGACAGCGTTGTAAAGAAATACTACGCAGCACTTCGTCAAGGTGTTCGTGATGCAGAAACCTACCAAAGAGATTCAGTTCGTTTGGGTTCGACCCAAGGGGTTAGCCAAGAGTTAATGGAGGAACAGGCAAGCAAGCCTGTTTTGATCAACCCAAGTATGAGCGAAGGCGATAACTAACTTTCCAGACAGCTCAATTCTCTTGACAATTATGTGTAAAAGCCAATTTATGAGCTTCTCCAACAGTTGACAGGCGTTTTTTTGCCGTGCTAAGTTAGAGGTATGGTTAAGTTAGGTTAACTCCGCTTAATCTGCCCCGAGCATTTTTCTCAGGGGTGATTTATTGGCTTACCACGGGCAGATATATAGAATAATTCCTCGGCAAATCTGAGCATCAGTTAACGGACGGTAGATACATATGGCCAAATTTGTGACGAAACGAAGAAAAAGCACTGGTGCAATGGCTGCAGAGTATGTCGCTACCATGTACGTTTTGTTCCTGTTCATTTTCTTCCCGGTATTAAATTTGGGAACCTGCGGCATGAGGGCCTTTTTCCTCTGGTTCGCCTGCAACCAAGCGACAATGCTAGCTGCTAAAGCCAAGACCTTTAACACTTTAATATATGTACCTGAGCCATCCGGTACGCCCTACCCCGGAGCCTACGACACAGCTCGTGCCAGAGCAGCTCAAATCCGCGGTATGTTCCCTGGGGTAGATTGGACTACCAATGCCACAAACCCTGAGGTGCGCATTATCAGAGCCGTCATTCCTGGGTCAGGCGCCCCTGCAGTAGCAGATGTCATCGGACCGGCTACTCTTGGTTTGGGTAATATCCCCAACGTTGACGAATATGTCTGTACCATCAGAGTCACTATTAATGGTCAAGTTACCCCACTTATTCCTGTTCCATGGTTCAACATTCAGGGTCTATCGAGTCCCATGTTCATGACCGTCAGTTCAGAAGCCCAATTTGAAAATCCACCCGGACTGCAGTTCTAGAAGACAAATCAGTTAAATAGAGGTTGTAAACATAATGAACGAACGTAGGATACGAAATCAAAAGGGGGCGGCGGTAACCGGGCTTGTAATCGCACTCTTCTTGTTTATCATGTTAGCTGGATTCTTCGCTTTCGACTCAAGCCGTCTGCAGATGGCCCAGAGAGAACTGACTGCGACCTGTGACGCATCGGCTCTGGCCGGTACGGCCATGCTCACGTCCCTCGACATCTCTAATGACGACGCCACGGCGTCTAAACTACAAGCTGCCCAATCTCAAGCCTGTGCTTATGCCCGCAACATGTTCCAGGCTGGCAACATGTTAGGTCAACCGCTCAGTGCAGCCAATGTAGTCAGCCCCTACAGTGCTGTCTCTGCCATCGGCAATCCTGGTGATTGCAATGTCATGATTTCACTAGCTGATCCCCAACAACAATTCCTCGGGGTCGCTCCGGGATTCCCATCCTGCCTCAACGGCCGCGCCATCATGTGCTACGCCGGATACACCTACAATCCTGTATTCCTCGGTGTAATTGGTGTCGGCAAGGTACTACTTCAAGCTAACTCTGGCGGTGGTCTACCTCAAGTAGATGCCGTTCTTGTTTTCGACTACTCAGGTTCAATGGATGATGCTACAAGCGTCACATTTGTCAGAAGAACATGGGATTCCACTGTAGCTTCAGCCGGTGGTCTATCTGCCGGACAGACAGACTACAGCGTAGTCGGTGCGGGTGTAGGCAACGGCACTAGTGGCGCTGCCCAAGGTAACAATCATGGTGTGGTCCATTACATCGAAGTACCACCACCAGGTACTTCCCATCGTTTGTCTGACTACCTGGTTCACGATTATGTTGCATCTCCTAACGGCGTCCAACTGAACGTTTTGCCACCACAAAGTTTGCCAGTATCTGACAACTCCTACTCGATGGCAGGCAACAAGTACGTTTTCGACTACAACCTCCGCGTCAACACCCTTCCCTACAACGCTGCAATTCCAAAAATAGGCGCACCGGCGGCTAAGTTCCAAAAAGATTACGGTACACCTCCAGGGAACTGCACTCTGGCCTATCCCTTTGGCTACGGTCAATTTTATAATGAATTGTCCCCAATGACGTTCGCTCCTGCAGCATCTGCCAACGCCACATATAACCCCAACAATCCAGCTGGTGGATTGATTCCAACAGAACACCCAACCAGTTCAGCTCACGGATATTATCAATACCCAGCTTATGTCAATACAGGAGCAGACTTCCACCTCTACACCGACCTAGTGGTCAATATCGCCAACCCTGGCCCTTGGCCCTATCAACAACCTCTCAACGGACCAGATAACTTTGTCAGTTGCTCAGTTACTTTCCCAAGCCAAGAACCAGATGCTGCTCTAGCCGGCCGGACCTTCACCTTTGAGAACATCGGGGTATTAACTGAAGCCGCCCGGGGTAACCTTGATGTGGTAGGTGGTACCAACTACTTCACAGACGCTCTCCTCGATAGAGGTTCTGTTTACAGCACCACTAGCGGAGCCATGGTCAGTAAACAAACTACCGGAATGACAAGCGCCCACCGCGCTGCTGACTACCAGAAAGCCTATCAAAGATTGGCAATGCTTTACTCGCAGCCAATTGCTACAGCGATTGACGGTGCTTATGGTGGTTTCTTCCAGAAGATCAATACCTTGACCGATTGTCGCTTTGGTCTAGTTGGTTTCTCCAACTCCGCTAATTCTCTGGCAAGCCCGTCAGGTCCGAACTTCACTTCGCAAGGTTCAGCCCACCAACAATTTGATGACCAACCAAACAGCTTCTTCGTCTCAAGTCAATACAAGCCTAAGAACATTGGCCATAGGTATAGAGGAACGAACTTCGGAACTCCCGAGTACTTGACTGCCATATCAGGAGGAGCGGGAACGGGCTTCAGGCAACCACGGAGAGCCCTGGTGAAATCAGAGACCCAAGATACTTCTTATAAGGGAGTAGTCGGTGGTCTACAGAGTTCAACATTGAATGCTTTCTGTTCTCCTTGGTCTGCCCTAGCGGGTACCGCAGCAGCCAACGGATTAGAGAACGGTACTCCACTGAGCGACACTGCTACAGCCGAGGCTTTGACCACAGCTCGTGCCATGTTCCATAATGGTGCAAGCTACGACATCGCCACATTGTCCAACAACCGCCCTGCTGCTAAGCATGCCATCATATTCTTCACAGACGGTGTGCCGAACGCTAGCGATGCTGGACCAACTTTGACCCAAGCTCAAGGTTGCAAGGGCGAAGGCATAGCTGTGTTCACCATCGGACTAGACGTCACCAACAACCCAGTTCTGCAAGGTTCACAGATTACCTTCCTCGGTAATTTGCCATCGGGCTTAGCTGGTGCTTCCGGTAACGGCGGTAAGTTCTTCCCCTGCGCCAACGCCAGCACGGTTAGAGATTCGTTCTCAGCTGTTGCTCGACGGCTGACTCAAGGTCAAAGATAAGGCTAACGCTTAGTTCGTAACTCAAAAGTGCGGATACTGAAAAAACTGAAAAACCGGTCTGGAAACAGGCCGGTTTTCGTTTTTGGTTTCACCCTCACTTCACGCAGGCTAGGTATGTTAGTAGATGTATACGTGTAACCATCCTTTTCAGGAGGCGGTTCGGTGGTTAATAAACCAAAATCGATACCTTCAAGTCGTAAGTTGCTCCGAGAGCGGCTTAAAGGTATCACTGCGATCGAGCTAGCTGC